>Ga0214472_10000253_pt1 | contig 69477 bp, 74 predicted proteins | sample RVTome_6_FD_207662 | JGI IMG/M metagenome (GOLD analysis project Ga0214472, IMG submission 207662) | Soil microbial communities from uranium-contaminated site in the Upper Colorado River Basin, Wyoming, United States - RVT140D175 | ecosystem: Environmental > Terrestrial > Soil > Contaminated >...
ATAGATCAGCTCCTTGTCGGACTTAGATGCTTGATCAAGACCACATAAGTCGCTTTATACACAACGATTTAGAGCATGTCAACCAGGCCAAGACAGTCGAACTAGCCCAACACCATGGATTTGCCATTCAACATATCCCCTGAAGCCCCTCCGGTTGGTTTGTTGCTTTCACGTCGACATAAGTCCTGATAGAATGCGCTCCACCTATAGCGGTACGACTGGATCACCTCTGAAGGAGGGCGCAATATGTTCACAGGCGTGCGGGGCGAAAACGGCCTGACCGAGAGTGCGTGCGGCTACCTGACTTCCAACATGGATCCGGCGAGTTCATGTGGCGTGTAGTTTTAATTGACTGAAGGATAGCGCTTAGCAAAAATAAATCTATTTGCATTTCCACACGTCTTGGTGTAGGGTACGCTCTCAAGATGAGGCATTTGTAACCCACGCGACGCTGATAGCACGCCGACGACTGCGACTTCCCACTCTGTCGATATTTCTACCACCTACTCATATGATGCTTAGATTCTCGAATGCTTGGCCATTCGAGTGCCATACCCTGTGGGGCATGGCCTGTGAGTTACAGATCTATTGCTACGATGCGCAAATGAGGGGATGGATCTGCACGTGCAGATTTGAGATCGGGTTCATATCAGGGGACCGGTTGGCTCTAGGGCCGTACCCGTGTCTTAAATATGAGGGTGTACCTGAGCCAGTTCTGCATGCACCGTGTATATCTTAATCTATGTCTAACAGAGGGAATGGAGGACATGTGATGGCGCGAATCGGCTGGCTCGTTATGGCAATCGGGTTTTTGATGCAGGTGTTTGTGCCTCTGGGTATTTTTGGGAGACCATCCGGGCTTGTGTTCGGTGTTCCGACCCAACTGGCTCTTGTGTTTGTGGGCACCTGGATTCTCGTGGGAGGGTTGGTGATCGTATATTTCACCTGGCTGATGCCGTACGCACGCGCTTTGGATCGTAGCTTCAACATCCAAGACTCATAGTCTAGATTGGGTCGTTGCGTTATATAGGACCTAGAGGCTCGGAGGAGTCAAGGTTAAGAGGAAGCAAATCACAGCGTTTAGGGTGAGAGGGGGTTGATGATGAGTGCTGTCAATTTCACGATCCTTTTGTTGGCCGTCTATCTTGTCGGTTTAAAGTTCCTCTCGTATTTCGCACATCGCATTTCCACTGGCAGTTCTGAAGATTATTTTCTGGCTAGCCGCAACATCGGCCTGTTCGCCTTAATCGGCACGACCATGGCCAGCATCTTTTCCACCGGCACGGTGGTGTCTTCGCCCTCAGAATTTTACCGGCAGGGTTCCGGTTATTTCTGGGTGTTTTTCTTTGCGTTTATGCCGGTCGTATACTTCTTTCTCGCCACCAAAATGTGGCGATTGGGAAAAGTGAAGGGTTACATCACCCCTGGGGATATGCTGGGCGATTTTTACAAGAGCAAAACGGTTGTCTTCTGGTGTGCGGCGATTGGGCTTTTGGCACTACTACCCTATGCAGTGGCCCAGCTCGTCGCTATTGGCAAGACCTTTGAGGCGCTCACCAACGGTAAAATTACTTATTTCTGGGGGGTGACGGTCGTCTCGATATCCCTTGCACTCTACATGTACTTTGGCGGCGTCCGCGCCGTGGTGTGGACCGATGTGGTACAAGGCTTTATTTTTGCCATCTTGCTCATCGTCGCCGGATTTATGGTGGTGAGCTGGTCGGGCGGCTGGGGCCCACTGATCACCCATCTGACAGACAACACGGCTGCAAAGACCTCGTTTGTAGGCAAAATCAAATGGAATTACTACGAACTGGGGTTGCTCCCGCTATCGTTTTCATTTTTGCCCTATATCTGGCAGCGCATGTACATGGCCCGCTCGGCGTCGGACGTGGCCAAAAATCTGTTAGCGGTCCCCATCATTTTTGTCGTGCTGTTTTTCGCCACCTGGGTGATTGGCTCCTCGGCACATACAATTTTGCCGGGCGGCGTAAAAGATGCTGACAATGTCTTGGGCGCCCTGTTCAGCGATAATGCGCCCTATTTTGGTGCCATGTTACTGGTGGCTGCCTTTGCTGCGGGTATGTCCACGGTCGATAGCCAGCTGCTCTCGGCCGGCTCGCTGATCACTCACGATCTCGGGGGACTTGTTCGCCAGGGCGATCGGGAAAGTGCGGGTATTTTCCTCTTTGGCAAATGGTCGACGGTGGTGTTAACGGCGGCGCTCTATGTGTGGGCGCTCAATCTCAAAACATCATCCATTCTGAATCTGATCATTTTGGGCATTAGTCTGACGATTATGTACCTCCCGTGCGTCTTTGGCATGTTCTACTGGAAAAAGGCGACGCCGGCCGGAGCCGCCTGGTCGATGGGCGGGGGCTTGATTGTGTTTTGCATCAAACAGCAGATCCCTTTTGGCTTTAAATGGTTTGGCTTAAGCAGTCTGCTGCCGCCGCCCCTGGGGGCAATTTCCTATGGCTTGCTGGCATCCATCGTGTTCTTCGTCATCGTCAGTCTGGTGACGAGCAATACAAGAATCGCCCACATGCAAAGGGAATACGATGAGCTCTTAGGCGAAACCGCCGCTGCTCCAGCGGACTGATCGAATCACTTCTGTATCTTGTGCCTCTTGGGACGACAACTCGGGAGCCCAGGTGTCAGTGTGCATCGCATACGATCACGCTAAATAAAAAGGAGTCGTTATGGCAGTGGAGAACGATAGCAAAATTGGGTTGTACTTCATAGGACTGATCTTTGTCGGCCTCGCCATTGGTGGCATCATCGGTATCAACCAGACCACAGCGTACTGGACGGAGTTTTGTGCCGACCGCCTGGACATCGAAGAATGCCAGCTCTTGCAGACGGAACCTCAAGCGGCAATTCCGAAGCTGATCACTCTTGGGGATAAATATGGAAGTCACGCGGCGATACCCGCAACACCCCCCAAAAGTGCAGAAGGGAAAAGTGGCTAGTCTCATCGCAATAGAGCGGCGATGTCCAGCGATGCTCGCCGCTCGCGTCTCTTTCCCATCAATGCGCCTTGCCGTCTCACGACGCGATCTATGGCCATGTCCCTCATACCTTCCATCTGGTCCTTGTCGATATGGAGCGTTACTAATGGCCGAGCATGCCTATTTCAATGCCTCTCTGTTTCAATTCCTCATCGACTTGCGGTTTAACAATGATCGCGAGTGGTTCCAAGCCAACAAAAGGCGCTATGAAGCCGAGGTTCGCGACCCGATGCTGCGATTTATCGCCGATGTGGGGCCGCATTTGGAGACCGTCAGTAAACGGTTCGTCGCCGATCCACGCCCTCGTGGCGGATCGCTGTTCCGCCTCTATCGCGATGTGCGATTTTCAAAAGATAAGAGTCCTTACAAAACCAACGTCGGGGCCCATTTTCGCCATGAAGTAGGCCGAGATGTACATGCCCCCGGCTTTTATCTCCACCTAGAGCCCGGTCAAGTGTTTGTGGCGAGTGGCGTATGGCATCCCAGTGGCCGTGTCCTCACCAAGATTCGCGATGCCATTGTGGAACACCCCAAGGCGTGGCAGCAAGCGACTTCGTCAACAGACTTTCGCGCCATTGGCAGCCTCGGCGGTGACGCCCTGAAACGCGCCCCGAAGGGGTACGAACCGGATCATCCTCTGATTGAAGACCTCAAGCGCAAAGATTTTATTGCCCATGCGGACTTCACGGAAGAGCAAGCCTGTGCGCCCGACTTCATGGACGTTTTTACGCAGACCTGTCACGTCTTTGCCCCTGTGAACAAATTCCTGACCGCGGCGTTGGAGCTGCCCTGGTAGCTCGCCACGTCACCGACTCCGCCTGGTGATGATTGCCGTGGTCCGGAACGGTCAATTGATTCTCTCGTCATCCGCCAGCGGGACGACGGCATAGAACCGTGATTGCTCGCCCACCGCCCGTGTGATATGTCCCTGTCCAGTCAAATCTTCAGCCAGGACCACATCGCCCGGACCTATGCGTTTGACCGTGCCGTCGCCAACTTCAATTTCCGCCTCCCCGGCTAATGTGATCGAATACTGCCGTCTCGGAGCGCAGTGCCATCCCAGTTCGTATCCCGGCGGGGAGACGCGAAAAGTGATCCCCGTGGTGTTCTGTAGCTCGGTGCCTTCGCCGTGAGCACCTTCGACATCGATAAACGATTGCATGGGTAACGTCATTTCTTCAACGTGGGACTGTCCATCATCTCCGGAATAAACTCTCCAAATCGTCGGCATGCGTGGACCTTTCTTGGCTGGATGGATTCAAGACACTGTACCAACAGAATGCTCTATTGACCGAAAATTGCTCAGCAATTTGTTCCATTATGGCTCCTTTGCGACTGGGAAGCCATCTCTGACTAACCGGTTCACCCGTCTGTCGTTGCCGTCACCCTCACGATCAGGCGTGTAGCCTCATCGCCTCGGTGCCTCATGGCGTCGGTGTTGCAGAAATCGAAGCAAATCGGCATTCTCAAGTGTATGGGCGCGCGCCGTCGCCAGATTTTGACCGTGTTCATCTTTGCAGGATTGGGGGTGCCCATAGTAGACAGCGCTCTCGGCGTTCTGCTAGAAATGCCAGTGGTCTATCTCTTGAGTCTGCAAACAGCCGTTGATGACGCAGATAAGGCGGGCGCCTGAGCAAATAAATGCCTCTCGTCCCTACGGGAAACAGCGATCGCTGGCTATGATAGATATGTCATACATGATTACGCTAAGTGCTGCCTGTCTCTTTTGGTGTGGACCCACTTATGCCCAAACGGCCCACCTCAGCGGACAACTGTCTACATGGATGACCGCCAATGCGGACGCCACGCAAATCGGGGCGCGTTACCTACCCGCCTTGTCTCTGTCGAGGCGCCTTTCGGCAACCTACGAGATCAGTGCAGAAGCGGCCCTCGACGCACACACATTCATGCTGTTGGACCATGATGATACCCAGACCGCAGTCGCTATCGATCCGTATCGCTTGTGGGCGCGCTTGACATCTGCCCAGTTTGAGCTGCGCGCCGGCCTACAAAAAATAAACTTTGGCTCCGCTACGTTACTGCGGCCTCTGAGGTGGTTCGACAGCATTGATCCACGCGACCCCCTGCAACTGACCAATGGTGTCTATGGCGTTTTGGGTCGCTACTACTTTCTGAACAATGCTAATCTCTGGCTGTGGGGACTCTACGGCAACGAGGAGCCCAAAGGCTGGGAAATGCTGCCCACCGACGAACGGAAAATCGAGCTCGGGGGCCGTTTACAGATGCCCGTTCCCACCGGTGAAATGGGTCTTTCTTATCACCACCGGCAGATCAACCCAAGTGGAAGCGAGTTTGGCGCCCAGTACCCTGATCAGGAAACGTTCCCGGAGCACCGTGTCGGCCTTGATGGTAAATGGGACATGGGGGTGGGCTTATGGTTCGAGGGGACCGTGACACACCGGGGTTTTCGTATGCCAGAACCCCGTTATCAACGCCTCCTCACGGTGGGTATGGATTACACGTTTGCTTTCGGTAATGGCTTGCACCTTCTCGGCGAACACTTCGTGCGAACCGAGGTGAAGGACCTCTTTGACTCAGGAGAAAGCCAATCGATTTCCACCCTGTCAGGCGATTATCCTCTGAGCTTGCTCGATACGGTATCGGCAATCGTTTACTACGATTGGGACCACCGGGATTGGTCAGGCTTTCTCACCTGGCAACGCACCTATGACCAGTGGCAATTGCATGTGAGTGCTTTCCGAAGCTCTGACCGGGCCACAGAAACCCAGAATACCGGAGAGATCAGCCGCATCGCGGGCAGTGGTGTGTGGCTCATGTGGATATTTAATCATTGAGAATAATCTACTAGAGAAGACAGGACTCACTTATGAATGCTTCTGCCATGGTATCGATCCACGGCCTGATCAAACGTTTTGCCATTGGCGGTAGTCAGTTTACTGCTCTCAACGGCATTGACCTGATGTTCAACAAAGGCGAATTCGCTGGTCTGGTAGGCCCGAGCGGCTCCGGCAAAACGACGCTACTGAACATCATCGGCTCATTGGATGTGCCCTCGGAAGGCACTGTCATGGTCCTGGGACAATCCATCGGTGAGCTGACCCACCGGCAAGCGGCACGCTTGCGCAATGAGCATCTCGGGTTCATTTTTCAGACTTACAATCTCCTGCCGGTCTATACGGTTTTCGAGAACGTCGAGTTCCCCTTGTTGCTGCTCAAAATGCCAGCGGCACGGCGGCGTAAGGCTGTTCTCAATGCCCTGGAAGGCGTCGGGCTAACGGACAAGCTCGACTCGCATCCAGCGCAGCTTTCCGGCGGGGAAAGCCAGCGTGTGGCCATTGCTCGGGCCATGGTCAAGTCACCGCAAATCGTCCTTGCCGATGAGCCAACCGCCAACCTCGATGCTGAGAATTCGCACCGTATTTTACAAACCATGGTGAAACTGAACACCGAATTGACCACGACGTTTATCTTTGCCAGCCACGACGAAAAGGTCATCGGCTATTTGCGCCGCAAGATCACGCTGAACGACGGTAAAGTCGTCAGCGATAACCGCTTTGAACACCCGGTGAACATGGCTAATATCGAACCGGCACCTCCAGGGGGCTCGGCATGATTGCCCTGAAGCTAGCCTATCGCAACCTGATCGGCGCTGGTCGGCGCACCTGGCTGAATGTCATTGTACTCTCCATGGCTTACGTCCTCATCATCTGGCAGCAGGGCCTACTGGATGGCTGGAATCGCCAGGCGTTACGCGACATGATCGAGTGGGAAATCGGTGGCGGGCAGTACTGGCATGAGGACTACGATCCTTATGACCCGTTCACCCTGGAAGACAGCCACGCGCTAGTGCCGACGGCCCTGGCTGATGCCTCCGGTCAACCCACTGCGCCCATTCTCATCACCCAGGCGACGATATACCCTCAGGGCCGCATGCAAAGCGTCGTTCTCAAAGGGGTCGCACCCGATCAAAAGGCGCTGCGCCTGCCGACGGCAGCACTGCAGGCGGATATACCCGAAATCCCCACCCTGATTGGCACCCGCATGGCCACAAGCGCCAATCTGCACATGGGTGACGTGGTCACCGTTCGCTGGCGTGATGTCAACGGCGCCTTTGATGCGGCTGAGGCCAAGATCGTGCGCATCATGAAGACCCATGTGTCGACCGTCGACCAGGGTCAACTATGGTTGCCCCTGGAGCGCCTGCAAACCATGATGCAAATGCCCGGTGAATCCACCATCATCGTCACCGGGCAAAGACCAAGTGAAGACCGAGGACGATCGCCCTGGGTCTTCCGCGATCGCGCCTATCTGTCACGAGATCTGAGCGAGATGATCCGGATGAAGTCTGTTAGCGGCTACATCATGTACGCGATTTTGCTCTCGCTGGCCTTGCTGGCTATCTTCGATACGCAAGTCCTAGCGATCTTTCGACGCCGCAAGGAGATCGGGACGCTGATCGCCCTGGGCATGACCCGCGGCGCGGTGATTCGTCTGTTCACGATCGAAGGCGCCATGCACGGCATCCTCGCCGCGATTGTTGCAGCGGCTTATGGGATACCATTGTTGAGCCTCCAAGCCATACAGGGCTTCGCCATGCCCCAAGCGGTAGACAGCTTCGGTCTTGCCATTGCCGACAAGATATTTCCGGTCTACAGCGCCGGGCTGGTCACAGGCACGACCCTGACCGTGTTGGTCGCTGTCACCCTCGTCAGTTTCATACCGGCGCGCCAGATCGCCCGCCTGCATCCCACCGATGCCATCAAAGGGAAGCTGTCATGATGCGTTTTCTGCTCAAAGGTCTGATGCGGGATCGTTCCAGAAGCCTGTTTCCAGTGCTGATCGTCAGTCTGGGCGTCATGCTGACCGTATTCCTGCACACCTGGATTGAAGGGACAATGGGCGACATGATCCGCTCGAACGCCAATTTCTCTACGGGACACGTCAAGATCATGAGCAAGGCCTACGCGGAGAATGAGGCTCAGCTCCCCAACGACCTGGCGCTGCTGGGGGTCGAGGAGCTGCTGGGGAAGCTGCGCCAGCGCCACCCGGAGATGGCATGGGTGGAGCGCATTCGCTTTGGCGGGCTGCTGGACATACCGGATGAGCAGGGCGAAACGCGTACCCAGGGGCCGGCCACGGGGCTGGCCGTCGACTTGCTGTCACCCCGAAGTCCGGAAATCACCATCTTGAATATCAAAGAATCGCTTGTACGGGGACGGTTGCCCGCCAAAGCGGGCGAGATCCTCGTCGGCGACGATTTCGCCCGTCAGCTCAAGGCCGCTGCTGGCGATCCGGCCACGCTGGTGAGTTCCACTATGCACGGTAGCATGAGCATGCAGAACTTCACCATCGTCGGTACCATTCGTTTCGGCATTAGCGCCATGGATAAAGGGGCTCTGGTGGCAGATGTGACCGATATTCGGCACGCTTTAGACATGCGCGATGCTGCCGGTGAGCTTCTCGGCTATTTCAGGGACGATATCTACCACAATGCAGCCGCGACCCGCCTTGTTCGAGAATTCAATGGAAAGCACCACAACCCTGACGATCCATATGGGCCGGTGATGATTGCTTTACGTGATCAAAATGGTCTGGGCGACTATCTGAACATGGGACGTTATTACGCAGTTATTGCAACCACCGTCTTTGTCATTGCGATGTCGATCGTGCTCTGGAACGTGGGGCTCATCGGCGGCCTGAGGCGTTATGGTGAAGTGGGTCTGCGGCTGGCGATTGGCGAAAACAAGTCTCATGTCTACGGTTCCATCATGATTGAAGCCTTCATCGTGGGTGTCATTGGTTCCTGCATCGGCACCGCTGTGGGTCTTGGGCTGGCTATGTATCTTCAGACACATGGCCTCGATATCGGTGCCATGCTCAAAAATTCATCTATGATGATGCCGAACGTGATGCGCGCCCAAATCACCGGTACGACCTATTACATCGGTTTCATCCCTGGACTTTTTTCCACTGTCCTAGGTGCCGCTTTATCAGGCATTGGCGTCTACCGGCGACAGACCGCGCAACTGTTTAAGGAGTTGGAGACATGATGAAAAGACTTCTCTTGGCGACCCTGTTATTGCTTCCCGTGATGGGGCAGGCGGCGTATCCCTCCGGCGTATCAGTGTTGCAAAAGATTGACGAGAACATGGTTTCGGAGACACGCATCACCACCGCCAGAATGGTCATTCACGACCGTCGCGATACGCGAACCGTGGCCTTCAAGTCGTGGTCACAAGGTGACCAGAACGCGTTTACCGAATACCTCTCACCCCCTCGGGAACAGGGTACCAAGATGCTGAAACTGGCAGACCGGCTATGGATGTATTCCCCCAATACCGACCGGACTATTCAGATTTCCGGACACATGCTGCGGCAATCGGTGATGGGCTCCGATCTCTCCTACGAAGACATGATGGAAAACCCACGACTCACAGACCTCTACGATGCTGAAGTCACTGGCATCGAGACGATTGACGGCCGTGTGTGTTGGCTTGTCCACCTGACCTCAAGAGAATCAGATGTGGCCTACCAATCACGCCGATTGTGGGTCGATCAGGAACGCTATGTACCGGTGCGTGAAGAGCTGTATGCGAAGAGCGGCAAGCTGCTGAAGAGAATTGACTTGAAGGATTTCAAACAGATCGACGAGCGCTGGTTTCCTATACGAATGAGGTTCAAAGACATCCTTAAAGCCGGTGCAGGCACCGAATTTATCATCGAGTCTATTGCGTTTAACGTCCCTGTTCCGGAGCATCTCCTGTCGAAGGCCGCCCTGCGGCGCTGAGCATGCTTTACGGAATGGAGGTAGGATGCGATGATCGTCATCATGGTGATTGTCGGGACTTTGACACCGGCTCTACCAGGAGATTGAATCGGCCACGGGTTAGAGAAAAGGAACACCAAGATGGATTTGGGATTGGCGGGAAAAAAAGCGCTGTTTTGTGACGGGAGTGAATCTCGTGGTGGATGGAGGGCAAACGCGCCGGGTGCAGCTCTAGACCCAACGTGGTATGACCTACAGGGCGCGAATGGCGTTGAGCAGGGGTTGTTGCAGACTAACCCCGAGGCGTTGGGACGCTAATTTGGCCTCGGCTTCGAGCTGGGGCAATTCGGCGCGCAGCAACTCGCGGCCTTCGTCTTGGCCGAGCACATCGAGAATCCCAGGCAACAGGGCGTTATCCAGGACCTCTTGGCGCAAGCCGTAGACCGCGGCCAGGCGCTGCGCCACATATGACAGGCCGGCGTCTTCTTCCAGGCTGTGTAAGTCGATGATGGTGGCGGTTTGGGGCATGTCGGTGTCGTCTTCATGCGGCTGCACCAAAAGATTCCAGGGACTGGGATCGGAGGTGAATTGACGGCGGTCCAGGGCATCCCAAAGCCGTACGAAGGTGGCGATCGCTAGACGTTCTTGAGCCGTGCGACGCTGAAAATAAACCTCGGTGCTCATGCTGTCATTCGTCCAGCTTTCTTCGTCGGCATATTTCATGCGCTCAATCGAGATACCGGGGATGAATTCTTCGATCAACAGATGGCAGGGCACACCTTCCGGCGTCTGCCAGTGCCAGACGCCACCGCTGCGAGGAAAGAGACCGGGAGCCCGTTCGGCCAGATGATCCGCGAGCCGGACGAGATAGTCGAGCAGCTCTTGGGTGGTATTGACCTGCCGCTCTGCGCCGGAGGTGTAGACGAGCTGACGCTCATGAGGGATTTTGCACACCAGAGGATGTGACTGACCTTTTGCAAAGGTGACGGTCAGTTTGTAAACCGCCATCGCCCCACCCGAGGCGAGTGGCGCGAACACTGCTTCCATCGGGGGGCCTTGGGGCGTGACCTCAAGTCGATTGAGCGCGTCTACAATACAATCGTCTTGCTGATTGGCCGTTTTGATAACATCAATGTGACGGGGAAGAGCGTTGTGCTCCCACCGTAGAGACACGGCCACACAAATCTCCTTTAGGCTGATCTAATCATTACTTTTAACCTTGCTTTCGACCACTTTCACTTTGGGTTCAACTTCTTTCTCGTTCTCATCGTCGTCGTTCAACTGATTGGTCGCATTTTTAAATTCGCGGATGCCCTTACCCAGGCCTTTCCCCATTTCCGGGAGCTTTTTAGCGCCAAAAAGCACCATGATAATCACGAAAATGATGACTAATTCTTGGATACCGAGACCAAACATGAGTGTTCTCCTCTTAAAAAAACATCTGAGGATTCCATTATACGCTCTGCTCTCGCACCTGGCTAGAGACTTTTAACTTTCTCCAACGAGAAGTCCCCTTGCGTGAGCTGGGGGATGAAAGTTGGTCGGCTCGAAGAGCCGAGGGTACTCAGTCAAGCGTAAAAAGTATTGACTCGTGTTGTACTTCCACATATACTTCCAACCCACGAACCAGCTCTTTCTAAATTGGTTAGGCGGTTGTGCAACAGAGGGTTGTACATAAAAGCCAATCCGATAAAGTTCTGATTGTTCGATACCACTCAGGCCCTCCTTCGGGAGGTGAGCTTTTGTCGGTACGAGACCAGGGCATGGGTCTCTGGAAGCATGTCTTCCTAGAAGCCCCCTCCGTAAGGTGGGGGAGATGTCACCGAAATGACCTAAGCCGTCACACTAGCTAGAAATTTTTAACGAAACGATTTGGCCGCCTTGACTGCCTCTTTACTTCGCCTGCCAATTCGGCTTGCGCTTCTCGGCGAAGGCCCGAGGCCCTTCAATGGTATCCTCCGCAAAGCGCATCCGATGCAGTTCCGAGCCCTGCATTTGCAGCGCTATGTGCAGGGGATGCCCAAGTCCCTCGTGTACGGCTTGTTTGCTAGCGCGAATCGAAATCGGCGCACACGCCAAGATTTCGTTGGCCCATTTTTCCGCCGTCGGCATGAGATCTGCGAGCGGCACGACTTCATTGACAATGCCGTGTTGGTGGGCTTCCTGCGCTGTCATGTGCCGGCCGGTGAGGATGTATCCCATGGCGATTTTGTAGGGGATCATGCGCGGCAACCGATGCACGCCGCCCGCGCCCGCCATGAGACCGACTTTTGGCTCCGGCAGACCCAAGCGGGCATGATCTGCAGCGATAATAATGTCGCAGGTTAGGGCCATCTCGAATCCGCCCCCTAGGGCAAAGCCGTTTACCGCCGCAATAATGGGCTTGATCATCCAGGTCCGGCTGGTCAAGCCGCCAAAGCCACTGGCCCGTGGGCGGGCCGTGTGGCGTCCGTGTTCCGCCGTGTACTTGAGATCATTGCCGGCTGAAAATGCCTTGTCACCCGCACCGGTCAAAATGCCCACCCAGACTTCGGGGTCCTGTTCAAAATCGTCCCAGATCTCCTCGAGTTCAACATGGGACGGCGGGTGCAGCGCATTCATACGCTCCGGGCGATTGAGAGTGACGATTGCAAGTCTGCCTTTTTTCTCATAGGTCGCAAACTGGTACGCCATGTACGATTCCTTTCTCTTCGTATGCTTAGCGGCTTCGCGAAGGTAAAATGGCCTCTGCCACGCCTTGGCTCGTGGTTTCGCCGCGCTGGTTTTCCCCCCACAAATCACAGGTCACGCATTTTTCGCCATCGCGCTCGAACCGGTCCGTGACCGTACCGCGTACCCAGGTGGTATCCCCGATGAGATTAAACCGACGCACCTGGATATCCAGCCTGGAGAGAAAGCCATCATCTCCAATCCAGTTCGTCATCAGGTGGCCGAACCACGAAATGCGCTGTGGCCCATAATCATAGGCGCCCGGCACACCCACATCGCGGGCAAATGACTCATCCCAGTGGACCCGCTCCGGCACGTCCGGCACACCGTAGCCATCCACAATACCTGCGGCCGGATGGCGGCGGCGAAAGGCCAGGGCAATGCCGTGTGCCCGATTAAACAAGCCACCCCAGCCAATGAGCCAGGTCACGACGTCGGTCACCGTCAGCGGTCCTTTGACAATAGGCGTCAACGCCTGCCCCACTTGCACGTCTTCCCAATAACGCGGCGTGGCGCCCTGGATGATTTCGGCGTCGTAATCGGCTTCAATGCGATCGATCTCCTCAGGCGTGTAGCGCGCCCGTTCGATGCCATCGTACTTACCCTGTGCACGGGCCGTACCCCGCTCGGCGCGGATGCCGAAGGCACGGGTTTTGGCGACCACTACACCCTCCTGATTGGTGAACGTCGTATCGTAAGATTGTAAAAAGGTGCGTTTGGCAAAGGCGCTGCGTTTTTCCTCGACATCGTGTAACACGCTCGTGGCATGGATGGTATCGTTAACCCGGATGGGGTGAAACCACTCAAAGCGCGTGCCGGCAAACATGTTGTGAATACCGGGCAAGCCGCCAAATTGGCCACTGCAAATATCGTCCATGGCATAGAGAATACACGGGGGGGCAATGATGCCGCCGTAGCGGGTGGTAGCGGCGTATTCCGGATCGGTCCAGAGCGGGTTGTCATCACCCATACCGTGGGCAAAATGCCGGATTGCATCTTGGCTGGCCAGCGAAATGTGGGGGTGCCGTCTTGCTACCGGGACACCGATCCGTTGGCGTATCCGTTCCAGTGCATCTTCTGTAATCACGGCAGGTCCAGCCATGCATCATCTCCATACCAATAAAACCGTTGCCGGTCGAGTTACCAGTCCATTGGGTAAGGATCATAAGTGTATGATTTCGAATCGGTACAGTATGCCTGTGAGAGCTGCAGATGGCAAGGGAAAACCAAAGATGGCCAAAGGGTGTTGGCTAAAGGGGACTGGCCCAAGGATGCGAAGCGATATCGTCAACCGGGAGATGCATCGTAGTGATCGCCTCTGTTACAATAGGTACGTTTCCTATAGAATATAAATAACTGACCGGCGCGGTTTCGGATCGGCGCTGCGTTGACCGCAAATTCATGCGTCACCACGGAGGGTGTCTACGCGCAGCATGGATGCGAGGGTTGCCGGGAATGACATGAACACACCAGCATACAACCGCATTAAGGATTGGCCGGAAGATGAACGGCCTCGGGAGCGTTTGCTTCAACACGGAGAAAGTGTCCTGTCAGATGCGCAATTGTTGGCGTTATTGCTGCGCACGGGGGACTATGCCAGCGGCTCTACGGCAGTGGATCTCGCACGCCAGTTGCTCAACCGCTACGATGAAAATTTGGAGGCCGTGAGTGTCGCGTCCGTAAAAGAATTGTGCGAATCACCCGGGATTGGCATGGCGAAAGCATGCGAGATCAAAGCGGCGTTTGAACTTGGCCGGCGTTGGCTGGCCCGCCGCAGTGGGCCGCTGTTACACGTTCGGTCGAGCCGGGATGTGGCCAATTACTATATGCCTATGCTGGGCGGGTTAAAGCGCGAGCAATTTCAGGTGCTTTTGCTCGACCGCAAAAACGGTGTGACGCGGCATGTGATGATCTCCCAAGGGTCGTTGACCGCGAGTGTGGTCCATCCGCGCGAGGTGTTTAATCCCGCCATTCGCGATTCGGCCGCGGCGGTGATTTGTGTGCACAACCATCCGAGTGGGGATCCGCAGCCGAGCCAGGAGGATCGACTATTGACAACGCGGCTGGTCGAGGCGGGTCATCTGCTCGGTATTCCGGTGTTGGACCATATTATTGTCGGGTGTGATCGCTATATGAGCTTTGCCGATGAGGGTCTGCTAAACCATGGATGATGACAAGTTTCATGATGAATGCGCTGTAATGGGCGTGTACGGGCATCCTGAAGCGGCGAATTTGACCTATTTGGGCCTGTATGCCCTACAGCATCGTGGTCAAGAGAGTACAGGCATCGTGGCTTCCGGCCACGATGGGTTTCATGTCGAAGTGGGCATGGGACGGGTGAATGATTTTTTTGACGAAACGCGCCTGGGGCGCCTGCAGGGGACCTTGGCGATTGGCCATAATCGCTATTCAACCACCGGTTCGTCGTCGCTGCGCAATGCCCAACCGCTGGCCGTGGACTATGCCCGGGGCTCTTTGGCGATCGCCCATAACGGCAATTTGGTCAATGCCCACCGGATGCGCTCAGAGCTCGAAGCGCGCGGCTCGATTTTCCGCTCGACATCGGATACCGAAGTGGTGTTGCATCTGATTGCACAATCGCAGTCGGCGAGTTTAGTGGATTGTGTCATTGAGGCGTTGCGGCAGGTCCAGGGCGCCTATTCGCTTTTGGTCATAGGGCGCCATGAGATGCTTGCCGTGCGGGATCCGCACGGCTTCCGGCCCATGTGCTTAGGGCAGCTTGAAAATGGCGGTTGTGTAATGGCGTCGGAGACCTGCGCGCTCGATTTGATTGAGGCCACGTATCTGCGCGAGGTCTTACCGGGGGAGCTGATTCGATTTTCTGCTGATGGGGTGCAGTCGTACTTTCCGTTTGCCCCGGCACCCAGCCGGAATTGCGTCTTTGAACTCGTGTATTTTGCCAGAACGGACAGCGACGTCTTCGGCCATAACGTCTATATGATGCGCAAAGCATTTGGGGCACGGCTGGCCCGCGAGGCGCCGGTAGAAGCAGATGTGGTGATTCCCGTGCCAGATGGAGGCATTCCGGCTGCCCTGGGATATGCCGAAGCGGCCGGGATTCCGTTTGATACCGGCTTGACGCGGAATCATTATGTGGGCCGCACGTTTATTGAGCCGCAGCAGTCAATCCGGAATTTTGGCGTGAAAATTAAGCTCAACGCCAATCGCAGTTGTCTTCAGGGCAAGCGGGTGGTGGTGGTGGATGACTCAATTGTGCGCGGCACCACGAGCAAAAAACTCGTGCAGACCATTCGCCATGCGGGGGCCAAAGAAGTCCACTTTCGGATTAGCTCGCCACCGACGACCCATTCGTGTGTGTACGGCATCGATACGCCGACGTCAGGTGAACTGATTGCCTCAAGCCATTCGATCGATGAGATTCGCGATTATCTTCAAGCTGACAGTTTGGCCTACCTCAGTCACGAGGGCATGATGCTCACGGCACACGCTGATCAGCAGGGGTATTGTAGTGCCTGCTTTACCGGAAATTATCCGATCCCCATCCCACAGCAAGAAGATACCGTACAATTACCTTTGTTTGGTTAGCCGCCTGCGGTGGTGGCTGGCAATAAGCTAGCCACCTCGATTTTCGCCGCTTGATGCCACAAGTGTTCGAGGTCGTAAAATTCGCGGGTCTTGTCATCAAACACGTGCAAGATGAGATCGGCACAATCGATTAAAATCCACTTGCCTTGGTGGTAGCCCTCAACCGCCAGCGGCTTTTCATCTTGTTTCGTGAGTTCATCCCGAATGGCGTCGGCAATGGCTTGAACTTGCCGGTCGGATGAACCGCTACAGATGAGGAAGCGGTCGGCGATTGACGACACCGACCCTACATCCAATACTAAGATATCGTTTGCTTTACGGCTGTCGGCAGCTAGTGCACAGATTCGGGTTTTTTCTTCGATGGTTAGCATATTTCCCTCTTGTCCATGGGCCCCTCTTATGCACGGACCCTCAGATCGATGACAACAGGACGAGGTTGTCTCGATGGATCACTTCATCATACGCTTTTTGGCCCAAGATGGTTTCGATGCGCGACGTGTGCTGGCCAATAATGGCCAGTAACTCCTGCGAGCTGTAATTGACTAAACCTTGGGCAAAACGCGTTGCAGACGTATCCGTACAATACACTGCATCTCCGAAATGGAAATTCCCGCTGACCTCGATAATGCCTGATGGCAATAAACTTTTCCCCTTGATCGTTAAGGCGTGTTTGGCCCCATCATCGACCACGATGGCCCCCTTCGCTTTGAGCGCATAGCCGATCCAACGTTTGCGGCTCGAAAGTTTCCCCGCTGCGGATGGGTGAATATGGGTACACAGCGCTCTACCATCGAGGATCTGTAGGATGATGTCCGGTCTCAGACCATTGGCGATGTAGGTGTGAATGCCGCTCGCACCGGCGATTTTCGCGGCTTGAATCTTACTGTACATACCGCCTCGGCCTGTCGCATGTGTCGTCCGTCCGGCGAGGGCTTCGATCCGCTCGTCGAGGTTTTCCACCACCGGAATCAGTGTCGCCTCCGGATCCAAGCGGGGATCGGCAGAGTAAAGACCGTCGATATCAGTCAAAATGATCAAAGTATCAGCATCGATCAGATTGCACACCATGGCGGAGAGACTGTCGTTGTCCCCAAACCGGAGCTCGTCGACCGAGACGGTATCATTTTCGTTGATAATGGGAATCACGCCATGGGCAATCAGCGTCTGTAACGTGTTGTGGGCGTTGAGATAACGGCCCCGGTTGCGGAGATCCGCATGAGTGAGAAGGATTTGCGCTACCTGCTGATCAAACATGCCGAACAAGCGCTCATAATTCCACATGAGATGACTTTGGCCGATGGCCGCTGCCGCCTGTTGCAGGGCAATGGTACGGGGCATGCGCTGTTGTTGGAGAACGGGTAGGCCAAGGGCGATGGCGCCGGAGGAGACGAGAATGACTTCCAGCCCTTGTTGACGTAGGGTTGCCAATTGCTTGGCGTACGGGTGCACGACATCCTCGTTCAGGCGACCTGCTGGCGTGCGTATCAGCCCACTGCCAATTTTGACTACCAGTCGCTGTACCGGTCGCGGTGATTCTGGCATGTTCATGCACTCAGCACGCCGCGGCTAATGCTTGCAGCGACGTGCTCAGACGGTTGCGGAGGGTATCAAGACCCATCCCGGTTACCGCTGAAATGGGTAGCACATCATGGCCGCGCGTGGCGAATTCTTGGTGAATGTCTGGGAAGCGCTGCGCCACTTCGGGCACATCCATCTTCGTGGCCACAACGATTTGGGGCACCCTGGAGAGCTTGGGATTGAAGCAGGCCAATTCATGATTGATCGCCAAGAAATCGGTCCAAGGGGTACGGTCGTCTTCACCAGGGGCCAAATCGAGGAGATGTACGAGTAGACGGGTGCGCTCAATGTGTTTGAGAAATTGGTGTCCAAGACCTTTACCGAGATGTGCATCGGGAACGAGACCCGGAATATCGGCGACGACGCAGGTGGCGTAATCACGCAATTCCACCACCCCTAAATTGGGCGTCAGAGTGGTAAACGGGTAATCCGCAATTTTCGGTTTGGCCGCAGAGATAGCGGAGATCAGGGTTGACTTACCGGCGTTGGGAAAGCCCAAGAGCCCTACATCCGCGAGCAACTTAAGCTCCACGATCAACCAGCGGTCCTCGCCCTCCCTGCCCTCCGTATGCCGCCGGGGCGCCTGGTTAGTCGAAGTTGCAAAGCGCGCATTCCCCTGCCCGCCACGGCCACCTTGAGCGGCGACAAAACGCTCGCCATCGGTCTGAAAATCCCACAGCAGATCGAGGGTCTGTTCATCGCGAATCAGCGTGCCAACAGGGACGCGTACTATCGTATCCTGGCCGCGTTTGCCGTGCATATTTTTACCTTTGCCATGAACGCCGCGCTCGGCAATGGTAAAGGCATGGTAACGCAGATCGAGTAAGGTGTAGAGGGCCGCATCACTTTGAAACACAATACTACCGCCGTGGCCACCATCGCCGCCGTCCGGCCCGCCACGGGGAACAAATTTTTCGCGCCTGAAACTCAGACAGCCATTGCCGCCTCGTCCGCCGCGCACACGTACTTTTGCTTGATCAACAAACATGTAGTACTAACACCACCATGATCATTTAAGTGCCGGTAAGTGCCGGATTTTCACTGGCCGCCCGAATGCTAATGCGCCGATTTTTTTTGCCTCGGTTCTCAAACTGAACCACGCCGTCAATTTTGGCAAACAGGGTGTAATCGCGGCCCAAACCGACATTCGCCCCTGGCTTAAACGTCGTGCCGCGCTGCCGCACCAGAATGCTGCCGGCAGTCACCGTTTGGCCCGCAAACCGTTTGACGCCCAGGCGTTTACCGATACTATCGCGACCGTTCGAAGAGCTACCACCCGCTTTTTTGTGTGCCATGATCACTTCTCCCTGGGCCCGATACCCTTAAGATGCCTGAATATTCGTAATTTTTAGCGAGGTAAGAGATTGCCGATGCCCTTGTTTGCGGCGGTAGCTTTTCCGCCGTTTGAATTTAAACACCAGGATTTTTTTGCCACGCTTGTGCTCGATAATCTCTGCAGTCACACGAGCTGTGTCCACGGCGGGGGTGCCAAGGGTGACGTTCTCGCCATTGCCGACCATCAAGACCGGGTTGAGTTCGATCGTTTCCCCTACTTCACCGGAGAGGCGCTCGACATCAATTGTATCACCCGGTTCCACGCGATATTGGCGCCCACCGGTTTTCACCACTGCATACATAAGGTCTCCGTCCTTTGCCTGCCGATCAATGATGGGACGTGAAATGCTGATTCCCGATTCACAAATTCGAATCAACGGCTACGAGTTTTGTTGCCACACGATGTGTGAGAACGGAAAGTGCAAGTCGTTGTTGCATGTGGAAGATCAGAGAACGTTAGCATACGAGACCGACCCTGTCAAGGCGCAAGTGCCTGGTGCAGGGCACCGCGCCGTGCGCCTGACCGGGCAGCCTGCGTGACCGGCGTGGAACCTCACACCCCACGCCGACGGCTGTCTTGGGGAGGGTTCCCAGCCCGCTTGGCCTTGGCGCTGGCCCGCTTCGATGCCGCCTGCTCCCAGGGCCGAATCTGCTGCGCGAGCTCGCGGCGCCGTGCCGTGGCCTCGCGCGATGAGAGGGGTTGTGTGCTCGGGATGCCATATTTGCTGCGATACTCGCGCGCATCGAGATTGTGGACGCGCAAATGGCGCGACGAGAGCTGCCGGAAGGAGTCGCCACATTCGAGACAGGTAACGGCATGCTTGGTGATGCTGCGTCTCCAGGTCGTGGGTGCGTCCTCGCCATGTGTGTCGGGGCCGGCGGCGGCTGAGTTGGAGGCTTCCGAGTGGTGTAAGCTCTGCAAGGCAGCATGCGTACTCCAAAGTAAGGACCGGGCGTCGTCGGGTGAGAGATGATGTGCTCGGATGAGTTCAGTGACCAGCTCTTTAGCCATTTCAAGTAACGTTTGAGCCATCACAGATTCCTTTTCATTATTCGGGTAATCGACCAAATTCGGGTAATCGACCAAATTCGGGTAATCGACCAATAGGATTCAACGTCGTGTGAATGCCTTGACACATTGCAGACCCTCTGCTTTGACTTGATGAGACTGCAATGATACTCTCGGCTGCATCTGGATAGTTCTTCAAACGCCAAGGTCGCATCGTGTACGATGCGACCTTGGCGGAAGTCACCTGACCCTAATCATCTCTCTAAAAGCAACATGGGAATCGCAATATCCAGACCATTTTTGAGGCGTTATTGACATGTTTCCATAGTCATAAACCCCGTAGCCATATCGAGTGTGAGTCTCGATTTTCTCATCTTAACAGGGTCTAGAATTATAGAGTTATGAAAGCTTCATGTCATTAAGATGGTCTTGGAACTGCATATCGAGGAGTGGTGCTTCGTACGCCGTCGTCGCCTCTGCTCTGTCGCGCTTCGTGCTATGTCGAATCATCATTAGCTAGAAACTCGTCCGTTTGATAAGCAGCACAATCTTTTCCCCGATCTGTGGCCAAACGCCAACGCCGGATACCGCATTTTGGCCCCCGACTGTCATCACGGGAGCGAGGGCATTGAGTCGGATTTCGCACATTGCTCGCCCATGTTTCAGCACAATTTCCACATCTGTGAATGAAACGATTATCTGGGAGTCGGCGCGTTTGTCCCAATCCAATGTTGACGACTTCGGCGCTGAAAGCCGTCATCGTAGAATTGGTTGTTCCGCTATCCTTTAATCCCTGCGTCATTGCCTGAATTTCACCAATAATAGTATGAAATTCAGGCATAGTCAAGGCATCTTTAAATGCCTGTCTATTTCTCACTGGGGTAAATTTTTCGACAAACCGTGATAGCTCAGCAACGGAGATAGCGCCAAACCATTCACTGATGACATCTGGCGTGAGAAGATAGCGGAAATCTGGCAGTGGCTTGGCTTCTTCAGGGAGGATTTTTTCAGACCTGGTCATCCAATAAGTGTTCTTATTGTGCTCTATTTGACTAACCTTTTTTCTGATGTAACGAATGGAGCCATCAGGCAGGATGATGCGAACGTCATATTCATTGGGTACAGGACTGAAATCATACATCCTGGTGATCGACATGGCTTTGATAGCTAGATAATCATCAGGATGGTCGAGTTCTGAGGTAAACTTTCCTTCCAACTCAGAGGGGTGGTGATACCCGTATAATTCGGCCGCTTCTTTGGAAGCCGCAATAATTTGGGCGTCTGCCACTAGATTTTTGAACCAGACGGTCTGAGCTAGGATTACCGCTCCCTCAATGGTATCAAATAGAGCATCAAAGTGTGCTGGTATATTTCTATTCATTGCAACTCCTTAATGGGGCAGTACTCGGGACAGTCGGCGTTTGACCGAGCTTGTTGCCCCTACAGGATCCCCCCCTCCGGAGAGTAGAGGCGTCGGGGAGATCCTGTTTAGACTTCAGTTCTCAACCTCAGCACGCTCATCATCTTGGTTTGCAAACTCCTCAAGCACAGGAATCACGAGATCCCCGTACGTCATGCCACGTTCGACCCATTTCACTCTGAGAGTGTGCCTCAAATCCGGCGGGATGAGAATCTGAATTGGGACTCGCCACTCATCTCTCGGCATCTCAACCTCCTTTGCGGTTCGCCATCTATCTAACGGGCTAACGGGGAGATATTCTAGATGGTTTCATCATTTCCTGTAAGATATCAGGATATCACTAAAAAATGTACCCATGGACACATGGCGCCATGTGTCCATGGGTACATGTACTAAACAAGCAAATCCTGAGCGAGTAAACGTTTGGATGCCAGCTTCTGAGCACATAACCATGCTAGCATCTTATCCCTTTTATCCCTCGTCATAATAATAGCATCAGATAGACAACCTCCAAATGTTGTCCAGTCAGCATATTGGCAGACATAAGTAAATGACAACATCGATTTATTCCTTACACATGCTATAGATTTACGATTGTCAATATGTATCGCAGTATGTATGTGACGTATACCACAATTTACTGTGTGATCTAACATCATTCGAAATGCTTTTATAGATGTAGAACCTCTATAATTAGGGAAGGCATAGCCTCCAAGCCACCCAGTACGTATTACACCTTCATAGTTCCTTTCTAAATCATGAAGCCAAATAGCAGAGACAAGATTACCTTCTCGATTTCTAGAGATAAAACATATAATTTCCCTTTTCTCCAAACTGTGTAGAAACTCGTCACGTGTCGGTGATGCGTCAGCAAAGGCATATTGAATTTCCTCTGGTATGCTTAACCTAGACTCCCATAGTTCCATAATTTGTTTCTCCGTTGGGCGAGTTAAAATTTCGAGATCTTCGCAGAGGTTTCCTGATCCTGTGCTCATCATTTACTCTCCAATAATTGAGGTGTAAATAGGTAATTCAGATAGACATAGCTACTTCTCTTCACGTTGAAAACGTAAAAATTGAGAAGCCAAATGACCTGTCTGAATCCATATGAGAAAAGATTTTACACGCTTTGGAGAGAGAAGATGTGTGGTTCGGTCTCGCAAGGTTTGAATGAGGGTGTCTAAAAGCGCCTTCTAGAGGGCCATGCTTTGACTTGGCGTCGCGCTTCGCCTAGCCGGCATTCTGCAGCGTGCGACTCAGGAGGAAGCCGAGCGAGTTTGTGGCCCGGCAGCGTTAGGGCTTGGCAAGTGGCCGGCTACAGGCTATCATGCCCTATATGAGCCGTTTCGATGAGGCTGCATGAACGAGAGGCAACAAGGATGGTGGTGCTACGAGACACACGGCGCTTTGAGCTGACCGTCGTGTCTGAAGAAGACGTCTGGGTGGCCCGATTGAACGAATGGGTTTCCGGTCGTTTATCGCCGACAAAACACGTCCTCAGAGCTTTTGAGACGCGTGGTGAGGCCATCGATGCCTTGGTTCGGAAATGGCACATCTTGTTTCCGGACGAGCCGGAGCTGGAGTGGCGCGAGACCACCATTCGACCGGAGCCTCAGAGCCCGAGACGGCGCCATCGGCCGACGCCGAACGACTCATGACTTGGCACGCTGTGGGCCCCCTCAGTCTTGGGGTGTTAATCGCGGCATTAGTGCTGCTCGGCATCTATACGCGCCGATTTTGCCAGCGGTGTGATTACTGTGGGCGATTTTACTGGTGGATCGGTTGGGCAGCGTTTGAGTGGACATCACTCGACAACCAATATTGGGCCATGCAATGCCGATTTTGCCGTTGGTTGGCACAGCACACCAACCTGGAACTTGAGCATGCAGATGACCCTTGGCCCTAAGGCGTGGTCTCGTCACGCCATTGCTTTGCAATCGCTTCGCTTTCTTCTCGCACTTTGTCCACCAGAGTCGACGTCACCATGTGTTCATCACGGAGACGGTTCAGCGCCTCTACACCCACAATTTCAGGCTGCTGTTGTGGGGTCCGGATCACCGCCACTTGCAGATCGAACAGGTGGATGTGATCCGAAAAGATGGCAATCGGGGTGGTCATTCCGGCATAGTCGGCTAGCCATGAGCCATCTTGGGCATAGAACTGGCTCACGTAGTGCCAGGCGCCTTCATGATATCGGGTGATTGCATAATCGCCCGGCTGTGTGTCGACGTTTAACCCTTTCGGGTAGCTTCCCTTATTGCGTAGTGACCGTTGCACTTCGACCCAGCCGGCGTAGATATCGTCGGCAAGCCGTTGGGCTTCGCCTTGGTCGATGAGGCGTCCGTTCGGGAGGCGTTGGAGAATGTGTAGAGTGGGGGCAATCGGTTGCTGCATGGCATTGATGCTGGCAAGCACACTTAGAACGGCCCGGTGGCGCAATGCCTCAGCCGGGAGTTCTCTTTCCAAGGCGTCGACCGTAGTGCCGTAGATGTCGCCGTGCGCCTTGTATTTATAGTGCCCCGGCAACGTCGGCGAAAGCTGGGCGCGCAGGGTGTCGCACACGCTTTTTGCATGTCCGGACATCAAGACGTGGGCGGTGAGATCGCCGCCTCGGATCCGCCCCACGGTTTTGGTGTTTTGCAGGCTCACCTGAAGGGTCTCGGTCTCCCCGATCAGACGCTGAACCTCGGCCACCAACACCTCATCCGCAGCGTGTTGCGCCGCGGTGCGCCAGATAATTCCCCATTCGCCAATCTCTTGCGCTTCACCTAATTTCTGGAGGCGCTCGCGTTGCGCTTCATCCGTGATTTGTTTACTCATCCTGACCGACTGGACTGCCGTGAGAACGGCATACTGTCCCGGCACGGTTAGCACACTGCTCAACTGGGGACGACCGTGTTGATGGGTGGCCGGGGTATCGATGCGGACCGGGACGCAAGAGCCGACCCTGATCCCTTGGTCTTCATAGCGCAGCGGCAAGACGCCCGAGCGTTCTTCGCCGAGATAAACGATCGCCAGGCGCCGTTCGCGGCTGACAATGCCCACCAATCCCATGTAGAGAGCACCCGTCTCCGATGACTCGTGTCGAGTGATGACGTCAAAGCACTGGCTGTGCAGATGCGATAAAGCCTCTTCGACCGCATTGGCAGGGCCGGAAATCCGCAGGGCATGGCGTTGCCCGCGATCATCGGCAACGTCGTCAATATCGACATCGGGTGAGTCCATACGCCAGTCGTGAGGTATGGCGGCACGGACCTCATCGCTCGGCTGGACGATATCCCACTTGGGGTCCTGCCGGAATAGTTGCGTGAGGGCGACAGCGTATAGACCTCGAATACGTAGTGCTATCATGATCGATGCGGTACCTGTTGCCAAAGAGTAGTATGTTTCGGCTTGTGCCTGTTAGGTGAACCGGAGCAGACTTAGTATGCTTTCATCATAACACATCTGGACATTTCGTTCTGAGGTTATCTGAAGGAGGTGACATGAACCGTGAACTGACACCGGAAAAAAGCTCTGGTGTTTGGAACAGACGCTTGGTGCGTTGCGCCGAGAGGCGGCCGCGGAGGCGTAATCGCCGATGGGTGACGGTTACACGACCACGTCCGCAGCGGGCTGAAGAGATTTGCCAGCGCATCGTGCCGAAACACACTGCCCGGTGAGCGGGTCGAACCGTTCACCGTGGACACCGCACACGAGCCATTTTTGATCTGCACTGCGCCGCACGCGTCCGCTCCGGTCCAAACGTAGGTGACGGTGTGGGCAGCGATTCACAAAGACCCGGAACGCGCCTTCGTGGTGAATCACCAAATAGGTTTGCCCCGACGGGGCACGGTAACTGACACCACCGTAGGCCACTGCTTGAGCTTTGACTTCATCTGGTACCGGCGTGACTGCCGGTTGACGACTATCCCCCCCAGAATCGCTTCCGCGTCCTCCTTCATCAGATCCGGTTGTAAGATCGTCGCTGGAGACTGATTTGAGAATGCGCCGCACGTATGCGGCCAGGGTCACAGAGAGCGAGGAGAACCAGCGAAATAGCCCCAACGGGACTCGAACCCGTGTCTTCGGCGTGAGAGGCCGATATCCTAGACCGCTAGACGATGGGGCCATGAGAGTGTCCTGGTGTTTGTTCAACAGCTGGGGTGCTAGGATTCGAACCTAGATAGCCAGATCCAGAGTCTGGAGTCCTGCCGTTGGACGACACCCCAGTACACAAGGTGACTGCGTCCCAAAAGTAAAGCAAATAGGTCCCGACCGTCAAGGGAAAAGTGAGGGGAATGCATTTTGGGAGGATGGCAGGGGCGGGATATATACCGGCTGGGGCGGGCTGCCAGGGTGCATAAAGGGTTCAATATGGTACTGGGTGCCATCGCTGGTGATGGTAATGGCACCGTGGAGGTCGGTGCGAAACACACGCACGTGGTGCTGAGCCAGGGTGGCGAGGACGCGGGGATGCGGGTGCCCGTAAGGGTTGCCGGAGCCTGCGGTAATAATGCCCACTTCGGGTTGAACCCGCTGGAGAAAGTCGTGGTGGGTCGATGTCCGGCTACCGTGGTGAGGCACTTGCAGGATGTCGGCACGAAGGTCGCCAATATGCGCGGCTAGCCATTGTTCGGTGGCGTGATGAATGTCGCCGGTGAGAAGGATGCGAACCTTGCCGTATTGCAAGCGGAGGACCAGCGACCGATCGTTTTCGGTTGGCGGATGCCATGGAGGCGGCGATGCTAGGGACGGCGGGGAGAGGAGGGTGAGTTGTAAGCGGCCCCATTGCCAGTGTCGCGGCCCGGTTTGCGCGGTGTGTATGAGCGTACCGCGCTGGGTGCCGAGGGTCATCATGTCTTGCAGGTAGTCGGCATATATCGGGCTGCCGTTGGTCAATAGGTGTTGCGCACCAAATAACTGGAACAGGCTGGCCAAGCCACGGGCGTGGTTCGGGTGCATATGGGTGAGGGCCATGAGATCGAAACGGCGGATGTGATACTGCCATAACACCGGGGCGACCACGCGGGCGCCGATATCGAATTGGCCATTGTACGTGCCACCGCCGTCGATGAGGAGGTTGTGACCCTCCGGGGTTTGGATCAAAATGGCATCACCAGTGCCGACATCCAGAAAGGTGACGCGCAGCTGGTGGAGCCGCGAGGTCCGGTACTCCCACCCCACGCCGCCAAGGATCAGGAGCATGCATAGACTGAACGTGGACCATCTACAGCATGGGCCAATACGCTGGTGCGGCATGAGCAGAACCCACATGAGCAGACTGTAGTAGCCGATGGTGACCGCTGCCGGCGGTGCCGCGATGTGGTAGAGCGCTTCAGGCCGTGCGGCGATACCGTGGACAAAGGTCGTGAGACCCGTTAAAAGGGGGGCGAGCGGTGCAAATGCGAGGCTTGCCGAGGCGGGCCAAAGGCTGGTGAGCAGTAAGACCATCACCCCGGCGGGGACGATGAGGCTGATGAGAGGCAATAAGATGAAGTTGGTGAGCGGACTGTAGATGGGAATGGTGTGAAACGCACCGGCGAGTATGGGGAGAGTACCGATGAAGGCGGCACTGGTCGCGAGCCCGCCACTATACAAGGCACGGCGCCAGCCGGAGACAGATTGGGTGGGAAAGCGCCGGCTCGCGAGCAGAATCATGGTGACGGCTACAAAAGAGAGCTGGAAGCCGAGCGTTAAAAGGGCGGTGGGATCAAATAGGAGGACGACCACTGCAGCCAAGCCGAGCGCTTGTAAAGGCTCGCGCTGACGCGAGACGGCGAGGGCTAAGAGGTAGCTGCTGGCCATGATGGCGGCCCGTAGGGTCGATACCTTCCACCCGACAAGCGAACAATAAAGCAGGAGGGGTGTCATGCTTAGCAGCGCGGCGGTGGGGGTAGGCCGCCAGGCCGGCAGCCAAGATCGAGGTGCCCAACTGCGCAGATAGCGGCATAGGGTGCGTAGGCTGACCACACTCGCCAGCACGACAAATCCCACGTGTAGGCCGGAGACGACGAGGAGGTGGGCGAGCCCGGCGGCTCGGAAGTCATTCTCGATGTCCGGCGTCAAAGCGCTGCGTTGTCCCAAGACAATGGCTGCGAATACAGCGTCTGCCGGTGGTGACAAATTGGCTTGGATATGTTGAAGCATGTGCTGACGCCACTGTGCGAAGGTGCGATCTAAGCGCCAAGGCTGTGGGCGTTCGAGAAGGTGAATGCGCTCGGGGCGGCTGACCCCACCAACGGCATAAATACCCTGGCGGTGCATGCGTGTGCGAAAGTCAAAACGCCCCGGATTTTGAAAGTTTCGTACGGGATGCAAGCGGAGGTGCTCGACGCGAATGCGGTCACCAGGGAGGAGAGCCACGTCGGTGGCGTGGAGGTTTAGGCGGATGCGTCCCCTGGCCGATTGCCAACTGTGTGGCTGGTTTTTAGGATGGGATAAGCGTTGCAGGCGCACGAAAATATATTGCCGGTCGTGGCGAGCGTCCACTGGGCGATCGAGTTCACCCTCGATCTCGATGGGTTGCCGGATTAGACTGGGAAGTTGATGGGCGATATGGTTTGGGGGGAGGGCGCGCTGTTGCCACGAGAGAGAGAGATGCGCAAGGGTGAAACCGACGAGTAGCACGCGGCTACACCCTTGCAGGTGGCGGTAGGGCCAAGGCCACCAGACGGCGGCAGTGGCGAGGAGAAGCAGCGCTATGAGCAGGGGTGACAAGGCTAACGAGGTGCCGAGAAGCACGCCGCTGATGAGGCCCGCAAGGAGGCCGAATAACGGCTGGTAGTGCCACCACACGGCCCGGCTGTCCAGCACCCGTACGTATCGCTGTAACATGCGAATCAAATTCATTTGCGCCGGTTCAACCTATCGAAACACCCAGGGTTAGGCACCTTGACGAAAGCGAGGGGTAATTATAGTATGCCTCTCAGAGATATCTAAAACACAGCGGATTTTTCATCCTTCATCCTTTTTTTGTAGGAGCAAGAGAGCGTGGGCGCAGAACCCCGGATCGGGAAGCGGTCGCATTACTGCGGCGAGTTGACCAAAACCTCTGAGCACGCTGATGTCGCCGTCATGGGCTGGGTCCAACGTGTACGTGACCATGGGGGCCTCGTATTTATCGATGTGCGTGACCGCACCGGCATCGTACAGGTGGTGTGCGATCCCCATCGCAATGCCGCCGCCCATGCCCTGGCGCATCGGCTGCGGCTAGAGTCGGTGATCGCTGTGCGGGGGACCCTGGCGCTGCGGACGTCGGAAACGGTGAACCCGACGCTGACGACTGGCGAAGTGGAAGTACTCGCCGAAGAGATGCAGCTCTTGAATGAAGCGGCGCCGCCGCCCTTTTATCCCAACGACGAGACGGAAGCCTCTGAGGAATTGCGGTTACGCTATCGCTACCTCGATTTGCGCAGTACGGATTTGCAAAAGAATTTTTTGGTGCGCAGCCAGGTGTCGCTATTGGTGCGGAACTTTTTACATGCACAGGGATTTGTGGAAATCGAAACCCCGAATCTCATTAAAAGCACGCCCGAGGGCGCCCGCGATTACCTTGTCCCGAGCCGCGTGCACACAGGTAAGTTCTATGCCTTGCCGCAGTCGCCGCAGTATTTTAAACAATTGCTGATGATGGGCGGCTTTGACCGCTATTTTCAAATCGCCCGCTGTTTTCGCGATGAAGATCTACGGGCTGACCGCCAGCCGGAGTTTACGCAAATCGATCTTGAAATGTCGTTCGTGACGCCGGATGATATTTTTGACCTGATCGAAGGCTTGATGCAAGAGATCTTGCATTCGGTGCATGGGGTCACGATGCCGCGTCCCTTACCGCGCATGTCGTATGCGGAAGCGATGGCGCGCTATGGGGTCGACAAGCCAGACTGCCGGTTTGGGATGGAACTCCACGAGGTCTCGGATTTGGTCGGCCAAGGCGAGTTCCGCGTGTTCACTCAGGTGTTGGAACAGCAGGGCCAGGTCAAGGCCATTGCCGTGCCGGGTGGCGCCGATTTTTCGCGCAAAGAGCTGGAAGATTTTATCGATGTGGTACGGCCGTTCGGCGGCCAGGGGATCGCGTGGATGAAAGTGCGCGAGGCTGGCCTGGAGTCGCCAATCACACGATTTTTCTCGCCCGAGACGCTTGCGGCACTGCTGCAACGCTGCGCTGCGGTACCCGGGGATGTCCTCCTATTTTGCGCCGACCAGCCCGAGGTGGTCGCGGCCAGTTTAGGCAATTTGCGCCTGCATTTGGCGCAAAAGTTAGACCTCATTCCCGACAATACTTATCATTTGCTGTGGGTGACGGATTTCCCTCTATTTGAGTACGACGCGCGTGAAAACCGATTGCAAGCGATGCATCACCCATTTACCGCACCGTACCCCGAGGATGTGCCTCTGTTTGACTCCGAACCGCAACGGATGCGGGCTCAGGCTTACGATCTCGTCCTCAACGGCACGGAATTGGGGGGAGGCAGTATTCGCATTCATCAACGCAGCATGCAGAAGCGGATGTTCGAGGCGCTTGGCATGTCGCCAGAGACCTATGAAGAGCAATTTGGGTTTTTCCTAGAAGCGCTCGATTATGGCGCGCCGCCGCATGGCGGGATTGCCTTGGGGTTTGATCGCTTAGTGATGCTCCTGACCCAGTCGCGCTCGTTGCGCGACGTAATCGCCTTTCCGAAGACGCAGCGAGCCAGTGATTTGCTGACCGGGGCGCCATCATCGGTGGACGCACAACAAATGCGCGAACTCGCACTGCGGCCCGCTTAGACGCCGCTTTGAGCCTCTGTGGCGACATGCTGCCGCGCTTTTTGGACAAGCCCTTGTTATAACTTATGTAAGGGCTTGCCACACGCGAGCCCTGGTGGATTGCAGTTTCAACAATGGCAGGATCCAGGGAGGGCGCTTGGTGATGCGATCCGGTGCAGTCTTTTGGCCGTGTCCCCGGTGGTGGCTTGGCTGGCTTGCCCCAGTCTGTTTGCTGATATGTAGTTGTGCGACACCCGCTTTGTCCCCTGCTTCCGATGTCCCTACCAAACCGCATGGTGAGGCGCCGCCGGCCAGTGAGGCGATTGAACGCCGCACGGTACTGCAGCCAGATGCAGATGAAAATGTAAATCAAAATCCTCGGCAGCAACGCGAACGTTTGGAGAGCCGTGTGCAGGCGGTAGTGACTTGTCTTGAAGAGGCGAGGCAGGCCGTGGTCGCAGCAGAAGTGGCCGGGGCGGGTATCGAGACCGTTCGCCCTACCATTGACGCCTTGAAGCGGTCTGAAGCCGCGCTGCGGGAAGCGCAAGCACAACTGCTTCGCGGTGAGGCGGCCCAAGCTGCGTTGCCCCTCGACACGGCGGAAACGGAGTGCCGTGCCGCCCGTGATTTCAGCCAGCAAATCTAAGGCGTTGTAAAATACATTTCGCTAGAGTGAGTTGTACAGTATAATCTACGACCATGGAAACCACACCTTTTCAGTCTGGATTTGTAACCATTATTGGGGAGCCGAACGTCGGTAAGTCGACGTTGCTTAATGCTTTCGTTGGCACCAAATTAGCGATTGTCTCGCCCAAGCCGCAAACCACGCGGCACCGGATTCTCGGCGTGAAGAATCTGCCCAATGCCCAATTGATTTTTCTGGATACCCCCGGCATCCATCAGCCGCGCACGGAGCTGAGCCGGTACATGATGCAGGCGGTCACGGACGCCTTGGAGAGTCCTGAAGTGGTGCTGTATATGACCGATGTGACGCGTGAGCCACAGCCGGATTTCGCTTTTTTGCGGCATCATTTGGGGGCGCGCCAAGTCCCTGTGTTTTGGCTGCTCAACAAAATCGATACAATGGCCGCGCACGAAGTGTTGCCGTTGATCGCGTCTTGTGACGATACCGGTTTTTTTGCCGAGGTATTTCCCCTCTCAGTGCACCGCGGCGACAATGTGCCCGAGCTGCTTGACCGCATCTTAGAGCGGTTGCCGGCGGGGCCGCGCTATTTTCCCGAGGACATGCCAACGGATCGCGATGAGCGTTTTCTCATTGCCGAACTCATCCGCGAGCAAGTGTTGTATCAGGCTCGCGAGGAGGTGCCGCACGCGGTGGCGGTCGTGGTGGAGATGATGGAAGAGCGTGCCGATGGCAGCGTGGAGATCGACGCCTGTCTCTATGTAGAACGCGACTCCCAAAAGCGAATTCTGGTGGGCAAACAGGGGCAGATGATTAAAACCATCGGCACCCGCGCCCGTCACGCTATTGGGCACATGCTGAGATGCCCCGCCCATCTGCGATTGCTCGTGCGGGTGAATAAACGATGGAAACAGCGAGAGGCGGCGTTGCGGCGGTTGGGGTTTGGGGATCGCTAGGGGGCGACAAGATGGCACTGTATCGCAGTGATGCGCTCGTCCTCCGCACCTATAAACTGGGCGAAGCCGATCAAATTATCGTTTTTCTAACGGAAGATTATGGCAAGGTGCGCGCCGTGGCCCGCCGCAGCCGCAGCGCCAAGCGCCAAACCGCGAGTTACTATCAACCCATGACGTTATTGCACGCCATTCTTTTTGGCCGCTCGTCCCAGAATCTGCACCGGATCAATAGCGTGGACGTGATTCAGCCATTTCGCGCCTTGCGCGAAGATTTTACCTTGATGCGCTGCGGGCTTTACATGACAGAGTTGCTCGATGCTGCCACGCGTGACCGCGAACCGGTCGCAGAGCTTTTTGCTCTATTACGTCAAGGGTTGGAGCAGTTGACAGAGACTTCGACTCCTGACACACTACTACGACTTTTCGAACTCCAATTATTGATGCTCATCGGCTATACGCCCCAACTCTTTGCCTGCGTTCGTTGCGCCAAAGATGTGGTCGAATACGAGACCGCGTTTAGCCCTGGGATGGGCGGTTTAGTGTGCCGATCGTGCATGACGGATAAGCAGCGGACCGTGACGTTGAGTACAGAGACACTCGCCTATTTGCGTCAGGGGGTCATGAGTGGTGCGGAATCCGTGCCACTGCTGCCAGATGATGCGGAGGTGTGTCAGGAGATTGAAACGGTGTTGCATCAACACTTGATTGCGCGTCTGGGCCGCGACTTGAAATCATACGCGTTTTTGCATTTGTAGCATGTCATTTAAGGTGAGGAAGCGAGACTGTGGAGCTTTATAAGGAAGCGGTGGCCCAGTGTCTGGTGGCGCCTTTGGGGGAGTCGGTTGAAAATTTGATGGCCATGTTGCGGCTGCCCCCTGAGCCGGCAATGGGGGATTATGCGTTTCCTTGTTTCACCCTCGCCAAGACTTGGAAGCAGGCGCCTCAACAAATCGCTTTACGGTTGGCGGCAGAAGTGGTGGTGCAAACGCCCATAGCCTCGGTGCAGGCGCACGGCCCCTATCTCAACTTCACGCTCGCTGACGATGTCGTGAGTCAGGAGGTGATCGAGCGGATTTTGGCGGCAGGCGACGAGTATGGCTGTGGCGATGAGGGCCATGGGCATAAAACGGTGGTCGATTACTGCGGCCCGAATATTGCCAAGGAACTGATGTTTCACCATATTCGCTCCACCGTGATTGGCCATGCCCTCATTCAGATTCTGCGGGCGCGCGGTTATACGATGGTGAGCGATAACCATCTCGGCGATTGGGGGACGCCATTCGGCATGTTGATTGCGGCGTACGAGCGCTTTGGGTGGGACGATCAGGCAGGGGTCGAGGATATTGTGCAACTCAATGCGCTCTACGTGCAGGCGAGTGCAGAGGCGAAAACGGATCCGGTATTTGCCCAGCAAGGGCGCCAGTGGTTCCAGCGTTTGGAAGCTGGAGACCCCACTGCGCGTGAGCGGTGGCGGTGGTTCGTCGACGTGTCGTTGGCGGAGTTTCAAAAGGTCTACGATCTACTTGGGGTGTCGTTCGATTACATGTTGGGTGAGTCGGCCTTCGATCCGTATCTCGACGCGACTGTCAATATGCTGGAAGCACATCGGGTGCTCAGCGAAAGTGACGGGGCGTTAATCGTGGATCTCGAAGCGTATGAGATGCCGCCATTTCTGGTCAAAAAGCAAGATGGTACGACGCTCTATGGCACGCGCGACTTATCTACGGCGTTGTACCGCAATCGCGAATGGCAGTTTGATACGTGTCTCTATGTGGTCGACATGGGACAGAGTTTGCATTTCAAACAGTTGTTTAAAGTCTTGGAACTGTCTGGGCATGCGTGGGCGGCATCCTGTCATCACGTTCCTTTCGGTCTGGTGTTACAAAAAGACCCGGAGACGGGTAAATGGGCCAAAGGATCGACCCGCCGAGGTAATGCGTCGCTGTTAAAGACCGTGCTTGAAGATGCCATTGCTATGGCCCGTCAAAAGATTGCCGAGAGCAACCCCGATCTACCCAATCCGGATGAGGTGGCGCGCCAGGTTGGCGTGGGGGCGGTGGTCTTTAACGACTTGCGGCATCGCCGCGTGCGGGATGTGAAATTTGATCGAGAGGCGATCTTAAACCCGTACGGGGAAACCGGGCCTTACATGCAATATGCACAGGCGCGCTGTGCGAGCGTCTTGGCCGCCGCCGGGCTGGTCCCCGGGGAGGGCGTCGATTATACGCTGCTGCAGGAGCCGGAAGAGCGCACTCTGGTGCGCAAGCTGGCGGCTTATCCCTCGGTGGTGGCGGAAGCTGCACAGGCGTGGGAGCCCTCGATCATCGCGCAGCATTTGCTGGACTTAGCGGCTGATTTTAATCGCTATTGGGCGCGGGGTAACAAGGACCATACGCTGCGTATTTTGCGCCAGGATGAACCGGCTTCGACCGCTGCTCGAGTGGCCCTCACGGCTGCCCTGCGCGTGGTGTTGCGCAATGGATTGCGTCTGTTGGGTGTGCCAACCCCGGATGCGATGTGATGCGAGATACGCCAGGCGCGAAAATGTCCCAGTTACGTCGCAATGGAGGTTAGTAATCAAGCCATGGCCGCAGATAAGCAGGTTTCAGCGGCGAGCCGCCGTCGGACGCGATTGAGTGGATGGGTGTTAAGCCAATTCCAAGTCACCCTCGCCATATGCGGCATTGTGGTTGGCTTTCTCGTTTGTTTTGGTTTGGGGTTTCTCTCTGGTGTCTGGTTTCAGACGCAAGAGCAAATAATGCCCCAAGACGATGCCATTACTTTGGCGGATAACCAATTGGATCGAGAGCGAAAGACGTCGCCAGCGGATCGGGAGATGACGTTTTATTCGGCGTTACCATCGCGCGACGGCACGCCAGAACCCAAGTTACAATCTCGGACTGCTACCGCGCTTGGGCCGGAACCGGAAGGTCAACCCCAACCCACTGTGGCCCCCGATGCCTCGTTTGCTAGTGCGTCGCAGTCTCCCCCACCGCGTGTGCCAGAAGCGGCTCAGCCAGAAGTGGCTGCGCTAGATCAGGCTGAGAAGATGAGCTCGGCACCGCTACCGGCTACCGCGCCTCCGGGACGAGTCCCGAGCGAGCCGCAAGTGGAAGCCCCTGCACCGCCAAAGGCCACAGGAGAGGGGCCAGCGACGGTGGCGCCGGGAGAACAATTTTACATTGTTCAAGTTGGGAGTTTTCGCAAAGTCGACCAGGCATATCACTTGCAAGATCAACTCGTTAAAAAAGGTTATGAGGTGCGCATCGGCCTTTCGATAGTGGAGGGCAAAGGCGCGTGGTACCGGGTGCGAGTGGGGCGCTATGCCGATCGGGGCTCGGCTGATGAAACAGCTCAACGCCTGCAAAAAAGAGAAAATATTGACGGCTTGGTGATGCAGGTATCGCCGTGAGATACGCTTGCCTGAGGATATGAGGGACTATCGATATCTATGCAAACGATTCAGGTTGGACTTTTAGGGCTAGGTAATGTGGGTACCGGCGTGGTGCAAATATTACAGCAGCAAGCGACCCTGATCACGCAGCGGTTGGGAGTGCATCTGGCATTAAAAAGAGTGGCCACCCGAACGCCGGAGCGTCCGCGAGAGGTCGCTTTGCAGGTGGGGCAAATTTCTGGAGACGTCAGGGACGTGCTGCAGGACCCGGAGATTGCCATTGTCATCGAGCTGATTGGCGGCTATGAGCCGGCACGAACATATATTTTGGAGGCGTTACAGCGAGGCAAGCACGTGGTGACGGCCAATAAAGCGGTGCTGGCGCAACACGGGCAAGAGTTGTTCGAGGCGGCGCGTACCCATGGGGTTGACATTGGATTTGAAGCCAGTGTCGGGGGAGGGATCCCCATTATCCGCACCCTTAAAGAAGCCTTTGTGGCGAACCGGTTTGCCTCTATTATAGGGATCATCAACGGCACGACGAATTACATTTTGAGCCGTATGAGCGATCAGGGACTCCGGTTTGAAGAGGCCCTGAAAGAGGCGCAGGATTTAGGTTTTGCCGAGGCCGATCCGTCGTTCGATGTCGACGGCATCGATGCGGCGCAAAAGATTTCTCTACTGGCGTCGCTGGCCTATGGCACGTGGGTGCGGCAGGAGGATGTCTATACTGAGGGCATTACCCGGGTGACCCAACTCGATATTGCCAATGCACGGGAGATGGGTTACTGCGTCAAGCTGTTGGCGTTGGCCAAGCGCGATCAGAATCGGCTCGGCGTCCGAGTCCACCCCGCGTTGGTGGCGGCGGGAGCGGAGTTAGCCAGTGTGCAAGGCTCGTACAATGCGGTGTCGGTTACCGGTGATATGGTGGGGCGGAATCTGCTGATCGGCCGCGGTGCCGGCGCCCTGCCGACCGGTAGTGCAGTGGTTGGCGACGTGGTGGATGTCGCCCGCAATGTCTTGAAGTCGAGCAGTGGTCGAGTGCCGCCACAAGGCTATGAGACGTTGTCAGCAAACGAGTTGCAATTGCAGGGTATTGATGATATCACCTGCAAGCATTATTTGCGCTTTCAAGTGCTGGATCAACCTGGTGTGTTGTCGGCAATTGCCGGTATCTTGGGCGAGCAGGGCATTAGCCTTGAAACCGTGATCCAAAAAGGCCGCAGTGCTGATCAAAGCGGTACGGTATCGGTGGTGATGATGACGCATGAGGCCAAGGAACAGGCGGTTCGCCAGGCCTTAGAGGCGATTCAAACGTTGCCGTATGTGCAGGGTGAGACGATGCAGATCCGGGTTGAGGATAGCGGTCAAGATTAAGGCTGTTGAGGTGTCAGCTACGCTAGTCAGGTATCATCCGGCCACAGATCATGAAGTGCCGATTGAGGGCAAGTTGGTTGGCATATGAGTGTTATTGTACAAAAGTACGGCGGTACGTCAGTGGGTAGTATCGAGCGCATCCGGGCGGTGGCAGCACGTGTGTACCGCGCCAAGCAAGCCGGCCACGATGTCGTCGTGGTGGTGTCGGCCATGGCCGGGGAAACGGATCGGCTATTGGGATTGGCGCACGAGGTCTCGGCGTTGCCAGACACTCGTGAACTCGATATGCTGCTGGCCACTGGCGAAATGGTGTCGATCGCCTTACTCGCGATCGCCTTGAAAGAGGCAGGCTGTGAGGCGGCCTCTTTCACGGGGACACAAGGCGGTATTGTGACGGACGAGGTGCATTCGCGAGCTCGAATTAAGCAGATTACGCCAACGCGTTTGCAACATGCCTTACACCGTGGCATTGTGCCAGTGGTCGCCGGCTTTCAGGGAATGAATGAAACGCAGGATTTCACGACCTTGGGCCGGGGCGGCTCGGACCTCTCAGCCGTGGCGCTGGCGGCGGCACTGCAGGCGGATGTGTGTGAGATTTACACCGATGTCGATGGGGTCTATAGTGCGGATCCCAACATCGTTCCCGACGCCCGTCGGCTGGCACGGGTATCGTATGATGAAATGTTGGAATTGGCGCGTTTAGGCGCGAAGGTGTTACAGGCGCGCTCGGTGTTGTTTGCCAAAAAGTATGAGGTGCCGGTGGTGGTCAAATCGTCGTTGGTAGAAAATTCGGAGGGAACCTTGATCACCAATCCTGATCAAGACATGGAGCAAGTGGTGGTGGCCGGGGTGGCAGTGGATAAAAATCAGGCCAAGATCACCCTGACGCGATTGCCGGACCGTCCGGGTATTGCCGCCAAACTTTTTGGCGAAATTGCGCGTGCCAATCTTGTGGTAGATATGATTATTCAGAATGCAAGTGAGGGCGGTTTGACGGATATTTCGTTCACCGTACCGCGCACCGAGGCGGAGCAAGCATTGCAGTTTGCCCAAAAAACCCTGTCGGATCTGGAGGCCGAGGAGGCAACCTTACAGACCGGAATTGCCAAGGTGTCGATTGTCGGGGTGGGGATGCAAAGTCATTCCGGGGTGGCGTCGCGGATGTTTGAGGCGTTGGCAGCTGAAAATATCAATATCTTGATGATTAGCACCTCTGAGATTAAAGTGTCCTGCATCATCCAGGATCGGTATGCCGAACTGGCGCTGCGCACTTTGCACGACGCTTTTGAACTCGGTGAGCGTCCGTAAGCGCACGTGATCACCATCTAAATCGGAGGGAAAACGCATGTCGAGCAAAAAATACGTCTACCTGTTTGCTGACGGTGGTGCCGAGGGTCAGGGCGCCTGGGGCGATCTATTGGGTGGCAAGGGGGCTGGTCTGGCGGAAATGACGAATCTCGGTATTCAGGTGCCGCCGGGTTTTACCCTTTCCACCGAGGCTTGCCTGGCCTTCTATGCGGCGGGCAATCGTTACCCGCATGGGTTGCAGGATCAGATTCTCACCGCGCTGCGCAAGGTTGAAATATCAGCCGGGGCAACGTTTGGCGACCGGGAGCAACCGCTGTTGGTGTCGGTTCGTTCAGGCGCGCCGATTTCGATGCCGGGGATGATGGATACGGTCCTCAATATTGGATTGAATGATCAAACCGTCGAGGGGCTGATCAAAACGTCGAACGATCCCCGTTTTGCTTATGACGCCTACCGGCGTTTTGTGACGATGTTCGGCAATGTCGTCATGGGGGTGCCGCACGAGGCGTTTGAGGCGTTGTTGGATGAGGCCAAGCGGCAGGAGCGGGCGCAAAATGATAGTGCTTTGAGTGCGGAGGCCCTACACACACTCATCGAGCCGATGAAGATGATCATCCAAGAACGCACCGGTCGCGCGTTTCCAAACCGGCCTCGGGATCAGTTGCGCATGAGCATTGAGGCGGTTTTTTCCTCGTGGTATAACGACCGTGCGGTGGCCTATCGGCGCATTCACAATATTCCGGAGACACTGGGCACAGGGGTTAACGTGCAGACGATGGTATTTGGCAACCGAGGTGAGGATTCCGGCACCGGGGTGGTTTTTACCCGCGATCCTTCCACCGGTGAAAAATATCTCTTTGGCGAGTATTTGGCCAAGGCCCAAGGCGAGGATGTCGTAGCCGGGATTCGAGACCCGGAACCCATCGGCCGCTTGCAGGATCTCATGCCCGACGTCTACACGCAGTTGACGCAGGTGTGCGAGACCTTGGAGCAGCACTACCGCGATGTCCAAGATATAGAATTCACCATTCAAAACGGCCGCTTGTACCTGCTACAAACTCGCTCTGGCAAGCGCACCGCTCCGGCTGCCGTCCGCGTTGCGGTGGAGATGGTGCATGAAGGGATTTTGGAGGATCGCGAAGCGGTCATGCGGGTGGAGCCCGAACAGATTGACCAATTGCTGCATCCGATGATCGATCCGATGGCCGAGCTGACGGTGTTGGCGAGCGGCTTGCCGGCATCGCCTGGTGCCGCGAGTGGTCGTGTGGTGTTTACGACCGAGGAGGCGGTGCGCCGGCACGAGGGGGGCGAGCGGGTGTTGTTGGTGCGCACTCTGACCGAGCCGGAAGACGTGCGCGGCATGCATGCGGCACAGGGGATTCTCACCGCCCGTGGCGGCATGACGAGTCATGCCGCGGTGGTGGCTCGTGGCATGGGCAGAAGTTGCGTGGTGGGCTGCCGCGAGTTGGTGATTAACGAGAGTGCCGGGTATTGTCACATTGGCAATGTCGAGGTGCGGATCGGCGACTATCTCACTATCGACGGGGCCACCGGGCAAGTGATTCGGGGGCAAGCGCCGTTGGTAGAGGCGGATCTTGGCGGTGAGTTTGCCGAGCTGATGGCCTGGGCGGATAAGTATCGCCGTTTGGGCGTCCGGTGTAATGCCGATACACCTGAAGATGCCGAGATCGCGCGCCGTTTTGGGGCGGAAGGGGTCGGGCTCTGTCGCACCGAGCACATGTTTTTTGCTGCCGATCGCATCATGGCAGTGCGGCAGATGATCGTGGCTGAGCAGCCGGAGCCGCGGCAGGAAGCCCTCAATCAGATTCTGCCGATGCAAAAGAGCGATTTTAAGGGCATTTTCCGTGCCATGGATGGTCTGCCGGTCACGGTGCGGCTACTCGATCCGCCATTGCACGAGTTTTTGCCGCATGCGTTGGAGGAAATTGGTGAGTTGGCCGCCTATATGCGTCGGCCGGCCCGTGAGGTACGGCGCCGGGTGGAAAGCTTGAATGAATCCAATCCGATGCTCGGGCATCGCGGCTGCCGACTGGGCATTACCTCGCCGGAAATCTATCAGATGCAGGTCCGTGCGATTCTGGAGGCCGCCTGTGAGTTGAAACGGGAGGGGGTTGAGGTTTTTCCCGAGATTATGGTGCCGCTGGTGGCTTATGTGGAAGAGCTCATAATTGTGAAGCGCCACATTGATGAGATGGCAGAACGCGTCATGCGGGAGCTAAACATACGGGTAGACTATGCAGTGGGGACGATGATGGAGTTGCCCCGAGCCTCGTTTACTGCGGATGCGATTGCCCGCGAAGCCGCGTTTTTCTCCTTTGGTACCAACGATTTGACTCAGACGACCCTGGGACTGAGCCGTGATGATGCCGGTCTGTTTTTGCCGCACTACGTCGAACGTGGGATTATGGAGCACGATCCCTTTGTGGTCCTGGATGAACACGGGGTCGGCGAGCTGGTGGAAATTGGGGTTGAACGCGGTCGGCGGACCCGTCCGGACCTCAAAATTGGCATTTGCGGGGAGCACGGTGGCGAGCCGAAGTCAATTGCGTTTTGCCACCGCAAAGCTCTCGACTATGTGAGCTGTTCGCCGTACCGGGTGCCGATTGCGCGCCTCGCTGCAGCTCAGGCGGCGTTGCGAGACACAGAAGCTGATCCTACCAAATGATGATGACGATTGAGTAGACGATATGCACGACCTAGCGTTAGATATCAAGTACATGCAGCGGGCACTCGCAATCGCAGTGGGCGGCATTGGGTTTGTCAGTCCCAATCCCTTGGTGGGATGTGTGATCGTCAAAGAGGGTCGCATCGTGGGGGAAGGGTATCACGAGCGCTATGGCGGGCCTCATGCCGAGGTGAATGCGCTGCGGGCAGCTGGTTCTGAAGCGCGTAGCGCGACCCTCTATGTGACTCTAGAGCCCTGCTGTCATACCGGTAAGACGCCCCCTTGTGCGGATGCGGTGCTGCAGGCTGGCGTGGGACGTGTGGTGATAGCCGTGGCGGATCCGAATCCGCAAGTTGCAGGCGGTGGTTTGGCGCGTTTGCGTGATGCTGGGATTGAGGTGACGTTGGGTATTGGCGAGGCTGAAGCGCGGCGGTTAAATGAGACATTCTTGCATTATATCCGGACGCAACGGCCGTTTGTGACGCTGAAATGCGCGGTCACCTTGGATGGTAAAATCGCCACCCGTACTGGTGCCTCACGCTGGATCACGGGCGGGCCGGCGCGTGACCAGGTACATCGCATGCGCCATGCCGCAGATGCATTGCTTGTGGGGTCGGGCACCGCGCTGCAGGACGATCCGCAGTTGACCACGCGCTTGCCCGGTGGCGGCGGGGTCAATCCGCTACGTATCGTGGTGGATAGCCGGCTGCGCCTACCGGTGGGATCACAACTGGCGGTGGTCGCGCCAGATTGCCGGACTCTGGTGGCCACTAGCGAACGGGCGCCAGTGGAAAAACAGCGTCAGCTTGAAAATCAGGGGGTTGAGATTCTGCGGCTCCCGTCGTATGCTGATGGACGGGTCAAAATTGAAGCACTGCTTGCCGCACTTGGGGCGCGTGGGGTTGCCGACCTCTTGGTTGAAGGCGGTGCCACGCTCAGTGCCACGTTGTTGCAACGTCGGCTCGTCGACAAGGTCGTGGTGTTTGTCGCCCCCAAAATCATTGGTGGTGATGGAATTAATGTAGTTGCCGCGTTGGGTGTCGAAACCATGGCAGATGCGCTGCAGTTTTATGGCATGACGAGCCAAAGCGTCGGTGAAGATGTAATGCTGGAAGCCTATCTAAAACCGCTTAAACCGTTGCTGGAGCACGCGCGGGGATGGGCGGAGGAGGCGTGAGAAGCGATGCAATTTAATACCATTGAAGAAGCGATTGGGGATATCCAGCAGGGGAAAATCATCATCCTTTGCGATGATGAGGATCGTGAAAACGAAGGGGATTTGACCATGGCGGCAGAGAAGGTCACCCCGGAAGCGATCAATTTTATGGCGACGCATGGCCGCGGACTGATTTGCCTGTCGATGACGGCGGGACGACTCGCCGAGCTACGCATTCCGCCCATGGTGGATGATATTGACAACAACTCGCCGTTTGGCACCGCGTTTACCGTGTCAATTGAAGCCCGCCGCGGGGTGACGACAGGGATTTCTGCAGCCGACCGGGCCAACACGATTTTGACGGCGGTAAATCCTAAAACCAAGCCGGAAGATCTGGTGCGTCCGGGCCATATTTTTCCCTTGCGGGCGAGGGCTGGGGGGGTCTTGGAACGCGCTGGTCAAACCGAGGGCTCGGTCGATTTGGCGCGTCTGGCCGGGCTGACCCCAGCAGGGGTGATTTGCGAGATTATGAGTCAAGACGGGACCATGTCGCGGGTGCCAGAATTGATGGATTTTGCCAAGCGTTTTGACATGAAGATCGTCACCGTCAAAGACCTCATTCACTATCGTATGCAGCGTGAATCCATGGTGCGGAGTATTGCGGAAACCGTGTTGCCACTTCGGTTTGGGGAGTTTCGGGCACTGGTTTACGAAAATGAAATTACCAAGGACCAGCATTTGGCAGTGGTCAAAGGGGAACTTGATGGCGATCCGCCGCCCCTCGTGCGGATTCACTCGTCATGCTTGACGGGAGATGTTTTCGGTTCGTTCCGCTGCGATTGCGGGGAACAACTGAAAATGGCTCTACGTCAAATTGCAGAAGAAGGCAATGGGGTTCTACTGTATTTGAATCAAGAGGGTCGAGGTATCGGCTTGGCCAACAAGATTCGGGCCTATGCCTTGCAGGATGCTGGCCGCGATACGGTACAGGCCAACGAAGAACTCGGCTTTAAACCGGATTTGCGGGACTACGGTATTGGCGCACAGATTTTAGCGCATTTGGGGATTGAGCGCATGCGTCTGATGACCAACAATCCCCGCAAGATTGTGGGCTTGGAAGGCTACGGTCTGAAAGTCGTCGATCGGGTTGCGGTGAAAGTGCGGCCAGGAAAATACAATGCCCACTATCTGCGCACCAAACACGAAAAGCTCGGTCACTTTTTTGATATGGATGATCTTGAGGCCCCTAAGAAACAAGAGTGGTGGTAGCACTCAGGCGGCACATGTTTAGAGTCCCGATTCGCCCGAAGAGGAGAATGAGCGTATGCCACGCGTGGTAGAGGGGCAGTTGTCGGCAGCAGGTATGAGTTTCTCAATTATTGTGAGCCGGTTTAACGACTTTATTACAACGCATTTGCTCGATGGTGCAGTGGGGGCCCTCGTCCGTCACGGCGCCAGTGATGAGCAGCTCACGGTCTATTGGGCACCCGGGGCGTTTGAAATTCCGCAGTTGGCCCACCAATTGGTGCAGAGCGGTCGTGCCGGGGATGCGATTGTCTGCTTGGGCTGTGTGATCCGTGGGGCCACGCCGCATTTTGATTATGTGGCTGGAGAAGCTGCTAAAGGCATTGCGAGTGCGGCAGTGGCGGGTCATGTGCCGGTCTCGTTTGGTGTGCTCACGACGGATACGATTGAGCAAGCTATTGAACGTGCCGGTACCAAAGCTGGAAACAAAGGTTGGGAAGCGGCTATGAGTGCCATCGAAATGGCGGGTCTGTATCGACAGTTACGAGGGTAGGCGTGTGCTATGGGAAGACGTCGGCGAGGTCGTGAAACGGCATTGAAACTTCTCTATGCTGCAGATGTGACTCAAGAACTCATTGAGGATATCTTGCAGTCGCCGTGGGTGGAAGCACTCGCACCTGATCGGGTGCGGGAATTTGCTGCAGTGTTGGTTTTGGGGGTGACGCGTCATCAAGATGAAATTGATACGATGGTGCAAGAGTGGAGCATGAATTGGTCCCTAGGGCGGATCGGTACCATCGAACGCAATATTCTTCGCTTTGCGATTTACGAGTTGCTGTTTCTGCCGGACATCCCGTCCAATGTCACCATCAATGAGGCGGTAGAAGTGGCAAAACGTTACGGGACAGATGAAGCGCCTGCATTTATCAATGGCATCCTCGATCGCATTAAACAGGAGATCGATGCACGCGGCGGGGATGAGCCGACAGCGTTATCCGGCCTTTCTCACTCGCCTTTTGTCTAAGCACAGCGACATATCCACTACCCATTTGATGTTTGATTGCGCCGACCACTTCATGTGGAATTCAGTACACGGACTACATAAAGTCTTGCAACCGGATCCGTTAAAAGCATTCTGTGCCGGCATAGCTGTCGGGGTATGTGGGAATGTCTTGAGACCTATCTGAGGATATGTATATGCGTTTTCCATGGTCTTCCGAATCGCGCCGTGCCCGTCGTGTTCGCCAGAAGTCTTTAGTACACGTTCCCTTTTTGGGTCGTGAGACGTTGTTGGAATCGCTTGGGGCCCATTTGCAATCCGCTCAGGATGGTGGGCCTCAGTATGTCCTGTTGGAAGGGGCTATCGGCAGTGGTAAATCGTCGCTGTTGACGGAATTCACCCTACTGCGGTGCCGCAGTGCCAAGCTGTTTGTCTCACGTGTCAATGCGGATGGCTGTGTGTCGGACTGGGCGTGTGCGGCGCAGTTATTTGAGACCATGCGAGAGCGCAGTGAAGCGGTGCTGAAACGTCTGTATGAGGATTCGAAGCGTATACGCAAGGCGTTGTCTACGGATTGGAATGAAGAGGCATTCCGGGGGTTTTTGATGTCTGCGGACTGGGCCGAACTCGAGGAAACGGCGACCGCGGACACCCGGGATGCGAGAGAGCGGGCCGATGTTTTGACCCAGCTCTTGTTGCTTGTGCGTGAGCACCCCTGGGGCGTGGGGGCTGCGACCTTATTGGATTTGTTGATGCGCCCGCTGCACGGGCAGCCGGACGCCTCGAGGTGGCAGCGGCAATGGACGGCTATGCTAGAAGCCCTGAAGGCGAAGGGTTTACCGTCTGGAACAGCTCTTGTCCTCGTCTTTGATCAGCTTGATACCGACTTTCAGATCGGCCCGGATGCGCCTTCTCTGTGGGCGTCATTTTGGCAGGCATTTATCGAGACGATCGAGGTAACGCGATTGCCAGTATTGGTGATGTGGGCTGGTTCTGCCGTTGCGGCCGAACCTATCCGGCAAGCTCTGGACGGTCGCTCCACCGCCGCGATGTACCGGCTTGACGCTCTGGCAGCTGAGGATGAAGAACAATTTTTGCGGCGTCTGCAACGTGCCCTCCCCAGGGATGCCCAAGCCGCCTGGCAGCAATGTCTAGCGGCTATGGACGACGCCACACGCCATTCTCCCGGTCATGTGTTATTGGCTGCGACGAGCGTTGCTGCACAAGCAGACGTACAGAAAAAGAGCGGCTCTCAATTCTCTGGCGTACTGAGCGGGGTGGATCAGTCGCTTGACGCCCTCGTGCAAGCGAGCCGTAAACTGCATACAGCGGAAGATGCTGTCTTTGAGCAATGTTTGGAAATGTTAGCGTTTTTGCCGCCCGAAACTTCTTGGACCGTCGACGATTTAATGCAGCTTTGCCATTTGGAGACGTTGGGGCTAGAGCCTGCGGATGGGCGTGATGCCCTTGAAGTGTTATTGGGTGCGTGGGTGCGGTATGGCCTCTTACAATACGATGGGTACGCCGGTTCTTACACGACGGGGCAGAGCCTGATCCACGACGGGCTCCGGCGCCGTTTGTACCCTAACGAAACGGCTCGGCTGGACGTTACCTCGCGGCGCTACCTCGCCTCTAGCTTGCTGGCCATGATCCAAAAGGGAGACGCGGCCGCCTTGAGTACCCTGTGTGCGTCTTTCCGGAGTGGGTCGCAGGACGAGTATCTCAGTAGCTGTGCATCGTTGATCTTGCCCGCTTTCCGAAACCTGGTCCGTACGAAGACGAAAAATGAACGCCTACAAGTCGCGGCGGTGTTAGCGGTTTTGCCCGCGCCATTTGTGCTGGATATGCTGCAGGGCCTGATGCAGGACGAAGAAGACCAAGTGCGGAGCCGTGCGGTGCAATCTTTGACCGAACTCAATGGGATCGATACTTTTCCCTTATTACTCGAAGCGCTGAACGACGCCAATAGTGATGTACGTTGGATTGCTACCCGAGCGTTGATCGATGTCGACACGGCTGCGACCGTCGATACACTCATCCGCTTGTTAACGGACGAGGACAAAGAAGTGGGGCGTGTGGCGGCTGAAGGTTTGGGGCGACGGGGCGACCGACGGGCGGTACCTCACTTGATTGAGGCGGTGCAGGATAGCTATCCATTGTTGCGGGAAAGCGCGGCAGTGGCCTTGGGCCTGTTGGCGGATCAGCGGGCAGTGCCCGCCTTACAAGACTGCCTGATGGACGACAGTCAAAAAGTTCGGCGCAGTGCTGAGGCTGCCTTAGCACGTTTGCCAACGTCATTTTAGCGGGACTGGGGCCCTAACGGAGTTTGGACCTCGTGGGCAGATGAGATGATGCGATGCTCATGAGGTAGAGGGGAAGGCTGTGGTCGAAGACCGAGAGGCACAAGAGATGCGCGAGGCTTTTGAAGCACTTGCACTGGAGCATTTTGATGCGCTCTACAACACTGCGGTGCGCCTGACCCGTAATCCGAGTGAGGCGCAAGACCTGGTCCAGGAAACTTTTTTAAAGGCCTTTCGTTTTTATCATCGTTTTGAACCGGGAACAAATATTAAAGCGTGGTTGTTCACTATCTTACGTAATACCTATATTAACGTTTATCGCAAAGCTTCCCGTCAACAACAAGTAGATTTCGACCAGATCGCACCGTTTTATGCCGATACCTCAGACCCGCCGGTATGGACCGATCGGGGCACGATGGAGGAGACCTTACGGCATCTGGTGCAGGATGATGTCAAACGCGCTTTGGAATCGTTGCCGGATGAATACCGCATAGTCGTGTTGTTGGCGGATTTGGAAGATTTTGCCTATAAAGAGATTGCCGATATTGTGGGGTGTCCGGTCGGAACGGTCATGAGCCGCTTGTTCCGCGGACGCCGTCTACTACGCAAAAGCTTAGCGGAATTTGCCAAAAAGTCAGGGTATATTAAGGAATAACAGATGTTAGCGTGCCAAGATTGTGAGCGCTACCTAGAAGCGTTTCTCGACCAGGAACTCGATGTGAAGGAAAGCCTGGACATGCAGGCGCATTTACGCTCGTGCCCGGCGTGTATGGAGCTGGCAGAAGCGGAGCGCGCGTGTCGACATTTTGTCCGTGCACAAGTGGCTGAAACGCCGTTGCCGGAGGCGATGAAATCGAAGCTCGTTCGGCGTGCGATAGATGCCGCGACCAGATGCACGGCCGCGGCGGCGTCTAGAGCGACGTGGTGGGGGAAGCTAGGCACATGGATACGGCCCAAAGATTTTGCCTTGGGCATGGCCTCGGCAGCTGCGGTGCTTCTCGTTTTGTTCGGTCTGTTTTCTTTCGTGCCAATGGGCGATGACACGGCACAAAAACTGCACGCGGATAAGTTCCTGCAAGACGCTTCGATGGCGTACCGCGCAAACCAACGGGAGCCCATGCCGCTGGAGGTGTCGACTTCGGACGACAAAACCGTGGCGGATTGGTTTAGCCGCCGGTTGACGTACTCATTTAAGATGCCGTGCATCGCGGATGATGCGACAAAGCTTATGGGGGGACGGTTCTGCCGTTTGCTTGACCGGGCAAGTGCCACGTTTGTCTACAAACGCAATGGCAAGGATGTCTTGCTGTTTGCCTTCCGCGGCGATGGCGTGTCGTTGCCTGCGAAAAACCGCATTCGAGTGCAAGAAGGTCAGGATTTGTATTTTCACAACGTTTCGGGCCGCCCGGTGGCTGCCTGGCAACATGGCGGTATCGTGTACTCGATGGTCGGCGACCTCAACCGCGATGAAATGGTGAAAATTGCCCGGACGATGCATTATCGTTAAGCCGTGCGTGGGGAGACGAATCTCTCCTTTGACCCTTGCATTTGTCCCATTGACCCCTGTGGGTGATCCGTATACACTTGCTTCGTGTGCATTTTACAGTTTTAGACGGCTTCAGTCCGCCTACCGGCGTCTTTTCGCCATTTTCCCGCTACGACACGGAACTATTCGTCGTTTCGATGAGGCGAACATTGCCTGTTTGCGTGTGATTGATCGTGATCCAAGGCACTTTTCCGATATGCTGATGGCCCGGGATGGGCTGCATATTGCCGCAGCGCCAAGACGGATTGGCATCAAGGAGGAGCGGGATTGTGGCTAGCCTCTTCTGTGGACGGTTACGAAGTGTAGCTCTCGTGTTATGCCGGTGGGGCATGATGGTGTCGGTTGTTGCGGTGCTGTTTGTCGATGGTCCGATGAGCCCTCCGTCTCACGCCCAGTCGGCGACACCTCCCGGTCATGCTGAGGACCGTGAGCTCGAGCTGACGCTTGCCAATGCCATTCAGCTCGCGATACAGCATAATCTCGACATTGAGCAGGAGCGGTTTGGGCCGAAAATTGCCAGGACGGATGTCGAGACGGCGCGGGCGGAGTTTGACCCGGTGGTAGGGGCAGAGGCGTCGGTGTCACAGACGAAGGTGTTGCCGACGAGGGAAGAGGTCCTCATTGATCCTGACACGGGGTTAATCGTTGCCACTCAAGTCCTTAAACCGTTTTTGAAAAATGGTGAGTTGACCCCATTTTTGAGACAAAAGGTGATTACCGGTGGCAGCTATGAACTCCGCTTTGTGAATACCCGTGAGAATGCGTCGCCAACCGTCTCCGGTGTGAGCCGTACGATTGCTGACCCGAGATTTGAAAGCAGTTTGGCCTTGTTGTTCACACAACCGCTCCTGCGCGATTTTGGCATCGCACTGAACAAAGCGCCGATCCGACGGGCTGAAAAGAGTGAGGCTATTGCGCATCAGCGGGTGGTCCAAACCGTTTTGAATGTCGTGTTTCAGGTGCAAGAGCGCTACTGGGACATGGTCTTTCGTCTGCAAAATTTGGAAGCCCAGCGCGAATCTCAGAAGTTGGCCGAGGATTTTTTAGCTGAGAATAAGATTCGCGTTGAACTCGGTACCCTGGCGCCGATCGAACTCGTGCAGGCTGAGACGCAAGTCAAACTCCGTGAAGAGGATGTGATTTTGGCCGAGGCTGCCGTGCGGGAGGCTGAGGATGCCTTGAAGGAAGTGATCAATCTTCCAGAGATGTTGGGCAGTTGGAACATCCGCCTGAATCCGTCAGACCAGCCGACATTCGAACCCATTACCGCCCTGGTGGTGGAAGACAAGCTTCGTGAAGCGTTGCTACAGCGACCCGATGTCATTGAAGCGCAACTCTCCATTGAGTCGCGAGAGATTGCGCGCGAAGAGGCACTCAATCAGCGCTTACCTAGACTCGATTTAGAGGCGCGTGGCAGTCTCAGTTCTTTTGGCAACGATGCGGGTGAAGACCTGTCGGATTTATCGGAGATCAATGGCTATCAATGGTTGTTTGGATTGCAGTTTGAATACCCGCTGGGGAATCGGGCGGCGCAGAACAACTTGAGCAGGCGGAAACTGGAGCTGCGGCAGGCATTGGTGGCGCAACGCCGGCTCATGCTGACGATCGTACGGGAAGTACGGCAGGCGGTCCGCGGCATCGAAACGGCGAGTAAGCGCGTCGAAGTGACGCGGGCGGCAAGTAAATTGGCCCGGACCCAGTTGGAAGCGGAACAAGAGAAGTTTCGCTTAGGGTTGTCAACTAGTTTCCGCGTCTTGGAGTTTCAACGCGAGCTGACCGATGCCCGCAGCTCGGAAACCCAGGCACTGAGCGATTATAATGTCGAACTCGGCCGTCTCGACTTGCGCACAGGTAAGCTGCGCTACGTGGATTTACAAACCGGTGGCGGCTAGTATCGCGGTCAATTTAGAGAGGAAGACCGATGCCCAACGTGACCATGTATTCGACCTCCTGGTGCGGCTTTTGTCACCGGGCCAGGCGTTTTTTGGACGACAACGATGTGACGTACACGGAAATTGATATTGAAGAAAATGAAGAGGCGGCAGTGCAGGTTGAGCAGTGGAATCGAGGCAACCGTACCGTGCCGACGTTCGATATTGATGGCCATGTCTATACCAATCCGAGTCCGGCGCAGTTGAGTGAGTTGCTCGATCTGTGAGTGAGTTCTGGGTCCTCTGACTAGAAGCGAATACCGTGCCGAATGTGATTGCGGTCCGGGGGGCACGTCAGCATAATCTGCGCGATTTGTCCGTTGACATTCCACGCGACCAGCTCGTGGTCATCACTGGGCTGAGCGGCTCCGGCAAATCCTCCCTGGCGTTTGATACGATTTATGCCGAGGGCCAGCGCCGCTATGTCGAGTCGATGTCGGCGTATGCCCGGCAGTTTCTGGCACAAATGGAAAAGCCGGACGTAGACGCCATTGAGGGCTTGTCGCCGGCCATTGCGATCGAGCAAAAAACCGTCAGCCGCAACCCGCGTTCCACGGTGGCGACGGTGACCGAGCTCTACGACTACTTCCGCGTGCTCTTTGCACGAGTGGGCCTGCCACACTGCTACCAATGCGGTCAACCCATCCGAGCCCAAAGCGTGCCGCAGATCGTGGATCGCATTGTGCAATTTCCCGAGGGGACACGGTTTTTAGTGCTGGCGCCGATTGTGCGGCAGCGCAAGGGGGAATTTCGCCGCGAGATTGAGCAGGTTCGGCAGCAAGGTTTCATGCGGGTGCGCCTCGATGGGGAGGTGTATACGCTCGACGAACTGCCCGCCATCAACGCCCGGCGCAATCACACTATCGAGATTGTGGTCGATCGCCTGGTGCGCCGCGGCGATATCACGTCGCGTTTAACCGATTCGGTGGAGACTGCCTTAAAGCATACGGAAGGGCTTCTGGGCGTGCAGATCGTCGACGGCGAAGACTACGTGTTTAGCGAGCGCTTTGCCTGCCCGGATTGCGGTATTAGTTACGCGGAAATCGCGCCTCGATTATTTTCTTTCAACAGTCCGCAAGGGGCTTGTCCGGCCTGCGATGGCCTTGGCGCCCATCTAGAGCTCGATCCCGATTTGGTGATCGCAGATCCGAGTGCCTCCGTCCTCGATGGCGCGGTGCCAGTGTGGGGGCGCCGGCCGCCAGCTGTAATGCAGACGTTGTTAAAAGGGGTGGCCGCCCAATACGAATTTGACGTCCAGCAACCTTTCGAAACCCTCTCTGACGACCAACAGCAGTTGCTCCTCTACGGTACCAACGGTCAACCCGTGCGATTGGCCTATGCCATGCAAGGCCGTACCCATACCTACGAACAACCTTATGATGGCATTATTCCCGGTTTACAGCAGCGCTATCAAGAGACGGAATCATCGAGTGTGCGGGAAGAGCTTGAGCGCTACATGCGGCCCCAGTTATGCACGACGTGCCAGGGGGCGCGCCTTCGCCCTGAAGCCCTGGCGGTGCGACTCGAAGGCCATAGCATTAGCGACGTGACGGCGATGTCCATCGAGGGTGCAAATGCGTTTTTTGCCGAATTGAAGCTAAGCGCATTCGAGCGCGAAATTGTGTCAAACGTGCTGGATGAAATTCGGGCGCGTCTGCATTTTTTAAATAGCGTGGGGCTGGGCTATCTGACGTTGGGACGTGCGGCAGGGACGCTTTCCGGGGGTGAGGGGCAACGCATTCGCTTGGCCACGCAAATCGGCTCCGGCTTGGTCGGGGTGCTCTATATTTTGGATGAGCCGAGTATTGGGTTGCATCAGTGTGATAACCAGCGCCTGTTGGATAGTCTGCTGCGTCTGCGCGACTTGGGCAATACAGTCCTGGTGGTGGAGCATGACCGCGAGACGATTTTGGCGGCGGATTATGTGCTCGATATTGGCCCTGGGGCAGGCGAACATGGCGGGCATCTGGTGGCGGCGGGAACGCCGCAGGAGATCGTCAGCCATCCCGACTCACTGACCGGTCAGTACTTGAGTGGCGCGAAGCGGATTGAGATACCACCGCATCGGCGTCAGCCCGATGGGCGTTATCTGCGCTTGTCGCGGGCCCGGGCCAACAATCTTAAACAGTTGGATGTGATCTTTCCATTGGGGATGCTGATTTGCGTCACCGGTGTGTCCGGCTCGGGCAAAAGCACCTTAATTTTGGATACGTTGGCCAAGGCGTTAGCACGGCAGTTACAACGTGCGCGGTCTCTACCCGGCGCCCACGACACTCTGGAAGGGACCGAACACCTCGATAAAGTCATCCACATCGACCAAGCGCCAATCGGGCGCACGCCGCGCTCGAATCCCGCCACTTATACCGGCATGTTTGATACCATCCGGGGGCTGTTTGCCCAAGTGCCGGAAGCGCGTGTGCGGGGCTACAAACCCGGGCGTTTTAGCTTTAATACCAAAGGCGGCCGTTGCGAATCCTGCCAGGGCCATGGCACATTGAAAATCGAAATGCATTTTTTGTCCGATGTCTATGTTCGCTGCGACGTCTGCAGAGGGCAACGATTCAACCGCGATACCCTTGAGATTCTCTACCGAGGCAAGCATATTGCCGGCATTCTCGACCTCACGGTCGACGAAGCCCTAGAGGTGTTCGCCAATGTGCCGCCCCTGCGGCAAAAGCTGACCACCTTACAAGACGTCGGACTAGGCTATATGCGGCTCGGACAACCGGCCACGACCCTGTCGGGTGGAGAGGCACAGCGGGTCAAACTCAGCCGCGAGCTGAGTCGCCGCAGTACCGGCCGCACCATCTATATTCTGGACGAACCCACGACAGGACTCCATTTTGCCGACGTGCAAAAGCTTTTAGATGTTTTGCAACGTTTGGTCGAGGGCGGTAACACGGTGGTGGTCATTGAACACAATCTCGACGTGATTAAAACGGCGGACTACTTGATCGACTTGGGGCCGGAGGGGGGAGAGGGCGGTGGCGAAATTGTCGCTGTCGGCACGCCCGAAGCGGTTGCCGATGTCGACGCGTCCCGCACCGGTCAATTCCTTCGAGAGGTCTTGTAGGATGGCGGCACGGCTGCCTCAGCCACGCCGCCTTAAACTGGTGGTGGGATATCGAGGCACACGGTATCACGGCTGGCAGATTCAGCCCAATGTGCTGACCGTACAGGGAACGCTGGAAGCGGCCCTGAAGACGATTGTCAATGAGACGATCCGGGTACATGCATCGGGACGCACGGACGCCGGCGTGCATGCCTTGGGACAAGTGGTGCACTTTGATACTACGTCGCCCATTGCCATATCCTCGCTGCTTTGGGGGCTGAATAGTTTGTTGCCGGCGGACGTCGTCGTCAAGCGCGCCCGTGAGGTAACCACCGACTTTCACGCCCGCTATTCAGCTCGGCGCAAAACCTATGCCTATGTGGTGCACAACCATCCGTTGCGCCCGGCCTTCCACATGTCTTACGTCTGGCATCTCACGCCGCCATTGGATCTCTCCGCCATGCAAAGTGCCGGGGCGGTCTTGATCGGGCAACACGATTTCTCTGCCTTTCGAGCCGCGAGTTGTGCGGCGAAAAGTCCTGTCCGGTCACTCATGCGCCTGACGGTGCAACGGCGGGGCAAGCGCATTTTGTTTTTGCTGACGGCTGACGGTTTTTTGCAACATATGGTGCGCAACATCGTTGGTACTTTGGTGCAAATCGGCCGGGGACAGATCGATGCAGCGTCGATGCCGGTGATTTTACAGTCGCGCCAGCGCCACATGGCTGGTCCAACCGCCCCTCCTCAAGGATTGTATTTAGTCCGGGTGATGTATCCGACGCATTCGTCTGGGTCGCAACGTAGTTCGGGCAAGTCATGAGTGTGCTAAGATGACGAATTTTCGCTTTATCATCACAGGTGGCCCAGGAGCCGGAAAGACTACGGTGCTGAAAGCATTGGCGGCACGTGGATACCCTGATGTCGCTGAATCCGCACGGACGATTATCAGAATGCGGTTAGAGGCAAATCTTAGCCCGCGACCGCCACTACAGCAGTTTGTCAGGGATGTTCTGCGTATGGACCTCACCCGTTATCGGGAAACACCAGTCACAATTACAAATGTCCTCACTGACTATGCTAGAGTAGATAGGCTGAGATGATCCTTCAGGCATATGAACACAGACTTAGGAGTAAGTGTAAGAGCCTAAGTAACACGCAGGAGGAGGGTGAGTATGGTCAAGCAAGCAGAGGTGAGGGAGTCTCACGAGCAGTTCAGCGCAACGTGGTCACTCTATGCGCGTTGTAGCGGCGTTGGCGAAGTCATCGACACAGATGGCCTCCGACTCGCTAATGCCCGCCAACCGTGGTTTCTCATGAATGCAGCACTTCTCACGGAACCCACGTCCTCCCAGGCGGACCTGGCAGCGCGCGCTCGCACGGCGATTGAGTACTTCGGAGGTGAACATCGTCCGTGGTTCTTCTGTGGCAGTCAGGAATGGCTTGGCGATGGCGCCACAGAAACGCTGGCGCGTCTTGGTCTCACCAAAGCGCTCACCATCGTCGGCATGGTTGCTGAGCAGCTCACATCGCCGGCTCGACCGCTTCCAGAGGTGGAAACGCGCCGCATCAACGACATGCAGGGTCGGCTTGACCTCGCAGACCTGAATGCTGCCGCTTACGAGGTATCATCCGATTGGGTGCGAGGTGCGGTTACGGGAGATGCCCTTTGGCGATCACCACTATATGGCTACGTCGCGTATGAGGGCGGCCATCCTGTGTCGACGGCCTTCACCGTGCCGAACAATGGTGTCCTCTACTTTGCCTTCGTAGCCACGGCGATCGAATACCGTCGCCGCAGCCTTGCCGAACTCGTCATGCGCCATAGCCTGGAGGACGCGATGCGGGAAACGGGACTCACACGGACCGCCCTCCATTCGACCCCTGATGGATATTCTGTCTATCTCAGGATGGGTTACAGACCAGTCGATGACTTCATGATGTACATTCCGAGCCAGAGTGCCTAAGGCATCCCGATGCCGCAGGGTTTTTCAAGATCCGTCACACCTGATGGCGGATCTGTAAGATTCTCGGTGTGATCCCGACGCCGGCAGTCTAACTGCAGCACGCAGGCGCGGCGTTCGGCGTCTCGGCCACCTATAAGGAGAGCTCCATGTACGACGTGATTATCGTAGGTGCGAGATGTGCTGGCAGCGCGCTGGGCCTGTTGCTCGCGCGACGCGGCTATCGGATTTTGCTCGTCGACCGCGACACCTTTCCGAGCGATATGCCCATGTCCGCTCATTTTGTACATCAACGTGGGGTCGCATGCCTCGTCCGCTAGGGTCTGCGCGGTCAGATTGCCGATACCCATAGCCCGCCGGTGTCTCGGGTTTCTCTCGATGTCGGTCCCTTTACCCTCACGGTCACGGCGCCATCCGTCGACGGCGAGTCCGAGGCCTTCCCGCCACGTCGACTCCTCCTGGACGACATACTGGTGCGCGCAGCCATGCAAAGCGTGGCGGAATTGCGTGAGGGCTGCCGGGTGGAGTGCCTCTTGTTTCAGGACGGACAGGTTACAGGCGTGCAGGCGGTCACGTCACAAGGCACCACGTTCTCGGAATCCGCACGTCTCGTGGTGGGGGCCGATGGACCGGCGTCCCGGATCGCAGCGGAGGTACAGGCGGAAGAGTACCACGCGCAGCCGGCTTACCAGGGCACGGCATGGATATATTGGCATGACGTGCCCCTGACGGACGTCGAGATTTATCTACGAGACTTCGAGGGCGTTTACGCCTTTCCGAGCAGTGGTGGTACTGTCATTGGAGCCAATTGGGCTATCGAACGCTTTCGGGCGCTTCGGCGTGACATCGAGCCGAGCTATTTTGCGCTTTTGCGCCGCGTGGCGCCCCAACTGGCCGAATACGTCACGCGGGCTAGCCGTGCTGATGAGCGGCTCTATCTGGGAGCGACACGAAATTTCTTCCGCACTACACAGGGTCCCGGATGGGTTCTACTTGGCGATGCGCATTATAAGAAAGACCCCTGCACTGCGCAGGGTATCACCGACGCCTTTTGCGATGCAGAACGCCTTGCCAATGCCATCGATTACGGTTTCGCGGGCAGACATCCTCTGGCGGAAACCCTGGCGTACTCCGCCAGGCAAAGCGTGGAATGGGCGCTACCGTTTTACGAACTCACCTGCCAACTCGCCACCTTTGCTCCCCCTCCACCTGACATGCTCGCGCTCTATACCGCGATCCAAGGCAACCAGGAGGCGATCGATGGTTTTATCGGACTCATTACCGAAGCTACATCGCCTACGGATTTTTTCGCGCCGGAGCACGTGCAGCAGCTCCTTGAGTATTCGACGGAGCAGGCCTCATGAGCCACGGGGCGAGGAGAGCGGGAGTCGGGCGCACTTAGCATATATCCCCGAGTCTGCTGACCAAAGCTGGAGTCAAACCACCCCACTTTCACTCGCCCCACAAATATGATAATGTCACAACTAGTACAAAGACGATGTTTGTGTCAGAGCGCTCTTGAGGATATGACAATGATCAGAGAAGGCATCCAGGCGGTGGTCAGCGGGCAGGACCTCTCCGAGCCGGAGGCCGCTGCCGTGATGACGGAAATTATGGACGGCGAAGCCACTCCTGCCCAAATTGCTGCCTTTATTATCGGTTTGCGAATGAAAGGCGAAACGGTTGAGGAAATCACCGGTTGCGCCCGGATTATGCGGGATAAGGCGACGCTGATTCGTACGCCGGAGGGGTCGACGCCGGTGGACACCGCCGGCACAGGCGGCGATGGTGCCCACACGTTTAATATTTCCACGACCGCCGCATTTGTCGCGGCCGGGGCAGGCGTGATGATGGCCAAGCACGGTAATCGTGCGGCGTCGAGCGAATGTGGTAGTGCGGATCTTCTCGAGGCGTTGGAGATTAATATTGCACCGGATCCGGAGCTGGTGGCCACCGCCCTGCGTGACGTAGGGATCGGTTTTTTGTTTGCTGCCGCATTGCATGGCGCGATGCGCCATGCCATTGGTCCACGGCGTGAAATTGGGGTGCGGACGATTTTTAATATTCTGGGCCCTCTGACCAATCCGGCCCGCTCAAAGCATCAGTTGGTGGGGATTTTTGACGGTTCGTTGACTGCTACCATGGCCACGGTTCTAGGCAATCTCGGCGCCAAACGGGCCTTTGTGGTGCACGGTAGCGATGGCCTGGATGAAATTACCACGACTGGGTCGACAACCGTCTCAGAGCTTCGGCGTGGTCAGGTCGAGACCTATACGATTCATCCCAGCGATTTTGGCCTGCCAACAAACACCCCGGCTGAACTCAAAGGCGGCGATGCCGCTTACAATGCCGTGCTGACGCGCCGGTTATTACAGGGTGAAAATTTGCCCCAGCGAGGCATTGTCATTTTAAACGCAGCGGCGGCGATTGCTGCGGGTACGGAAGACAAGACGATTGCAGACTGCATGCCGCTTGCCCAAGAGGCTCTCGATAGTGGCTGGGGATGGGCCAAACTCGAACAGTTGCGGGAGTTGACACCACGATGATGGCGGATATTTTGGCACGCATTCTGGAATGGAAACGGCACGAAGTGGTTTTGTCCCGGCGCCGGATTTCACTCGGTGACTTGCGGGGCCAAGTGCACGATTTGCCGCCAACCCGATCGTTTTGGCAGGCGTTGCAGCCGGGTCCCCAGGGCGGCACGCGGATTATCGCCGAGATTAAAAAGGCTTCTCCCTCAGCCGGGTTGATTCGGGGTGATTTCGATCCCGTAGCCATCGCTACGGTCTATGCTCAACATGGCGCTGCGGCGATCTCGGTGTTGACGGATCACAAATTTTTCCAGGGTGAACTCGCTTTTTTAGAGCAAGTTCGGCAGCATGTCGAGGTCCCGCTGTTGCGCAAAGACTTTGTCGTCGACCCGTATCAGCTTTACGAGGCACGCGTGCACGGCGCCGATGCCGCCCTATTGATTGCGGCTGCGCTGGATGTACCTGTGTTAACCGAGTTAACCGCCCTGAGTTTTGAGTTGGGGCTAGAGCCCTTGGTTGAGGTCCACACCGCGGCTGAGTTGGAAAAGGCATTGGCATGCTCTTGCCGTCTGATTGGTATCAACAACCGCGATCTCCACACCTTTCACACCGATGTGGCCACCACGTTGAGTCTTTTGCCCCAGGTGCCGGTGGGCTATTTGGTGGTGAGTGAGAGTGGGTTGCGGGACCGCGAGACCATTGCGCGTTTGGAAGCACAGGGGGTAGGGGCCTTTTTAATTGGGGAATCGCTCATGCGGGAACCCGACTTTGGGCCTAAACTCGACGCCTTGCGCGAGGATTCAAACTGATGACGCAGGTCAAGATTTGCGGTATTACGAATCCCGATGATGCACAAGCAGCAGTCGAGGCGGGGGCCGATATGATTGGGCTCATCTTTTATCCCCCGAGTCCGCGTTATGTGACCCCTGAGTGTGCACGGAAGATTGTTGAGCGGCTACCGCCCGAGGTCCTGGCGGTCGGCGTTTTTGTCAATGAGACGGCTGAGACGATCGCGCAAGTGGCTGAGATGAGTGGCATCAAGAAGGCGCAATTGCACGGCGATGAGGCCCCATCGATTTGCGCTGCCCTATCGTTGCCGGTCATTAAAGCATTCCGTTTCACCGCGCACATGCGGCCGGAGATGATGGCTGGCTATACGAGGGTAGACGCCTTTTTGGTTGAAGGCTTTCATGAGAAGCTGTACGGTGGCGGTGGCGCCATGGCCGATTGGCAGCAAGTGGCAACGCTGCATAGTTATGGCCGGATCATCTTGGCTGGAGGCCTGACGCCGGACAATGTCCGGCAGGCCATTCGGGTGGCGCAGCCCTATGCGGTCGATGTGGGTAGTGGTGTCGAGGCCTCCCCTGGGCAAAAAGACCGGCAGAAGGTCCGCGTATTCGTTCAGCAGGCGAAAGCTGCAACTGATCATTCATAGTGGCATAGTGGCATAGTGGCAAGACGGCTGCCACGTCCTACCCATAAGAGATGAATAGCGACATTGGAGACTGAGCAGATGGAATACCGTATTGCCGTATTACCGGGAGATCACGTTGGCCCGGAAGTGATGCAGGAAGGCATTAAAGTGTTGCAGCGAGTGGGTGAATTGTACGACCTGCAATTCACCCTGCGCGAGGGGTTAGTGGGGGGGGCGGCGATCGATGCGACCGGTGACCCGCTGCCAGATGCGACCTTGGCCTTGTGCAATGACAGTGATGCGGTCTTGTTTGGCTCGGTGGGAGGCCCGGAGTGGGATGACATCGCGTCGGACAAGCGGCCGGAACGCGGCTTGTTGCGGTTGCGGCAAGCGCTTGACCTGTATGCCAATTTGCGGCCGGCCAAGCTGTATTCCGCTTTGGTTGATGCCTCTAGTCTGAAGCCTGAAGTGGTAGAGGGCATCGATTTATTGGTGGTGCGGGAGTTGGTCAGCGGTATTTACTACGGCACGCCGCGTGGCATTGAACCCATGGAGCAGGGGGAGCGCGGTATCAATACCATGGTTTACACTAGTGCGGAGATTCAGCGTGTGGCCCGCTTAGCATTTGAGTTGGCCCAGAAACGCCGGGGCAAGCTCACCTCGGCGGACAAGGCCAATGTGTTGGAAGTATCGGTGTTGTGGCGCCGCGAAGTCTCTGAACTTGCCGGCGAGTACAGCGGGGTTGAAGTCGAACATCTCTACGTCGACAACTGCGCCATGCAATTGGTTCGGGCTCCGAAACAGTTTGATGTCATTGTTTGTGGCAATCTATTCGGAGATATTCTCAGCGATGAGGCCGCTATGCTGACTGGTTCGATCGGCATGTTACCCTCGGCGAGTATAGGCGGGAAAATCGGGGTGTTTGAGCCGGTACATGGCAGTGCACCGGATATTTCGGGCCAGGGGGTGGTCAATCCGATTGCCATGATCAATTCGGCTGCCATGATGCTACAATATGCTCTAAATCAACCAGAAGCGGCCCAGGCCATCGAAGCGGCAGTAGAAACGGTGTTGAACCAGGGCTATCGCACGATTGATATCATGCGTGAGGGCTGTACGCAGGTGGGTACCGTGGAGATGGGTGACCGTATTTGCGCTGCGCTCCAGGTCTGATATGAGCACACGCCAGGAGAAGGCTATGCGACCATGCCGTGTCGCGTTAATTGGGGCGACGGGGGTTGTTGGGGGTGAGATTCTGCAGCTCATGGAAGAGCGGGAATTTCCGGTGCAATCGCTCTCGCTTTTCTCGTCGGCGCATTCCGAAGGACAGCGGTTATCGTTCCGCGATCGTTCGGTCAGCGCTCGTATGCTCACCAAAGATGAGCTGCAAAACATCGATATCGCGATTTTCGCTGCGAACTCTGAAGCTAGCCAGGATTTTGTCCAACATGCGGTTGAGGCTGGTGCCGTGGCGATTGATTGCAGCCCGGCTTTCCGGCTCGATCCCCAGGTACCGCTTTGTGTGCCGGAAATTAACGCCCAGGTGATCCGACAGCACACCGGGGTGATTGCCGTGCCCCACAGTTTGACCACGCAGGTTGTCCTCGCCCTCGCGCCTTTGCATGCCATAGTGCCGCTGAAGCGGGTGACGATTGCAGCCTATCAATCCGTCTCGGGAATGGGCCAGGTGGCGATGCGCGCCTTCGATCAACAGCTGCGGGATATGCTGAATTTTCGTCATCCCGAGTTAGACGTCTTTCCCCATCAATTGGCCTTTAATTGTATTCCACAATGTGGTGATTTTCTTGACAACGGGTATACTTCTGAAGAAATGGCAATCATTGACGAAACGCGCAAGATACTTGCCCTGACGGAATTGTCAATCACGGCAACCGCGGTTTGGGTGCCACTGATGCACAGTCATGCCGCCGCCGTGACGCTAGAAACGGAGCAACCTCTGTCTCCGGCAGTGGCGCGTGACCTGTTGGGCGCGGCGTCGGGAGTGGTGGTCGAAGACGATGTCTCTCGCCAGTTCTATCCGTCCCCGGTACGTGTAAACGGGCGGGATGAAGCCTATATCGGGCGCATCCGTAGCGATCTTTCAGTACCCCATGGTTTGCATCTCTGGGTGGTGGCCGATAATCTCCGGCGTGGTGTGGCGCTCAACGTGGTGCAGATTGCCGAAGCGCTTGCAGTGGCTTAAGGAATGGGCATTATCGACAAGGATGTAGCGCAGAAAGGGCAGCGATGAGTGCGGGGCGTATTGGGGTTATCGGCGGCAGTGGGCTATACGGCATGGAAGGCCTGGAAAACATTCGTGAGGTCGAGGTCGATACCCCCTTTGGAGCGCCATCGGACGCCTATATGATCGGAACTTTGCATGATCGTGAGCTGGTCTTTTTGCCAAGACATGGACGTGGACATCGGATTGCACCGTCGGCTTTAAATTCTCGAGCCAATATTCACGGCTTCAAGCAATTGGGGGCGGAATGGATTCTCTCGGTTAGTGCGGTTGGGAGTATGCGAGAAGATATTCACCCGGGAGATTTTGTTTTACCGGATCAGTTTTTCGACCGGACTCGTGGGCGCGTCTCCTCCTTTTTTGATCACGATGTGGTGGTGCATGTGACCTTTGCCGACCCCACCTGTGCGCAATTGGGCCAGACCGTTTATGAGGCTGCCTCAGCGGCCGGCGCAAAGGTCCATACCGGTGGCACGTATCTCTGTATTGAAGGCCCCCAATTTTCGACCCGGGCAGAGTCCCGGATCTACCGGCAGTGGGGTGTCGATGTGATTGGCATGACGAATTTGCCGGAAGCGCGGCTCGCACGTGAAGCGGAACTGTGTTATGTCACCATTGCGATGGCCACAGATTACGACTGTTGGCACGAAAATGCTGGCGACGTGGATGTCGAAGCGATTTTGACACTTTTGCATCGCAACGCGAAATTGGCGCAAGACCTGATTCGGCAGGCGGTGCCGAAGATTCCACGCGAGCGTTCGTGCCCGTGCAGCACGGCTTTGCAGTATGCGATCATTACGGCACCGGAAATGATTCCGGCGGCAGCCAAGGAGCGCTTTGGGCTCCTGTTAGGCGCTTATTTGACCTAAGAAGGGGGATACCGTGACCGTGCAGGATTTTAGCAAGTCTGCTGCGCTCTTTGAACAAGCTCAACAGCTGATTCCCGGAGGGGTGAACAGTCCCGTGCGGGCCTATCGTTCGGTCGATATGAAGCCTCCGTTTATCCAGCGTGCACAGGGCTCACGGGTTTACGATGTCGATGGCAACGTCTTCATTGACTACGTCGGATCGTGGGGCCCTATGATTCTCGGCCATGCCCATCCTCAAGTCGTAGCGGCGGTGCAAGAGGCGGCGGCATCGGGGTGCAGCTTTGGGGCCCCAACGGAGTTGGAAGTGCAATTGGCGCAGCGCATTGTGGACGCATTTCCCGCTATGGAGATGGTGCGCATGGTCAACTCCGGTACGGAAGCCACCATGAGCGCCATTCGTCTGGCAAGGGGGTATACGGGGCGCGACCGGATCATTAAATTTGCCGGTTGCTACCACGGTCATGGGGATAGTTTGTTGGTCAAAGCGGGATCGGGTGCCATGACCTTTGGCGTGCCGGACAGCCCCGGCGTACCGGCCGATTTGGCCAAGCATACGCTGACGTTGCCGTTTAATGATGTGAACGCGGTGCGGCAGACCCTCGAACAGTATCCGGGACAGATTGCCTGTGTGATTCTTGAACCTGCGGTCGGCAATATGGGATTGGTAAAACCGGACGATGGTTTTTTGGAAGGCTTGCGCCAGGTCACGCGTGAGCACGACACCTTGCTGATTTTTGATGAGGTGATGACCGGTTTTCGCGTCGATTACGGTGGCATGCAAACGCTCTATAACATCGACCCGGATCTGACGACGCTGGGCAAAGTGATCGGCGGTGGGTTGCCGGTTGGGGCCTATGGAGGCAAGCGGGAGATTCTCGAGCACATGTCACCGGTGGGGCCGATTTATCAAGCCGGGACGTTGTCGGGCAACCCGTTAGCGATGACCGCTGGTCTGACCACCCTGGATATTTTACGGGCTGATGCACCCTACAAAGTGTTGGGCGAGCGTGCCACGTATATGATGGATGAAACGGCTAAAGCGGCCCGTGCAGCCAAGGTTCCGGTTTATACGACATCGATTGGATCGATGTTTACCGTGTTTTTTAGCGATAAACCCGTGCGCAATTTCGAGGATGCCAGTGCCTGTGACATACCGGCTTTTCGCCGCTACTTCGCGGCCATGTTACATGCGGGCATTTACATTGCGCCGTCACAGTATGAAGCCGGTTTTTTATCGACGGCCCATACGGACGAAGATATCGAGGCCACGCTACGCGCTGGCGCTGAAGCACTACAGTCACTGTCATAGAGGACGCCGATTTATGGGAACCATCACACAGGTTGTCGCCCGTGAAATCCTGGATAGCCGTGGCAATCCGACGGTGGAGGTGGAGGTGGAGTTGAGTAGTGGCGCGAGCGGCTGGGCAGCCGTGCCCTCCGGCGCCTCGACGGGTGAGCGTGAGGCCGTCGAGCTGCGGGATAATGACCCGAAACGCTACCTGGGCAAGGGCGTGACGAAAGCGGTCAGTCATGTGAATCGTGAAATTGCCCAAGCCTTAATGGGTATGGAGGCGACCTCGCAGGCACAGGTTGATGCCACCTTAATCGAACTCGACGGCACGGAAAACAAATCGCGTTTGGGGGCGAATGCCATTTTGGGAGCCTCGCTAGCGGTCGCCAAAGCGGCGGCTGCTGAGCATCGTCTGCCCTTGTTCGCCTACCTTGGCGGCCCTAACGCACGGTCGCTGCCGGTGCCGATGATGAATGTTCTCAACGGTGGTGCTCATGCAGATAACAATGTCGATATCCAAGAATTTATGATTTTGCCGGTGCGAGTCGAGTGTTTTGCCGAGGCGTTGCGGGTCGGGACCGAAGTCTATCATCGTCTCAAAGCCGTTCTTAGCGGTCGTGGCTACAGTACGGCCGTGGGCGATGAAGGTGGATTTGCGCCCAACTTGCAATCCAACGAAGAGGCGCTTGAGGTACTCATAGAGGCCATTGAAAAGGCGGGCTATCGTCCGGGAGAAGATATTTATCTCGGCCTGGATGTAGCGGCGAGTGAATTATTCAAGGATGGACATTACCATCTGGCTGCCGAAGCGCAACCGGAGCGCAGTGCGGATGACATGATTGCCTGGTACAAAACCTTTGTGGAGCGCTATCCAATTCTATCCATTGAGGATGGATTAGCTGAAAACGATTGGGAAGGCTGGCAGAAGCTGACGGCGGCACTGGGCGATACAGTGCAGTTGGTTGGGGACGATATATTTGTCACCAATACGAAGATTCTGGCTCGTGGTATCCGCGACAAGGTGGGTAATGCCGTCCTGATCAAGCTGAATCAAATTGGCACACTAACCGAGACCCTTGAAGCGATCGATATGGCCAATCGTGCCAAGTATACCTCTGTGGTCTCACACCGTTCGGGGGAGACCGAAGATACCACGATTGCCGATGTAGTGGTGGCGTGCCATACCGGCCAAATCAAGACCGGGGCTCCGTGCCGGACAGATCGAACGGCCAAGTACAATCAGCTTTTGAGAATCGAGAGTCGCCTTGGCCGGGGGGCGTCCTATGCCGGCATCGGGGCGTTTTACAATATTTCGATGAAGTGAGATCGTCGTGCCGCGTCGCCAGTCCAGTTCTGAAGTCCGGAAATCGGCGTCGGCCGGCCGATCTGACGAACGTCCTTTGCGGTTGCTGAGTGGGCCTGCATGGCTAACGGTGCTCCTTGTCTGCGCGGGCAGTTTTTTATTGATTATGCTCGCGTTATCAATCGCTAACGACCGAGGTTTTTTGGCCATGTGGCGGTTGCAAAGCGAGGTGGTGCAGTTGGTCCATGATGTCCGTAAGATCGAAGCGACCAACGACAAATTATTGCTCAATATTGAACGTCTGCGTCATGATCAGGTTTATATAGAGAAGATTGCGCGAGAGGAGCTGGGCTTGGTTCGGTCGGAAGAGTTGGTATTTGAGTACGTGCAGTAGATATTATCGCTTGTGTAAGCCTAATGTTGGCTTTCATGCGTTTGAGATGACACTTCCAGCTTGACAACCGTCGGCGCTTGCGCTAAATTTACTTCACTTACATGTTGCGGGGTGGAGCAGTCAGGTAGCTCGTTGGGCTCATAACCCAAAGGTCACAGGTTCAAATCCTGTCCCCGCTATTCGGAAGAAAGGCTTCAGAAGCAAAGGTTTCTGAAGCCTTTCTTTTGTCTCCGAGCCTGCCTCAGATAGCCAGAAAAGCCGTTTTGGCTCCATTTTGGCTCCAGTCAGCTTGTTGGCTCCAAATAGGTTTTATCCGTGTGTTTCCCTGGCCGCTTCCATCCCACCACTGCCCAACGGATAGCCCCCTCGACGAAGCTGGAGATAGTGGGCTCGAGTCGCACACTGCCGACCATCGTCTCCACGGTACGCGTCACTAAGGGTCTCGTCGGCACCAAGCGCTGGCAACTCGGACACGCGATCTGCTGTCGCATCAACTCGAACCGATGCCCATAGTCAACGATGGCCTCGGTGAGAGAGCCGGTGAGCTCTTGGCGCAAGGCCCACATGGTCTTGGTGATCTGAGCGAGGGTGGTCTCGGGATTGGGCAACTTGGCCTGCAAGTCATCGAGCCACCCATCAAAATAGTCATGGAGTTGTGTCGCAGGGAGGCCCATGGTTTGCTTGCACGTCCCTCATCTAACGAGATAACCTCAGCTTGTCCCATGGGGAGCCCTTTCCAATAGGGTGATTGATGAATTATTCCCTATTATACAGGGCCCCCATGGAATGTAAGAAACACCGAATGCTCCCCTTCCCTATGGGGTGTAAGAATCACCGAATGCTCCCGTTTGAAACAATTGAACATCGAGGCTTCGACGCCGGGACGAAAGAGGAGATCGAGGGGCTTACCCGCAAAGAACTGCGGCGTCAGGGACAATGGTCGATTGGCAAATCCTAAGCCATTGAGAATCATTGCCTTGATCGCTTCACCGGGGGTGATCGCCTCTTGTTCATCAGGCTTGAGACGCAGTGTCATTTGCCGATGCGAGTTGCCGAGGACATTCCCGGAGGAAATTCAGCATCGCGTAAGATATTGTCCCAATTTGATCTAAACCAGTCAATGGTTCGTTTTAGCCCCTCGTCAAAATCCATCTGGGGCTCATAACCTAGAATCGATTTCGCTCGGTCGATACTGGCTAATAGCCGTGTCTTGGTGTCCCATATACGTTTAGGAGCCTGGATAACGCCGGCTTTATTGCCTACTAATTCGTTAACACGGTTGGCCATGTCGAGAATGGGGGTTTCTACGGCAGAGGCAATATTCATTTCTTCGCCGATAGCTTGTTCAAAGTAGCCCGCTCGCAGGAGGGCATCAACAATATCATCGACATAAGTGAAATCTCGAGATGCGTTATGGTCACCAGTAAAAGGGAGAGGTTCTCCTTTTAGGGCTTTAAAAATAAAGTTTGGAATGACATTGCGATATTGCCCAGGTACTTCACCGGGACCGTAAGAGTTAAAAAAACGTGTCTTTACAATTGGTAAGTTAAAGTGGTGATTGAAAAAGTTTGCGTATAATTCACCCAGCATCTTAGTAATTTGATAAGGAGTTGTAAGATGCATAGAAATGAAATCTTCTTTCAGAGGTAACGGAGCCGAAGAGCCATAAATAGAACACCCAGAAGAAGCATATATGAGACGCTCTACATTTGCCATTTGAGCATATTGTAGCAAGCGTAGAGTACCAAGGCCATTTACATTTAGATCTTTTTCTGGATAATCTACAGAGTTTTGATTCGCAAAAAAAGCTGCTAAATGAAATACAATTTCAAGGTTTTCATTAAAAACACGCTTAAGCATAATTTCATCAGTTATACTACCATGAACAAAAAGAACATTCGGCAATGATGGTATGTTCCACTTATAAGATGCTGATAAATCATCTAAAACAATAACTAGTCGAGCACTAAGATTTGCGATAGTTCGAGTAAGATTAGAGCCAATTGAACCGGCTCCGCCAGTTATTAATACTGTCTTATCTTTGTAAAATGATTGATATTCTTCCATGTGATTAACCTTTCTTGAAACATTATGCTTTGATCGTAATCGTAAAATTCAAAATTGCAAATTGAAATCTTAGTAAGATACAATATTAAGCCAAATTTTTGGTAAGTAAATCCGCTATTTGGATCGAACTCGTCCCATCACCATATGGATTTTGTATTTGGCTCATAGCTTTATAGGATGTCTCATCGTCAAGCAGTTTTTGAACACTGTGGCATATCATCTGTTGATTAGTACCGACCAGACATGCAACACCTGCATCAATAGCTTCAGGACGCTCTGTCGTATTACGCATAACTAGAACAGGCTTCCCTAAGGATGGTGCTTCCTCCTGGACACCTCCTGAGTCAGTTAAAACGAGATAGCTACGATCTAAAAGCCATACAAAAGACAGATAGTCTTGCGGCTCAATGAGATGAATATTAGGTTGCCCAGAGAGGATCTTATAAACAGGCTCTTGTACATTTGGATTTAAGTGAACCGGATAAATGATTTCAAGATTGGGATTCTGTTGAGCAATGTGTTTTATCGAATAACAAATACTTTGAAAAGCAGAGCCAAAATTTTCACGTCGATGCCCAGTTACAAGCAGCATACGTTTGTTATCCTGTAGCATAGGAAAACGCTGTATTAAATTTTTTTCTTGATCCCGAGCTTTGTGGATAATGGATAGTAGCGCATCAATGACTGTATTGCCAACAACAAAAATATGGCTTGACGGGTAGCATTCTTTTATCAATGCATCACGTGCGCATTCTGTGGGTGTAAAATGCCAATCTGCGATACAGGATGTCATACGTCGGTTGATTTCTTCAGGAAAAGGGGCTGACTTCTCATAAGTACGCAAGCCGGCCTCAACGTGAGCTACTGGTATATGATGGTAAAATGCAGCTAAAGATGTGGAAAAAGTAGTTGTGGTATCACCTTGAACAATAAGGCAGTCTGGTTGTTCCTGATTGAGAACCTCTGATGTATTTGTGATGATCGATGCCGTTAGTTGTTCTAATGATTGATTTTGCGTCATCAGGTCAAGATCATAATGAATGGGAATGCTAAACAATTTTATTACTTGGTCTAGCATTTTTCGATGCTGTGATGTAATACAGGTTATAACTTGAAATATTGAGCGACTATTTAGTTCTCTGATTAAGGGTGCGAGCTTGATAGCTTCTGGGCGTGTTCCAAAGCATATAAGCAACTTTATAGTTCGATTTATCATGAAAAATTATCTTTATCTTTTTTAGTATTTATATATTCTATATTTCAATATGTTTAGCTTCTAAGTATCCTAGATGATTCATTGTATTTTGAATCAGCAGCATGAGTTGTCTTAACTCAATAACGTTGACTGTTTTCTCCCACTTGTTGATATCAGAGCTACGGATCTTTTGTGCCATATTGGTTATCATTTCTTTAGAATATTTAAGGTTCAGAAATTCCAAAAGGCGTTGAATTTCATAGGTAGGATTTTCAACTAGTGATTCGTACCTCACTTCAATCTTCTTGTCGTCATTCATATATTTCAAGGTGTTAATTGACGAGGTCACACACCTCTGCCATTGAATTCCACATACTTCCAATAATGAATACCTGTCTAAAAGCTCCTCAAGATCCCTCAGCACAACGCCCCACGTTAATACGCGCTTTTCTCGTGAGATTATACGAAAAAAATAAGATAAAGCATATTGTAGGGCATAGTTTGGTAGAGCTTTAATTGGAAAATATTTTAATTTATTAAGAACCATTTTACGATTAAGCGGAGCCTGCCACTGTTTCATAGATGATACTGCTACATCACGCCCATCTCGGATGATATGGATAAATTGGCAGTTGGGAAAAACTTTGTGTACGAAATCAACTCGAACGGTATTGCTCACAGTTTTTTCTACAACTCTGATATTAGACCGATTTTGATGAAAATTGCTGAAAAAGTGGTGAATAAATTTATTGCCACGTTTAGTTAATTCATCTGGAGATAACTCATCATGTTTTATATCGTAGAGACCATATTTCCATACAAAATTAACATCATAAGGTATTGGCACTAACAATGGGTGAGCTGCAATAGTATCACGTAAAATTTTAGTACCAGATCTAGCAGCCCCTAATATAATAATGGGTTCATGTGTATTATCAAGTTTCTTTAGATTCATTTTATATAAAACAAAGTTATTAGGTCTGTACACATCATTTCTTTAATGATCCTTATGAATGAAACAGCTTTATTGAATTAAATGAGAATTTTTACCTGAACTCCTAATTTATAGCGTAAATTTACCTCAGCTCTATTCTCATTTAAGGTTCCTGAAAATTAGGCCAGGCGGCATCTTTTTCCGATATTATACAGTTTTCACTTATTGGCCATTTTACGCTGAAAGCTGGATCATTCCATCGAATCCCTCTCTCTGAAGTAGGATTATAATATTGATCTACTTGATAGTTGATTTCTGTGTCGGGTGTAAGTGTTTGATATCCATGTGCAAATCCACTAGGTATATAGAGCATATTACGATTGTCTGAATTAAGATTGACTCCAATCCAATTCATGTAGGTAGTGGAGTTGCCTCGTAGATCAATAACAACATCATATATACCTCCGCGGGTACAGCGTACAATTTTAGTTTCTTGATAAGGAGAGGCTTGAAAATGCATTCCTCGAATCGTAGCTTGTTGTAAATTGAATGATATATTACATTGTAATATATCATTG
>Ga0214472_10000255_pt1 | contig 68985 bp, 68 predicted proteins | sample RVTome_6_FD_207662 | JGI IMG/M metagenome (GOLD analysis project Ga0214472, IMG submission 207662) | Soil microbial communities from uranium-contaminated site in the Upper Colorado River Basin, Wyoming, United States - RVT140D175 | ecosystem: Environmental > Terrestrial > Soil > Contaminated >...
CGCGTTGCTTGACTCGGGTGAGCTGGTGGCGCCAGTAGCGCTCGAATCGGCTGGTCCATTCGTGGACCGGTTTGATTGCCTCTGCGTTGGTACGATAGAACGCCTGGCGGCCGTCGCGCCGCACCTCTACCAGGCCGACGTCCAGAAGCACCCGGAGGTGCTTGGAGACCGACGGTTGCGCCAGGCCCAGCGCCACGACGAGGTCGCCGACGGGGCGCTCGGCGGGCGCGAGGAAGTCCAGGATGTCTCGCCGGCGGGGTTCGGCGACGGCGTTGAAGCTGTCGGAGGTGGTGGCGGCGCGAGACATGAGCGAATTATATGCCGATATAGGAATATGTCAACCCATCGAGTCGGCCTTCACCCCCCTGGACCATGTGTTCAATCTGAGCCCGTTATCCGCGGGACGCGGGGCCGGCCGCACGACGGGCAGTGTCGCAGATCGGGCACATGTTCGGATCGATGGGCCGGCTTTCATGGGTACGAGAACCGTTGACCGCCCGATGAACCCCGCTCGGCACCGTTACGCCCGGCCCGGTGAATTGTGTCCCGTTCACCATATGCATAAATTCACCATATGATGAGAGAGCCCACCCGGGATGCCACGATGGCTGCCACGCGTGCTGGCGCGCATTCACCGGCTCGCGGCCGAGGGGAAGGTGCAATTCACCGAGAAGGCGTTCGACGAATTGCGAGCGCTACCCCTCGGCATCAGCACCGAAGATGCGCACCACATCGTGGAGAACCTGACCACCGGCGAATGTGCGGGACGGTTGGTTTCCCGCGAAGCAAAAGAGTGGTTATACGTCTTCAAGCCCCGGATCGCCGGAATCGTGCTCTACGTGAAGGTCGTGCTCCGGGCGGACTGCGTGGTGATCTCGTTTCACGAGGAGGGTGGCGATGACGACCCAGACCAAGGCGAAGGCTAGAAGGCGCGGTCGCGAGTTGCCCGACGACGCCTGTCCGACCTGCGGCACGATCATGCGCAGCGTGCGGGGCAAGGTGTTCACGTCCGTGAACGGCGAGCAGGTGGCCGTCCCAGACATCCCTCATCTCCGGTGCCCGAAGTGTGGCGAGGGCTTGTTCAGCCTCGCCGCGGCCCGCGAGCTGGAGTGTCGCGGTATCGACTTGTACCGCGCGAAGTACGGCCTTCTCTCGGCAGACGAAATCCGGGCGATCCGCGAACAGCATGGGCTGACCCAGACTGAGTTAGCGCACATCCTCCGGCTCGGCGGCAACACGCTCTCTCGTTGGGAATCCGGTCGCAACGCGCAGTCGGCCGCGATGGACGTGCTGCTGCGTCTGATCCGGGATCTGCCGGGCAGCCTCGAGTATCTGCGCGAACACGCGGCGTGAAGGGGTGCAGTCAAAGAAAAAGCCCCGCCGCCGAAGTCGCAGCGACGCTTGCTCTTCACTCAGTCGGGACGGCGGGATTTGAACCCGCGACCCCCTGAACCCCATGCTCCCGAATAGGGGACGGAGTCACGACACGACGTAGCAATCACGCGGTGTTCTGGGCATCGGTGTCGTGTCGGTGCCGCAAAAACGCCCTAGGTTTTGGCGCACAAGCAGCTGGTATTGTAGGGTAGGCTCAGACCACCCGATCACCGTGAGAGAAGAGGGGGTGCCTACAGCATGAGCGGCCGGGGGAAGGATCGCCGCAAGCCGCGCTCGGCCGCCCGCACTCGCGGCCACACCGAGGAGGTGCTGCGGGCAAGTGAGGAGCGCTACGGCTCGGTCGTTGCCGCGCTGGCGGAGGGCATCGTGTTCATGGATGCCGACGGCGGGCTGCGGGCGTCGAACGCCAGCGCCGAGCGGATCCTGGGGCTCACGGCGGAACAGATCGGCGGGCGGACCACCTTCGATCCCCGCTGGCGAGCCATTCACGAGGACGGCTCGCCGTTCCCGGGCGACACCCACCCGATCACGGTATCCCTGCGCACGGGCCAGCCGTGCTCCAACGTGATCATGGGCGTCCATAAGCCGAGCGGCGAGTTGACGTGGATCTCCATCAACTCACAACCGCTGTTTCGGAGCGGCGAGCGCACGCCCTACGCGGCCGTTGCATCCTTCTTCGACGTCACCGAGCGCAAACAAGCGGAGGACGCCCTGCGCGCGACGCAGGCCCGCCTGCGGGACGTCCTTGCCTCGAGTACGGCCGTGGTCTACGCTACGAAGGTCACCGCAGAGGGCTACGCGCCGAGCTGGGTGAGCGAGAATGTGACGCGAGTCTTGGGCTACGACGTGCGGGAGGCGCTCCACCCAACGTGGTGGGCCAGTCACCTCCACGCCGCCGACCGGCCGCGGGTGCTCGCCGAGATCTCTACCTTGTTGACGAGCGGCGAGCTCACCCTCGAATACCGATTCCAGGGAAAGAACGGGACCTACCGGTGGATCCACGATGAGGCGAGGCTGTTGCGCGATGCCACTGGTCTACCGTTAGAGGTCTTCGGCGCGTGGCTCGACGTCACGGAGCGCAAGCAGCTGGAGGACCAGTTTCACCAATCGCAAAAGATGGAGGCGGTCGGCCGGCTCGCGGCCGGCGTGGCCCACGACTTTAACAACCTGCTCACGGCCATCCTGGGATCTGCCGACCTCGTGCTGGACAGTCTCGCAGGAGGTGTTCCCGAGCGCGAGGAGGTCGAGGAGATCCGCAAGGCGGCGCTGCGGGCAGCGGACCTCACCCGCCAACTCCTGGCTTTCAGCCGCCAGCAGGTCATCGCCCCCACCGTGCTGAATCCGAACGTCGTGGTCGCCAACATGGACAAGCTCCTGCGGCGCCTTCTCGGGGAGGATGTGGAGCTGCGCGCGTTGCTGGCGCCTGCCCTCGCGGCAGTGAAGGTCGACCCGAGCCAACTGGAACAAGTCGTTTTGAACCTCGCCGTCAACGCGCGCGACGCCATGCCCAACGGCGGCAAGCTGACCATTACGACGCAGAACGTGGAGCTCGACGGGGCCTACGTCCGCGGACACCTTTCGGCGCAGCCCGGCGCCTACGTGATGCTCGCGGTGAGTGACACCGGGGTTGGGATGGACGTAGCGACCCAGGCCCGCATCTTCGAGCCCTTCTTTACGACCAAAGAGAAAGGCAAAGGCACCGGACTAGGCCTGGCCACGGTCTACGGAATCGTCAAGCAGAGCGGCGGGTGGATCTGGGTCTACAGCGAGCCCGGTCACGGCACGACCTTCAAGGTTTACTTACCGCGAGTCACGGACGCCGCCCCGCCGGCTGCCCCGAGCCCGGCGCCACCCGTATCGGTCCGCGGTACCGAGACCGTCCTCCTTGTGGAGGACGATGAAATGATTCGCCATCTCGTTCCGAAGGTGCTGAAGGCCAACGGCTACACGGTGCTCGTTGCGGCGAGCGGTCGCGACGCCGAGCGTGTGTCGGGACAACACGAAGGTCCAATCCACCTGCTCGTGACCGATGTGGTCATGCCGGGAATGAACGGCCGCGAGGTTGCCGAGCGGTTGGCCGCGGCGCGCGCCGGGCTCAGGGTGCTCTATCTCTCGGGGTACACGGACGACGCGATCGTCCACCACGGGGTGCTCGAGCCGGGTGTCGCCTTCCTCCAGAAGCCATTCACGCCGGCTGTGCTTGGGCGCAAAGTGCGGGAGGTGCTAGACAGCCCGGCGAAGTAGTGGGTTTCGGGTCCGGCGCTGTGCGGGAGCCACGAATGCGTCTGGAAAGGGCGAAGGCGACGGGAAGATTCTCGCTCGCCATCCAGCCGGGCCCTATCTTAGGCTCGATGAGCGACCTCCGGGAGCGGCTCCAAGCGGCGCTCGGCGACGCCTATCGAGTTGAGAAAGAGCTCGGTGGCGGCGGAATGAGCCGGGTGTTTGCTGCGCAGGATCAGGAGCTCGGCCGCCGCGTGGCTGGTGCGCTTCGACAATCCGGCCCGGCGAAAGTCTGGAGCGTTAAGGCCGAGCCGTGGGGCGAACGGACGGCTTCATGATCGCTGACCGGGGACGCCCGTCCGAGCGCTCGCGCGTCGGTCCGTCAGCAGGCCTGCGGTCGTGAGAAGCATTCCGAGCGCGACGATCCCGCTGAGCACCAAAAAGAGCGGATCACGGGACTCGAAGTAGAGCCCGACGATCGTGCCGAGAAGTACGACCCGCACCAGCAGCGTGGTCGGGTAGAGTAACTCCACGCGGTACCGCACGATCTGCCCGACCAGGAGGGCGAGCGCCACCATGAACGCGCCCAGCAACCGCACCAACACCGCCGGATAGCTCGCCGTCGCGCCCAGCAGCCGCAGGGCGAGGTCCGGGGCGACGAGCAGCCCGAGTCCGCCGAGGCTCAGGTAGCCGATGAGATAGGTGAAACTCAACCGCGTCCAGCGCATCACGTTCCTCCCTCGACGATGATTCGCGCGACGTCTTGGGGCCTGTCCAGGCTCGAAAAGTGGCCGCAGCCCCGAAGCGGCGCGCTGCGGGCGCCGGGGATCGCGCGCAAGTTCGCCTCTCGTTCCTCGGGTCGTGACCAATCGTCATCCCCGTACGCGAGCGTGACTGGCACGGTGATCGCTGGGTAGCGCGCGCGCGCCGCAATCCAGCTGTTCCAATGCAGGCACAGGGAACGGAACGCGCGGGCGTGGCCGGGGAGCGAGCCGCATTGATACAGCTCGTCGACCAATTCTGATGGCAGCTGGCGAGGGTCGTGCAGCCCACCCTCCAGCACGCGCCGCAGCACCCCCTTCGTCCCCGCACGGGCGACGATCGCGCCGACCCCTGGCCAGAGCATCGCGGTGAAGAGGACGTTGGCCAGCACCGAGCTGCGCCGGATGCCGCCCCAGCGCCCGTAGTCGTAGGGGTTCAGCGCCACGACCCGGGCCACGCGCGGGCTATGGCGCGCCGCCAGACCGAGCGCGATCGAGGCGCCGATGGACTCGCCGACGATGACCGCGTCCCGCAACCCACACGCCGCCAGCAATTCCTCCACCGCGTCGGTGAAATAGTCGGCCGTGTACGCCACGCGAGGCGCCGTCGCGCGACCGTGCCCGGGGAGATCGGGCACGATCACGTCGAAGCGCGTCGTGTCGAGCTCGCGGAGCAGTGGAAGGAAGTATTCGAGCTGGGTGCGCAGCGTGTGCAGCAGCACCAAGGGCTGGCCCGCGCCCCTCCGCAGGTAGCGAAGCTCACCGTCCGCAACGCGCGCGCTCCTTGGATCGTCCATGGAGCGCGCCGCTTCCGGGTGGCGTATCGGTAACCGCATGGCGCCTGGCGCAGATCGGTCTCCCGTCAGCAGCAATAGTTGCATATACAAGCTCATCGTCGACCTGTCAAGAATCCAGCGTCATCGTCGTCCGGGCGTTACATTGGCTGCCCATGTCAGCGAGCACCTGGTGAGCGCGCCGCGTTTGATCGTGCCGCTTCCCTGTCTCTGCGCGAACCTGCGGCGGGCGGCGCGGGCGGTGACCCAAGTGTACGATCGGGCGCTGCGCCCGGTCGGCCTGCGCGCGACCCAGCTCACCCTGCTGCAAGCGCTCGAGCGGGGCGAGGGAATCACGCCGTCCCGACTCGGCGTGCAGCTCGCGATCGATGCGACGACACTCTCGCGTACGCTGCGGCCCTTGCAGCGCCGCGGGTGGATCGCCAGCGCGTCAGCGACAGATCGGCGGAAGCGCCGGCTTCACCTGACGCTCGCCGGTCGCCGGCAATTGGCGCGCGCCCAGAAGGAGTGGAAGAGAATACAGGTCCGCCTCCGCAAGCGATTGGGGCGCGGGGAGTGGAAGCGGATGATGGTAGCGCTCGAGCGCGTGACGTCCGCGGTGCTGGATGGACGATCCGATCCGCGGTACCACTCGCGCCGCCGAAAGCCTTGACCCATAGGAAGTCGGTGCGAGGTCGATCTTCAATCAGTCGGGACGGCGGGGTTGGACGAATCCGGCGCGCAGCCGAACCCGCGACCCCCTGAAGCCCATGCGACTCACTAGGGGATCGAGTGACCACACCGCGTAGCAATCACTCGTCGGTCAACGTAGAGGTTCGCAGCCGAGCGGAAGCGATCCCTAGGGCAATGCCACAAACTGGCCGAGGAAGGTGCGCGCGGCCTGCGTGTCGAGCCGGTAGTCCTTGCTCGTTGCGCGGCAGAAACGATCCCCGGTGGTCACCGTAGCGACGATCAATTTCGTGTTCCCCTCAAAGAACTTCGGGGAGCCCGAGTCACCGAAGCAGTCGCCACCTTCGCCCGTTCTGTTCTGGTTCATGCTGAGCCAGAGCCAGGCGGGCTCGAGTGCCTGGAAGAGCGAATTCGAGACCTTGCGCACACCGTCGAACGTGAAACCCGGCACGCCCCGCTGCGTAGCATCCACGCCGTAGCCGACGTTTAGGAAGATCTGACCGTTCAACCCGCCCTGCGCTGCCAGATCGTCCAGCAACCCTTCCTGCGGCAGCTCGAGCGGCTGGATGCCCTTCGTCTTGCCGGTGGGGAGAAGTACGACCGCCAGGTCGTGCAGGTCCCCGAAGTCGTGCCCGAACTGCGGGTCGAGGTGGAACTCCTTCGCCGCGATGACCTTGAGCGGACGGTCGAAGAGGTCCGCGTTGAACGAGACGTACAGCTGCGCGTCGGGCTGAAGGAAGGAGACGCAGTGTCCGGCAGTGAGGAACACGGTCGGGGAGATCAAGCTGCCGCTGCACAGAGCGTCGTCACCCGTGATGACGCCGTTCTCGTCGAAGTCGAAAAGCAGCGCGCCGACGTTCGTGAAGCGGTCGTCGCCCGTCGGTTCGCCGTTGATGATGAAGCTCGGCCCGACGGCGTTAGTCTCGGACGGGCGTTCGGTGCACGCGGTCGCGGCGAGAGACAGCAGCGCAGCCGCCGTCAGCACGGTTCCAAAGCGCATAGTAGCCTCCGAGGTGGAGGGAGTGGCAAACGGGTGTCCGGACTCAAATAGAGAGGGGGTTCCAGTCGACGGCAACGGGGGCCGGCCGCGTGCCCGGTGGCGGAATCGAAGCGCGGCTCGGATCGCCTGTCTAGGAGCCCAAGTAGCCCTCTTTATCCCGAGCCGCGCTTCCTGTCGAAGAAAAAGCCCCACAGCGAAAGTCGCTGCAGGGCTTGCTCTTCCCTCAGTCGGGACGGCGGGATTTGAACCCGCGACCCCCTGAACCCCATGCGGACCAGGGGGATCACCTTAGACGACAACTTGTCGGTTTTCCAATGGCTTCCGAGCGTCGGCGCCGGGTGCCGTTGGTGAAAATGCCGGGGTATGCCGGGAGAAACGGCACCCAAAGCAGCACCACTTCTCCTGACGCGGATCCGCGTCCCGTCGGGATTCCACGGTTCAGGGTGGAGCTCCCGAAAGTGATTCGCCACTGCCGTACGGCTTCGGAGAGATCACCTCGGTCCTCGGCAGCAACAGGCGTCCGCGCGTGGTTCCACGCGTGCCGCGCCGCACGATCCAGATCGGGGCTCCAGCAGCGCTAGGCTAGCTTCAGCACTGCGCGTGGCAGCTGCGGCACGGCGCGCACACTCTCCACGTGCACCCCTTGCCCAGGCTCATAGTTCATCGAAACCAAGGAACCGTCCTCCGAGTCGGTGCTACGGAGACGGCGGCATAAGAGGTCCGCGAGGGCCGGATCCTCCACGGTGCAAATCACTTGTTCACCCTTCCGCCTCATTGCCGACAGGACTTCAGCCAGGTGAAGGGCCCGGAAGTCGTCCACATGCTGAACTGGATCGTCAAGCACCAACGTCTTGAGCCGACACCACGACCGCGACAGGTGAACAGCAAGGAGGAAGGCAATTCCCATAGCCCTCCGCTGGCCACTACTGAACAGGAAACGCGGGTTCAGTCCATCGCCCACCTCGAGACTGAGAAAGCGACGCACGTCACCCCTCATGCGGTAACGGATCTCCTGCCAGTCTACGTGTGGCCGCAACCGGAGATACAGCTCTGTAAGCAGCGGACTCAGCGCGGCGACTTGTTCGTCCATGAGCTCGCCGCTCAGCCTGTGAATTGTGTCTGCTGTGGACTGGGCTCGTGCTCTTGCAGCCTGCGCACGGGACAGCTCCTTGCTCAGTGCGTCGGAGCGCTGTCGCACGGCCTCAAGTTCACGCTCGACATCCGTTATCTCCTGATAGGACTGCGATGCCTCGAGCATGTTGACCGCGCGTTCGAGCGTCGTCAGGGCGAGCCTCTTCTGCTCGAGAGTTACCTTGAGTCCCTCGACTGAAATGTCTTGCGGCGAGCCGATGGCTTGATTGACCTCTACGATGACTTGCGCTCGTTGTTGAGCAAGGAGGTCTAGTGCTCCGGAAGACGCGGCAATACGCTGTTGGATGGCTTCAAGGTCCCGACGAACGCGTCTTTCGTTCTCCAGAGTCTCGGTGTATTGGCGCGTCACGGCGCTCAAGGTCGCAGAGGTAGACTGAACATGCCTCTTGAGCTCTTCCACGTGGCTGTCGAATGATTCTCCGCTCACCTTCGACCCGCAGAGTGGGCAGGTGCCGTCAACAAGACCAAGGCGCACGCCGTGCTCAACTAACTGCGCTCGCGACGCCTCCAAGGGTTCGGTGCGTTGGTAGTTTGAAAGGGTGGCCGAAAGCTGCTCACCCTGACTGGACAAGGTTTCGAGCTGTTCTGCCAATGCTGTCGCGCTGCTCTCAAGCTTCGATAACTCTTGTCTGAAGGTGTCTGTTCGCACTTCCGCCATTCGCCTCTCGACTTCCTCAAGGGCCCTTATGCCCCGGACGAGCGCATCAGTCTGAGTCCGTAGGACAGCGACCCCTTGTCGCCCTCTCACGAGGAGTGATCCATCATCAGGCGGCGGTTCGGTCACGGACAGCGTCTGCTTGACGAGGAGCTCTGCCGAGCTGGTGTCTCCGGCCTGGCTGGTCCGCGACCTTAGCTCGCTCAGACGAGCAGTCAGCGCACCGACCTCTTTCCTCACGGCCTCGTACTCACCTTGAATTCTATTGGCGCGGTTCCTGAGGAGCGCCACCGCTTCCTGCGCCGTGCTCTCGACCGGAGAGAACCCACCAAAGCCGACCGCTGATCTCACAAACGAGAAACGATTCGCCTCCGGAAGGTCCACGCTCAAACGAGTGATCTCTTCATCCCTGAAGAGCGTGGTTCGGCTAACATCGCTCAGGTCTTTGGGGGTAGCTCGCGTTGCTACGCAGACGAGTTCGCGAAGGTGTTCTTCGCTGCCCCTAGTCAATCCACTACGTCCACGAGTGAACAAGTGTTCCTTGCCGTCGTCGTCCATTATTCCCAGCGTTACTTCAGGCTCGCCGACGACCAGGCCTGGACCGCGCCACCATACGTAGTCCAGGATGGACTCGCCTTTCTCGGTCACCTTGTCACCCTTGTCGGTTTCGTACAGGTACCTCTCGAGCTGCCCTGTCAAGGCGAACTCCACTGCATCGCAAAGGGTACTCTTGCCGCTCCCATTGCGTCCGCATATCACCGCGAACCCAGCGGGCAGCACGAGTTCAACAGTCCCCTTTGCGCCTCGGAAACCGGTGATCCTTAGTAACGACAGTCTCATTGCTCAACCTCAAGAGCATTTGCGAAACCCTTGGCGGATCCGGGCCCCAGCAACTCCGCTAGCGCTCCGGGGGGTAATTGCAACTGCGCGCGCAGTCGCTCTCGAGCGTCGGACTCGGACAGCGTTACCACAGTCTGTATGGGTATCAGGGGGTACAGCGCCCTCACCACATCATCCCGCGTCACGAGAGAATGACGGGTGAGCTTTCGGGTTCCGCTGAAATCCTCTTCAACCGTGACGAACCGCTCCCAAAGTTCGGGTGGACAGACAGCTGAAGTCAGAAAGACCGAGTAGACGTTCCAGGACTTTACCGGCGCGTCGCGCAAGGCTCGGGCCTGCGACTTCAAGAAAACGTCTTGTTGCTCGCGCCACCTTCCGAGTATGGACGGCACATCTGGGTGCAGCGCCACGAACCCAAGCAGCGCATCGTCTTCAAACTGGAGGGAGTTATCAGTCGGACTGGGAGCGTGCGTGCGATAACCACAGGCACTCAGGACCTCGCGAGAAACGTCCAACAGGTTCATGCGATCAGATCCCTAGGTCGTGACGGGCCTGCTCATCAGTGAGCCAATTGTCGTGATGCCCAGCTCTTACGACGGACGCGGGGCCGGCCCCTCGGACTACGGAGGTCGGCACTCCGCCATCATCGCGAGCGCCCGCACAGATGACGTAGTCCACGGACACGGCGCTTCCACCCTCCGCTGCAAAGCGACTCCTAACCTGACTCATAACCTGCCCAGCGCCATTCACCAGCCGGATCGTCTCGTGGTTCAAGACGTAAAAGGGTCCGTCAAGTACGGCACCGCCAGATAATAGAAGAAGGTGTGTCGCTCCGGCGATATGCATCTGGACGTCGGGATGCTTGATCCTCGTAACGTCATTCGCAGGCGAGCCCGAGAAGGAGCGTCGCAGTGAGTATAGGTCGTCAGTTGACAGGTGGGCTGGAAGCGCGAGCGCTCCTGGGAAAGGTCCACCCGCTAGCTGAATATACGTCGGCAGAGACGACTGTAAGATCTGCTCGAGCAGAATTCTACTGAACCGTGCGCGGAGATCGTCCAGGAAATCGCTGGCACGCTGTTGAACGTGAGTAAAGTGAACTCCTGGGTTGTGCGCCCATGCCCAAAGCCCGGGTGCCCGGTTTTCTAGATCAGCGGGCGTGGCCGTATCGACCACGAGAATGGACGCGGGAACGGTACCGGCGACTACGCGTTCGAGCACAGTGTTGAGGTACTTCCAGTCGGACCAGAACCCCAACAGCACCAGGTCCCTGCCCGGAAGCTTGCCAGCCAACCATAGTTTGGCGCTCTCGATTCGGCGATTGATTTCCGCCTCTGGCAACTGACTCGGGCACCAAATCGTGTTTTTGCGGTCGATACTGCAGCAGCCGTGTATCTTGAGATAAGGCCGGTGCGACAAGGATGCGTCGTTCGCTTCCTCACCATCAAGCGCTGGACGGAAGTCGGGCTCCCCGAGTTGCCCCGCTGAACTCTCTACCAGGGTGTCATAGTTAGTTGTCACCACGAAGTCCACCACTGCCGCTGCAAGAAAATCCGCAATGGCATCATGGCCTCTATTCGGTGGCCGGAGGAACGCCGGCCAAGGTACCAGTTTTGCGATGAAATGCGAGGCGAGTTGACCCCGAGTCTTGAAGAACTCGGTCTGTGTAAGTAGGTCAGTCGCAACAAGCGCTGGTAGGACCTCGTTCGTGATCCGCGTGTGCTCGATCGAGCAATACGTGGCGAGCGGCGCGGCGAGGGGCACCCGGCTTGGCGGTGAGACAGAGACCCCCGCCCCTGCCAAGAGCACGAGCCGGTCAGCATTGATTGAGGCGAGTAGGCGAGCCGCAACTGCGTCTTCCACGAAGACTCGGCGAAGGAAGTGATGTGACCTGTCTAGACCGTCCTCGTGGAAAGAAAGGTACCCTAGTCAGCGACAACCGTCACGCAACCACGCGATGAAATGGTGTCGGGATACGAAAACTCGCTCACTGCCTGGAACGGGATGCCACGCGGGTATGGCGCCCCGGATCTGCCCCGGCTTCGCAGATTCGTACCTGCTCGGGCCATCTAGGGCGCGCTCGCCAGGCGAAGGCGTGCGATGCCCCTTGTCATCGTTTCCCTCAGGCGGGAGCTCGCGTAGATCTGCGCAGCTGCACCGACCCGGCCCAACACCGACGCAGTTCTATGTCGGCCCCTACCCGGCCTTCACGTCGTCATCCAACCCCAGCCCTCGTAGGGCCGCCTTCGTACCCCTTCTACCGTTCCGCACTCGGCGCGACCTTCCTCTTTCGCTCAGCGGATCGTCTACGGCGTTCGGCTGCGCGAGACATCTTCTGGGATGGGGTCAGGTACCTGGAGCCGGCGTTCAGGGCTTCGATCTTCTTGCGCATCGAGCTGGTCCGAGTCAGCTCCTCATAGATAGCCGGCTCGCAGTGTTCTTCCTTCTTCAGCCATCGCAAGAGCCAGAGGAAGTCATCAGACGCGCGTACGTCGAGCAGTGCCCTCCTCAAATAGCGCATCTCGCCCGAAGGCACCGCGGTCAGCTTGCCTCCGCTCGAAGCAATGAATTGGAGGGCGTCTCGCGCATCCCAGGACGAGCTCGGTCCCCAAGGTGGGCACAACTGGCGAATGAAGGCGAGGATGATGTCTGACCAGTCCGACGGAGATCGCACAGCCACGAGCTTCTTCAGTATCCCGGAGTCGTGCGCATGGGAGGTCTGCGCTTCCAGGTCGGGCATCGCCTCGATTCGCAGGAGGTCCAGTAGGCCATGCCGACCAAACGCGATCGCCGCGGCGGCGCTCGAGAAAACGGCGTCCTCGTTCCAAGCGTCCGGCCGACCCAGCTCGCGAGCCATCGGCACCTTCCTGTGTGGGTCGGCGCCAGCCCACAGCAACAGCCGTACGGGCAACTCCTCGTCCTCCGTGACGGCCTCCAGGAGGGCGACGTCCAGGGCGTCTTGGAGGCGCTGGTCCGAACGGTTGCGCCGCAACCATCCGTACAGCGGCTTGTTGACGGTATTCGCAAGGTAGAACACGAACTCCCGATCGGCGCTGTAGTCGACGCCTGCCTTCCAGAACCTGGCGATCACGTCGGTCTTGTACGTGTCGACGACGTTGTACGTCCTTACCGTGGTCGGGTTGGCCCCCCATTTCAACAAGAGGTCGAGGATGTCGAAAGCCCGTATCGTCAGGGCCTCATCGAGGACCGAGTTCCAACCGCTTGCTTCGAGGTCCAGCCGGTACCCGTTGCACAGGAGGAGGAGCACGAGATCGCGGTGCTTCTTGCGGATTGCCGTGCGGAGGGGGCTCACGACCGACGCCTTCTTCGGGCGCTTGTAGGTCAGCGCCTGAAAGGGTCGGCCTTCCTGAATCCAGCGTTCGACATCATAGACGCGGCCAGCCAGGCACAGCTTGATGAGCTCGCGCAGTTCCTCGCCGTGAGGAGCTGGTTCGTGGGACACGCACGCTGGCGGCTCGGGATTCGAGCGTGGGTCGACGAACTCAGGCATCGAGGAAGATGCGAAAGGTCCTCAAGGTCTCGGCGCTGCCCTCATGAATGCCAGCGGAGGGAGACGGTTAAATGGCGCCCCCGAAGCGGTCGGCGTACAGTCAGGCCCTACCTACTACGTCCAGCACGCGGAGGCCTTCTCTCGCGATGACTTCTTGATTGGGCCAGGTGATCAGATTGTCCCGGATCTTCCAATACCGGTCTTGATCAACGAATGCGTCCTTCACCTCGTCGCCGAAATAGCCGTCGAGGATCATTTTGATCATCTGCTTCCGCGCCACATCGGAGAGCCCGCCGACAAGTTGCCCCTCTCGGTCGCGCGCTGTGAGACCGTCCCAGTAGGCCGCATTGGTATCGCAGAGCACATGTGGAACCCACCCGCGAGCCTCGATCTCTTTGCGGTAGAGTGGAGACTCCTTTTCGGCTGCCTTGAAGTCGCGAACCCGTTTCCTCTTCGGTGCCATCGTTCGTCTCTCTCCCCTCGACGAGAGCCCCGCGGACGAGATCTAGCAAAGGTTGGATCGCGCTAATTTGCTCTTGCGCCGTCCTTTACGTGGCGGTTATACTACGAAGGTGTCCATGTCTGAGTGGACAGACTGTACGTGCGGACACGGACAGCAGTGATCCGGGTTCGCCTGAATGACTACCTGCGGCAGCGCGGGTTGTCCCAGCGTGAGCTCGCTCGCCGAACTGAGACCCATCCAGACGTCATCTCGCGGTTTGCGCGTCAGGCGACCTCTGCGGTGTCCTACGAGCTGCTGAGTCGCATTTGCTCCGAGTTGGACTGTGCCCCGGGAGACCTACTCGAGTTTGCCCCGGACCCCTCAGTCCAGATTCCCATGTTTGAGGAGCCAAAGGGCGTCGACGGTGTTGACCGCGAGTTGATGAACGCGACTGAACATCGGGAGACTGGACGTAGAGCTGACCGGTCTCTCCGTGACAAGAAGACCTAGGGGAGACCATGGCTGCTTCTGCATTCGCCCGTCACGAAACGTTCCACCCTCGCTACGGCTGGCTCAAAAAGGGTTTCGAGCTCGCCAGCTCGGACGCTACGGTGTTCCTGCGTGATGATGCCCACGTGGTGCTCGGAGTCGGGAAGAACATGGTCCGCTCTATTCGCTACTGGTGCCACGCCTTCAAACTGCTCGACGAAGTTGCGACTCGTGGCGATCGCACTAGCCGACCATCTGCCCTAGGTCGCCTGCTCTTCGGTCGAGGGGGGTTGGATCCCTATCTCGAAGATCTCGGCTCCCTTTGGCTTTTGCACTGGGAACTCTTGAAAGAGCCATGCCTCGCAACCACGTGGCGGTATGCCTTCTTCGTTCACGCGCGGCCGGAGATCTCGATCTCAAGCCTGACCGCTGGACTCTCCGAATATGTCTCGAGTCATTTTCCGACGGCACGAGCCAACGAATCGTCACTCAGGAAGGACGCGGCGTGCCTTATTCGAATGTACGGTGAGCTCCCAAGTCACGGTGCAGTTGGTGAGGAGTCGATCCAGTGCCCGTTCGCAGAGCTCAGATTGATTCGGCCGTCCGCTGCGCCGAAGACATTCGCGTTTCGCCTTGGCCAAAAGCCGGGACTTAGCAGTTGGATTGTCGCCTTTGCCTGTCTCGACTATGCGGCCACTGCCTCGCCGGGTGCACAGACGATAGCGCTGTCGCGGCTCCTTCGGGGTGCAGGGAGTCCGGGCCTGGGGTTCAGGCTCACTGAGAGTGCGCTGTACAGCGCCCTGGAGGAAGCGACTAGTCGAGTACGGACTCTCAGTCTCTCCGAGAGTGCTGGAGTCGTCCAGCTCTCGTTCTCCGCGTCGCCTGCAAAGCTGGCACTGGAGGTCTTGGATCGTCACTTCCACGTCGGCGCGCGTCGGAAGGCGGTTGCATGAACATGCTGTCGGCTCATTTTCACATTCGGCGCCGCTACCTGCGCTCGGTGAACCTTGAGCGCGATGCCGAGCTCGGAGTCAGCCTCGAAGGCTACGTCCTCACCCCGCGCGCCCTAGAGGCATTGGAGCGCATTGTCGAGTGTTACCGGACGCCCAGCAGTTCGCGAGCGTGGACCCTCACGGGTGTGTACGGGACCGGCAAGTCCGCCTTCGCAAACTTCTTGGCCGCTCTGTGCGCATCCTCCGGCAGTGATGTGCGTGCCCGTGCCCAAGTGATCCTGCGGGATCGCGGAGACCCGGCGACACAAGCGTCCCGGCTCAAGAATGCCTTCCCTTCGCAGGGTCTTGTCCGAGCTATCGTCACTGGTCGCCGCGAGCCACTTGGACACACCCTGGTGAGAGCTCTTGCACGTGGTGTGGAAGGCTTCTGGGCATCGCGGGGTGGCCGTCGGCCGGCCGTCGTGAATCGCGTACTCGGTCTGAGGAAGAGGGTTGAATCAGGGAAGGAGATTGTCGCCAGAGACCTGCCAGACCTCGTGGCGGATACTGCGGCGGCATCAGGAACGGGATTGTTGTTCATCGTCGATGAACTAGGAAAAGTCTTGGAACACGCAAGCCGAAGTGGTGGTGCCGACGACGTGTACCTCCTGCAGCAGCTCGCGGAGCTCCCGAGCGGACGCGAGAAGATGCCTGTTCTTGTAGTAGGGCTGCTGCACCAGGCGTTTGCGGACTACACGTCGCTTTTGTCCACTGCCCAGCGAGCCGAGTGGGAAAAGGTTCAAGGTCGCTTCGAAGAGATCCCGTTCGCCGAGTCTCCCGAGCAAATGCTGAGATTGCTGGGAGAGGCTCTTGAGGCGTCGCCACCAATCTCCATGGCCAAAGCCATTCGCGCCGACGCTGAAGCGTGGCACGCTTGGCTTAAGGACATCCACCATCATCCCTACGTAGCAGAGGTACTCTCGCCCGACCGGATCGCCCGGGTCTATCCCCTGCATCCGGTATCGGCCCTGGTACTGCCCTCTCTCTGCACGCGATACGGACAAAACGACCGCTCGCTCTTCACCTTCCTTGCTAGCAGCGAGGAGCACACACTTTCACGGTTCCTGGAAGAACACACAGGAGGCTCGGACGACCGGCCCCTCCTGCGTCTTCCAGATGCTTACGACTACTTCATCAACTCGGGTCGCGGAGTTGGGGCTACTCGCTTCCAGACCCAGCGATGGACGGAGATTCAGGCGGCGATCGAAGACGCTGCCGCGCTTGACGCGCCGGAACTGGAAGCGCTCAAGACTATTGGAACGCTGAATCTTGTGACGTCGGCCGGCCCGCTCCGGGCTAGCCGCGCCCTCGTTCTTGCTGCGCTCTGCTCACGACCGAACGACATTGGAGAGCAGGCGCGCTGGTCGGCGGTGCTGGCTGACATCCAGGCGCGTCGATTGGTTACGTATCGGGAGCAGATCGATGAGTATCGCCTGTGGGCGGGCTCGGACTTCAACATCGAGGGCGGGCTCGAATCCCGCATGGCGGCGGAGCGGCGTTCCCTCGCGGAGATCCTTTCAGACATAGTTCCGCTCGCACCCATCGTCGCTCAACGTCACGCGTACCGAACTGGCACTTTGCGCTATTTCGAGCGCTGGTACGCGGATGGCGGTACTGCGCTCTCCGCGCTCCGTTCGAGACAAGCGGGAAGCGACGGTGTGATCGTGTACTGGATGGAAGACGCCCCGCCCGCCCGCGTTCCGAAGACTACTCAGGACGGGAAGCCCCTGATCTTGCTCGTTACACGAGCGTCACGTTCGCTCCAGGCAGCGGCGCGCGAGCTGCTTGCGCTCACCGAAATGGAGCGTCGGGAAGTAGCCCTTCAGACCGACGGAGTGGCACGCCGTGAAGTCCGGCAACGCCTCGTCCTTGCGCGAGAGGTTCTAGACGAGGCAGTGCGTGATGCGATCGAGACTCGCCGCGCGCAGCTCTGGTCCGGTAAGAGGAGCAAGTCCGTCGCCAAGCTCAATTCCGCATTGTCGGATGTCTGCGACCGCGTGTACACAGGCACGCCGGTATTGTGGAATGAACTGATCAATCGTCGTGAGCTGACGTCGCAAGGGGCGCGAGCACAGCGTGAACTTATCGCCGCGCTCCTCACAAACTACGCAGCGGAACGCCTGGGCCTCGAGGGAAATGGCCCGGAATACGCGATGTACGCCTCGCTCCTGCAAAGTACAGGCATTCACCGCCGCGAGCAGGGTGAGTGGGTAATCCGTCCACCTAAGGACAAGGGCGTCGTCAAACTCTGGTCCGCGATTGAGTCATTCTGTCAATGCGCCAAGACTGCGTCTCGGCCGATCTCCGACCTCTATGGACTACTCGAAGCCCCGCCCTACGGCGTAAAGAGTGGTATCATCCCGGTGTTTCTGGCGGCGGTGCTCCTCTATCACGCCGACGACGTTTCGGTTTACCAAGACGGCACGTTCCTCCCGACGCTGACGCCCGCGCACTTCGAACTATTGGTCAAACAGCCAGGTAGGTTTGCTGTGAAGTGTTTCGAGTTGGTCGGTCTTCGCTGGGAGGTCTTTCGAGAGCTCGAGGCTCTACTCCATCCGACTGAGGGGACCTCACGAGTTAGCACACGCAATGCGACAATGCTGTCTGTGGTGCGGCCACTGGTTCGATTCGCGACTTCGCTTCCCCCAGTGACAAAGCACGCTGATGACCTGACCGCCGAAGGACGAATGGTGCGCGATGCGTTGCTGAGCGTCCGAGAGCCGGATCAGTTGCTATTCGACGCCTTGCCGAAGGCACTGGGACAGGAACCGTTTGCCCCGGGCGAATCGGGCGGCCGTCGTCGTCAAGAGGAGTTCCGGCGACTGGTCTTTCAGGCACTTCGTGAGCTGCAGTCATACTACGAACAGGTTCTCAATCGCTGCCGCGTCCTCATGCACGAGGCTTTTGGAGTGCGAGCGGATGTGACACATCTGCGGCAGGACCTGCGCGTGCGCGCCAGCTACCTCACCGGGCAAGTGATCGAACGCCGGCTCAAGAGTTTCGTTCTGGCGGCAGTGAATGAGGATGCGTCGGACAAGGAATGGCTAGAGGCGCTGCTCATGATTTTGGCAGATCGACCGGCGGATACGTGGACCAAACAGGATCAAATGGCGTTTGAGATGAACGTGACGGAGATGGCTCGACGCTTTGCGAACCTTGAGGCGCTCCAACGCGAGGCGGTGCGCGACGGCGTGGAGGGGTTCGACGCTCGACGGGTGACGATTACGGAGCCCGGCGGCCAGGAAGTACACCGTCTGATCTGGGTGGATCGTCAAGAGCGTCCTCGGATTGAGGCTCAGGCTGACAGCATCGCCGAACAGATCGCCCGTGTGTCGGAAGAGCACCAGCGGCAAGCGATTCTGGTCGCGCTAATGGAGCGAATCCTTCAGATCCCGAAACCTGGTGTCATCGATGGAGAGTCCGCGGCGGGCCAGGATGTACCGTCCGTAGCGGGTCCGAAGGAGCGCAAGCGTGCATAGCCCGAGCGTGCGGCACATACTGGGTATCTCAGGAGGTAAGGATAGTGCGGCACTTGCGGTCTACCTGAGCAAGCGTGTCCCGGGTATGGAGTACTTCTTCTGTGATACTCACAAAGAGCTTCAGGAGACGTACGAGTATCTTGACCGGCTGCAGGCGCGCCTTGGCATCCGCATTACCCGCTTGAGTGCTGAGCGTGGCTTCGACCATTGGCTGGATGTTTACGGTGGGATGTTGCCGTCGGCGAAAATGCGCTGGTGCACGAAGAAGCTCAAGATTGAGCCCATCGAGCACTTTGTGGGAGATGATGAGGCGATCAGTTACATCGCCATCCGTGCCGACGAGAAGGATCGGAAAGGGTACATCTCCACGAAACCCAACATCAAGGCTGTTTTCCCGTTCGTCGAGGATGGAATTGCCAAGGCCGACGTCGTTCGCATCCTTGAGGAGAGTGGCATTGGGTTGCCTAAGTACTACCGGTGGCGGACGCGCTCCGGCTGTTTCTTTTGCTTCTTCCAGCGCAAGATAGAGTGGGTCCGTCTCGCCGAAGAACATCCCGCATTGTTTGAAGAGGCAGTGAAGTATGAAGAAGAGCGCGGCGGAGAGGGGTACACTTGGACTCAGGGGGAGACCCTGCGCCAACTCATCAGCCGTCGCGAAGCGATAATCGCCGAGTTCGGTCGTGCTGAGGCGCGCCTGGAGCAGCGGCGGCAGCTCTATCCGGGGCCCAACAGACCTCTTGCAGAGGTGCTCGCTGGCATGTTAGACGATGAGGACGACGAGCCGGGCTGTGTCGTCTGCCACGTGTAGGCTGCCGGCTACACGGCCTTCACCAGCCTGTCGATGCCCATGAACCTTGCAAGTCGCCCGATCTACCTAGACTACCACGCGACCACTCCCACCGATCCGCGCGTCGCGGCTGTCGTGCACCGATACATGACCGAGGTGTTCGGCAATGCCAGTAGCGTGGACCACTCGTTTGGTGACGAGGCTCTCGCCGCGGTGGAAGCTGCTCGAAAGTACGTAGCCAAGTTGATCGAGGCCGACCCCAGGAGCATCGTATTCACCTCTGGGGCGACCGAGAGTCTCAATCTCGCCCTTCAAGGGCTGGTTCGAGCGTTTCGGTCTCAAGGGCAGCGGGGTCCTCTTCGGGTAGGATTGTTGCCGGTCGAGCACTTGGCAGTGATCGAGACGTGTCAGGCGTTGGCCGAGGCAGGCGAGTTAGAGCCGACGTACTTCGCCCTTGATCAGCGTGGTCGCCTCGACCTGGAGGACGTGGAGGCCAAGTGCCGGAATGGCCTGGACCTTGCCTGTGTTATGGCAGCCAACAACGAGATCGGCACCCTCTACCCCATAGAGGACGCAGCCAGAATCGCCCACCAACACGGCGCAATTTTCCTCACCGATGCCACCCAGGCCGCCGGAAAGATCCCGATACGCTTCAACGATTGGGGAATCGACCTGCTCGCACTCTCGGCCCACAAGATGTACGGGCCAAAGGGCATCGGTGCGCTCGTGATCGCCCCGGGGGTGCGTCTCAAAGCGCTTTTGTTCGGGGGTGGCCACCAGGGGGGCCGGCGGTCAGGAACGCTGAACGTCCCGGGTATTGTTGGGCTAGGTGAAGCCTGCCGACTTCGTCAAAACGAGATGGTTGCTGATGAGCCCCGGATCGCCACTCAACGCGATCACCTCGAGCGACTGCTGATCGAGGGCATCCCTGAACTGGCCGTCAACGGGGACCCGGAGCGCCGGCTCGCTGGCAACCTCCATGTGTCGGTGAGCGGCATACCGAATGGTCCGATCATCGCAAGACTCCGGAACATGGTCGCGCTATCCACCGGCGCGGCATGCTCTTCCGGCATCGAGGCGCCATCCCATGTGCTTCGAGCCTTAGGTCTCCCCGCCGACGCCATAGATGGCGCTCTTCGGATAGGACTCGGCAAGTTCACTACCGACGACGAGGTCGAACGCGCAGCTCGAGAAATCATCTCGGTCGTGAGCGACGTCCGAACTGCCCTTTCCCCCGCCTGAGCCCTGGTTAAGAGTAGTGACACTTGACGGGGACGCTGTCACGTACCATTTTCACGCAGCGAGTCCGAATGGTCCTGGTGCACCCGCATGGGGCGCTGGGGAGAGAACGGGCGACGCGTTGCGACGACAGCTCCATACCGTGCCTCGGGTGGTTGTGAAGGGGCGCGTTATGCCACCGCAATAGCGCCACTGTTTGCATCCTCAAGCACGTAACCGGGACCTGCGATTTCGCAGGTCTTTTTCGTTTTTACCCGGTTGCGGGCGCTTGGCGGCTCGCATAACCAAACACTTCGAGGGCGATATGACAGAGATCACGAAGGAGCGCACTGGAAAGCACTCAGACGCTGGCGCGGCCGCCGCAGGAGAACCGAGCAAACCTGGGTTCCCGCTTGTCCGTCTCGATCGGATGATGGAATCGCTCCGTCATGCCGAGTACGACATCAACAGCGGCGTAGGCGAGCTAGTAGATAATTCGGTCGAGAGTGGCGCGCGGAACATCTGGGTCCAGTACGAGAGCGACGAAAAGATCTTCGGTAAGCGCACGCTCCAGGTTGTCGGCGAACTGGCCGTAGCAGATGACGGGGAGGGCATGTCGGTGGACGTGCAGCGTCGGTGTCTTGCACTCGGGGAAACCCATCGGCCGCCCAAACCAACCGGGAAGGGGATCGGGCGGTTCGGGGTCGGAATGACCCTCGGAGGAATCTCGCTCGCCCGTCGTGTCGAGGTCTACACGCGCACGAACAAGGCTGAGGGGTTCACGTACACATACGTCGACCTCAAGCTCGTCGAACGCGGCGAGCAGAAGGAGATTCCCTACCCCGTCAGGAAGGTGCCCCCCGAGAAGTACGCCAAACTTCTTGAGGGTAGCTCCGGGACCATCATCATCCTGAACGACTGCGACCGCTTGCAACGCTCGGAGGCGAACGCGGACAAGGGGATCGCGGTCGACGAGCAAATCGCGGCGTTACCAAATTGGCTCGGCCGTACCTACAGAAAATTCATCGGAGGTGGCCTCAACATCTGGTTCGCTGGGGAGAAGGTGTATCTCCATGACCCACTGTACATCATGAGTCCCACTGTCTTCGACGGGCGTGGCAAAGGGCCAGAGCCGAAGGCCGCCGTCGTAGGTCGCGAGGCAATCGAACTTGACGTGCCAGACATGCCTGGCGTCAAGGCAGCCGTCACGATCACGATGACGCTCCTCCCTCTCGTTTGGCGTCCTCACAAGGGGGCTGGTGGCGGTGGTCCGGCCCGTGAGCGGCACATCGACGAGAACGAAGGTGTCTCGATCCTTCGTGCGGATCGTGAGGTTCTCTATGCACCCGTCCCGTATATCATCGGCGCTAAGGGACAGGCCCGGTTCCTTGAGATTGATCGGTGGTGGGGCTGCGAGATCTCGTTTCCTCCAGAGCTCGATGCCTACTTTCACGTGCGCTACATCAAGCGAGGCGCTGAGCCGGTCCCGATGCTGCGCGACAAGATTCGCTCCGTCATCGGACTTGTGGTCAAGAGCTTGCGGAAGCAGGTCAAGAGCGATTTCGCCAAGGCCGAAGAGGAGAAGGAGCGAGAGAGAGGCGCATTTGCCGCCGCTGAGCAAGCAATGGCGGAAGCGGACAACACCCTTCCCCGCGGCAAACGCGGGGCCGACGTCACGCCGGAAGAAGCGAAAGCAGCGATTGATGCGATCGCGAACACGGCAGTCGAGGGAGCGAACCTTCCGCCCGAGCAGGAGGCAAAGGAGCGCGAAGAAACCAGGGAGCGCATCGCGACCAAGCCGTACAGCATCGTGCCGGTTCGCTATCCGGCTAATGTGTTCTTTGAGACGAAGCACCTGTTGGGTAAGGTGGTGGTCCAGCTAAACGTCAACCACCCATTCTACAGACACGTCTTCGAGCCCCTCTGTGGAAATGTCGACCTCCTTACCGAGGATTCCGACACGGAGCTAGGAGCTGACACGCCCGAGCAACGGCGGGTGCGTGACGCGTTCATGCTACTCTTGCTGAGCTACGCAAAATCGGAGTCGATGTTTGAGGAATCCGAGGACCTCTTCGACAACTTCCGCACCCAGTGGGGTGTGACCCTGGGCACGGTGATCACGAAAGTTTTTGAGGGGAGATGACCCGTGTCACGACTCGTCATGGCGTACCCGTTCACGCCGGCAATCGTGAGAGAAGTAGTGGCCGCTCGACGAGTTGGTGCATATGTGCTGGGTCATTGCGACGGGGGTTTCGTGCCTGGCTACGTCGGTCGGTCAGACCGCTCGCTGCGCGAGCGGCTGGCTGATCACCCCCTTTTTGGATACTTCGACTACTTCGTGTTGCGGTACGCGCTCGATCCGGCGAGCGCGTATCGAGCTGAGTGTGAACTGTGGCATGGGTCCACTCAATCCGGGTACTGCATCGACAATCGGATTCATCCGGCTTCACCGCGGGACACCGGACTGGTGTGCCCGTACTGTGAGTTTGCGGACCGAGTGGCAGAGGGTTGGCACGCAGCGTGAATGTTCGCGAGCAGGCGCGCATCTCTGGGATGGAGACACTCACATGAATGTACAGGAGCTGTTTTGGGCGTTCTACCGTGCGGAAAGGGAGGCAGAGGTCGACAGCGTGCTCGCGCGACACCCTGACCTTCAGGACCCAGCCAACTGGCGTCCTTACGGGCAGAACGAGAGCAACTTCGGCGTCGTGGAGAATCAGCAAGCATCCCCCATTCCCGCTCTCGTCGAGAAGCTGATCAACTCCGTCGACGCGATTCTTATGCGGCGCTGTCTCGAGGAAGGAATCGACCCCCGGTCACAGAGCGCTCCTCGCTCCGTGGACGAGGCCGTGCACCGGTTTTTCCCTCAGGCCAAGAATTGGGATCTGCCCGAGTACCGGAGAATCCAGGCCGACCGCCTTCAGGTACTGGCCGACGGCCCTCGCATGGAGACTTCACTCGTCATCTACGACGACGGGGAGGGTCAGCGGCCTGAGGACTTCGAGGACACGTTCCTATCGCTGCTGCGTGGCAACAAGACAGAGATTCACTTCGTTCAGGGCAAGTACAACATGGGCGGCGCGGGCGCGATCGCGTTCTGCGGTAAGAAGCGCTACCAACTGGTTGGCTCGAAGCGCTTCGATGGGAAGCGTGAGTTCGGTTTCACCCTGCTTCGGCGGCATCCACTCGCGGAACACGAGCGGCAGACCAAACGGGCGACTTGGTATGAGTATCTCGTACTAAACGGGAAGGTTCCTTCCTTCCCCACCGAGCCCATGGACCTCGGCCTGCACGGTCGCAAGTTCGTGACGGGGACCGTGATCAAGTTGTACTCGTACGATCTCCCTGCGGGGGCGCGGTCTGTCATTTCTCGCGACCTAAACCAAAGCATCAACGAGTACCTGTTCAACCCGGCCGTTCCCATTCTCACGGTTGACACGCCGGAGCGTTACCCAAAGGACAGGAATCTCCAGCGCGAGCTGTACGGTCTGAAGCGACGTCTTGAGGAGGAAGGCAGCAAGTACGTCGCGGAATACTTCTCAGAAGAGTATTCCGACCAGGAGATGGGCCGCATCAAGGTTACCTGTTACGTCTTCAGGCCAAAGGTGGAGGGCAGGAGCGCCAAGGAGAGCAAGGAGAGCATCCAACGCGAGTTTTTCAAGAACAACATGGCCGTGCTCTTCTCGGTGAACGGCCAGGTACACGGGAACTATACGTCCGAGTTTATCACCCGCTCCCTGAGGTTCCCTCTACTCAAGGACTACTTGCTGGTTCATGTGGATTGTACCGATGTGCGTATGGAGTTCCGTAACGAACTGTTCATGGCCTCGCGCGATCGTCTGAAGGACGCGGACGAGTCGCGACAGCTTCGGCACCGCCTGACGGAGATCCTTCTTAACGGCAGGCTCGAGGAGATTTACAAACAGCGGAAGTCGTCGATTACTGTTGAAGGTAAGGACACACAGGAGTTGCTTCGTAGCTTCACGCGTAACTTGCCGCTCAAGAGCGATCTTGTTCGCCTGCTCAATCAGACCTTCAAACTCGAGGAGCGCCGCGATGGCGATGCTCCGGCGAAAAGGCGCTCCAAGGTGGCCGACAACGGGCAGGAGAAACCAGTGTTTCTCCCTCAGCGCTTCCCATCGCTATTCAAAATTGAACGGAAGGCCGATGCGCACCTGGGGATCCCGATGGTCAAGGTCCCGCTAGGCGGCGCGCGCACGATTCGATTCTCCACGGACGTGGAAGATCAGTACTTCGATCGCGTGACCGATCCCGGGGAGCTGATGATCGCGCTCCTAGAGGTCGGTAGCAATGAGACCAAAGGTGGAACAAAGGCGGGCCTCCCGAGACAAGTTGAGGAGGTTCTCAATGTTGTGAAGTCAAGCCCGCACGAAGGCACCATCCGCTTGACGGTGAATCCGACTGGAGAAGTGCAGGTCGGCGATGCTATCAAACTCAGAGCCGAGCTCACCGGGCCGGGAAAGAGCTTCGAAGAGATCTTCTTTGTGAAGATCTCTGACCCAGAGAAGAAAGAGAAGCGAAAGGATGACGAGGAAGAGAAGCCCGAAACTAACCTCGGCCTGCCGAGGCTAGTGAGGGTCTATAAGGACGAAGGCAAGGGAGATGCTACGTGGGGTCAACTGGAAAGTCAGGGGATTGAGATGGATCACTCGGTTGTCATGCACCCGCTCGTCGAAGGGGATGTACTGAGTGCGATTCACATCAACCTGGACAGCACCGTCCTGCTCAAGTATAAGGCAGCGCTCGCAACCGAAGAGGCACTGACGCTTGCGGATAAACGCTTCGTGTCATCCGTGTACTTCCACGCGTTGTTCCTGTACATGATCACCCGAAACCGGAAGTATGGGATCGTGCACCAGGCGGAGGACGGCCGGGAGGCGCCGGTTGACCTGACCGAGTACTTGAAGGACTTGTTCCAAAGCTACTACTCGGAGTTCTTGCTGAACTTTGAGATGGAGCAGTTGATCGCGACGCTCGAGGGCTGAGGACCGACAGTCAGAGCAGCACGGTGAGGGCGCATTCGACGGCGGCGCGACCAAGTAGCTAAAGGGGCAAGCGCTGGCTGGCCCGTGGGACCTCAGAAGGCTGGGTGCAGCTAGAACGGTAGCCGTTCAGCCCATCTGCGTCGGGAGATATCCGTATATCCTCCCACTAGCTTGCGCCACCCCAACCAGCAGATATCCACGCCCGATTCAGGCTCCACCCGGGCGCTCCGAGCCGTCAAGCCCGGAGCGCCCGACCCCCTACCTCACCCAAGCAACCCCTCCTCTGCAAAACTTAGGTACGCCTCCTTTCCAACGATCACGTGGTCATCGACTGGAATGTCCAACAGTCGCCCGGCGTCAACCAACTGCCGCGTTACCGCCCTGTCATCAGCCGATGGCGTCGGATCGCCGGACGGGTGGTTATGGCAGAGAATGACCGATGCCGCCCGCGACACGATCGCCGCGCAGAACACTTCCCGCGGGTGCACTAGCGATGAGTTGAGGATCCCGCGCGTAATCGCCTCCGGCGCGCCACCGATCAGCCGGTGTTGTGAGTCGAGCGCGAGCAACCAGAACACTTCCACCGGCTCACGTTCGGCGTATGGCACCATCCGGTCGAACACGTCTCGCGGCGTCCGTATCGGTACGGAAGCCGTCGGGTAGTTCTCCGGTGCGGGAAACGCGCCCTCCCGGACCAGCCGCAGCGTGCGGAGGAAGCGCGTCCGGCGGCGCGTAGGGGTTGCCGCCGTCATCACGCGGCCCTCCCTTCCCGGCCACCATCGCCGCCGTCCTGCCCTGCCCTAGCCCCCACCGCGCCCGCGTCTCCAAACGGGTCAAACGTCCGCAGCGTCTCCCGGTAAGGCGCGATCAGCTGGTTACGGAAGCGGTCCAGCATGGCGGGCCCGTCGTAGCCGCGCCTGAGCTGACCCGGCGTCAGCGCGAGCACGGAGCGCACGGTACGGCTGAAGCTCTGCGGTGACGAAGCTCCGAGCCGGTCCGCAATGTCACCGATGCTCAGCGCGGGTGACTCGGCGAGATGCGCCGCCCACAGAAGCCGCGCGTACGTGACGTACGTCTTGGGCGACGGCAAGGCCGCCCGATAGAAGCGGCTCGCGAGTGTCGAGGGATGAACCCCAAGCGCCGCGGCCAACTGTTTGGCGCTACGCGTGCGGGGTGAGAACACCGCGCAGAAGAAACCCGCGCACGTCACCTGCTGGCCGCCCATGTCAGCAAGGACCGTCGTCAAGGCGGTTCGCATGAACCCGTCCGGCTGCCTCCGTGGGTCGAGCGTCCGGCGGAAATTCGACCAGCCGTCCGGCTTTCGCACATCGAGGACAACGCGAACGCCAACGCGCCCGAGTTCCAACGTGGCGGGCACGACCTCGGCGTCATCGACCTCCGACACCAGGGCCGCCACCAGGTGCGCCGGGAAGCCGCGGACCAGTGCCGCGACGCTCCCGTGAGAATCCGCACCGAGCAGGGCGACCGAGACGAGCGCCGCGTCAGCCCTGCCCCCGGCAAGGTCGGGACCGAGGGCCGTTACCGCCTCCCGGTGCACGAAGCGGAGGCATCCGCAGTTCGCGGCTTCGACCCGTTGCCGCTCCCGCGCGGTTAGCCAAGTGGTGAGGGTCAGCGTGTCATGTGTTCGCGTCTGCTCCCGAACGCGCGCGGGGGCTCGTGGGGAATGGATCGGTACGTACATCATCCCTCCGGGGTTGTCCGAAGGGCCCGAAAACACTACTATGTGCTTGCGGCCCTTCGGGGTTGCACCGAGCCAGTCCGGGACTCTTTGCGGGGTAACGGGCTGGCTCGTTCTTAACTTCAATATAGTGTTATATGTGAGACGTGTCAACTGTGACACGTCCGACACGTACCACTAGCCAGAGATGCCACGATGTTTCATTCTTCGGGTATGCGCCTTCGACTTCCTGAGTTGCTGACCGAGCATGAGGTGACGGCCTACACGCTCGCGCAGCGGTCGCGCGGCCGGATCAGTGCGTCGACGCTTTACCGGCTGGTGCGGAGCCGGGGACGGGTGCGGTATCTCGACGGCGACCTGCTCGACGCCCTGTGCGACGTGCTCGACCTCACGCCGGGGGACCTCCTGGAGCACGAGTCGAAGCCGAAGCGCGCCCGGTGAGACCGCGGCTCGCCCTGTGACGCACGCAACGCGGAAAGCCCGCTGTTTCGCAGTCGCTTGTGTGTGACATACTGTCGGCATATATTGCGATATGCCTACAAAACGTCACATCAGGAAACGCCGCCCCGGTGCCCGGGACCGCCTCCTAACCCTGGCCCAGCGACGGGGGGTTCTCCGGCCTCGCGATCTCGAGCCGCACGGGCTGTCGCGAGAGACGCTCCGCCGGCTGACGGCGGCGGGTGAAGTCGAACGCCGGGGACGGGGGCTCTACGTCGCCGCCGGCGCGGCCTTCAGCGAGCACGAGATGCTCGCCGCGGCCAGTGCCCGCGTCCCGCACGGGGTCGTCTGCCTCCTCTCGGCGCTGCGCTTCCACGAACTGACCACGCAGAACCCTTCTGAGGTGTGGCTCGCGATCGACCGCAAGGCGCGCGCGCCCGTCGAGCGCGAGCTCCCGCTTCGGATCGTGCGGTTTTCGGGGAAGGCTCGCCTCAAGGGGATCGAAGAGCACGACATCGACGGCGTGAAGGTCCACATCTACAACCCAGCCAAGACGGTGGCCGACTGCTTCAAATATCGGCGCAAAATCGGCACGGACGTCGCCCTCGAAGCGCTCCGCGACTGCTGGCGCTCCAAGCGCTGCGCCATGGATGACCTGTGGCGGTATGCGGCGGTGTGCCGTGTGACGAACGTGATGCGGCCGTATCTCGAAGCCGTTGCCGCGGAGGAGGGCCGGGCGTGAGCCACGAGCCTCGACCGTGACTCGCAAGCCGCCGACCGACCTGGCGGCGTCCGTACGCGAGCGCCTCCGCCAACTCGCCGGAGGGCGGGGGCTGGAGCTGCAGCTCGTGCTCACGCGCTACGGCGTTGAGCGACTCCTGTACCGATTGAGCCGCACACCGGCGGGGGAACGCTTCATCCTCAAAGGCGCTGCCCTCTTCTACATCTGGGAGGGCGAGATCCCCCGGCCGACCCGCGATGTGGACTTCCTGGGCTACGGCGATACGTCGCCTAAGGCGGTCGCCGCAGTCTTTCGTGAGGTGTGTGGCGCGACGGTCGAACCCGATGGGCTTTCCTTTATGTCTTCCAGCGTGCGTGCCGCACAGATTCGCGACCGCCAAGAGTACGGGGGGGTTCGGGTAAGGCTGACCGCGATGCTCGGCAGGGCGCGAGTCCCGCTGCAGATCGACGTTGGCTTTGGCGACGCTGTGACACCCCGCGCGGAGGTGGCGACGTTCCCGGCTCTGCTCGACTTCCCTGCGCCCCGGGTGCGCGCGTACCCGACCGCAAGCGTGGTGGCGGAGAAATTCCAGGCGATGGTCGCGCTTGGGATCGCGAACACGCGCATGAAGGACTTCTATGATCTCTTCCGACTCTCAGAGACGCAGGAGTTCGACGGCGAAACCCTGGCCGCCGCCATCCGCGCGACGTTCGAGCGCCGCGGCACGGCCATTCCGAGCGAGCTGCCGCTCGCGCTCGGGGATGCGTTCGCCGGCGACGCTGATAAGCGGACACAATGGCGTGCCTTCCTAAGTCGGGGACAGCTCGACAACGTGCCGGCAAGTCTCGCCGATGTCACTAAACGGCTGGCCGCTTTTCTGCTCCCGTCTGCGCGGGCTGCGGCCGCGCACGAAGCGTTTCGGCGGCGGTGGAGGAGGGGGGGAGGGTGGGGTGAGGGGGAGACGGGACTTTAGTCACTGACGGGACCTAGTCACTGACCTAGTCACTGATGAATGAGTGTAAAGCGACAAGAAGCATGATTGCTCGGATGGGGCCGTCATCGCTTAGGGCCAACGTATCGCGGATTCGGCACCACTCCCCGCGCAGCGTAATGACCTCAGAAGAAATAGACCACGCCGCGAATGAATCGAGTCCGCTCATCGTGGAAGAACGTGTTGCTGGTGAAGTCATAGCCTTCGCCATCCGGTCCGATCTTGTAGCCGCTCGACAAGGAACTGAGCACCGCGAATGGCACCATGGCATGGTGGTTGAGTTCGATTACTGCCCAATTCTCGCGCTCTTTAACGAGCTGACCACGTTCGATTTTCTGAACCAACTTCTGCCTGATCGAACTGGATTCGTCCTGCTTGTGTGTCTGATAACTCACCAAGCCGCTGGAATCGGGTTGGGGGTCGGGCATGACGCACATGATCTCGAGATAGGCACAGCTGCCATCTGGCCGCGTGACGGCGAGGTCGTGTGAAGCCGTTTCAAGATCCAGGCTCACAAGATGACCCTGCCACAGTTCTCTGAGGGAACTGCAGTAGACGATCACCTCCGAGTAGACTGCGTGACATGACAACCGATCATGCTGCTGGCTTTTCAGTCGCTTGCAGTACGACGTGGCGTGGTCCGGCCGGTGCTCCTGTATTTCTTGAAGGCCAGTTAACAAACGACGATAGTCACGGAGTGGATTAGCAAAACCATGCTGCTCCAGATCAAGGGACTCCTCTCGCAACCAACGAACGTACTCGGTCTGCAGGAGAGGTCGGTCAAAGAAGGCTCGCTCGGCAAGCTCTAGTCCAGTGATGACCATGGGTCGAAGCTCTCCGCCGTCCAACCGCGCGGAGGCTCAAGCCCTTTCCGCGTCGCCGGGGTTCGGCGGTGCCGCACGCGCAGCTGCTTCTTGGAGCTGCTTCATCGAAGCCTCGTCAAGACCGACTCTGAACCGAACGGGCATCTTAGGATCGCGCTCGGCTTCCGGCACTTCATAGATCACCAATGGCCCATCGGGGGAGAGCCTCATTAGCCCGTCGACGACGAGTTCCTCGAACAAGGTCAAGAGATTATCCATGATCACCGACATCTCGTCCGCGATCGGACTCGGTGACTCGGCGTCGCGCCGCCACGATGGCTCCGTCACTTCAAGGGGATTCACGCGCACCACCTTGAAGTCTTCAACGCACAACGTCCCATCGCCGGAGCCGGGGTGGTCCACGGCGTTGCGCATCCCGATTACGCGCTCGATCCAAGCAGCGTCGGCATTCAGCGATTTCGTGAGAGCGTCGTCCGCGCCATAGGTGGACTCGGCCCATTGCCGAATCTTCTGAAATTTGTGATTGAAGTTCTGCCCGTAGAACGGCCCGAATACGCGCGCGATCTCACGCAATGCGCCCTTGACGTTGTACAGGAACCCTTCGACACGCGTTCTGAGATCCTTCACGCCCGGAAGCTCCATGGCGGTGCCGCCAGGATTCGCCCTAACGCCGTCGGCGATTGTCGCCTTGCCCTCCTCTACGGCCTTGATGATCGGCTCTGCATCATCAAGGCAGGCTGACAGCTTGAGCATGACGTCGTGACTGACCCCTAGGATCGTCTGTTTCTTCGCCTCATCGAGTAGAAAGGCGTTCACGAGGTCGCCCGTCTGAATCATCGTCCGAGCGACGCACGGCGTTGCGCTGCCGCGTGAGAGATGTGGTTGGAAGACGAATGGCATCGCGGCGACGGTCTCCTATTCCGGACTCCACCTTCAGCATCAATGTAACCACTAGCATAGATAGCAACGGTCGCCCAGCAACTCGGGCCGGGGGGCCGGCCCAACGATCAGCGCAACCAGTTCACGGTCGGTGACGTTGCGGAGCTGCCGAGTGGCGGGATCAAAGCACGTATCCACGACGCGCCCATCAAGAGCACGGTCATGGTTCGGGACGAGCCGGAAATCGTTTTGGAGTGCGGTGAGTAACTCTGGAAATACTTCGGTGGCCATCGATCCTCCCTGTCAAAGGATTGCGATGGGTCCGAGCCGGAGGCGCTGTGGCAGGCAGCTCCTCGTTCTGGGAATGCCGTGACCCTCCAGTTAGCAAGACCGGAGCGGCCCGGACCTCATCGCAGTCGCTTGAATCAAGCAGGATGGAGCGACCAACCAGTTCGTCGGGCAGGTCCCCGACACCGACAACATCACATCGTCACAGACCCTTCAAGTCTCCGATTCCTGGCGGCCCAACATTATGCTCCGCCGTGAGGAGGTTGTTAGCTTGTAGTCTGCCTCACTCACACGAATCGGGTGCGCCTGTGGGTCGTCACTACGTCCAGCAAGCATTCTTGCGCCACTTTCAAGATCCCACCAAACCGGGATGGATTTGGACGTGCATCCGGGGTGAGGAGGAACCGCGTCTCCTTCCGATCGACAAGGTTGCCCAAGCGCCGAACTACTACGACGACGAGGTAGAGCACGCCCTCAACGTGTTGGTGGAATCCCCGACGACGCCGGTCCTCGATGCGCTGCGTCGTGGGGAGATTCCGGACCCGGCGGGACGTATGGCGGTCGCCGTGTACGCTGCCACCTGCATCAAGCGAGTGCCCCGAGCACGCCAGCAAGGTAGAGAGTTGGTTCCACATACGTTGGAGGTCGTGGTCGAAAGACTGCGTGCCGAACTGCCGGTCTTGTCCGGCGGTGCTCATGATAGGCTAGAACGACTCCGCACCGACCTCGAAGCGGCCTACGAGAAGTACCGCGTGGCACCACCGGCGGCGGTGTTGGATCAACTACGAGACCCGCGTCCCACGCAGGAAATGGTGGATGCGATTCAGAACATGTCGTGGCGACTCTTGACTACCGAACCACCCGAGATGTTTCTGACCAGCGACAATCCCCTCTTCTATTTCGAGGGGTTGGGACTCGGCAACGCGACTTCCGAGTTTGCGTTTCCGCTTTCGCCTACGCGCTGCCTACACGGTTGCTTCCAACCTCTGCGCCTCGGTGGGAGCCTTGAGTTTCGGCAAGCGGAGAGGTCGTTGGTCCATGAGATCAATCGCCGGATGGCCAACAACGCCACGAAGCTGCTGTTCGCCAACATGAAGGCGAAGTTTCCGATGACGTTGCTGGGAAAGGGCAACGGTCACTACCTGAGCCGGATCAATTGGACGTATTGACGTGCGCGTATGGTGTGGTGTTTAGGCGAACTTCTCCGGCGTCGGTGCAGCAGGCCAATCGAACTCATAGACCAGTTCTTGCGCGGCGGGTACGTCCTGAGCGGCGGTGAAGCCTGTGCCCGGCAATCCGGTCTTGCCACTCACGACGAGCGCAGTCAGGGGTGGGTGTCCGTTCTGCTTGCAGTAGCGGTGAATCGGCTCGAGTAGTTGGGCGAGTGCGGGGGGCGGGTAGATGCCGATCAGTTTCGCGAGTTGCTCGTAGGTCATCGTCTGGCGATGGTGCGCCGCGAGGACGAGGACCGGCCAGATCTGTGATGCTCTCTCGTTGACGGTCATGTGAGCTTCTCCCTTTGGTCCCGAATGCCTCTCAGCGAACTCTACGACCGTCGCGGTAGTGGATCGATTCCGGATAGCCCGCAGCATTCCAAACCGCATCGAAAGCGGGCTTGAGCATCACATCCGGAGGTACACCAAAGTCTTCGACTAGTGTCGGGGGGATGATCAACGGGTCACGGTCAATAGGCGCGGGCGCAGAAGTTCTGAACTGCGGATCAACATAGAGGCTGAATCCCTTCACTCCCATCAGAGTCAGGGCCACGAAAGCTGGAGGCTCAACGCCCATGGACCGTGCAACTTGTAGGTATCTCTGAAGCGACTCAATCACTCGGTGTTCAAGGGCAACAGACGGAATGATGCGTTCCTGAACCAGTGGGTTAGACGCGTTCGCAGCGAGCAAGAGCGTATCAACCGTCTCAATGGATCCATTCCGGAAGAGTTGTAGGTATGATGTGCGCGGCTCACGCCCCCCGGGCGAGTAGTACGTCACGAATCCGTCGAAATTCGGCCGTCCATCGTACCCCATGCTATACAATGGAAACAGATTGGGGTCACCGGGCTCGCTGGGAAGTCTCGCAACAAACCCCGGATCGAAGGCCGAAAGTGGGATCATGTGCAGCACGAGCCTTGGGCCTGCCTGTAAGCGGACGGGTGTTTCGGCAGCTTCAATCTTCGCAAGTCTATCCAAACGCCACAGATTCACTCGCTCCGCAACGTCTTGTGCGCGACCGAAAGCAGCGCGGAGTTCGTGAACATCCAGCTGGTATTTGCCTGCGGAGTTGCGTCCGTAGAAATGCGAGTGGCCACCGTGCGTGACTCGGTGAGGGGCGGCCCAGCTGCGCGGCACACGAAGAACCAACGCATGTCCTCCGGAAGCTAGTGACACTTCATGGATCGTCACGCCGGGAATCCTTGGCTCGACTCCATCTCGCAGCACGCTTTCTAGCCGCTGCTTTTCCAGATCGACGGGACCAGTGCCGACGCCGCAGACGTCAACCGGCTTCCTATCCGCCTCTCTTATTCCAAGAACCAGGTCGCCTCCCGCAGTGTTGGCGAAAGACGATACCTCAGCGAGAAACTTGACCTTGCCGTCGTGCGTGTTCTCGGGAAGGGCAGACTTGTACTCAAGCGACTTGTTTTCGACGACCTCGTTCTGAACAAGCTCTTGGAGTACCGTTTCGGTCACCGTCGGAAGTGGTTTGCCGTAGATGGACAGGGTATTCTCCCGATTCTAGTGTCGGCGAGCTCTGCTTGGAGGCTTGACCGCCGGAGCTGTGACCGAGGTACCATCGCGAGATCCGTTGTCCACATCCTGTTGGCCGATACCGAATGATGCGGGGGCTGGGCCGTTGGGACCTGGTGGAAACGGATGTAGCTCGCGCCGTCGCTGCAACTCAGCTAGGTCCTTGAAAATCTGCTCCGCGGATTGGTCAGTCGACCATCGCTTTCGCGCCATCTTATTATCGCGATAGCTCTGTCACGTAGCCCATACTGATACCCTTCAGGTGAGGCGGCCAAACATGGCACGGATTGAATTCGAGGGATAGCCGCATCTCGAGGGATAGCGCATCTGTTGAAGTGGGGTTGACGCCCTTGCCACTCTGAGGCTCACGACATGTCTCAGCGGTAACACCGTCGCACCCGTCGCTCACCTCCCCGTCCCCCACCCAGAACGCTCCCCGCGATCGCGTAGTACAGCAGCATGTGGGAGTCGGCGACGGCACGCCCGTCGGAAACGAAGTGTTCCCGCGTGCAGAGACGCCGGCCTCCGTTCGCAGTACGGAGCGACGATGGCGACGCTTGAATTGATCGCCCGCGAAACGAGCGAGCGGGACAACAATCGCAGCCCCGCGGCGGAGCGCCTGGACCGGCTCGACGAGATGCTGAGTCGGTACCTCGGGCCAACCGTCGTCCACGCAATGGCGGACGACGACGTGACCGAGGTGTACGTCAACCCGCAAGACGGCACCATCCGGCTCGACACGCGCTCGCGCGGCAAGGTGGCGAGCGGCGTGACGATCGACGCTCACCGCGTCGAGATGTTCCTCAACGCGGTCGCCGCACGGCTCGGCGTCACCCTCACCAGCGACAGTCCGCGGCTCGAGGCGGAGCTGCCGGCCGCGACGTTCGCCGGTAGTCGCCTGCAAGGGTTCGTCCCCCCGGTCACCTCCGGCCCAGCGTTCAACATTCGCAAGCCGCCGTCCGTGGTCTACTCCCTCGACGACTACGTAGCCGGCGGTACCCTCACCCCAACGCAGGGCGCGGCACTCCGGGGCGGCGTCGCGGAGCGGTACAACATCCTGATCGCCGGCGGGACGAACACCGGCAAGACGACGCTTGCGAATGCCGTCCTGCGAGAGATCACCGATCGCTTCCCGAGCGAGCGCCTCGTGGTGCTCGAGGACACAGTCGAGCTGCAGTGCGCGGCGCGCGACCATCTCGCGTTGCGGACCAACCGGCACGTCACACTCGCGGATCTCGTGAAGAGCGCCCTCCGGACAAGCCCCAACCGCATCATCGTCGGCGAGGTCCGCGGGGTCGAGGCGCTCGACCTCCTCGACGCGTGGGCAACAGGCCACCCCGGGGGCGTCGCCACCGTCCACGCCGCGTCCGCCGAGGGTGCGCTACTGCGCCTAGACCGCCTGGCGCAGCGGGCCAACGTGCCGCCGCAGACCCAGCTGGTCGCGGAAGCGATCCACCTCGTCGTGGTCATCGAGGGCGGCAATCAGGGACGTCGCGTCACGAATCTCGTGCGCCTTAACGGCCTCGATCCCGGTGGTCGCTTCGTTCTGCATCACCTCAACGCTTCAGGAGACTGGATATGAACCCGTCACCGCTGGTTCACTCGGGAGGGCCTCTTGGCTCCCGCTGGACTGCCCTGGGTGCGACGCTACTCATCGCCTTGCTCCTCGCCCTTACGCCGGCCGTCGCGTTCGCGGCGCCGACCGGCGGCGGCGCGCCGATGCCGTGGACCGGGCCGCTCCAGAGCCTGCTCGATAACCTGACCGGTCCCACCGCGCGCATCCTGGGCGCGCTCGCGTTCGTCGTCGGCGGCGCGATGTGGGCCTTCACTCGACACGAAGAAGGCGCGAAGCGCTTCGGCCAGGCCATCGTGGGGATCGCCGTCATGATCGGGGCGGCGAACATCGTAGCGGCACTCGCCTTCGTGGGCGCCCTGGTCTAAGCCGGTGATATCGGATGTCAAACGAGGCGCTCACACCCGCGGCCCACGTCATCCATGCGTCGCTCGTGCGTCCGGCACTGTTCGCGGGCGCCGAGCCGGCGGTGGTGATGGTCGAGGCCTCGGTCGCCTTCGCGCTCGTCTTCGTCGTTGGATTCCATGTTGCCACGCTGGTGCTCGCCTTCGTCTGGCTCACCGCCGTACATGGCGTGATGGTGTGGGTCACGAAGCAGGACGCACAGATGACCACCCTCTACGTGCGCAGCCTCTTCGCGCAGGACTACTACCCTGCGCACGCCGGCGTACACGCCGCGCCAGCTGCCGTTCGATCGTCGGTTCCGTCGTGGGGGTGATCGTCGCTCGGGCGACGCGACCCACGGGCATACGCAAGTCACTCGGGAGTTACAGGAGAGTCGGCCGGTGGATGTCGTAACGTTGTCACTAGGCGCAGGGTTGGGCGCGGCCGCTTCGGCCGTCCTGGGGCGTCTTCGCGAGCACCGCGCTGCGCCTCAGGGCGCGGCGGATCTGCTCAACTGGGGCTTCGTGGTGGATGCGGCCGCCCCGGCGGTAATCCTGCAAAAGGACGGTAGCCTCCTCGCCGGGTGGCGTTACCGCGGCCCTGATCTGTTCGCTGCCACCCCGGAAGAGCTGGACGCTCTTACCCGGCACGCGAATGACGCGCTCCTTCCGTTCTCCGACAACTGGATGTTCCACGTCGACGCGATCCGGCGCCCCGCGACCCCGTACTCGCCCGGCGTGTTCCCCGATCCCGTCTGCCAGCTCATCGACGACGAGCGCCGGCTCGCTCACGAGCAGGAGTCCGGTCGTCAATTCGAGACCACATACACGATCGTCGCGACATACCTGCCGCCGTCGGACACCGTCGCTCGCTTGGCCGCGTTCTTCGTCCAGGACGTGCAGCGGGGCTCGGCACTGCAGGGCACGGCGGGCGGCGGCTCCGATTCCGTGTGGGACCGCGTGCTCGGGGCGTATCGGACCGCGCTCCGCACGCTCGAGACGCGCCTCGGCGGCCGGTTGGTCCTGGAGCCGCTGGACGCAGACAGCCTGCTCACCCATCTGCACGAATGCCTGACCGGCTTGCCCCAGGCCGTCCGCACCCCGCCGCACGGCGCGTACCTCGATCTCGTCCTCGCCGATCAGGATCTCTTGGGCGGATTCGAGCCAAGCATCGGACGCCACGCCATTCGGATCGTCGCCATCCAAGGCTTCCCCGACCGATCGCAGCCGGGCCAACTCGACGTTCTCAATTCGGTTGGGTTCCCGTATCGCTGGTCAACGCGGCTGCTCCCGCTCGGCACACACGAGGCGTCGCAGCTCATTCGCCGCCATCAGCTTCAGTGGTTCAAGAAGCGCAAGGGCGCGGCCGCCTGGGCGAAGGAGATGGTGGGAGGCGGACGGAACGATCGCCCGCCAGACCCCGACGACGCGCTCTGGGTTGACCAGGACGCGCGCGCGATGGCTCAGGACGCCTCCGACGCCGCAGCTGAGAACGCGCGCGGAGACGTTCGATTCTGCTTCCTCACCCAGGTCGCCGTCGTTATGGACGACGACGCCTCACGCGCCGATCACGCCGCGGGGGAGCTTCTCAAGATCTTCACCGACCGCGGATTCACCGGTCGCGTCGAAACCGTCAACGCCCTCGAAGCCTACCTCGGTAGTCTGCCCGGACACGGCTACCCGAATCTGCGCCGGCCAGTGCTGTCGACACAGAACATTGCGGACCTGCTGCCATTGACGAGCACTTGGTCGGGCCTCGCCCACAATCCGAGTCCCTATTTCCCTCCCGCGAGCCCGGCACTCCTCTGGGCCAAAACCGCCGGATCAACACCGTTTCGGCTCAACGTCCACGACTCGGACGTCGGCCATACGCTGGTCTTCGGTCCCACCGGTGCCGGCAAGTCGGTGTTGCTGGGCCTCCTTGCCGCGCAGTTCCGCCGGTACCCCGGCGCACAGGTGTTCGTGTTCGACGTGGGCTATTCGATGTGGGCGCTCTCGTTGGCGTCCGGCGCCAGTCACTACGATCTGGCCGCCGGTCGCCCCGACGCGCTGCGATTCCAGCCCCTCGCCTCGCTCGACGAGCCGACCGAGCGTGCCTGGGCGGCGGAGTGGCTGGAGACGCTGGTTGCCTTGCAGGGCGTGACCGTGACGCCGCCCCTCCGGGCGCGGATCGACCGGGCGCTCGAACTCGTCGCGCGCAATGATCGCGCCCACCGGACCCTCACTGAGCTCACCGTGCAGCTGCAACACGAGGAGCTCGCCGCGGCCTTGCGCCCCTACACCGTGATGGGCCACTACGGCGAGCTCCTTGATGCAGCCACCGACGACCTGCGGGAGGCGGCATTCCAGGTGTTCGAGCTGAAGCATCTCCTCGCACTCGACGACCGCGTGGCGCTCCCGGTCCTGCTGTACCTCTTCCGACAAATCGAGCGGCGGCTCGATGGGCGCCCAACGCTGATCGCGATCGACGAGGCGTGGCTCGCTCTGATGCATTCGCTGTTCGGAGCGCGGATCAATCAGTGGTTGCTCACACTGCGGAAGCAGAACGCGGCCGTGGTGCTCGCCACGCAAAGCCCGGCGCAACTCGCCCAACTCCCCTTCCGGTCCACGATCCTCGACTCGTGCCCGACCAAGCTCTACCTGGCGAACCCAGACGCGGGGACGCCGGCGCAGGCGCCGCTGTATCGGGACCTCGGGCTGAACGCGCGTGAAATCTCGCTGATCGCCCAGGCGGTGCCGAAGCGGCACTACTACTTCAAGTCGCCCCGCGGGAGTCGCTTGTTCGAACTCGGCCTCGGCCCCGCGGCCCTGGCGTTTCTGGCCGGTCTCCCCGGCGCGACCATCGACGAAAGCCGCCGCGCGGTCGAAGCGCTGGCCAAGACGCATGAGTCAGCGTGGCCCATAGCGTGGCTCGATTCGCTCGGTCACGCCCGTTGGGCAGAACATCTCCGCGCCCTTGTGGCCGCGTCTCATGCTGCCGTTCCGTCCCACTCCCTCACGATTGGAGACTCCCAATGAAAACCGCCCTCCTCATCACGCTGGCGCTACTCGCGGCTCCCAGCGCGCACGCACAGTTCGGATTCGGCGGGATCGTTTTAGACCCGTCGAACTTGGCTCGGAACGTCCTCCACTACGCCCGGCGTCTCGAGCAGATCGCAATGCAGAAGCAGCAGCTCCAGCAGCAGCTCAATTCAATGCGGAAGCTGCCGAATCCTCCGTGGCGAGACATCCGGCAGACCGTCGCGCGGCTCGACGGACTCATGGCTGACGGCCGCGCACTCTCCTATCGCCTGCAGAACCTGGAGCAACAGTTCCAGGCCACGTTCCCGGTCGGTCGCACGTTCCGGGACTGGCCGACCGAGCGTCGCGCGCAAGCTGAGCGGACCGTCGCCACGATGGGCGCCGTCCTCGCCGCAGCGCGCGCGCAAGCTCAGGTCTTCAACGACGGCCTCGACCGGATCACGCAGATGAAGGGCCGCGTCGCGACGGTGCAGGGTCACGAAGCGGCCCTTGAGCTCCAGAACACCGCGAGCGTGTTCACCGCGGAGGAGCTGATGCTGCTGCGCCAGGCGCTGATGGCGCAGGCCTCGATGCAAGCGGTCTACTACGCCAATCGCGTGAACACCGAGGCACAGCAGGCGGCGACGATCGAAGATCGCCTGACGGCGCTTAGTGCTCCGGCTCGCCGGAGTCAGCCGGTTTCACTTCGAGTGACCCCGTGACCAGCGCGGGAGCGGACAGCATGGCGAGGCGCTGGTGCGGCATCGTGCTCCTTGCGTCCCTGGTGACGCTGGTGCTCTGCACCGTACCTCTCCTGGCGCAGAGCCCGACCCAGGACGCGCCCGTGCTCGATGCTCTTCGGGATAGCTATCGGAACGCGGCGCGCGGCTGGCTGGCGCGACTCGTGCCGATCGCGCAGCGCCTCTTCGTGTTGCTCGCCGGCATCGAGTTCGCGGTTTCGGGCGCCGTGTGGGCGTTGCGGCGCGAGAGCCTCGACGACGTGGCCGCGAAGTTCCTGCTGAAGTTCACGCTGGTCGCGTTCCTGCTCGCGCTCATCACCAGCTTCCAGTACTGGATTCCCCCGATCGTGAACGGGTTCGCGGCCGCCGGCGAGCGGGCCATCGGCCAGTCGGCCACCGTGAGCCCGTCCGACATCATCGACATCGGACGCGAGAACGCGATGACCGTCCTGCGTACGCTGCGCTTCGGCGTGATCCTGCAAGACCCCGCCATGGCCATCTTCGCCGCGCTGAGCGCCTTTCTGCTCGCGCTGTGTTTCATGGTGGTGGCGGCACAGCTCACCCTCGTGATTATCGAGAGCTACGTCGTGCTCGGCGGCGGGGTGCTGTTCCTCGGCTTCGCTGCTTTCCGTGGCACGGCGTCCTTTGCCGAGAACCTGATCGCGTACGCCTTCCACCTCGGCATCAAGATCTTCTTCCTGTACCTGGTGGTCGGCATCGGGACCGAGATCGCCCGCAGCTGGCCCGAACTGATCCGGAGCAGTGAGCTGTTCGGGTCCGCCAGCCCGTTTTTCCAGGTCGTGGGTAGCGCGCTGATCTTCGCGATCCTGACGATCTCCGTGCCGAACATCGTCGCGGCGCGCCTCGCGGGACGGCCGAGCGTCGGCATTACACATGCGCTTCGAGCGCTCAGTTGAACGGACACTGAAGGAGAGGCCGCATGGACCGAGCGCTCGCACCACCAACCCGGGAAGCCGTCGCTCCTGACTCGCGTCGCGGCAATGACATCGTAGAAAACGCGCGCCGCGAGTTTGCGAGCGCCTTCGGCGACCTGGCGCGCGGCAAGCGCAACTGGCAGCTCGCCGCGTTCGTGCTCGCCGGCGCCGTGGCGCTCGAGGCTTTGGCCATCATTGGGCTTGTCAGGGCAGCGCGGGTCGTCCCCTACGTGGTGCGCGTCGATCAGCTTGGCCGAGTCGACGCGGTCGGGCCGGCCAGCCCCATGCGCGATCCAGACGCGACGCTCGTTGCGTCACAACTCGCGGATTTCATCCGTTCCGTTCGAACCGTCCTGCCCCCGGCGGCGGTCAGCGCGCAAGCAGCGCTCCTTCGTCATGGCTACGCCTTCGCAACGCCCGAAGCAGCTGGATTTCTGAATGCCTACCTCGGCGATCCGACCCACGACCCCCGCGTGCTCGGGATGCGACTCACTCGCGAAGTCGAGGTGACGAGCGCCCTCAAGGTGCCCGACGCGAGCGCCGGCCGGCAACGGACTGGGGGCGACCCGGGCGCGCAGACGTGGCGGCTGCAATGGACGGAAACGGACCGCCCGACACAACTCGGTGACTCAACGGCGACGACCGCTTGGGAGGGCTATGTGACGCTCCGTATCGCGCCGCCAGCGACTGCCGAATCGGTCCAGGAGAATCCTCTCGGAGTCTTCATCACATCGATCGCCTGGACTCGGGTGGGGCGGCAGGCACAGCCCGTCGGGCAGACCTGGATGACCGACGGCATACCTCAAGCAACCCAGCCGCCACGCGCAACACCTGGCGGAGGAGTCTACCCATGACGATTCGAGCCAACTCCCTCGTGGCAGCCGCGATCGTGGTCTCTGCGTTCATCGCTCCACGCACTGCCCCGGCTCAGACGACACCGCTCGCCAGCGCGACCTCACGCGACACGATCAATGGTGGCGCACTCCCCGAAGACGAGATCACCACAGCGACACGCGACTTTCTCGCAACGGGCATCGCGCGCGTCGTCCGCCAGGGGAGCTTCATCACGTTTCCGTATGGGCACTCCCAACCGACCGTGACGTGCGCGCGTCTCCGCGCCTGCGTCATCGAGCTCGAGCCCGGAGAGATCGTCCTCAGTCGCATCGCTGGGGATCTCACCCGGTGGGAGATCACCCCCGCGGGCGCCGGCCCCGACGGGCGCACGACGCTCGTCGTGGTGAAGCCCAAGGATTGCGATCTCACTACCAATCTCGTGCTCGCGACCGACCGGCGAATCTACGACCTCACGCTCGATTCGCCGCCCTGCAGACGCACGCCGGGGCAGAGCGAGACCAATCCCCAAGACCCGTACGCGCGGCACGTTCGGTTCTACTACCCCGATCAAACGGTGGCCCAATGGTCGCGGCCGGCGCCGCCGCGCATCGACGCGGATGTCGCGGAGCTCAACTTCAACTACGACGTCCGGCGCGATAAGCGCTTTCCGTGGCGGCCGGCCCAGGTGTTCGACGACGGGGCGCACGTCTACATCAAGCTCCCGGCGGCCGCGCGTCACAACGAGGCGCCAGCCCTGTTCCTCATTGCGGAGGATGGAAGCCGCACGCTCCTCAATTACTCCATCATCGGAGACACGTACGTCACCGACCGCCTGTTCAAACAGGCCGTTCTGGTTGTCGGCGTGGATGGCAAGGAACGCAAGGTCGTTCTGGAACGGCGGGGTGCACCATGAACAAAAGCCCGATAGAGGGGCTTCTCGACCTCTTCGCGAGCCGCCGTGAGGCCGCCCACCCCGGGGACGTGGGGACGTCCGACCGCGAGGCGGCGCTTCGCCCACCCGCACCGCCGCTGGCGAAGCGACTCAATCGCAACGCACTCACGGTCGCGGCCGTGCTGATGGGAATGACGGTGCTCACCTCGGTGGTGGTGCTGAACACGGGCAACGGCGGCGGAAGCGCGAGCGCGGCCCCGGTCCAAGCTGGGGCACCCGTGGCCTCCCCTCCAGAACCGACGTTTCTTGACCGACCGGTGACCGCTGCGACGGACCCCCGGACTACGATCCCGGGAACCGAAACAAGGCGGAGCGCCGGATTCTCTCCGGACGCCTATTTGCCAGTCGATGCCGACTCACCACCGGGCTGGGTAGTCTCCGGACACGCGCGAGAACGAGCGTACCGTGAAGCCCTCAGGCAGTCACCGGTCGCCGCGACAGGCGACAATGCCAGGCCGCCGGATGGGCTCGCAAGCGGTCCCGCTGCGGAAACCCCCTCTCGTGACGAGTACGGCGATGCGGAGAGTCGCTTCCTCGCCTACAGCGACTCCGTGATGCAGAACTCGATCCGTGCGGCCACGGGCGGCGGAGCGCCCGGTGGAGGTGCGGCGCCCCTCTCCGGCGCCCGGCGCGCCTTCTTGCGGGACGCGGGCGATGCAGGAGGCCGCTCGGTTATCGCGCGCCTCGAGCCCGCGGGATCTCCGTATACCATCCGGGCCGGAAGCGTGATTCCCGGGATTCTCCTGACCGCGATCACGTCCGACTTGCCGGGCGAATGTCTCGGGCAGGTGAGCCGCGACGTGTACGACTCCAAGACACAGCGCATTCTACTCCTTCCCAAAGGCTCAAAGCTCATCTGCCGCTACGACGATCAGGTGGTGGCGGGGCAAGGCCGGCTCCTGGTCGCGTGGACCAGACTCCTCTTCCCCGACGGGCGCAGCATGACGCTCCCGGGGCTTGCCCTCAAGGACGTACAGGGGCAAACAGGCGCTGTCGGCAACGTCGACAATCACATGGCTCGCGTGTTCGGCCACGCCCTTCTGTTGTCTGCCATCGGCGCGGGAGCACAGCTGAGCCAGCCCCGCCAAACGAGCGTCTTTGCGGCCCCGACGGCCGGCCAGGTGGCGGCGGGTGCGGCGGGCCAGGAGCTCTCGAACGTTGCGGTCGAGATCCTCCGGCGCGGCATGGACCAGGCGCCCACGATCACGATCCCGCAGGGAGCGTCGTTCAACGTCTTTTTGAACGGGGACCTCGTTTTCGACGGCCCCTACGTGCCTGAGCCGTAGCGAGGTCGACCGTGTTTTGGAATCGCTCGTCGAATGCCGGTGCGTGGTCGATGCCATGGCCTCCGCACGAGCACGAGACGGTTACGCCAGCACCCCCGAACGAGCGGCCCCTCATCGTGCTGCTGGTGTGCTCACTCGTGCTCGCGATGGAGGCCGGAGCGGCGTTTGCAGCTTGGCGTCTAGGAACTCCATCGTTTCTCGGCGCACCCATTGCCATCGTGTCTCCCGCAGCGCGGCCCTTCCTTATACGTGCGGCTGCGGTGCTCGTGCAGCTCGCGCTCGCCGTCTGCATCGTGCCGCGACTGCGCATCGCGTCGGCGCCGCTGCTCGCGGTTGCGGTCTGCGCCGCGATCGCGGCCGTCGGTCCGATCTATCCACCGCATGCGCTTGTCGTCTGGCAGGCACGGTTCGGGCACGCAGGCGATATCGCCGGAGCGCTGCACGCGGCCTGGGTCATCACCAGCATCGCCGCTCTCGGTGGAACGTGGGCTGTGATCGCCGCGTGGCGCCGCCGTCGGGCTGCATCGCCGTCAGCATCGCACGGATCTGCGCGGTGGGGTACCGGCGAGGCCCTCGCCGGAGAACGCGGCCTTCTTCTAGGACGATCGGAGCACCATGTGCTGCGCCTCGACGGCCAAGGACATGTGCTCACGGTCGCGCCGACGCGATCGGGCAAAGGCGTGAGCTGCGTCATCCCGAACCTGCTCGATTATCCCGGGTCCGTCCTCGTCACCGATCCCAAGGGGGAAAACTACGCGGTCACCGCGCGCTGGCGCGGCGCGCAAGGGCACGTCGTCCACGCTCTCGACCCGTTCGACGTGGTGGGTGGGACGGCGTCGTATAACCCGATGGAGCTGATCGACCCTGACAGCCCCGACGTTGCGGACGACGCGCGACTTCTGGCCGACATGCTCATCCTTCCTGAGGGCCGAGAGGGCGAACAGGCATTCTGGAACGAGGAGGCTCGCGCCCTGCTGACGGGACTCATCCTTCACGTCGCGGCGAGCGCGCCGCCAGAGCTTTGCACGCTCACGCATGTGCGGAGGCTCCTGACGCTCGCCCCGGACTCCGCGCAACAGCTCCTGGCCGACATGGGCCAGAGCACCGCGTGTCACGGCCTCGTGGCCCGGGCCGCCGCTCGGTTGCTTCAGAAGGCCGAACGCGAGCGGTCCGGCGTCGTCTCGACTGCCCAGTCGCATACTCATTTCCTCGACAGCCCGCGGATGGCGCGCGCCCTTAGCACTGGGACCCTGGACTTCGGCTCCCTCAAACGAGATCGCGTCGCGGTTTATCTCATCCTGCCGGCCGAGCGCCTAGACGGATACGCGCGCTGGTTGCGCCTCATGATCGCATGCGGGCTGCTGGCGATCTCTCGCACCCGCGGGCAGCCGGAGGAGCGCGTCCTCTTCTTGCTCGATGAATTCGCGCATTTGCGCCGGATGCACCCGGTGCAGCGGGACATTGGGCTGGCCGGAGGGTACGGCGTCCGCTTCTGGCTCGTCCTCCAAGACTTGTCCCAGTTGCGGAGCACCTACAATGAGACCTGGCCCACCTTCCTCGCCAACGCCGACGTGCTCCAGGCCTTCGGGACCAACGACTGGGACACCGCCGAATACCTCTCCAAGATGACGGGCGAGACCACAGTTCGCGTGACGAGCGAGAACCGGTCGGCCGGCGTGAGTCGCGGCTTGCATCCGCACCGTCAATACGGAACCGCCATATCCAGCGCCGAGTCCGGGCGACGCCTACTCCTGGCGGATGAGGTGCGGCGACTACCCGGCGAGTGGGAGCTCCTGTTCGTGAAGGGCTCCGACCCGCTGCTGGTCCGCCGTCTCAACTACCTGACCGATGCCGGCTTCGCCGCGCGCGCCGCCCCCAACCCCCTGTACGCTCCGGTCACCGCCGCGCCGCGTGAGGCGCAGTCGGCATGACGTCGCGACACGTCCTGGCTGGCGCGAGTAGCCTCCTTCTCGCCGCCGTGGTGACTTGGTTCGCCGGCCTGCGGGTAACCCTTAGTGAGAGCATGCCGATTGGCCTCTATCGAGTGAGCAGAGGACCTCCAGCGAAAGGCGTCATGGTGCTCGCGTGTCTTCCCGGAGAGGTAGCCGTGTTCGCTAGGTCCAGGGGGTACGTGCCGAACGGACGCTGTCCGGGCGGGACGGCGCCGATCGGCAAGGTTGTGCTCGCAGCGGCCGGCGATTCTGTCGAGGTGACGGGGGAAGGCCTTCTCGTAAACGGGCATCTCGCGCGGAACACGAAACCGCTGGCCGTCGATGGTGCCGGGCAGTCGCTTCCGAGGTTTCCAGATGGAACCTACGTGGTCGGCCAGGATGAGGTGTGGCTGTACTCGTCGTACTCCAAGCGAAGCTTCGACAGCAGGTACTTCGGGCCGCTTCCCCTTTCGTGTGTCCTCAGCCGAGTTGTACCCCTGTGGACAGTCGACTAGCTGCAAACGGACACGAACCCATGGTTCCCGACGCAAAAAGCGCCGTCCCGCGACTCGCACGGATCTTGCCCAAAGCGGAGCGTACACGCGTTGGGAGGAACTTGAAAGGTTGAGCCATTGAGTCGACCGCCGGTCGCGTGAGTTGACGGCCGTTTGATGACCCTGCGGTAACGTACCGTCGGGTGAGCAGCTTCGACGTAGCGAGGCAGCTGCGCTCAAGGTCGGCGCGTGAATAGTCACGCACCCGAAATACCACGTCTGGCGCGAAGCCCTTGTGCGCGCCTGCTAAGTGGGTGCTGGATGACGGACCCTTCGTCTGCCTGGCCGGCATCGGAGACGCTCGGCCAGCTGGTTCGCGAGGCACAGCGGGACGGAACGGATGCGCTGAACCGTCTCCTGGCAACGCTGCGGCCTGCGCTCGTAACGTTCTTCGAGCGGCGGTTCCCCTCCGACCAGACGGAGGATCTCGCGCAGCTCGCGCTGATGCGGATCGCAAAGGCGTTGCGACGGATCGATCCCGAGCGTGCGGACGCCTACACGATCACCGTCGCCCGAAACCTCCTCCGTACCGCGTACCGGGAGCGCGCTCGCGATCTAGGTCGCTATCTGCCGGTTAGCGCAGAATTGGCCTCAACGACCCCGGCTCCGGACAGCCAAGCGGAGTACGAGGAACTAGTGCTGGCCGTTCACCGCGCGGTACTCACCAACCTCCCGCGTCCGCTACAGGAGATCATGTCTAGGGTTCTCGAGGACGAAAGCCCTTCGCAGATCGCCGATCAACTCCATATGAGTCCGGTCACCGTGCGGACACGCCTCATGAGAGCGCGGTGGATCCTGCGTCGAGAGCTGGTTGCTTATACGTCGTGTTGCCGTTCGCCGGGTGGTCCTAAGGCTAATGGAGGTGAGGGTCCCGATGGGCGAGTCAGCTCGCCTTAAGGTCCCGGGCAATTATTATCAGGACGTGTGCAGAGGCGGCACGGTACCAGCTCCTCGTTTGGACGCAGCTCCACTGCAAGGTGAATGTGACCCCAAGTCGTAACCGGCCCTGCCCGTGCGGCAGCGGCAAGAAGTACAAGAAGTGCCACGGTGCAATCCCGCGTACTACTCGGCCGCCCGTCGCGCCCGGACCCACTCCCAGGAAAGTGCCGCCGGATGTGTTGGCCGCTCTCGCTCGTCACAACATGCGCGTGCAGCAGTGGGAGCGGACGTACGGTCAGGTCCGGCCGATCGTGCACGCCGATTTTCAGGAACACAAGTTCGTCGGCGTCGGGGACACGATTTATTGGGCAAAGGACTGGAAGTCGTTCACCGATTTTCTCCGTCACTACATCAAGCGACTGCTCGGAAGTGAATGGGGGAATGGCGAGCTGGCAAAACCGCCGGCCGAGCAACACCCCATCATCCAATGGTACGGGTCGTTCCTCCGAATGCAGGAGCGGACCCGGGCGACGAGTGCGCCAGACGCCAACGGCCTCTACACGAGCGAGCTGGACGGGCCGAGCCGCGCCTATCTGCTGGTCGGATACGAGCTTTACGTGCTCAGGCATCACGGCGCGCTCCAGGAGCGCCTCATCGCACGTCTCAAGCAGCGTGACCAGTTCCAGGGTGCCCGGTACGAGCTGACGGTAACGGCCGCAATGATTCGCGCGGGGTTCGACATCGACTTCGAAGACGAGACCGACACCTCCACGCGTCATCCGGAATTCCGAGCCACGCACCGGGTGACCGGGGAGGTCATCGCGGTGGAGGCGAAGAGCCGTCACCGGCCGGGTGTCCTCGCGTTCCCCGGCGATCAATCCCCGCTCGCCGGTTTTCGCGTTGGCATTCACAGCTTGTTGCACGACGCGTTCACCAAGCCGACGACGCTGCCGTACCTCGTGTTCGTGGACGCCAACATGCCGCACGAGGTGGCGAGTCCACTCAGCATCGTACCGTGGCAGGACGAGGTGATGCGGACGGTCGCCGCAGTTGAGGACCGTCTGGCCTCCGAGCAGCTCGTGTACACGGGCACCATCGCCACAGCCGTCATCGTGACCAACGATCCCGACCACTATGGCCGAGAGGGTGACTGGAGGATTAGTCGCGGGCACCTCGGTTTCCGTGTGGGGTCGAACCGCCCCAGGCACCCGCTACGTAACCTTCGCCTGCTCGACGAGATCCAGATGGCGATCAAGCAGCGCCACAACATCCCCTCGGAATTCCCCGAGGACGATACAGCGCCCGTGGCTGGGAGTGGGTAACAATGGCTGAGCCCGATAACAACCCGTCGTTCAGCGGTCTGCCCCTCGGCGTCCTGGAGCTGAACGTGTTCATCGCCGGTGCGGAGGCCCTCGGTTGGCTCCTCGTTTTGCGCGCATTGCTAAGGTGGCCGGCCCTGCCTCAGCTGCCCGACACGTGGGAGTGGTGGCTTGCACCCGTGGGCCTCGGGGTGGTGCTCGGTCTGTCCCTACTCGGCCTCGCGGTTGAGGGCTTGGCGGGCCTCACCGAGCGAGTCGTCACGATGAAAGGGAGGCTGCTCGACAGGGTGCTGGCACGTGCGGCGCTTCGACCTTGGTACAGGACGGCGACCAATCATCCGCAGGATTGGACGGCGGCGCAGCGTTGGATCTGGACCTCACCACAAGCCGCAGCCGAGTACGCGCGTCGCCGTCTCCGCATCCTCGTCACGAGAAACACCACCTTCAATGTGTTGGTATTGACGATCCTCGCCGGCATTCTCGTGTGGAGAGATGTGGGGTGGCGGCTCGGCGTCGCGACGTTCATCGGCGGCGCACTACTGAGCGCCCTGTTCGCTTTCGTATGGCTCGACGCCAACCGCACGTACCACCGCGCGGTAGCCGACGCGGGTGAGGTCGGACGAGAGCGTGGAAAGTGACAGATTTTTTTCTCTCCGGTCCTGCGTCGGACGCCGACTATCTCGAGTTTCGTGACGGGCAGCACGAGCGTAGGCAGGAGGCCAAGGATTTCATCGAGCACATGTGGTCGCTGTGCGGTGACTTCCTTGACTCAGATCTTCGCGAGAATGCCCGCAGCAACTTCAGCAGCGCTTTCTGGGAGTTGTACCTGGCCTTCGCACTTTACGCCAACGGCTTTCACCTCGCGCCCCGCAGCGAGCGCAGTCCGGCGAGGAGCGGACCAGACCTGTTGATCCGTGAGCCTCGGACCTGGATTGAGGCTGTCGCGCCTGGCCCTGGCGAGGGTGCCGATCGTGTCCCGGATTTTACGGGAATCCCGGGAACCCACACCGTGCCTGACGAGCAGCTCAAGCTTCGCCTTCGCAGCGCGATTGAGTGGAAGCACGATCGGCTCCTGGCGTATGAAGAGAGAGGGTGGGTGCGCTCAGACGAGCCGGCAATCGTGGCAGTCGGCGGTGCCGGATTGGGTCCCTTCCACGGCGACCTCAACGTCCCCCGGATTGTTCGCGTTGCCTTTGGAATCGGCTGGGAGCAGCTCCACCTCGACCCCGCCACCGGCGGGGTCGTTGGTTCGTCACACCAGTATTCACCGGCTGTTCGCAAGCAGTCTGGGAGCGAGGTGTCAACCGAGATGTTTCTCACTCCTGCCTACCGACGTATCAGCGCGTTGCTGTACTCTGCTAGCGACGCACTCAATCGGCCGCCGCACCCAGGTGCCGACCTAATTCTGGTGCTGAACCCTCACGCCACCGCGCCGATTACACCTGGGTGGTTTCGTTTCATGCATGAGTATCATGCGGAAGGTGACAAGGTGCGCTACAGGAAGGCGGGCACTACCTAGGCCTTCGGCGGGCCAGCCTTCTTTAGCTCGCGTAGAATGATGTCCAGCATGTCCGGGCGTTGCGGTTCCGAAGGCCGCACCCCTGGCGAGCGCTGCTTGTGATCGCCGACGTAAAGCACGGTCTCGAATCCCACGCCATCCTTGAAGACCGGCACCGTCACGTCCGTTCCGCGCATCTTCACCTCATAGCGCCCCAGTGGGTGACACAACCACCCTTCAACCGAAAAGACTTTCGGGGAAGTACTCACCTCGGGACCGATGATCCACGGTGAGAACGAGAGCGCCGTCGATTTGACGGGCGTTCGGCGAGGGTCAGCGTCTGGGCGATCGGGGCGCGGCGTGAAGCGCACGCGAACCTCGGGCTTCAGTTTCGCCGGGCAATCGATCTCAATGCTAATACAGTCACCGCCGATCGTGTCGCTCCACATGGACGCCTGCTGGACCGCTTCCACGTAGGCCCTCGCCATGTCTTCCGTTCCCTCGCAGGCCCGCGTTTTGGCGCTCAGCGCGGCCACATCTAGGAGCGCAAGGTGCGCGGCAGGACAAACCCCTATGATGGCCGCAGTGTGGCGAAACCAACGCGGCCCGCTACTGAGCACTCCCGCCGGTGTGCCTGGCTCCTTCTGGTAAGAAAGCGAGATAGGTCGAAACCAGGTCGCGCGATTGTGCGTCGCCTGATACCCAACAGCCAGAATCTCGAAAGGCCCCGCGCCAACGGTCCCTGGGAAGCGGCGGCATTGTTCGTCGAACGCTTCAGCGATGAGACGCATCGCGTGCCCGAGTTTCGGCCAGCGCTTCGGTCGTCCACCGGAGAGCGAGCCACGGTGCTCACCCCGACCCCACTCTTCGAGTGTGATGGTCTCAACGATCCACTGATCCGTGGGCATGCCGTCGATCCAGGCGATTCCACTGTAGGCGATGGCGGCCACGCCGTCCCGTCCGTGAAAGATGATGTTCTTGTTGGCGTCTCGATCGAAGGGCGCACCTGTTTTCGGCAGCGTGAGGAGACGGTCAGTCACCTGGATCGCGAGAGGCCAACCGGCTGTGGCGAGCGTGAACGTCACGTGAGACCTTCGAGGAAAGTCGGCCGCTATCCACCTGCTAAGTGATAAAGATAATTGAGCCGGGAAGGGTCCAGAGCACTGTACGAAGATGTTTGCTGTTTGTTTGCCGGTCAGCGTGTGAAGGTGGAGTCAAATCGCGCCAGTGAGGAGAGGTGCTGGCCCGTAAAGCGCAGCGCTAGGTCGTCCCGTTGGGCCACCGGTTCACCTTCGACTTTTCCCGGAGGCCGAGACCTGGCCTTCGTACAGCTCTAGGAGCTGCTGGTACTGACTCCCGCAGAGTAGAGCGCGCAACGTCGACGTTTGTCGCACCTGCCGCTCGAACACCCGCGCCGTCGCCGCGCTCTCGACCGGGTAGTCATACGTGGACGCCCAGCGTTTCATATCCCCCTCGGCACGCTCGATCGCCCACGCATCCGCGGCAAGCCACCATAGCGCATCACGCGCGGTGGGTGCTGCTCTCTTGTCGGTTGGTGGGATTACGATGAGGAGGTGAATCGAACCAGCTTCCGCTCGGGCTCCGGTCAGCGTGACGAGAAAGTATTCGTCTGCGTCGACCGGTGACGCAAGGACATCTCGGGGAGCAAGAGAGATCGCCTCGACCGAGACGCGGAGCTCGCACTCAGCGGCAAACCGCTCGAACGGGTCGGACACCGCCGACATCGTACCGCGCGAGGAGGTACGCATGATCGAACCGACAGTACAACGAAGCCGCCGCGAAGGCCAGTCCCCCGTCATTCCCTCACATCTCGCCGTCACGTCCGAGAGCCACGTCCTGCGCCATATGACGGAGCTTACGTGCCAGGCTGAACTGTGCGCCGGTCACCGCCAGCCGGAGACGATTGAACTCGGGCGGGGACAGCTCCCACAACCCGCGCGCCAGCGTGCGCTCCAGGAGGTGGAGTCCGGGCAACCGTTGCTGCTCGTCGCGAACCTTCCCCAGGCTCACCTGAGTGCGCTCGAGGTCGGCTCGCACGGCGGCCCGCGCGTCCGCCGGTTCTTGATCGCTGCCATCTGTTGTTTCCTTGCGGCGGCCGTTTCGGGCCTGCGCGATGGCGACTCTGAACGCCCGTTCGGCCTCGATCACGTCTCGTCCCGCCGCAGCGGCAGTCCGCGCCGTCCCCCGGGCCGCGGAGTCATCAGTCCGGCTTCGCCCCATTCCCCGATCGGCGGTCAGAAGGTCGCCGAACCGCTCCGGTGTCTCCTGCATCTGCCGTGCTGCTGCCGCCGGGTCCTTGCCGGCTGCCGCAAGGAACGAACCAAGCGCGTGATCGGGATCGCGATAGACGGCGCGAAGTGACTCCTTGAGCGTGTCGAGGGCACGCCGAGCGCGCTCCGCGGCCGCGTCGAGCTGCGCGACCCTGGCCTGCGCGGCCGCGCTCTCCAACTCGGCGTTATACCGCTGTCGACCGACCTCCACGAGCCGCTCGTACGTCTGCAGATCGTCCGCGAGTCCCTTTGTGAGGTCACGTTCCGACGACGGGCGCTCGGTAAACCGACCGGGTACGCGCCGCAGACCGAGTGCTTCTTCTTCCTCGCGAAGCACGCGCTGGATCGCCGGATAGTCCTGCCACCGACTCCAGACCTTCCCGGTTTCGGGATGCACCCGGTTGATCAGAAGGTGGACATGTGGGTGGTCGCGGTCTGCGTGCGCGACAATCAGGACCTGGTGTTCCTGCAACCCCAACGTCTCCACCACTCGATCGGCGACTCGCTCCATCGCCGCACGATCGACCACATCGCCCGGATCGAAACTGAGCGCCACGTGATATACCGGCTCTTTGACTCGCACGTTCTGAGCCGCGGTCGCGCGCATGATCCTGGCTGCGAGCTCGGGATCGTCAGTGGGGAGATTACGGGACGCAATCCAGGCGACACGATTCTCAGCCTCCTCGGCTCGTCCCTCGACGAGGTAGCGAGCCAGCGCGCGGAAACTCTTGTTGCTGCTCGATACGCCGATCATGGGTTCGGGATCCCCGTTTTACTCGATCTGGCGGATGGTTTCGAGAAGCTCGGAAAGCGCCGCGTCGAAATCCGCGGCGGCAGGCAGGTTCTGCTCGGTCGCCGTACGAGCGAGGGCACGTAGGCGCGTGCCGAGGCGAGCGAGGTGGTGGATGACCGTATCGCCCACCGAGCCGTTCTTCATCCTTGGGCGCGAGCCGAGCGACGCCTCACGGATGAAGCACGCCACCGGCCGCCCCGACGCCTGCGCTTGATCGAGGACGCGCTCCAGTTCCGACGGTGTGAACCGGATGAGTTTGGCGACTGAGCGTCGCTCTCCGTTGACAACGGGCATCCGCCGAGGCCCTCCTAGTTCTGAGCGCTCCCACCGCATGAGGTACTTTGCAAGTGACCGAACCGTTCTCCGAGAGATATCCGTCGAGCAGCTTGCAGTAATTCGATGACTGGTCTGTTTGGTACCAGTGCAGTAGTTAGCAAGGTGGGTTCGACATGACCGAGAAACGATCGCAGTCCGGCTTGCCCCCGGATTCTCACACGGACGTCACGGCGAGCGAGGTCGCTAGCTACGCCTACTGCGCCAAGGCGTGGCACCTCCGGTACGTCCTGGGGAGAGAGCCCTCGGGGCAGGCGTCCGTGCAGCAGCAGGCGGGCGTCGTCGCTCACGAGATCCACGGAGTGCGCGTAAAAAGGCTGGCGTGGCTCGAGCGTCGCGCGGCTATCCTTGTCGTCGGTCTCGGCCTTCTCGGAGCCGCGCTGATGGTACTCGCACTTCTTTGGTCGCACGTCAGGCGGGTGGTGCCGTGATACTCCGATACGTCATCGTCGGGCTTGCGGCCGCAGCGCTCCTGGGAGCGTTGGCCGTTTACCTCGCGCTGCGCTGGCACCGCGAACGAACCGGCTTCGCGGCCGGAGGCACGGGCCGCGTCGTCGCATCAGATACCGGTGTGGAACCCTCGATCCTGCTTCGGGACCCCCAGCTGGGCCTGCGCGGCCGGCCTGACTACCTCCTCGAATTCGAGGTCGCTGGCCACCCGCTATACGTGCCGCTCGAGCTGAAGCCCGGCCGTCGCAGTCGCCGCGTGTACGAGAGCGACGCCCTTCAAGTCGCGACCTACCTCATCGCACTGCGGGCCACGGCCAAGGATGCCGCTGCCACGTTCGGATATCTCCGCTATGCCACCGGAACCTTCAAAGTGGGACTGACCAGCGAGCTTGAGCGACGGGTCAGCGCGATCGTCCAGGCGATCCGCGCCGGTCGCAGTGCGGCCACCGTGAATCGCAGTCACTCGATCGTACAGCGCTGCGTGAGCTGCTCCGTTCGTGAGCACTGCAACCAGGCGCTTGGGTGAGAACGCCCCGCTGGTCCAACCGCTGGTGAGGACTGTCTCCCGCAGCTTGCCGGCGGAGTACATGAACGGCGGGTTCACCAGGACGGCCCATGAAGTCGCAGCGACGCTAAGCCAACCACCACGTCGAGAGCGGCCACCAATAGCCAACTGCAGAAACTCATGCGGAACAGCAGCTGCTGTTCCGCAACGTTGCGGGCCGTTCCACTTGCGTTGCCGGTGACGACGACGTTTTGGGTGACGAGGTTGCTGAAGATTGCGCCTGCGGCCATCGCGAGCAGGGCACCCCCCGCCACCCGTGCAAAGCTGACTGGTGTGACCTCCTCGCTCATGCCCAGATTCGCCAGCCGAGCACGCCCCACCATGCGAGATACGCTACCACAAGGACGTTGATGACCCCCGCCACAAGCGCATGAAGCCGCGTGGGCCGGCGGGCGGCGATTGGCGAGCGCGCTGCCGTAATCAGACCGAGCACCGACGACACCGCGAAGAGCGTGATACCGGCAAAGAGGCCGACAGACCACCCCGTTGCTTCACCAAAGCGGGTAAACGCGTCCTCCCTGGAGATCTTCACGATCACGAAACAGGCGACAACTGTCGATGCCGCGACGAAGGGCCACACCGATAACCACACCTGATCTCCATAGCCTTTCTTACGCAATACTCGGACGAGGAACACGGCAAGCCCGACTGCCAGGCTCGCCACACTTGTGAGGCAGAACGCGCCGCCCAGCGCGACGGGGAGATACGCGGACGCCGCGGATATGCGACGCAAGGAGATGGGTAGCAGATACCCCACGAGCTCCCAGCTCGCCGGACGCCCGTTTGCTGCATCGTCGACCAGCGCGAGCGTCGCGACCGGCTCGCCGGCCCCGCGAAACAACCTTTCGGACACCGGCACGTAGCGCTGGGCCGGCCCCAACACCGGGTCGAAGGTCAGCGAACTGTCATCCGCCCGCACCCGGACGACGCCGAGCAGGTGATCGAAAAAGTAGAATCGCTGAAATCGGGGATTGTCCACGAGGTACCAGCCGGTGCCGGCGCGCGCGCGGGAAGACATCGACGTGGGCGGGGGAGGCACGGGGCGCGCCGCGCCGTTGGTGAGAAAGCCCCGCAGCAGCCCGTCGATCTCGCGCGCGGCGGCGCCGTTGCTGCTGTTGATCGTGAACGCGTAGCCGACGCCGGCATCGGGACGATAGGCCAGGCTGGTGAGCCCGCCGGGCACCTCACCGCTGTGTCCCGCCCACACGAACCCCCCCGACGTGAATCGCCCAAGGAACAAGCCGTAGCCCACGGTGAGTCCGGCCCGCGCCGTCAGGGAGCTGCGCGGCAGCTCGAGCCGTTCGATTGCCGCCGCCGGCAGGAGTCGCCGGCCGTTCACCGTGCCCCGATTGAGCAGGAACCGCAGGTACGCGGCCATGTCTCGTGCCGACGCGTTGATCGACCCGGACGGCCGCCCGGACATATGCCAGTAGGGGAACGGCGTCTTCCCGTCGCGGTGGTACAGCGTGGCGGCGGGCACCTCCGGGCCTGGCTCCCAATACGTCGCCGTCGTCATGCCGATCGGCACGAACAACCGCTCGTGCACGAGCTGCTCGAATGGGCGCCCGCTCACGCGCTCGACAATATAGGCGGCAACGGGCGGACCCCAGTTCGAGTACGAGGCACGCGTCCCGGGCCGCCAGCGTGACGTCCGAGCGGCGGGATCCAGGTCGAGGCCCTGCCGCAGCGTCAGCGGCGGCGTCGAGTCGCTGCTGGCGAACACGCGCAACGTGTAGTCGTCCCACCCCGCGGTGTGCTCGAGCAGATGGACGATCCGCACGGAGTCGGTCGACTCCCACGCGTTCGTGAACGGCAGGTCGGGGATGTAGCGCCGGATCGGATCTTCGAGCTGCAACCGGCCCTCCTGCTCCAGGAGCAGGACCATCAGCGCCGTAAGCGCTTTCGACGTGGATCCGATCCGAAACAAGGTCTGCGGCGTCGCCTCGCGCCCGCTCGCCACGTCCGCGAGCCCGAGTCCAGTCTGCCAAACCACGCTGTCGGGCGACACGACGGCGATGCTGACCCCGGGCGTGTGCGTCCGCTCGAGCACCTGGCGGATGCGGGATTCGAGCTCCGGGATGGTGCGCGGTGGAGCTTGAGAATCGCTTCGCTGGATGGGAGCGAGGAGCATGCCGAGGAGCAGCGGATACGACATCACAGCTTCACCTGAACTCCCGAAATGAGCGAGCGCAACGTGCGCTTGACGGGAGGCGGCATGCTGCTGTCGTACTGCTCCCTGAACGCGATGGACAGCCCGAAGTGCGTCGTCATCATGCCAAGCAGTTTCGTGTTGAACTCCGCTTGCCGGAATGGAGTGTCACTCAAACTCCAGAAGTAATGCATGTCCTGCTGGAAGCCGAGCATGGGCGTCAGTTGCACAGAGAGCACATTGTGCACGCCGGTGATTGGTCCCTGGACACCGGCGGGAATGCCGGCCGCAAACGAGAGCACCCGCCCGTACTCGGTCTGCTCGTTTTTCCCGTAGCCAAGCCCCGGCGCGAGCACCAGCGACACTCGGTCTGACTTCACCACGAAATAGCCCAGGCCGGCGATCGTCGTGGAGCGGTACTGCAGGTATTGCACGTGGTTCACCTCGAACTGGCTCCGGCCCATCAGCACCCAGCGTGGCGCGAGCATCCGGCGCCCACCCAGCGTCAGCCCCCACTGATTGACGTCGGCGGAGTCCGGTTCCCGGCGCCAGTAGCTCAAGTTCCCGTCGAGCGTGATCGCGCCCCGCGCACCGGTCCGTGCAACGCCGAGTGTCACCTGTGCGCCCAGCGTCGAGCCCGCGATGCCGGGCGCAATCGTTGATATGTGCGTCATGGAGGCGGTCATCGTGCCGGACCACGGCGAGGGCGGCGCCGCCGGCGGCGGCGGTGGCGGCACAGGCGAGCGCGATAGGGCGGCGGCTGAATCGATCACGACCTCGCCGAGTCCGTCCACGTAGAGGTGAATCTTCCCATCGCCGCTCGCCGTCACGCGCCCGATCAGGCTACTGCCGCCGACCAGCCGGATGACCTCGAGCGGCGCGGGCGAGGGTGTCTGAGCCGCCGTCGGATTGGGGTATCCCAATAAGATGAAAGCAAGAAGGAGGTGCGATGGCCGCATGGCTAGTGTCTCGGTAGAGGTTTCGAGGTGCGGACGGCGGCGACGACTTCACGAATCGCCTGGCTGGAGAATGCCGCTTCTGTCTTGCTACCGGTCAACGAGCCATGAGTGGCCGTTGGAAGAGACCAGTGACTGCTGTTGGTGGACAGTTTCGGAAGGTCAGCCTGCAGCGCCACCCACCCTTCCATTGCGTCCTTCAACGCGGTGACGACCATCACCGGGCGGTTGCCTAACGTGACGAGAGAGCCGGCTTGCTCCATGGCTCGCGGTGCTGCCGCAAATTCGTCGCGTTGGCTACGGGCCATACGTGCCGTGGACCAAAACAGACGCTCCTCGGCGGCCGATTCGCTGGGCAAACTGTCAAACGCGTGTCGGTACGCGAGCCGCGCCACCCCGAAGCGGGCGAGGGACGGAAACAGCGCCGAGCGACGACGATGGCCATCGTAGAATCTCGGATAGGCCGGCAACGTGAACTGGTGCGGGTCGGTCGCGTCGAGCAGCACGACGCCGGCCGTCTGATTCGGGTACCGCGCCGCGAACACTCGCACGTAGAGGCCACCCAACGAGTGACCGGCGAGCACATATGCGGGCGCCTCCCTGGCGCTCGTCAGCAGCGCATGGAGGTCCGTGGCGACCGCTATGCCATCCTGCTGACCCGGAGCAGGGTCGCTCCACCCGCGTCCCGCGCGATCGTACACGCACACTCTGGTGTCGCGCGCCACGTCGGGAGCGATCCATCCCCATATCGCCGAGGTTTCACCGAACCCCGGCAGCAACACAACAGTCGGGCTACCTGAACCCGAGCAGCTCAGATACAGGCGACGTCCGTTGCCCACATCGACGAGTTGACCGCGCATGTGGTACGCTCGGGCGTCGAGCGCCTCCCGCACCGTCTCGTAACCGCCGGCTATTGCTGCGAGAGCGACGACGGCGAACACTGGATAGATCAGCCAGGGCCGAATGCGACTGTGGAGCTCGCGACGCACGCGCAGCGTCATCCAAACGACCAGGGCGAGCAGCAGGATGGGCGCCACCCAAGCGATCGCGCCCGTCGCCACCACGCCCGGCCACAGGAGTAGAACGGTGCCTGCCAGCCCCAGCCATCCGGCCGCAATCAGGGCCCATCGCTGCGGTTGATCACTCCATCGAGTCGACAGCACGAAGAGCAGCGCCGCCGCGGCCGCGAACGCAAGCAGGACTGCGGCACTGATGACGTTCTCACGGGCGCCGGCGACAACCACCATGACGAGGACGAGGGAAAGAAAGACCGCGGCCAAGAGGGACCCGATGACGATCCAGGCGATATTGCGCCTCGAGGGAACCGGAGGCGTGGGCGCAGGAATCGACATTGAACGCACCTCGTGGGGTTGGGAATGTCGCCAGAACGCGAGTGACGCAGTTTAATGACACCCGGTAATAGGCGCTAGTTGTGGAGAGGGTGGCGGGCGCGATCAATCTGTGGATGCTGGCGCGGGCGCCGTGGGATCTCTGACGTGGCCCCGCGTCACGTCTCGTCCCTAATCCGGATCACCGTTTGCCCTTGGGCATGTCCCGCACCCACGTGCCGCAGCGCGGCGGCGAGGTCGCGTAGCGGGAACGTCCGCTCGATGAACGGTTTGATCTTTCCGGCCTCGACGAGCTCCGTCAGCACGAGTAGATCCCGCTGATTCAAAGACACCACGAACGGCTTCAGCTTCCGCGTGGTGAAGCGCGAGGTCAGCAGCATCCACACCATCCGCGCCAGCCACCGCGTCCCGGACGTGCCGCTGGAGCACGAGACGAAGATCCCCTTGGGCGCCAGCATACGGCGGCAGTCGGACAGCGAGCGATTACCGACCGTATCAAGCATCACGTCGAACCGCGGGCCGAGCGTGACGAAGTCTGTGGTCGTGTAGTCGATCACGGCGTCGGCGCCGAGCCCTCGCATGCGCGCGACGTTGCGCGTGCTGCAGACGGCCGTCACCCGGGCGCCCAGTGCCTTCGCGATCTGGACCGCCCACGTCCCGACACCGCCTGAGGCGCCGTTGATCAGAACGTTCTGACCAGCCTGCAGGCGCCCGGCGTCGCGCAACGCCTGCAGGGGCGTCACGGCCCAGGGCGTCGCGGCCGCCTCCGCGAACGACAGGTTGCGCGGCTTAGGCGCGAGGCGCGCCGCGGGCACGACGACGTACTCGGCGAACGCTCCGTTCGTCGTCTCGCCATAGACCTCGTCACCCGGCCGCAGGTTGGTCACCTGGGCCCCAACCGCCTCCACCCGGCCGGCCATGCAGGAGCCGGGGATTTGGTGCTTGGGCCGCAATAGACCGCCGACGCTGGGCCGAATCACGTACGGTGTGCCGGTGAGGATATGGTGGTCGCCGATGCTCACGCCCGCGGCGTGGACCTGCACCAGCACGTCGTGGTCTCCGGGGACGGGGACCGCGACCTCCTGGTACGCCAGGACGTCCGGCGTTCCGTAACGGTGCCGCACGCTCGCGTGCATGGTGCGCATGATTGATCTTTCGTTCGATGCAGGTGTCATGGTGCCTCAGCGTGAAGCAGTTCACGTCAACTCTACTGATCACGTTCTCACGAGCGCCGGCGACGACGACCATGACCAGGACGATGGAAAGGAGGACGCGGCCAATAGGGACGCGATCACGATCCAGGCGATATTGCGCGTTGATGGGGGCGGAGGCGACGGGTCAGGAATCGGCACCAAGAACCTCGTGGGAGAGGACGTCACGCAAAGGCCGGACCAACAGGGCTACTCGGGCACGGGCTTGCTGATCGCGACCAGGACACCGCACGCCGACAAGAGGAAGGTGACGGGCGCCCACATGATGCGCTCGTCCGCGCTTGGCGTCGCGACGTTCATGACGACGCTGACGACGTCGAGCGCGATGACCAGCCAGACCAGCCGGCGTGATGCGCGCGACCATGACGCAAGCGTGAGGCCGGCCCGCGAAAGAACCACGAGGGCCATGAGGACGATGAGTCCGGCCTGCAGGAGAGCCGCGAGGCGCAGGGCTGGCGGAAACCGACCTGGAAACGCTCCGCCCATTGCGTACGCCCCCCACGGAACGCCCGCTGCCAGCGCGAGCTGGAATGCCACCACGCCCGCAGAGATGCCGGCATACCCGATCGCCGCTGCACGCCCAATACACACGTATCGCCTCCTCCATCGCTGGAGATTCTCTCACGCGCTGCCGGGCTGCCACACCCAAACGCGCGGCCAGATGAGTAGAACGATGCCTGCCAGCGCCAGCCACCGCCGCCATCAGCGCCCATCGCTGTGGCTGCTCACTCCCACCACAGGCTCCCCCGTCACTGTACCGCAGGACATCCTCCTCCGCTGTTCACCGAACGACGTCGAAGTGCGCCATCATTCCGGCCGCGTGGTGCTCGAGGATGTGGCAGTGGTACATCCATTCACCCGGCCGGTCATCGGGCATCCAGGCAATGCGGACGCTGCCGAACGCGGGAACATTGATCGTGTCTTCCCATGACAGGAAGCCGGGGGCCTCCCCGTTTACCGCCAACACCTGAAAAAAGAAGCCGTGGAGGTGGAATGGGTGGTGGACCGGCGAACGGTTGATGACGTCCCAGACCTGCAGTTCACCCACCCGCACCGGGTCGGCGTGGTGATGCTGCTCTCTATTGATTGTGAACTCGACGCCGTGCTGCATGCCGAGAGTGAACCCCAGACGGACCTCACGGCTCACTTTGACCGGTCCCGTCACGAGGGGCTCGATGTGGCGGAGCTTCTCGGGGATGTGTGCTGTCGAGGGAGCGTTGGACCCGACGCGGAGCGTGGCGAACAACTCGGGTTTCTTGTGGGTCTTGAAGGAACCGCGTTTGAACGGCAGCGCTTCGACGCGAAGCATCTCGCCTTCGGCGAATGGCCCCACGGCGAGGTCCACGCGGTCTGCTGGTGTCAGGAGTGTATCCGCGGCCGTGACGGGTGACGTGATGAGTCCGCCATCGCTGCCGATGATGCGGAATGGACGTCCACCGATTGACAGCCGTATATAACGGGCGCTCGCCGCGTTGATGATCCGCCAACGTTCGACTTGGCCGGCAGCCATCGTAATCTCGGGCTCCTGCTTCCCATTCACGAGTCGCGTACTGCCTTCGCGTCCGTCGTGCGATTCAAGCCACCACCCCGGGGGCTTGATCGCTCCATCGTCCTGGAGCTCGACATCATCGAGTACGAGAACACGCTCGTGATCGAAGCGTGGCTCCTCCGCGGATCGCACGATGAGCGCTCCGGAGAGTCCACGCTCAAGCTGCACGGTCTCATTGAAATGAGAGTGGTACCAGAAGGTGCCCGCATCCGGGAGTTTGAACCGGTAGAGAAAGGTGTTGCCGGGCGTGAGCGGTCGCTGCACCATTTCCGTCCCGTCCATTACCGCTGGAACGCGCAGCCCATGCCAGTGGACGACCGTGGGCTCGGGCAAGTGATTCGTAAGGCGAATCTCGAGCACGTCACCGACCTGAGCCTCGATAGTCGGGCCGGGCACCGTGCCGCCGAAGCTCCAGGCCCGAGTCCGTCGCCCCGGCACGAACTCCCAGTCAACCTCGCGTGCCTCCAGCTCGACTGGCACCACGGCGTGTCCCCTATCGGGCTGCGCTGCTTCGTACGCCTGAGCGTATGCTTCGGCAATCCCTCGGGTAGCGCTCGACGACTCATGTGCCGATGCGTCCCTTCCGTGACCGTGGCCTGGCATAGACCCCTTCCGCCATCGTACTGTGAGCACTGCGGGAATGTCGCGTGGTCAGACCAATCTTAGCAGGACTTTAGACACTGGGCACCAGCCTAGCGTTCAAATTGAGGGGTGCGCCGCTCTTGGCGCGGCCCGCTCGAATGCCTTGTTTTGCCAAGCTACTGCGCGTGCGTTGTCGAAACCTTTCGGGATTAGCCAGACACCGAAAGTAATTTCAAAAAGCCCTCCTGGAATCGACAGCATGATGCCATACGGCAGACCTGCAATTGCTACCACCGCACCCATGAAACATATTGCGTAGCCGACAAACCCCCACGCCGCGAGAAAGCGCGGCACGAGACGACAACGGTAGAGCAGAGCACAGAAAAAGAGGCTGCCGAAGCCAAGCACAGCCTCCCGGTCCGGTAAGCGCTGGCGGCAAGGTACATCGTGATCTCCGTCGATTCTTTGTCCCCGAGTCACAACACCGATGCCCAGAACATCGCGTAGTTGCTACTCTTTGTCATGACGCCCCCGACTAGTCGATGGCATGGGGTTCAGGCCGTTCTCGTAGCTGGTTGGCCTTCGTCACGCCTCAGAAACCCGACCCCGACCACGATCAGCCAGACCAACCACAGCGTGCTGCCGATTAACCCTGCCGCACCCCAAACCGGAAGACTCGGGATGACGCTGGCGAACAGTTCGGCCTGGGCCAGCAAATAAATCGCGCTGGCGACGTAGCCGAGCACGCTCACCCACTGTGGCAGCAAGCGGAGCTTGGCGAACGCCGCGGCCATCATCACCGTCCACGCGATGGTGAGCAGCTGGCCAATGTGTTCGCCCAGCACGACGCCGCCGAACTGATGCACGGCTTGAAACGTCACCTCAATCGCTCCCCTGGTCGCCGCGTCGGCCGCCGAGACATATGTGGTCGCCAGCACTGGCACGACGAACGTCCAGCGCAGTAGCCCGATGATCTGGGCGATGCCCGAGATTACGCCCAGCGTCGTCGCCAGCCGCGCCCAGCGCCACTGGCTTTCCAACCGCTGGCCCAACAGGACATACGCGCCCACCAGCGGCAGGCCCGAAATGCCAAACGCCCACCAGACCCAGATCAGCCGCGGCCCCCCAGCGTGAAAGCGGGTGAGGATGACGCCCGCATCCTGCCGCAGGATGTCGGGGTAGTCGAAAATGAACGTGAGGACGGTATACGGCACGACGACCGCCACCGCGCCGACGACGAGCAACAGCCCAATGATTCTCATTGTTTACGGGATGAAAGGAGGAACGCGTATCCGACGCCGATCGTCGGGTTAAATTGGGGGTCGTGACCGCTGGCGACCAGCATCGCCCCGCCGGCTCTGACATTCCAGCCCTTCCGGATCATCCAGCGAAAGCCCACATCGGCGATAAAGGCATTTTCATCGTTGTAATCGCGGTTCAAGCCACGCAGGTAGGAGCCTGAAACGTAGAAGGAAGAAGGAATGTCGTTGTTGCCCACCGGTAGCAGCCAGAGCGACACGCCCGCACGGATGAAACTGGTCGTGACGCCGGGCTCGAAATTGGTCGGGTAATAGCCCAAATGGGCGGAGACCGGCCGATACCGATATTCGAGGCCGATCGACGGATTCCGGAAGCCGTTGACGGAAAGCTCGTGCGTGGAGCGCAGCCGGTTTTGGGCGGATGCGGCCGTGGAGACAAATACCAAAGCGGGAAGTATGAGCTGTTTCATGGGTTACAAACCTTTCACCTCGACCACCGCGTCCGGCACGGCGGCGACTTTAGGTCTCAGACGAATGCGCCGGAGCGCCATGCCCGCGGACTCGAGGCGCTCGGCGAGGACGCGTGATGGGTCTCAACCTACTACAGAACGTGGCATCTGCCTAACGGACTGGCGTTAGACAGCCACAGGTGCAATACGTGGGTTAGAAATGAGGTTGCAGGAGGTAGCGCACACCGAGTGCAGATGCATACAGCCCCACTCCAAATACGGCATGTGTTCCAAGGCTCTTCAGTCTGGCCTGCGCTGGATTGGGTGTTCTGGATGCAGCAATGCCGAGGCCGAACGACGGCTGCATGATGAACAGCGGGAACACTACGGTGCCAATGCCGTAGAGCAGCGCCGGCAGCACAGTTGGTCGCGCAAGCCAGTCAGCTGATGAAAGAACGACAAACACAACCGCGAACACGACACCGATAGTGTAGTGGGCAATCCAGCCAGCCGCGCACTCAAAGGATTTCTGTGATGCAGCGGCAATACTCTCATGCCTAAAGGTGCCCTCCGGCATGTGGCGAAGCCAGCGTCCGAGCAAGCAGTAGCTGAGCCATGGAATACTGAATGCACGCTTTAGGAATAGATTCCAAAGGTCTATCGCAATTGTTACGCCAATACCGACAACAATGGCACTAAGGATGACCTGTGCCTCAATGCTCATGATCTGCCTCGACATGGATGTGGCTGTCTAACGGGGATTAGACTGCGACGTTCCGGCCCTGCTGAAGCAAAAACTGCCTTGCGGGCGGGGTACCTGAACTGCGCGATCACCAGGAACTTTCCGGATCTAGAGATTGGAGCGGTTCCGCGTCGCGGCGAGGGAAAGCAGAACCCTTCATTGAGCGAACTCATAGGTGACCTTGACGATCTTGCCCCTCCAAACCGACCGCCACACACCTGACGAGGAATACCAACCCACTTCACCCTCGACCGGAACCAGCATCCCATCCCTCTCTTCGTAGGTTCGGAAGTGTCCCTCCCAACGAGCCTGCGTGTAGTCACCATCGAATCTGCCCCAGCGACCTGGGGAGTAGATTCCGGTTACCTCGCCGGCGTCGTTGAACCAGAATTCGAGCGAAACCGTGGTACCTGCATCTGTCAAGGTAGCTATGGCCTTCCCGTCGCTAATTGGGCTCCATTGTAAAGCCGCGCTCGGCAGCAGTGCGGTAGGGTACCAGACAGCCTCCGCCAGATAGCGATGGAGGGAGCCAGAGTTCATCTCGTGCCGGCCGCTGTCGGTGGCTACGGTAATGGCTGAGAGAAGACTCACCCGACCAGATCCTTGTCCCGCGACGTACGCATCCCGGACGCGAACATGAAAAAGTGGTGCGATGCTGACGCGCGCGTTCCACACGAAGCCGTGCACCGGTGGTGCGACGACCTGGCTAGCCTCGAAATCCGACCAACGGTCCTTCTCAAGGTCAGTGCGGAGTTGCCCAACCTGGCTCAAGCGGGCTACGCGGATCGGCTGCTGCCCGCCTCGGAGCACGTGCCGCAAGTATCGCGCGACCGGCGCTGGTAGGGCGGGAAGCCGCGTGAAGTCGACGGGACCGGGCGTCTCTGTGCGCGGCGCCGCAAGAAGGGTCTCGATGAGTTTGGACGTTGACCGCTTCTGTCGAAACGAACCGACGGTCAGAACGAGGATCACGACGAGCGCGAGTGAGCCGAGAACTGTTAGCGTGAGCTTCACGTAACTCATTCCTCGCCGCCTAACGACGTGTGTTTAAGCTGCGCGCGCCAAGGTGGTCAGCGCAAGAAAGCTGCACACTGGGGCTGGAAACCGGCGAGCGAACAAACGCAACTCTTTCTTGACCCTCGCGCGCGAGCTTCAAGCACGGGTTAGGCCGCACTTCCCGCGACCTGTATCTCATCAGGTAGTCGCGATGGGGCTCTGCCTTCTCCGCAACATGATCGCGAGCATCAGCATGAAGACGGGCGCAGTGATTGCCCAAGGGAAACCGAGAAACAGCAGCTTGATGGAGTACGTTGGATAGAAGTACACGATGCTGATGAGCGGGGTCACCAGAGCATTGGCGATAAGGGAGAACCTGACCCATCTCTCAAAGCCGACGTTACTGAGCGCAGGAACGGCAAACAAGGTTGCCAAGCCCATCGATATATAGCCCACCGCGTCATAGTCCCAGAACAAGGAGTGTGGGGTCTGTTCGAGAATGCGAATAGCTTCAGATGCCCCTCTCAGCTTTGCAGGGATTACCGTTGCTAGTTGGACGACATAATTCGCAATGACAAAGACCGCATAGATGCTCGTGAAGATCAGGGACGCATGCGTCCAGAACTGCTTGTCGTGCGACGTCAGATGGTGGAGAGCGAGGATCTCGAGAACGAATGGTACGACGATGCAGAGAGATGTCCCGTAGATCAGAATCTCGTCAAGTGGAAACCGGAGCACGCCCACGACCTGTAAGATCTGCACCACATCGTACGCGACGGCCGACGCGAACGCGGCCATGCCGGACCAGTACCCTACTTCGCTAATCGTTCTCGCCAATCGCCCTCCTCTCCAAAATCGTGCATGGAGTGCGGTCTAAACACCCATTCGACTGACCGTCTAGGGTACGCTAGTGGAGCGGCCGATGCTAGCTAGGGCGCGCGTCGTACCGCCCTGCCGCGGTTTATGCTGATCCGGCTCAACATGTCGCCCATCTCGGCGTCACCGACGCCCATACAGCCGCGATCATATGCGCACCCTAGCTTCGCCGGTGAGCACTGCAACGAGGCGCTCGGCTGAGAACGCCCCACGAGATCGCGTAGTACAGACATGATAGGATGGACTCGCTGGAACGCACACTCGCCGAAATCCGCTCCAAGGCCGCCGAGCTGCGCAACAGTTTTGGGGACGAGGAGCGCGCACGGGCAATTGAATGGGCGGCATCCCTCGTTGAGCGCGCTCTGCAAGAGCACGCCGACGAGCAATTGACGCTCGCGGAAGCCTCAGCGAGGTCCGGGTACTCCCAGGACCACCTGGCCAGGCTCATCCGCGAAGGACGGTTGCCCAACGCTGGACGGCCACATGCGCCAAGAATCCGCGCAGCGGACCTCCCCAACCGGCGATCCCGGCAAAACAATGTGGTTGTCAGCAAGGGCCCCCGCGTCTATGATCCCGTTGCCGACGCTCGGGCCATTGGAAGCCGACGGTGAGGAGAGACGCCCATGGCGACTCGAAACCGGCGGAACGAATGGCACCAAGTGCATGGAAGGTGGACGCGCTCGCTCGGCGAACGAGGGATGCGCGTCCGGATCTTTGAAAAGCGAAGGAACGGGACGTTTTATCGGACGATCTGGGTACGGGGACGGGGCCGGGATCACGCGTCGCTCGGGACGCGGGACCGGAACGAGGCGGAGCGTCTGGGGCGGATGCTCTTGGCCGAGCTGTTGCGCCAGGAGGAGACGACCCGGTCGGAGCGCTTGACGTTGGGAGCTTTGTGGAAGCGGTACGAGACGGAGTGTGCGACGTACCTCGACAACAAAGCGAGTACCCGGCGCGACGACGCAGCACGAGTAAAGTTGCTGCTCGCGTTCTTTGGCGAGCATTGCGACGTGCGAACGCTGACCGCTCGAGATCAATCGGCGTACGCCGCGTGCCGCAAGGCTGGTGGCGTCGTCCTCGCGGATGGTAGCAAGACTAGACCCGTGCGCACGCGTTCGGTGGAGATGGACCTCGTGTTGCTTCACACGATGTTGAAATGGGCCACGACGGTTCGCCAACCCAACGGATCAAGACTCCTGGACGCCAATCCCTTGGCGGGCGTGCGCCGTGAGCGGGAGCAGAACCCCACGCGGCCTGTCGCCTCTTGGGAGCGGTTTCAGCGCACGCGGGCAGCGATGCAGACGTTGCAGGAGGAAGCAGCGGAGCGCCACGCTGCTGATCCCGAGTCCGTGATCGCGGAGATGGAGGAGATGCGATGGGCGAAGATGGAACTCGCCCTCGTGCTCGCCGAAGCTACGGGTCGGCGGCTCGGCTCGATCCGCCAGCTGCGGTGGGAGGATATCGACTTCTCACGCCGCACGATCCGGTGGCGGGCCGAGTTCGACAAGAAGGGCAAGGAGTGGGTCGTCCCGATGCCCGAGTCACTCGCGGAGGAGCTGAAGCAGTTCCGCATGCGATTCGGGGCGATTACGGGATGGATCTTCGCTGGCGAGCGCAAGCTCGACCAGCCGATGGATCGACACCTCTTCGACAAGTGGCTGCACGTCGCGGAGAGGAAGGCCAAGCTGCCGAAGCTCGAAGGTGGGCTATGGCACCCGTATCGCCGGAAGTGGGCGACAGAGCGAAAGCATCACTCCCTCAAGGACGTCGCCGCGGCGGGCGGCTGGAAGGACACCGAGACCTTGCTCACGTGCTATCAGCAACCGGATGCAGATACGTTGTTGGCAGTGATGAGCGAGCCGAAGAAGATGCGCGATGCCGCACTCGCATCCGGTTGATGCGGCCGCCGCGACCCCCTGATGCGGGTCAGGTGGTTGGCAAAACAGCACCACAAACGGCACCACCGCTTCTTGAAGCACAAAGCACCGCCGGCGCAATTGCCAACGGCGCTTCGCGTTAGACCAGTCGGGACGGCGGGATTTGAACCCGCGACCCCCTGAACCCCATTCAGGTGCGCTACCGGACTGCGCTACGTCCCGAAATGCTAGACGCCGAGGAAATGCTGCCCCACCCCGCACCGGCCCCTTCACCAAAAAGACGCCTCGTCCCTACTCCCTCATATCCACTCGGCGTCTCGGCGGCTCGGCGTCTCCCTCGACGTCTCGATCCAACTGCGACTGCGCGATTCCTAGCCCCTCACCCTCAGGCGACGCAAGATAGCCGCCCGCCCCTCCCGGCGTCTACCCGGCTAATCGCTCCAGGGGCAGCTCCCATTGGCGAAGGCGACGTTCCCCTTCAGGAGATGGTAGACGTACGCGCCGAGGCAGAACTTCCCGAAGAGGAGCGCGGCGAAGGCCACGGCGAGGAGCCCCTGAAAGGCGTATGACGCCGCCGTCCATCCCAGGAGCAGGGTGAGCCCGGCGGCCAGCATGAAGGTTGCCGCCATCCCCTGCGCGAAGCGCCGCGGCCCCGGAGCCTTGGTGAGGAGCGGCCGCCCGC
>Ga0214472_10000257_pt1 | contig 68935 bp, 67 predicted proteins | sample RVTome_6_FD_207662 | JGI IMG/M metagenome (GOLD analysis project Ga0214472, IMG submission 207662) | Soil microbial communities from uranium-contaminated site in the Upper Colorado River Basin, Wyoming, United States - RVT140D175 | ecosystem: Environmental > Terrestrial > Soil > Contaminated >...
AGAATGAATCGAGCGGAATAGGATGCATAGTGACAGCAGAGAGGTTGGCTTGGTGTGTTTGGCGACTGCCAATTTACCTACTTCTCTGCCTGTCCACCTCATCTTCCCCACGATTCTGCGAAGAACCTTTTGTTTTCTTCCTGATCTCGGGCAGGTCTTCACGCGGAGCCGGCTGTTTCCCTTCCCGTCCACATGAAACAACACGACATCCAATCCTGGTGGGTACCATCAACCTTGGCGGTACCAAAGGGGAGCAGAAGGGGGATCAGGGAGTGACGTGATAGCAGTTGCTAACGCGGGAGATATCGAAAAATCGGCGAAAACAGAAAAAAGTGGCGCGCCCGGAGGGATTCGAACCCCCGACCAACAGGATCGGAACCTGCTACTCTATCCAGCTGAGCTACGGGCGCGCATCGGAAGTGTTTGCGGAGCGCAATGTTACCGATCTGTGTGCGGTTTGCAAGCGCGATTTCCTCTGCACGGGTGCTGGACGGCCACAAGGGCGCGGCCATACTATAGGGCGCAATTGACTATTGGGCTGACCGCCATGACCTACTGTGTTGCGATGAAACTGGCCGAAGGGCTGGTGTTTGTGGCCGACTCGCGGACCAACGCGGGTGTGGATAACATCTCCACCTTCCGCAAGCTGTTTACCTTCGGCAACGGCCGGGATCATGCGCTGGTGCTGCTCAGCGCCGGCAACCTGGCCACGACTCAGAGTATCGTCGAGCTGATCAAACGCCGTATCGAGGAGGCGGAGGAGAACCTGATGACGCTGCCGTCGATGTACGACGAGGCGGCGTATATCGGCAAGCTGATGCGGGAGATCATCGATCGCGACACTCATCCGCAACAGAGCCAGGGGGTCGATCTGGGCTGCAGCCTGCTGCTGGGCGGCCAGATCAGGGGCGAGGCGCCGCGGCTGTTCCTGATCTATCCACAGGGCAACTTTATCGAGGCCAGTGCAGAGACCCCCTTCTTCCAGATCGGCGAGTTCAAGTACGGCAAGCCGATCCTGGATCGTATCATCGCACCGGATACGCCGCTGGAGACGGCGCTGACCTGCGGCCTGATCTCGATGGACTCGACCATCAAGAGCAACCTGACCGTGGATCTGCCGCTGGATGTGCTGATCTACGACAAGGACAGCTACAGCCTGGAACGCACCCGGCAGATCAGCGCCGAGGATGAGCAGTTCCTGGCGTTGCGCAAGGCCTGGGGCGAGGGGATACGCGATCTGTTCAACCGTCTGCCCAACACCGAGCTATAACTGGCGGCGCGACTAAGGTCCGCCTTTTCGTACGGGCTTTTTTATCGGTATAATCCCTGACCAGTTTTTTTGGTGCAGTCTTGCCTGCCTCGCATGGGACATGCAGGACAAGCTGCCGATCCCATTTCCTGACAAGAGGTTGTGACCGTGAACAAATTGGCTGCCAATGCTGTTAAAGCACTTGCCGCACTGGGCCTGGGACTGGCGCTGACCGGCGCTGTACAGGCTGCTACTTCCGATGAAGCGATCATCGAGCGCATCAAGCCGGTAGGCGAAGTCTGTGTCGAAGGCGACGAAAGCTGCGGTGGCGCAGCCGCGGCCGCAACCGCTTCTGCCGGCGGCGCCCGCAGCGGCGAGGATGTCTACAACACCAAGTGTGCGGCCTGCCACGGCTCGGGCGTGCTGGGGGCACCGAAGTTCGGCACCAGCGAAATGGCCGACCGTCTGGCCGCCAAGGGGTTCGACACCCTGCTGAGCAACGCGCTGAACGGCTTCAACGCCATGCCGCCGCGCGGCACCTGCGCCGACTGCTCCGACGACGAGATCAAGTCCGCCATCGAGTACATGGCGAACGGCAGCTGATCAGCCGTCCCGCTCGCCGGAAAAGGCCACTTCGGTGGCCTTTTTCACGTCCGCCCCACGCCGATCAGCAATCGAGCCCATCCAGCAGCGAGGCGAGCGTCGCCCGCCCCCGCGCCTTGTTACGTTCGGGATTCACCTGCCCCAGCCCCTCGGTTTCGATATCCTCGGCCGGCAGCTCCTGCAGGAAGCGGCTCGGCGCGCACTCGACCTCCTCGCCGAACTGGCGCCGCTTCTTCGCCAGCGTCATCGCCAAGGTCTGCTTGGCGCGGGTGATGCCGACATAGGCCAGGCGGCGCTCCTCCTCGATGGTGTCGGACTCGATGCTGTTGCGGTGCGGCAGCAGCTCCTCCTCCATCCCCATCAGGTAGACGTGGGGGAACTCCAGCCCCTTGCTGGCGTGCAGCGTCATCAGTTGCACCCGGTCGGAATCGTCTTCCTCCTCCTGGCGGTCGAGCATGTCGAGCAGCATCAGCCGCGCGATCGCCTCCTCGATACCGGCGTCCGGGTCCTCCTCCTGCAGCCGCTCCAGCGTCGAACGCAGGGAGTCGACCAGGAACCAGACGTTCTGGATCCGCTTGTCGGCGACGGCGTCGCTGGAGCAGTTCTGGCGGATCCAGTCCTCGTACTCGATCTCGGCGATCAGCTCGCGGATCGAGGCGATCGGGTCGCCCTGACGGCAGCGCTGGTACAGGCTCTCCAGCAGATGGCAGAAGCGGCGCAGACGATCGATCGCGCGCTCCGGCAGCACCTGCTCCAGGCCGATCTCGTTACAGGCATCGAACAGGCTGATATGGCGTTCGTTGGCGTAATGCCCCAGCTTCTCCAGCGTGCCCGGACCGATCTCGCGGCGCGGCAGGTTGACGATGCGCAGGAAGGCGTTGTCGTCCTCGCGGTTGACCAACACCTTGAGGTAGCCCATCAGGTCCTTGATCTCGGCGCGGGCGAAGAACGAGGTGCCGCCGTTGAGCTTGTACGGCACCTGCACGCCCTGCAGCTTCATCTCCAGCAGGCGCGACTGGTGGTTGCCGCGGTAGAGCACGGCAAAGTCGCGAAACGGGATCTTCTCGCGCAGGTGACGGTCGAGGATCTCGGTGGCGATGCGGTCGCACTCGGCATCCTCGTTGCGGGTGTGGATCACCCGGATCGGCTCGCCGAACCCCATCTCGCTCCACAGCGTCTTGTCGAACACGTGCGGGTTGTTGGCGATCAGGGTGTTGGCCGCCTTCAGGATACGGCTGGTGGAGCGGTAGTTCTGCTCCAGCTTGACCACCTTGAGGCCGGGGAAATCCTCCTGCAGCTGGGCCAGGTTCTCCGGCCGCGCGCCGCGCCAGGCGTAGATCGACTGGTCGTCGTCGCCGACCACGGTCAGCGCCGCGCGATGGCCGACCAGTTGCCGCACCAGGCGATACTGCGACAGGTTGGTGTCCTGATACTCGTCCACCAGCAGGTAGCGGATCCGATTCTGCCAACGCTCAAGCACGTCGGGGTGGCCGGTAAACAGCCGCACCGGCACCAGGATCAGATCGTCGAAGTCGACCGCGTTGTAGGCGCGCAGATGGCGGTTGTACGCCTCGTAGGCGCGCGCGGCGAGGACCTCGTGCGGCCCCTGCGCCAGCTCCAGCGCCTGCTGCGGCTCGACCATGTCGTTCTTCCAGGCCGAGATCTGGTGCTGCACCATCTGCACATGGTCGGCATCCTCGTCGTGGTGGATCAGCAGGTCGCGCAGCAGCGCCTTGCTGTCCTGGTCGTCGAAGATGGAGAAGCCGGGCTTGAACCCCAACGCCTTGTGCTCGCGGCGGATGATGTTGAGGCCCAGGTTATGGAAGGTGGAGACGGTCAGACCACGACTTGCCTTGCCCTGAATCAGGCTGCCGACACGCTCCTTCATCTCGCGCGCGGCCTTGTTGGTGAAGGTGACCGCAGCGATATGACGCGCCTCGATACCGCACTGCTGAACCAGGTAGGCGATCTTGCGCGTAATCACACTGGTCTTGCCCGATCCGGCACCGGCCAGAACCAAGAGCGGCCCACCGATATAGTGGACCGCCTCGCGCTGACGGGGGTTCAGCTTGCTCATGACACCTCGATTAACGCTAAATGTTTCCGCAACCCGGCCGATCCTTAATGAACAACTCTCTTCAACCAGACCTGAAGTAGGTTACCTAAGAGACTGATTCAAAACGATTTAAACGCATGTTTAAAGGCGTGTTTTAACGTGGTACTCTGGCGTGTCCCGGATCTTCGAAGAGGCTATTATCGCACGTAGCTCGAGAATTTGAGAGCGATTCGCCGTACCTCCAGCAGTTTCATAAGGACCGGCAGATGCTGGCATTAGAACAGGCAGTCCCAGCGGAAGAGCAGACCCTGCTGCTTCTGGATCCGACAGCACGGCTCGAGCCGCTGCTGCGCTCGGTGCTGCTGCCGGAAGACGGCTTCACCCTGCAGGCCCACGCCCGGTTCGAGCAATTCGAGCAGCATCTCCACGCCAACGTCATTCTGCTCTTCTATACCCACGATCGCCCCGCCCTGCAGAACCATATCCAGCATATCCAGCTCAAACACCCCGGTCTGCCGATCATCATCTTCAACGATCACCTGACCGATGCGGACCCCGGCCTGCTGGTGCGCCAGCCACTGATCGACCAGCTCTGCCTTCGGCAGCTCGACCGCGACCTGCTGCTGCGCTCGTTGCGCTATGCGCAGTGCACACGCCGCAACCAGGATGCACTGGCCCGGTTGAAGATCACCGACCCGCTCACCGGGGTGGGCAATCGCCAGTACTTCTACCAGGCCCTGCTCGACGACCTGCAGCAGGGCAACCAGTTGGCCCTGATCACCGTCGATTTCGACGGTTTCAGCCGCTTCAACAACGAGTACGGCCACGATGCCGGCGACGAAGTGGTGCTGGAACTGAGCCGACGCCTGCACCGCTGCAGCGGCACCCGCCATCTGGCCCGTATCGGCAGCGACGAGTTCGCGCTGGTGCTGCCGGTGGATGAGTGCGATGTGATCGAGCACCGCACCAAGGAGCTGCTCACCGAGATAATCGACGAACTGATGCCCGACTTCGGCTTCGGCGATGGCGCGAAGTCGCTCGGCTGCAGCATCGGCGTGGCGTTCTCGCCGCAGCACAGCAGCGAGTTCGACACCCTGATCAAGCAGTCCGGCCTGGCCCGTATGCGGGCAAAGGCTCGGAACGGCCTGAGCTATGCGATCTACGACCAGCAGATAGACCAGAGCGGCAACACCGATATCACCCTAGAACCGGAGCTCTGGCGCGCATTGCAGAAGGGCGAATTCGTGCTGCATTACCAGCCGCGCATCGACCTGCGTACCGGCTGCATCACCGGTGCCGAGGCGCTGATCCGCTGGCAGCACCCCGAGCGGGGGCTGATCCGGCCCGACGATTTTATCCCCGCCTGCGAAAAGTCGGGGCTGATCGTGCCGATCGGCTACTGGGTGATCCAGCAGGCCGGGCGCGACATGAAACTGATCCGCGAGGCGGGCCTGAACGGCCATATCGGCGTCAACCTCTCCTTTCGCCAGTTCCAGGACAGCTATCTGGCCAGGACGATCGAGCGCCTGATCGAGCAGTTCGACATCGATGCCTCGATGCTGGAGTTCGAACTGACCGAGACCGCGCTGTTCAGCGACGAACTGCATGTAAAGGAGTGCATCCGCGCACTCAGCGCCCACGGCATCGAGTTCTCGCTGGACGATTTCGGCACCGGCTACTCCTCCTTCTCGCTGCTGCAGAAACTGCCGATCACGACACTGAAGATCGACAAGTCCTTTATCGCCGGCGTGCCGGGCAGCCCGGACGACGAGGAGATCGTGCGCGCCATCATCAGCCTCGCGCACAACCTGCAGAAGAGCGTGATCGCCGAAGGGGTCGAGACCAAGGCCCAGCTCGAGTTCCTGATCAAGCAGGACTGCGACCAGGTTCAGGGCTACTTCTTCAGCCCGCCGGTCAGTCTCGAGCTGTTCCTGAAGATGCTCGGCGCCAACGAGATGCAGGCGCGCTGACCGGTTCAGGTCGTTGCCCCCGCTTCCACCCACTTCCCCCGATAGATCAACGCCTCCAGCAGATGCGCCTGCGCAATGGCCTCCTCGCCGTCCAGGTCGGCCAGGGTGCGCGCCACCCGCAGCAGACGATGACAGGCGCGCGCCGACAGGTGGTGCTGGGCCATCACCCGTGACAGCAGTTCGCGTGCCCTGGCCGGCAGGGTGCAGTAGCGCTCCAGCTCCTGCCCGTTCAGATCCCGGTTGGCCTTGCCCTGGCGCTGTATCTGACGCGCACGCGCCGCCAGTACCCGCTCGCGCACCAGGGCACTGGCCTCGCCGGGCGCCGCCGGCGTCAGCAGCTCCTGCGGGGACAGCGCCGGCACCCGCAGCTTCAGGTCGATACGATCCAGCAGAGGGCCGGATATGCGCTGCTGGTAACGGTTGATCTGGTCCGGGGTGCAGCGGCAGCGGTCGGTGCCGTCATCGAAGTAGCCGCAGGGGCAGGGGTTCATCGCCGCCACCAACTGGAAGCGGGCGGGATAGGCGGTGGAGCGCGCCGCCCGGGAGATCAGGATCTCGCCGGTCTCGAGCGGTTCGCGCATCACCTCGAGCACGCGACGCGGAAACTCCGGCAGTTCGTCGAGAAACAGCACGCCTTCATGGGCCAGCGAGATCTCGCCCGGTCGGGGTCGCCCGCCGCCGCCGACCAACGCCACCGCCGACGCCGTGTGGTGCGGCGAGCGGAAGGGGCGCAGACCGGCGCAGGCCGCCGCGACCGGCAACCCCGCCACCGAGTGCACGGCGGCCACGGAAAGGCTCTCCTCCAGGCTCAGCGGCGGCATCAGCCCCGGCAGACGGGCCGCGAGCATGCTTTTGCCGCTTCCCGGCGGGCCGGTGAACAGCAGGTTATGGCCACCGGCGGCGGCCACCTCCAGTGCGCGTCGCGCCTGCAGTTGCCCGCGCACATCGGCCAGATCGGGCACCTCGGGCCGGGATGGCGGCGATGCACCACCAGAGTGCAGGGGCAAGCGCTCGCCGCCCCGCAGATGCTCGCACAGCGGCAGCAGGTGCGCCACCGCGACCACCTCGGTCTGTCCGGTCATCACCGCCTCGTCGGCGTTGGCCTCGGGCACCACCAGCGTGCGTTGCGCCTTGCCGCAGGCGATCGCCGCCGGCAGCACGCCCCGCAAGGGCCGAATCTCCCCGGACAGCGCCAGTTCGCCCAGCACCTCGTAGCACTCGAGCCCCTCGGCCTTGAGCTGCCCCGACGCCTGCAGAATGCCGAGCGCGATCGCCAGATCGTAGCGCCCGCCCTCCTTCGGCAGGTCGGCCGGTGCCAGGTTGATGGTGATGCGGCGTTGCGGAAAGTCGAACCCGGCGGTGATCAGCGCGCTGCGGACGCGCTCGCGGGATTCCTTGACCGCCGCCTCGGGCAGGCCGACGATCGACAGGGAGGGCAGGCCTCCCGAGAGATGGACTTCGACGGCTACGGCGGGCGCGTCGACGCCCAACTGAGCCCGTGTATGAACAATGGCTAACGACATGACTCCGTCCCTGGATATCATGGGTCGGCTTGCGCCGACGGTTTATTGGGTGGCTGTATCGCTGTCCGCCGCGTCGCGATCGGCGACCGGCTGCTGCCCCTGCTGCTCGAGCTCGGCAACACGCTTCTCCAGTCGCTCGACCAGTTCCCGGGTCCGCGCCAGCACGGCGCGCTGAGCGTCGAACTCATCGCGAGTCACCAGATCCAGTCGGGCAAAGGTACCCTGCACCAGGGCACGGATCTGCTGCTGCAGCTCATGCTGTCCCGGCAGCTCGCGCGCGCCCTCGAACAGCTGGCCGATCTGGGCATTAAGGCTGTCTATCAGTTTCTGACGCATCGAGTCACTACTCCCCTGCACCTCTTTATCTGTCTGCTACTGCACTATACCCCCGTCGTGGCCCCCTGTCAGGCGTGATGCAGAGGGACTCACACGATCGCACCAAAAAGAAGCACGACCCAAAGCAGTGCACGAAAACTGAACAATTTCATGTCGCATGCACCCGAACATCTCTGTTCTTTTTTTGAACGGTGAGCCTATCTATTTGTTAAACATATGTTTTTTATATATGGCACATTTTTGGCTACATTCCGAGACAACCGAGGCGTGCAACGCCCCCAAGCAGCGCACACCTCGTTACCTATTTTCCAAAGGGGACTTCAGAGATGAAACTGATTTCAGCAATTATCAAACCGTTCAAGCTGGATGACGTACGTGAAGCGCTGTCCGACATCGGCGTTCAGGGCATCACGGTTACCGAAGTGAAAGGCTTCGGTCGTCAGAAGGGGCATACGGAGCTCTACCGTGGTGCCGAATACGTTGTTGATTTTCTGCCGAAGGTTCGCATCGATGCAGCTGTCGCGGACGACATCGTAGACCAGGTGCTCGAGGCGATCAGCAAGGCCGCCCAAACCGGCAAGATCGGCGACGGCAAGATCTTTGTCATGCCGCTGGAACAGGTCGTCCGTATCCGCACCGGCGAAACCGGCCACGACGCGCTCTGATCCATTCTCACCGTTCATTGATGTTGTAGGCCTGATGGAGGGCTAAACAGATGGAAGAACTTCTGAATACAACGGCTGGGGACGTTACCCAGCTCAAATACGCACTCGACACCTTCTACTTCCTGGTGTGCGGTGCGCTGGTCATGTGGATGGCGGCAGGTTTCGCCATGCTGGAAGCAGGCCTGGTACGGGCCAAGAACACCACCGAGATCCTGACCAAGAACATCGCCCTGTATGCGATCGCGTGCATCATGTACTTCGTCAGCGGCTATGCCCTGATGTACGGCGGTGACTACTTCCTCACCGGCATCACCGGCGACGGTTTCACCGGTGCCGAAGAGCCCGCCACCTACGCACCGTCCGCCGACTTCTTCTTCCAGGTGGTGTTCGTCGCCACCGCCATGTCCATCGTCTCCGGTGCCGTGGCCGAGCGTATGAAGCTCTGGTCCTTCCTGCTGTTCGCCGTGGTCATGACCGGCTTCATCTACCCGATGGAAGGCAGTTGGACCTGGGGCGGCGAAGCCGTATTCGGCATGTACACCTTGGGCGACCTCGGCTTCTCCGACTTTGCCGGTTCCGGCATCGTGCACCTGGCCGGTGCCGCCGCGGCTCTGGCCGGCGTGCTGGTACTGGGCGCTCGTAAGGGCAAGTACGGCAAGAACGGCGAGATCAACGCCATTCCGGGCGCCAACCTGCCGCTGGCCACGCTGGGCACCTTCGTGCTGTGGCTGGGCTGGTTCGGCTTCAACGGTGGTTCCGTGCTGGCAACCGCATCCGTCGAAAGCGCCAACTCCGTTGCCGTGGTGTTCATGAACACCAACGCCGCCGCTGCCGGCGGCGTGGTCGCCGCGATGGTCGTCGCCCGCATCCTGTTCGGCAAGGCCGACCTGACCATGGCCCTGAACGGCGCCCTGGCCGGTCTGGTCGCCATCACCGCCGAGCCGTCCACGCCGTCCGCGCTGCAGGCCACCCTGTTCGGCGCCATCGGCGGTGTGCTGGTGGTGTTCTCCATCATCACCCTGGACAAGCTGAAGATCGATGATCCGGTCGGTGCGATCTCCGTACACGGCGTCGTCGGCCTGCTCGGTCTGCTGCTGGTACCGGTGACCAACGATGGCTCCAGCTTCTCCGGCCAGATCATCGGCGCCCTGACCATCTTCTTCTGGGTGTTCGTGGTCAGCATGGTGAGCTGGCTGGCGATCAAGGCGATCATGGGCGTCCGCGTCAGCGAAGAGGAAGAGTACGACGGTGTCGACCTCTCCGAGTGCGGTATGGAAGCCTACCCGGAATTCGCTTCCAACAAGAAGTGATCCGATAGATCGCACCCTAGAAGGGAGCCTCCGGGCTCCCTTTTATGTATAGGATGTACGGTATGCCGCGGGCGCAGGGATGCGCAGGAGCGGCGTGTGTCTGCCGGACCTGCAGCTCTGGCAATCGCGCATATGCGTGATTACTCTATTGCGGGTATACTGATACGTCCGGCAACATGCCGCCGGTCGGGCACCTGTGTGCACCTAACGATAAACAAGGAGTTATACGATGAAACTGGTTTCCGCAGTGATCAAGCCGTTCAAACTCGACGATGTGCGCGAAGCGCTGTCCGATATCGGTATCCAGGGTATTACGGTAACCGAGGTCAAGGGCTTTGGTCGCCAGAAGGGACATACCGAGCTTTATCGTGGCGCCGAGTATGTCGTCGATTTCCTGCCCAAGGTGAAGCTGGAAGTTGCCGTGGATGACGGGATGATGGACCAGGTAATCGAAGCGATCAGTAAAACCGCCAACACCGGCAAGATCGGCGACGGCAAGATCTTCGTCATGCCGCTGGAGCAGGTGATCCGTATCCGCACCGGCGAAACAGGCTCAGACGCTCTCTGAGCGTCTCGAATCCGACCGCGAGTCTCCCGGATCCAAAGGATCCACTTTCAACAGCCAACCGTCGTCATGCTGCTTAATCATTGCACTTCGTGCGGCTTTTGCTAGCATCAGAAATCGGCTAGTACTTGCATGGGCAGTATCAGTGCAAAACAGTGATCAGCACACGTCACCCGAGGCCGGCGATCGAATCTGCGCCTGCGCCTTCCCGGTGTTTCAGGGCCTTGCCGAGTCTCCCGTCGGCGCCTGCCTGCTGGATGCCGGCGGCCACTGCCACGCCACCAACCGCGCCTTCGATCGACTCCTGAACATCGACGCCGACCCGGCGACGGCGGGCCGTCTGTTGCTGCAAAGCTCTGCCGCGTCCCGGTTGCTGGATAGATTGGCGGCCCTGTTCCTTGGCGAACGGAGCGGCTGCACGCTGAACCAGTATCCGGTTCAGGGCCCGGACAAACCCGTCGATCTGGTGCTGCATCTGTCGCCGCTGAAGGATGATCGGGGCCTCGTCTGCGCCGTGCTGGCACAGGTGCAGGACGAAAGCATCCACCGTCAACGCGAACTCGAGCTCAAGCAACTGGCCAGCGCCGTCGAGAACAGCGGCAGCGCGGTGGTGATTACCGATGCCGAAGGTGCGATCGAGTATGTCAATTCGCGCTTTACCGATATCAGCGGCTATACCCAGAGCGAAGTGCTCGGCATGCAGCCCTCCTTCCTGAAGTCGGGCGATACGCCCCAGACTGTGTATGACGAGCTCTGGGACACCATCCGCCGGCACAGGAAGTGGCGCGGCACCCTGCATAACCGGCGCAAGGACGGCAGCTTCTACTGGAGCCTGCAGTCCATCTCCCCGATCCTCGACGAGCACGGCACCCTGTCGAAGATCGTCTCGGTCAGCGACGACATTACCCAGCTCAAGGAGCACCATCAGCAGATGGAGCAGTTGGCGTTCTTCGATCCCTTGACCGACCTCGGCAACCGCCGCCGCTTTCGCGATCAGCTGGAGGAGGTTCTGCGCACCCCCAGCGACGATATCCGCGCCCTGCTGCTGCTCGATCTGGACCACTTCAAGAAGATCAACGACACCATGGGCCACGAAGCGGGCGATACGCTGTTGCGCACGGTCGCCAACCGTCTGCGGTTCTGCGTCAACGATCCGCACACCGTGTACCGCCTGGGCGGGGACGAGTTCACGGTGATTCTGAAGGGGCTCTCCTCGATCGATCGCATCCGTGATTATTCGGACGATATCATCGAGCTGCTGGCTCAACCGCTCGATATCGGCACCCACCAGATGCAGGTTACGGTCAGCATCGGCATCACCCTGATCGGCATCGACGCCATGGACGTCAGCAGCCTGCTGCGCAACGCCGACCTGGCGATGTACCGGGCCAAGCACATCGGCCGCAACACCTACCAGTTCTACAGCCCGGAGATGAATGCCGAGGCACGCCGCGCGCTGACCCTCGAGCACGATCTGCGCCAGGCGCTGGACCGCAACGAACTCAAGCTGGTGTTCCAGCCCCAGATCGATCTGCTCGGCGGCAACCTGGTCGGCATGGAGGCACTGCTGCGTTGGGAGCATCCGATCGAAGGCGCCATATCACCGACCGAATTCATCCCCATGGCGGAGGAGACCGGGCTGATCATCCCGATCGGGCGCTGGGTACTGCTGCAGGCCTGCCGCCAGGCGCGAAGAGTGCGCGAGCTGGTCGGCGACCGGTTCAGGGTGGCGATCAACCTGTCGGCCCGCCAGTTCGACGATCTCGGCCTGCACGCCACCGTGGCGTCGGTGCTGCGCGAGACCGACCTGCCCGCGGATGCACTCGAGCTGGAGATCACCGAAGGGTTGATGATGGACAACTTTACCCAAGCGGTCTCGGTGCTGCACAAACTCAGACAGTTGGGGGTGACGCTGGCGATCGACGATTTCGGTACCGGCTACTCGTCGTTGAGCTATCTGAAAAAGATGCCGGTCCAGGTGCTGAAGATCGACCGCTCGTTCGTGCAGGATATACCGGACGACCGGGATGACGTGGCGATCACCTCCACCATCATCCTGATGGCACGTCAGCTCGGCCTGCAGGTGTTGGCCGAGGGGATCGAGACCGAGGAGCAGCGTCAGTTCCTGCTCGCCTCCGGTTGCCGCGTCGGACAGGGTTATCTGTTCGACAAGCCGCTGTCGATCGAGACGCTGATCGAGCATTATCGACCCTCCCCCCCGCCCCCCGACAGCTGACCCCCGCCACGACTTATCCACAAACAGCCCGCTTTCCGCAATAACTACAACTTATTGTTTTATAACAACAAACAGACAAAGTTATGGTGCATATCCATATTTAGTCAACAGCCTTACACACAGCGGCAGCGCACCCCGCGGCACGCCTTTCACCAGACCGTCTACACTCAAAGGAGAGAATGACTGCCATGCTTCGGCGGAAGGAGGCGTGTGTGTTTGTGATCAGACCCATCGAATACCGGGATCTCGACCTGCTGCACCAGATCGCCGTCGAATCCGGTCCCGGTTTCACCTCGCTACCCGACAATCCGGACCTTCTGGCCGAAAAGATTCGGGTATCGGTGGAGGCTCTGCGCAACCCCGACATTCGACCGGGACCCGAAACCTACCTGTTCGTGCTTGAGGATCCGATGACCGGCGAGGTGGCGGGCACCTGCGGTATCGCCGCGGCGGTGGGGCTGGACACGCCCTTCTACCACTACCATCTGAGCACCGTGGTGCACTCGTCACGGGAGCTGGGCGTCTACAACGAATTCAAGACCCTGAACCTGTGCAACGACTACACCGGCAGCTCCGAACTGTGTACCCTCTACCTGCGCCCGCACTACCGCCAGAGCGGGGCCGGCACGCTGCTGTCCAAGTGTCGCTTCCTGTTCATGGCCGAACACTCCCGCCGCTTCAACGAGCGCGTCATCGCCGAAATGCGCGGGTTTACCGATCCGCAACACACCAATCCGTTCTGGGAGGGGCTGGGACGGCACTTCTTCTCCATGGATTACGACAAGGCGGACTATCTGACCGGCGCCGGCAACAAGGTGTTCATCGCCGAGCTGATGCCGAAACACTCGATCTATATCCACCTGCTGCCGCGGAACGCGCAGGAGATCATCGGTCGCGTCCACCCCAATACGGAAGCGGCCCACAAGATGCTGGAGATGGAGGGGTTCAGGTTCGAGAACTATATCGATATCTTCGATGCGGGCCCGACGCTGGTGGCACGGCAGCAGGATATCCGGGCGATCACCCACAGCCGCCGACTGCGGATCAGCGTCCAGGAGCAGCCGGAGCCCGAGGGCGCCCAGCGTTTTCTGATCGCCAACACGCACACCACCGGCTTCCGCTGCACCACCGCCCGGCTGAAGCCGATCCGCTCCCAGGTCGTGCTGTCGCCCGCGTTGGCGCATGCGCTGAACCTGCGCGACGGCGATCAGGTGCGTGCCGTTGCCCTGACCACGCCGGCCGGCAAGGTCATCACGCACTCCAGCCCGCCGTCCGGGTGATTGCGCAGTTGCAGCGATCCCCCCAGCCGCTCCAGCGCTCGCCGCGAGATGCTGAGCCCGAGCCCGTAGCCGTCACCGCCCGTGCGGGCACGCACGAACGGCTCGGTCAGCCGCGCCAGCAACGCCTCCGGTACCCCGGCTCCGCGATCGCGCAGGCGGATCTCGACACGGCGGTCGGGCAACTGCCGGGCGTCGAGTGACAGCGGGGTATCCGGCGGCGTGTATTTCAGCGCGTTGCGCACCAGATTATCCAGCGCCCGGCGCAACAGATCGCCGTTGACCGCCAACGCCAGATCCGGCGGCTCGATGCGGCTATCGAACACCCGTGCGGGCTGGGTGAACTGCAGATCCTGTCGAATCGCGTCGATCATGCCGGACAGCGCGAACGGCTCGCCCTCCGCCGGCGCCTGATCCAGGCGGGAGAGCGACAGGATCTCGGCGATAAGACCATCCAGCTGCTCGCACTCGCGGTTGATCCGCGTCGCCGTCGCGTCGCCCTCGCCCAGTTGCTGCTCCGCCAGACCGGCGGCGACCTGCAGACGCGCCAGCGGTGCGCGCAGCTCGTGCGACACATCCTGCAGCAGACGCTGCTGGGCGGTCAGCGTCTCCTCGACATACACGGCCATCTGATTGAACTCCCGCGACAGCTCGCCGATCTCGTCGCGACGCCGACTCAGACGGGTGTGGGCGCGGCTGCCCAGATTCTGATGGTAGTAGAGATCCCGCGCATGGCGGCGCAACTGGTTGATCGGGCGCACGATCAGCCAGCTCAACAGCAGGCCGGCAAACGCCGACACCAGCAGCACCAGCACCGCCTGCATCGACAGCAGGAAGCCCAGCAGACGCTTGAAGTAGACCCCCTCGCGCGGCGCCGGGGTTATCGCATACAAACGCTCCCCGTTGCGCCCCTCTAGTTCGAAGCGCACCGCCTTCTCTCCCCCAGGCGGGCGATCGCTGACCCCGATCACCAACTCGCCGCTGTCCGCGTTCACGATCCACAGCGGCAGCGGCGGCCGATGTCGATCGTGGCGATCAGACTCATGCCACGGCTTCCGCCCCTCCGGTTCGCCACGGGACAGGCGCTCCAGCATCAGACCGGCCTCGGCCCGGGCACGTGTCTCCAGCAACTCCAGGCTCTGCCGTCGCTCGGCCACCGACAGCACACCCAGCACCGCGATACCGGTGCCCGCCGCGCTGACCAGCCAGATCACCAGGAAGATCTTCCAGAACAGCTTGCTATACCACTTCATGCGCTGTCCCTGACGAACTGATAGCCCTGGCCGCGGATCGTCTTGATCGGTTCGACGCCGTCGTCGAGCAGCGGCGCCAGTTTCTGCCGCACCCGGCTCACATGCACGTCCAGCGCCCGATCGTAGGCGGTCAGCTTGCGGTGCAGCACCAGCTCCGTCAGCTGCTCCTTGCTCATCACGCGACCTGCGTTGTGCATCAGATAGGCCAGCACATTGAATTCGGCGCTGGTCAATTCCACCGCCGCGCCCCTCACCCGAACCTCACGCAGGCCCGGATCGAGCTGCACCCCCGCCCCTTCGATCGCCTGCTCCGGAAACAGCCGGGGTTCCACCGCCCCCTCCGGCCCGGCCCGGCGCAGCACCGCCCGCACTCGGGCCAGCAGTTCGCGCGGGTTGCAGGGCTTGCCCAGATAGTCGTCGGCGCCCATCTCCAGGCCGAGGATACGGTCGATCTCGTCGCCGCGCCCGGTCAGCATGATCACCGGCGTGCGCAGACGCGGGCGCAGTTGCTGCAGCAACTCCAGGCCGCTGGCACCCGGCATCTGGATATCGAGGATCAACAGATCCCAGACCTCCCGACCCGACAGACGCTGCAGCGCGTCTTCCGCCGAGTGACAGGCCTCCACCCGGTAGCCCTCGTGGCCGAGGTAGTCGCGTAGCAGATTACACAGTTCCACGTCGTCATCGATGATCAGCAGTCGCTCTTTGCTCATATATGCTCCCGAAACAGCGCCATACCCCAATATTAAGGCCTTCGGACAGCCGCCGGCGAAGCTTTACCAAACTTTACCCCCGCCTAACCCAACTTAGCGCGGCCGTTTCGCATACTGAGCCCATCAACGAACCGATGAGGAGACACCACCATGCGTAAACGACTGATCGGCGGCATTGCCGCTACCCTGCTCGCGACCTCTGTCGCCGGTATCGCCATCGCTCACGAGAAGGGCGAGTACCGTCAGTCACGCTTCGCCGAGGAGCTGAACCTGACCGAGGAGCAGCAGGCACAGATGCAGAAACTCTGGAGCGAACACCGCGAGGAGCGGCAGCAGATGCGGGACGAGACGCGCGGCGGTCCGATGGCCGGACTGCACGCCCTGGACCCGACCTCGGAGAGCTTCCAGGCCGATGTGGACAAGCTGATCGCCGACGCCCAGGCCGGTGTCGCCGAGCGGATCCGCGACCGCGCGCGGATGAAGCAGGAGATGAGCGAGATCCTGACCCCGGAGCAGCAGACCAGGATGCAGGAGTTGATGGCGCAACGCGGCGACCGTGACGGCCGAAGCTTCGGGCCCGGTCACCACAAGGACGGGCAGCGCGGCGAGGGGCGCGGCTGTCACTGATCCTCGTCATTCACTTGAAGCCGGGGCATTTCGGTTGGCGGCAGGGCGGAGAGGCAGATGCTGCCTCTCCGCTATATCGGTCAATCCATGACCTGAGATGGGCTTCAGGCGGTCTTGTGGCCGCGATGAGTCAGCATCACGATCAGCGACCAGACAGAGTCCGCACCGACCAACAGACCAACGATGATGCTGTTCCACAGCGCCATCGGCATGGCCGCGAAGCCCAGCAGAAAGGGCGAGACGATCAGCCAGGCACCGAGTGCCAGCAGCACCCACTCTTCCCAGACGTAGGTTTTCCGGAGCACTGCGATAGAGAAGACCACGACCGCAGCCCCCACGATCACAAAGTTCCAGACAATCATCATGGTTTCGGGACCGGACAATCCCAACACGAAGGGCGATATCAGAAGCCAGGCTCCCAATATCAACATCAGCCAGTCCCGCCAATGTTCTCTGAACTGCGTAGTGTTCACAGCAAACCTCCTGCCGACAAGCCGGCAGCGTTAAGCAATGCATTTGGCAGTCCTTTCACATCGAACCCGTCCATGAGATCGATTTCCCTACCTATTAGATAGGTAAAAGTTTCACCGGTATCAAGACCACGTCCTGATAAACCCTCACCTCGACCTGAAACTCAATGAAACCGGTTCATATTGCACGCGGCGACATACCCTTCAGGCCGACGGCAGCGAATGCAAACGATACAGCTCTCGGACGACTGACCGGCCCGATTCAGCACGCCGGATGCAAAGGCCCGGACACGGGGACAGGCGCTGCGTTTCTATCAGTCGATCCGCTCGAAGATCAGGTCCCAGACCCCGTGTCCAAGGTTTTCGCCCCGCTTCTGGAATTTGGTCACCGGTCGCCATTCGGGCTGAGGTGAGTACTCACCCTCGCCGGCGGCATTGCGATAGCCGGCTGCGGCGCTCATCACCTCCATCATATGCTCGGCATAGTTCTGCCAGTCCGTGGCCATATGGAAGGTGCCGCCGATGCGCAGCTTGGTGCGGATGGTCTGGGCGAACGCCGGCTGCACGATGCGGCGCTTGTGGTGGCGCTTCTTCGGCCAGGGATCGGGGAAGAACAGCTGCACGCCGTCGAGCGCGGCATCCGGAATGCACTGCGCCAGCACCTCGATGGCGTCGTCGCAGAACACGCGGATATTGTCCAGCCCCTCCTCGCGGGCACGCGCCAGCAGGCGGCCGACGCCGGGCGGGTGCACCTCGATGCCGATGAAGCCCTTCTCCGGTGCCCGGCGCGCCATCTCGATCAGCGAGTCGCCCATGCCGAAGCCGATCTCCAGCACCACCGGGCGCGGGTTGCCGAACAGGGTGGCAAGGTCGAGCATGCCGCCGCCGAGTTCGAGGCCGTAGACCGGCCAGTTCTCTTTCAAGGCGCGCTCCTGCCCCTCGGTCATGCGTCCGGCGCGGACCACGAAGCTGCGCACCTGGCGCAGCGGGCGCGACTGTTCTGTTTCGCTCATCTACTCACTTCTCAATTCAGCTCGGGGTTTGCTTAACCGATCACACCGGCCAGCGGCGAGGAGGCGCTGGCGTATGCCTTGCGCGGCATACGCCCGGCCAGGAACGCTTCGCGTCCCGCCTCGATCGCCTTGCGCATGGCACTGGCCATCAGCACCGGCTTGTTGGCCGCGGCGATGGCGGTGTTCATCAGCACGCCGGCGCAGCCCATCTCCATCGCCACCGCGGCGTCGGAGGCGGTACCGACACCGGCATCGACGATGATCGGCACATTGGCCTCCTCCATGATCAGGCGGATATTGTGCGGGTTGAGGATGCCAAGGCCAGAGCCGATCAGCGAACCCAGCGGCATCACCGCAACGCAGCCCATCTCCTCGAGCCGCTTGGCCACGATCGGGTCGTCGTTGGTGTAGACCATCACCTTGAAGCCGTCCTTGATCAGCGTCTCGGCGGCGGAGATCGTCTCGACGATGTTGGGGTAGAGGGTCTTCTGATCACCCAGCACCTCGAGCTTGACCAGATCGTGGCCATCGAGCAGTTCGCGCGCCAGGCGGCAGGTACGCACCGCGTCCTGCGCGGTGTAGCAGCCGGCGGTGTTGGGCAGGATGGTGTACCTGTTCGGGTTGATCACGTCGAGCAGGTTGGGCTCGCCGGGGTTCTGGCCGATGTTGGTACGACGCACCGCGACGGTGACGATCTCGGCACCGCTGGCGGCGATCGCCTCGCCGGTCTCCTGCAGATCCTTGTATTTGCCGGTGCCCACCAGCAGTCGGGATTGGTAGCTCTTGCCGGCGATCACCAGCGGGTCGTTCAGCTGTTGCTCTGACATCTCTTGATCCTGCGTTGATTCGGGTTGAAAAACCGCTGCTGCAAGGCGGACTCAGCCGCCGCCGATGGCGTGTACCACCTCGACGCGGTCACCGGCCTTGAGCGCGGTGTTGTCGTGTTCGCTGCGCGGGACGATCTCCATGTTCAGTTCCACCGCAATCCGCTTGCCCGCCAGCCCCAACCGGTTTACCAGTTCGCCAAGCGTGGTGCATTTACCGGCGTCAAAAGGCTCACCGTTCACCTGTATCTGCATCTTGTTTCACCTTGCCTGCAACCGCGTATGCCAGCGCCAACCAGCCCGCGATCAATGAGACCCCGCCGATCGGGGTGATGATTCCGAAGTAGTGCACACCGGTCAGTGCCAGGGTGTACAGGCTGCCGCAGAACAGCAGCATGCCGAGTACAAGCAGCCCGCCACCGAGGCGTAGTGCGCGTCGATCCCGGCGCTGCTGCAGCAGGCCGACGCCGAACAGGGCGAGCACATGATAGAACTGGTAGGTCACTCCGGTCTGGAACACCTCCAGCATGCGCGGCGCCAGTGCATCGCGCAGCGCATGCGCGGCAAACGCCCCCAGCATCACCGCCAGGGCACCGCCGAGGGCGGCACAGAGCAGGGTCAGACGCGCCGACATCGATCACTCCGGAAACGCATTAGGGTGCATAGTATACGCGTTACGGGCGGAAGCTGTCCCGCTCCCGCGCGTCCGTACCGGGACAATTACACTCTCGCTTTGGGTTAACACTGCCCGGAAGAGCGGAGATACGGGCCGATGTAGTCTCTTGCGTCTGACGCGCCGTAAACCCCTCCGTGGGGGCTCCACTGCGACATCCATGTCGCAGAGGGTCAGCCGCAAGAGACTACATCACCCCTCGGTAGCACGTGCCAACCGACCGGAGGAGTGTGGCACCGAACTCTATGAGGGGTGGTGGTACCGCTTCCGGGCGACCGTCTGCCGCCACGGACGGCGGCAGTCGAGCGGTCAGGGATGACGCATAGCGCGTCGCACGGAAGCGGTACCACCAGCCCGGCTTGGTAATTAGATAGCGCATACAACAAAGCCGCCGAACTCCCCGGCATTCCCGGATCGTACGGCGGCTTGGCTTGCAGCGAGGGAGATCAGGCGATCATCGCCGCCTTGATCTTGTTCATTGCGTTCTTTTCCAACTGACGGATACGTTCGGCGGAGACGCCATACTGGGCCGCCAGATCGTGCAGCGTGGCCTTCTCGTCGCTGAGCCAGCGCTGGGTCAGAATATCGCGACTGCGCTCGTCGAGGGCTTCCATCGCCAGCATCAGCGCGCGCTGGGAACTCTCTTCCCAGTCCGCCGCTTCCAACTGGCCGGCGGGATCGGCGCTGTGATCCTCGAGATAGGCGGCCGGTGCCTGCCAGGCGCTGTCGTCGTCGCTGTCCACCGGTGCGTCGAAGGCGGTGTCGGTGGAGGCCAGACGCCCCTCCATCTGCCGCACGGTCTTGGCATCGACGCCCAGGTCCTGGGCCACCGCCTCGACCTCTTCGTTGCTCATCCAGCCCAGGCCCTTCTTCTGCGAACGCAGGTTGAAGAACAGCTTGCGCTGCGCCTTGGTGGTGGCGATCTTGACGATGCGCCAGTTGCGCAGGATGAACTCGTGCATCTCCGCCTTGATCCAGTGCACGGCGAAGGAGACCAGACGCACCCCCATGGTGGGGTCGAAGCGCTTGACCGCCTTCATCAGCCCCACGTTGCCCTCCTGGATCAGGTCGCCCAGCGGCAGACCGTAGCCGGAGTAGCTGCGCGCGATGTGGACGACAAAGCGCAGATGTGACATGACCAACCGCCGCGCCGCTTCCAGATCGTTCTGGTAATGCAGACGTTCGGCCAGCTCTTTCTCCTCCTCGGCGGTGAGGATAGGTATGGTGCTCACACTCTGTACGTAGGCGTCGACATTGCGCCCCGGAGAGAGTTGTTCGACAACTTGTAAGCTCGTGCCCATTTAAGGAGTCACCTCGTCAACTTCCAGCAATACGAAACCGATTCTAAGACCGGTGGCGCGGGACGTAAGTTCCATCCTCGGCGCCGTTCAATTCTGTTTCGGACCGGAGAAAATAGCCTCTGGTCCGGCAAAACGCAACACCCGATCCGACCGTCAGCCCTGACCCGGCTCGATATCGCGCAGATGGCGCCCCACCGCAATCCAGGCCCCGCCCAGCCCGAGCGTGATCCCGACCAGCAGCAGCGTCAGCGACTCCAGCGGGCCCAGTCCCTGTACAACATAGCCGTTCAGGTAGAGCGCCGCCAGTGTCTGCACCGGCTCCGAAATCAACGCCAGCGCCAGTTGGGCCAGCAGCCAGGCCAGCAGCGCGCCGAAGGTGCCGAACCAGACCCCGCTGTAGAGGAAGGGACGGCGCACCCAGGCGTCGGTAGCGCCGACCAGCTTGCTGACCAGGATCTCGTCGCGGCGGCTCTCGATGGTCATCCGCACGGTGTTGCCGACCACCAGCAGCACGGTCAGCGCCAGCAGGCCGCCCAGCACCCAGGCGCCACGCTCGGCCAGCGCCATGAAGGCGCCGAGCCGACGCACCCACTCCAGATCGAGACGCGCTTCATCGACCTCCGGCAGGACGGCCAGGGTCTGCTGTAACCGCTGCAACTGCGCCGGATCCTCGGATCGCGGGATCAGCGTGATCACGGCAGGCAGCGGGTTGTCGTCGAAGAACTCGAGCAGGTCGTCGAAGCGGGTATAGGCCTTGAAGTCCTCCAGTCCCTTGTCGCGGCTGATCAGTTCCACCGACAGCAGGTCGTCACGCAGCAGCAGCTCGCGGCTGAAACTGTCGATCCGCTCGTCGCTCAGCGACAGGTCGATATAGAGGGAGATATGCGGATCGGTATCCAGCCCTGCCGTCATCTGCTCCACGTTCTTCAATGCGGTAAAGATGAAGCCGGGCAGCGCCAGCGCGATCGCCAGCACCGCCAGGGTCATCAGCGAGGCCAGCGGGGTGTTCCACAGCCGCGTCAGCGCCTGGCGAGCGACCTCCAGATGGTGGCGCAGCCAGCCGCGGCTGCGATCGGCCAGGCCGATGCGATGCTGCACCGCGCCCCGGGCAGGCGTGCCTCGAGCGGAGGAGCCACGAACCGGCGCGCTCTCGCTGCGACCTGTACGCTGAGCCTGGCGCCGCGGTTCAATAGCCATCGGCCACCAGCCTTCCGCCCTGCAAGTGCAGCACACGATGGCGCAGGCGGTTGATCAGGGAGAGGTCGTGACTGGCGATCAGCACCGTGGTGCCGATACGGTTGAACTGTTCGAACAGGTGCATGATATCCTCGGACAGCGCCGGATCCAGGTTGCCGGTGGGTTCGTCCGCCAGCAGCAGTTTGGGCTTGTGCACGATGGCACGGGCGATGCCGACCCGCTGCTGCTCGCCGCTGGACAGGGTGATCGGGTTGAGCTTCTCCCGCGACAGCAGACCCACCTTGTCCAGCGCCGCGCGCACGCGCCGTGCGGCATCCGCCGGATCGTAGCCGGAGATCTGCAGCGGCAGCGCCACGTTGTCGAACACGCTGCGATCGAACAGCAATTGATGGTTCTGGAACACCACGCCGATCTCGCGGCGATGGAAGGGGATCTGCTTGCGCGGCAGTTTGCCCAGGTCGCGATCGCCGACCCAGACCCCGCCTCGGCTCGGCCGCTCCATCAGCATGATCAGCTTCAGCAGGGTGCTCTTTCCGGCGCCGGAGTGGCCGGTCAGGAACGCCAGCTCACCCGACTCCAGGGTGAAGTCGAGCCCCACCAGCGCGTCATGGCCGTTGGGGTAGCGCTTGCCGACATTGCTGAAGCGGATCGCGGTCATAAAGACTCCGGGTCGAACCCTGACTTACTTATCAAACAATCAGTCGAACCATCAGTCGAACAGCGCCTGGACGAACTCGCCCGCGTCGAACGGGCGCAGGTCGTCGACCTGCTCGCCGACACCGATGAAACGGATCGGCAGACCGAACTGCTTGGCGATGGCGAAGATGATGCCGCCCTTGGCGGTACCGTCCAGCTTGGTCAGGGTGATGCCGCTGACGCCCACCGCCTCCTTGAACTGCCGAGCCTGGCTGATCGCGTTCTGACCGGTGCCGGCATCGAGCACCAGCATCACCTCGTGCGGCGCGCTCGGGTCGATCTTCTGCATCACCCGCACCACCTTCTGCAGCTCCTGCATCAGGTTGTCCTTGTTCTGCAGACGGCCGGCGGTATCGGCGATCAGCACATCGATCCCCTTGGACTTGGCCGACTGCAGGGCATCGAACAGCACCGAGGCGGAATCGGCGCCGGTGTGCTGCGCCACCACCGGCACGTTGTTGCGCTCGCCCCAGACCTGCAGTTGCTCCACGGCCGCGGCGCGGAAGGTGTCGCCGGCGGCCAGCATCACCGACTTGCCCTCGCTCTGGTAGCGCTTGGCCAGCTTGCCGATGGTGGTGGTCTTGCCGACGCCGTTGACGCCGACCATCAGGATCACCGCCGGTGCCTTCTCGGTCGGCAGTTGCAGCGGATGCTCGACACCGCCGAGCAGGTCGGCCAGTTCCTCCTTCAACGCCTCGCGCAGCGCCTCGGGATTCTTCAGTTGCTTGCGCTCGACCCGGTCGGTCAGGCGAGTGACGATCTCGGTGGTCGCCTCGACGCCGACATCGGCCATCAGCAGCAGGGTCTCGATCTCCTCGAGCAGGTCGTCGTCGATCTCCTTGGCACCGAGGAACAGGCTGCCGAGCTGTTCGGTCAGCCCCGCCTTGGTGCGGCTGAGGCCGCTCTTGATCCGCTCGAACAGGCGCTGCTTGCGCACCTCGCCCTGCTCCGCTTCGGCCTTGACCGCCGCGGCCCGGGCCATCTCTTCGGCCTCGGCAGCGGCTTGCTCGGCTTCAAGCCGGGCCTTCTCGGCCGCTTCCCGCTCGGCCTGCTCGGCGACCGCCTTTTCCGCCGCCTCCCGTGCCGCTGCTTCCGCGACCGCCTTCGCCTCGGCCGCCTGCGCCTCGGCCAGTGCCTGTTCCCGCTCCAGTCGCTCCGCCTCGGCCTGTTCTCGGGCCAGCCGCTCGGCGGCATCGGCATCCACGCTCGTTTCGACCGCCTGGACCTCCGGCTCGACTTCGGGTGCCGATTCCGGTTCGGTCACCTCCCGCTCCGCCTCGACGGCGGCTTCGGCCAGGGTCTGCTCCGGCTCGACCTCGAGCCGCGGCTCGGACTGCACGACGCTTTCCGTTTCGGCAGGCTCCGCGGCAGCGGGTTCCGCGCCGCCCTCCTCGGGCCGGGCCTCGACGGCCGTGGTGGATCGGTCGGCCTGTCCGCCCTGCTCGCCGCGCAGATAGACATAGATCACCAGCAGGATAACGAAGGCCAGAGCACCGGCGCCGTAGGGGAGTAGACTTGGATCCAGCCCGTTGTCGAGCATCCAGGTATAGAGTGCTTCCATAAATTCTGTAGTATCCGGGTAGCAGGGGCGGTCAGCCGTACCGAAACCGCCCCGTTCGATGAATTGCCAAAGCGCGCTATCTTACCATAGCGCCGCTTCAAACGAAGGACACATACAGCTTTGGTCAAAGTCCGACACCAGCCGCTGTTCAACCGACGATACCTGCTGATTTTGATCTGGGTGTTACCGATCGTCATCCTGATCCTGCATCGCAGCGGTCAATCGGGCCAGACACTGGACCGGATCGGCCGGCAGGGCGAGCAAGGCTACCTGCTGCCCCTGGCCGGGCAGGCGTTCTACCGACTGACGCTGATCCTGCCCTCCGGCGCGGCGCTCGGCGATGATGACTGGGTGGCGGAGCAGGCGGTGGAGCGCGCGCTGCGCGCCCGGCTTGACGAAGCCGGTCTGCGGCAGTGGCTGGCCGAGCGGCAGTGGCAACCCGAGCTGTACCGAACCGGCACCTACCTCGCGCTGAGTCTGACGTTGCAGGAGGTTCCGACGCCGGCACAACAGCAGCGGCTGCTGGAGCGGTTGGCGCAGCCACCCGAGTTGGACTGGCAGGCGCTGGAGAGGCGCCTGCGCGCCGAACGCTACCTGCAGGCCCGGTCCGCCGAGGAGCGTCTGCTGGCGGCCTTCGGCGAGCGGCCGGACGCAGCCGTGGGGATCGCCTCGGCCTACTCACGGCTCTGGCAGGCACCGCCGCGCTGGACGCTGAGCGGCGATCTCGACGCCGGCGAAGACACCGCACCGCCGCCCGCACCCCGGACAGGCCCCGCCCCGGCCTTGCGCACCGGTGAACAGCGCATCCCCGTCGACGGCAGCGGCCGCGCCGATACCGGCTGGGAGCTGATCGCACAATCCATTCCGGCCCCTACCGACGGCCGCACGCTGGCGCGCCAACGCCTGGCCGCCGAGCTGATGTCACGCCTGCTGGCGCGCAATACGCCACCGGGCAGCGACTACCGCTGGCTGTGGCGACCGCTGGTCGACGGCGGCTACCGCGGCCTGCTGCTGCACGACTGGCCCGGCTCGCCGATCGCGCTTGGCGAGCGGCTGGCGCGGCAACTGGACCAGCCACTGCTCGACGCCACACGCGACGCCCTGCTCGAGCAGCTCAAGCAGATCGAAAAGGAGGAGCCGCAGCGATGGCTCGATCTTGTGGCACTCTACCGCCTGCCGCTGGACAGCCACACGGCGTTTCGCGATACACTTGTCGCCCTGGATCTGGAGCAGGCCCGTCGGTTGCTGGTCGATACGCTGCCGCCCGCGCAGAGCCTTCATATACGTTTCGATACCGCCGGACACTGACCGCATGAGTTGGACCCCATGAGCCGCCGTAACCCGCCCCGCCCCCGCCAACCCGTCCCGGAGGAGGCCTATGTCCGCATCATCGGCGGCCAGTGGCGCAGCCGCCGGGTCGCCTTTCCCGAGACCGAGGGCCTGCGCCCCACCCCCGACCGGGTGCGGGAGACGCTGTTCAACTGGCTGCAGGGGGTCACCGACGGAGCCCGCTGCCTCGACCTCTGCGCCGGCAGTGGCGCACTGGGGCTGGAAGCGCTGTCGCGAGGGGCGGCCTCGGTCACCTTTGTCGACCGCTCGCCGCTGGTCGCACGCGCCCTGCAGGACAACCTACGCCTACTGAAGGCGCAGAACGCCGAGGTGATCAACGCCGCCGCGCTGGAGTGGCTGGACCGCTGCCCCACCGACGAGGCGGAACGTTTCGACCTGGTGTTCATGGATCCGCCGTTCCGCCAGGGCCTGGTGGCGCCGCTCTGCGCCCTGCTGGAGAGCCGCAACCTCCTGGCCGACCGGGCGATGATCTATATCGAGTGCGAGCGAGAGCTGGCGTTGCCGCCGCTGCCGTCCGACTGGCAACTGTATCGCGAGAAGCAGGCCGGGCAGGTCAGCTACCGCCTCTACGAGCGCGCATCAGAGCATTGACGGCTTGAGCGCCTTGAGTCCTTCGAGCTGAATCGCCAACAGGCACTCGATGCGGGCATCGAGGTCAAACCGCTCCGGCATGGTCAACCAGAGGTCCATCGCCCCCACCAGCCCGATCAGCAAGCCGGCGCTGACCTGATCCAGGTCCAGCTTCTTGCGCAGCTGTTTCTGCTTGCGCGCCTGCTTCAGGAAGTAATGAAGATACCCCTGCCAGGTCTCCAACTGGGCGTTGAGCACCGGCTGCAGAGGCGCCAGCTCCGGTGAGCAGGCCCGGCCGTAATGGAACAGGCGGTAGATGTTGCGCGCCCGCGGATCACGGCTCAACTGCATCAGGCCGGCACGAACGAACGCCTCCAGCGCGCCCAGCGCATCCTGCTGAACCGCCTGGCGCTGCTCCAGGTAGTGCGCCTCGAAGGGCAGCTCGCACTGTTGCAGCAGTTGCGCCAGCAGATCCTGTTTGTTGCGGAAGTGCCAGTACAGGGCGCCGTGAGTAACACCGGCCTGCGCCGCGATCTGTTTCAGGGTGACCGCCTCCGGTCCCTCGGCGGCAAACAGCCGCAATGCCGTATCCAGCAGTGCCTGCCGCGTTGCTTCGGCCTCCTCTCGGCTACGCCTGACCACTCCCCCACTCCTTCGTCATCGATTGTCGGCCATGTGATGTACGCCGAACGGATGGATGAAACTACGATGCCGCCCGACAGTTATCAAGGGATGTCATACCTTCGTCATCAAAACGTCATACAGTACCGTCGGCAGCGGCCGAAACCGAACGGATACGTGCGAGTGGCCACACCGTTTATGCGATTATGAAATAAATAGACGACATTCTTATAACCAATTTTATATATTCGATTCCATTAATCTATTTGTGCGCCTCTGGCAATTGGGCTAACATCCGCGGCTTAAGGGTGCTTGAACCTTGTGCAGCTGAAAATGCCGGTTTCGAGCCTCTTTATATAAACAGTGTCGCTCATAAATACATAGGTCAGCGCCTGTCATGAATACGGTAGTCTACCCCGGTACTTTCGATCCGATTACCAACGGCCACACCGACCTGGTCGAGCGCGCCTCGCGCCTGTTCGATCACGTCGTCGTCGCCGTCGCCGCCAGCCCGAAAAAGGGGCCTGCACTGGATCTCGAGCTCAGAGTCAGCCTTGCCCGGCAAGCGCTCGCTCATCTCGACAATGTGGAAGTGGTCGGCTTCGACTGCCTGCTCGCCGACCTCGTCCGTCAGCAGGACGCAAACGTGATCCTGCGCGGGCTGCGTGCGGTATCGGATTTCGAATACGAGTTTCAGCTTGCCAATATGAACCGCAAGCTGGCACCCGAGGTCGAAAGTCTATTCCTGACACCGGCGGAGAGCTTGTCCTTCATCTCCTCGACGCTGATCCGTGAGATCGCCTCGTTGGGTGGAGATATCGACCAGTTCGTCCACCCGTCCGTCGCCAAGGCCCTGAAGCAGCACTATCAGCCGTAATTTGAACCCTGTCAGTCATTGAGGTAGCCAACATGGCATTGATGATCACCGATGAATGCATCAACTGTGATGTATGCGAACCGGAATGCCCGAACGAGGCGATCTCTCCGGGCGATGAGATTTATGAGATCGATCCAGGCAAGTGTACCGAGTGCGTCGGCCACTACGACACCCCGCAGTGCGTAGAGGTCTGCCCGGTCGACTGTATCCCCAAGGATCCGGATCACGCCGAAACCCAGGATCAGTTGATGGATAAGTACCAGAAGCTGATGCAGGGCTAAGCCGCCACTGCCGAGATACCCGGTCACCCAAAGCGGTATCGTCCGCTACCCGACCAAACGAGTCCCCGCCTCCGTGCGGGGACTTTTATGTACATTAAAAGTTCTCGCCACAACACCATAAAAAACCCTTTACCCGCCTTGCAGTAGGTAAAGGGTTTACACAGCATTACTCACCCTCACATAATTTCAATAGTCAATCTCGGCTTGAAATTACTCAGAAAGCCGGGCAGCTGTCTCAATCAGAGCCGCAATTTTATCCGGGTATGACAAGATGGATGCATGTCCGGACGGCACTGAAATCGTATGTGCTCCCATCCGCTCTGCCATCCAGAACTGCAGCTGCGGCGATACAATTTTGTCTTCTGAAGAAACGGCATACCAAGAAGGTTTTGTTTTCCAGGCGACCTGTTCCACAACTTCATCAAACGCTGCAATGGACATCGGAATCTGCGACGCTGCCATCAACCGGGTCTTTTCCGGATCTGAATCATGCGCTAATGCAAAGTGATATCCGGCCGGATCGATCAGATAGTTGCCATAACCATCATCAAAGAAGGTAAACAATGCCACAGAACAAAAGAATCATTAATCTGCCTTTTGTTTTTTCACTCATAATTATATTTGTTTAATATCCCCATTTACTTACAACAAAGTCAATAAAACTTCTTAATTTCGGTGGCATATTTCTATCTGGAAGATAAATCAAATTCATGGGACGGCTGGGAATAGCAAAGTCATGGAGGATTTCAACCAGCTTTCCACTTTCAAGTTCCTCATGAAGTAATATCTCCGGCTGAATGATGACGCCCACTCCGCTGAGTGCTGTTTCTTTCAATCCCTGACCATTATTAATACTGAGATTTCCATTCAGCTTCACCGGGTAATCCTGTCCATTCTGGTGAAATGTCCATTGCCGTAAAATGTGGTGATAACTAAAAGAGAGGCAATTATGCAAGGTTAAATCAGCAGGGGTTTTCGGTATTCCGTATTTCTCAAGGTAATCCGGGGATGCGCAGGTAACCAAGCGGTAAGGCATGAGCGGGCGGGCGACCATCCCTGACTCCGGCAGTTCACCGATCCGGATGGCAACATCATAGTTATCATTCACCAGATCGATACAGTAATCACTCAAAATTAATTGAATTTCAACCTCAGGTACCTGAGCCATATATTCATGTATTTCTGAAGCAAGGCAAACATTACCGAAAGTGATGGGTGCACTCACACGCAGCAACCCTCTCGGCATGTCATGAAACTCCTTAATTTCAAGCTCTGCATCAGTAATCTGGCTTAACAGTTCAATACATCGGCCATAATAAATTCTTCCTGCTTCAGTCAGACTCTGTTTTCTCGTCGTTCTGTAAATCAACTTTGTCGATAAGATTTCTTCAAGATAACGAATATGATTTCCGACCATGGTTGAAGATAGAGCAAGCTCATTTGCTGCCGCTGCAAAGCTTCCTTGCTCCACCACCTTTACAAAAGTATTCATGCTGGTGAGTTTGTCCATTCAAAACCTTTACTAATGAGTCAAAAAAATAAAAGCGCGTTTTTACTCGTTGCAGATTCGTGCAGTATTACATCACAGTAATATTCAGTCACACAAGTAATGAGGGGAACAAATAATGCCAATTGCTATTTGGGCACTTGCCATCGGTGCATTTGCTATCTGTACCAGTGAGTTTGTCATCATGGGGCTATTACAGGAGGTCGCGAACGACCTCAGTATCACCATCGGTCAATCCGGCTTTTTGGTCACCGGCTACGCGCTGGGTGTTGTTCTGGGTGCACCGTTCCTGACACCATTTCTGGTCGGCCTGAAAAGAAAGCCTGTTCTGATCGGGTTGATGCTGCTTTTCACGCTGGGAAACATCGCCTGCGCCATCGCCCCCAGCTATGAAACCATGCTGGTTGCACGTCTGGTGACAGCACTTGCTCAGGCGACCTTCTTTGGTCTGGGTGCGGTCGTTGCCACCAAACTGGTTCCGGCCGACAAGCACGCCAGTGCCATCGCAGCCATGTTCATGGGCGCGACGCTGGCGAACATCTTCGGTGCGCCGCTGGGCACCTTTATCGGTCAGGAACTGGGCTGGCGCTCGGCGTTCTACGTTATTGCAGTTCTGGGCGTATTGTCTGCGCTATCTATTGCCAAATTGCTACCATCGATTCAAAAAGAAGCAGCGAGCAACCTGGCAGCAGAATTTCGCGCGCTGACACAGCCAGGCATGATTCGTGCCCTGCTGATTACCATCTTCGGTTTCGGCGGCACCTTCACAGCCTTTACGTACATCTCACCAATTCTGACCGAACTGACCGGCATGTCGATTGACTATGTCCCGGCCATGCTGCTGCTGTTCGGCTTCGGCATGGCGGTAGGCAATCCACTGGGTGCCCGCCTGTCCAATCAGGGGGTTATCTCCGGCATGCGTATCACGCTCGTGGCTCTGATTGCAGCGCTCGTCGCCCTGTACTTTGCCACACACTCCACCATCGCCATGATCATTGTGACTTTCCTGTTTGGCGCGGCGATGTTTGCCACGATTCCATCCCTGCAGACCTATGTCCTTTCCGAAGCCGGTAAGGCGCCAGTTCTGGCTTCAGCTTTCAACATTGCAGCCTTCAACCTGGGCAACGCCGGCGGCGCCTGGCTGGGTGGCATCTCTGTCGATAGCGGGATTGAACTGGGACTCCTGCCATTGATTGCTGCGTCGGTCAGTGTGGCTGGTCTGTTGCTCAGCCTGACGATCAGTACTCAAAAATCAGCACAACCTGTCGCAGCTTAACCAATATCATCCCCTTTTCTTTTGTAGGAAAGGGGCACTCACAAGGAAACAAATGATGGATCTTAAACTCAAAGGTAAAAAAGTAGTCATCACCGGTGGTTCCAAAGGGATTGGCGAAGCCATTGTGCATACCATGATTCAGGAAGGTGCCGAAGTGTTCTTCTGTGCACGTCAGTCTGAAAACGTCAATCAGATACTGAATACCTACAGCGAAATCAGTCATCAGATTCATGGCTCTGCATTGGACGTCACCAATCAGGAAGCTTTTTCAGCCTGGTTGCAGGAGATCGGCCATTTTGATGTATTCATTCCGAATGTAAGCGCCTTATCCGGCAGCTGGGATGACAGTCTGGAAATAGACCTGAAATCCACCATTCACTGCATTGAAGCCGTGATTCCCTGGCTGAACCAGAGTCAGACTCCAGCGATCACTTACATCGGCTCCAAAGCCAGCAGCTTTGCCACACCGGGCTTTGAGTCTTACGGGGCGGTGAAAGCAGCGATGACACATTACATGAAGTCTCTGGCTGCCGGCCTAGTCAGCAAGAGTATCCGCGTCAACGTCGTCTCGCCGGGAGATACCTTTGTCGAAAACGGATTCTGGGACAACATCCGGAAAAATCATCCGGATGTTTACGATGCCACAATCGCTGCAAACCCAATGGGCCGGCTTTGCACACCACAGGAGGTCGCGTCAGCGGTCGCGTTTATATCCAGCCCGAAAGCCAGTTTTATTTCCGGTACAAACCTGATTATTGATGGTTGTTCCACAAACCACATCCACATTTAACTCTGATAAAAGGAAGCAAGGAAGCAATGATGAATCTCAACCGACCTGAAAACTGTATTACTGTCGTCGTAGCGGATATGTTCAAAAACTTCGCCGATAGTAATGAGAATGTTCTGACCTATTCCTGTCTTGTCAAACAGCTGGAAAAGTATCAACCATCCGGTGAAGCCATCAAAATAATTGCCGGACAAGGCGTCACCAAAGAAGAATTGATGGTTCTGATTACCCGATATTCTGCTCAGCAGGACTACATCATCATGACCCCACAATTCACCTTACCTCGTGCGGGTTGCGAATATTCTCATAAGCATAAACAGCAGAACATCACAGTCAGCCTGGCACAGAAGCTAACGGATGATTCATACAAACTGGCGCTGACATTTGATGGTGGAAATGAGTTTTTCCAGGATCACATGACAGGGCAGCATATTCAGGGCATGGCGGTGATCGAGTCAATGCGTCAGTCATTTCTAGCGATTACCGAGCAGTTCTTCCTTGCCGATACCGATGAAGGTTACTACTTTGTTATTCATGAAATGGCGACCCGTTTTGAGCGTTTCGTATTTCCGATTGAAGCTCAAGTTCATTATCACATCCAGGAACAGCGTGTGAAATCAGGCCGTTATTATGCTCGGGTAAAGGTGACAGTTGAGCAGGGCGGAAATACCTGTGCAACCAGCGATATCAGCTTTACCGCATACAACAGCGTATTCATTGCAGAAAAAGAATTACAGATTGCTCAGGACACTCTAGATACCTATCTGACACAGCTGGAAGAAACCGAACAGCACTTCGAGGCTTCCCATGCAGCAGCCTGATATTCAGTCTTTTGCATTTTTTGATGTGGATGAAACCATTCTGAGTTTCAAATCGATGTTTTCTTTCCGGGAGTTCTTGTTCCAGGAAGAAGCCTACTCGGAAAGCAAGGCCGCAACATTCTTTGCGGCCTTACATGAGATGGCAGCTCGGTGTGACCGTTCAGAAGTGAACCGCTGGTTTTATCGTTCGCTGGCCGGATACACCCCGGCAGATATCGAAGCAGCTGTTGACCGATGGTTTTACGGACTGCTGGAATCCGATGAACCTGTTTATATCAGTAAAACCCTGGATTTTCTTGAAACACTTCGAGTAAACGGCGTTGAGCCTGTCTTCGTTTCAGGCTCGGCAGATTTTATTCTGGCGCCCTTCGCGAAAGCACTGAGCATCCGTCACCTGCTCTGTGCACATCTGGTTGTAGAGAACGGATATTACACAGGCGAACTGGCTCATCAGCCTGTCATCGGGGACGGCAAGCGCCTTGCCATTCAGTCATTTTCTGAAAAGCATAAGATTTCACTGCAGGCAGCTTATGCCATCGGCGACCACATATCAGATCTGCCCATGCTCGAAATCGTCGGCCATCCGACCGTGATGACCGGGCATCCTGAATTAGAGGTCATTGCTCAGGCAAGACAATGGCCGATGCTCTGAACGGAGAACTAAAGCACATGAATATGATCATCAATGCCCCGGATGGCCAATACAATGGCGAACTTTTTGATTTCGGAGACAAACACCACCTGGTTTTTTTCCCCGACTGGGAAGGCTGTAAAACAGATTATGCCGTCCGTAAAGCAGAGCAGCTTGCGATCGCGCTGTCCGGCAAAGTTTTACTGACCGATATTTATGGCCTGAACAACCAGCCAAGAAACTATGGTATTCAGGCTGATCCATTTATCCGCCAGACTCTGGGGAATCCGCTGGCGCTGAGAGAGAAAATGGCTGCACTGGCGCCAGTCTATGCAGAGCTGCTGGGGACGACACAAGAACAGCTCAGTTATGCCGGTGTCTGCTTCGGCGGAAGTATTGCTTTTGAAACCGGACGTTCTGAAGCGCGGGCCAAAAAAGTGATTTCAATTCACGGGACACCATCTTCCCCGTCACCACTCCAGCAAGCGAACACCACCCAGTTTCTGCTAATTCAGGGCACAAACGATCCTCATATTCCCATGCAGGAAGTAAATCGCTTTGCTGATGAAATGGCAACGGCCGGCAATGACTGGCAAGTCTCATTACTCGGGAATGCACAGCACAGCTTCACCAAAGAAGAGATTGGCACGGGGGGTTATGGTTCCCGGTTTGACAGCAAAGCAAATCAGCGGGCATTTCTTTATACCCAAGCGTTTATTGAGGCCTGAATATGGAGACACAAAAACAGGTCGTCATCATTGGCGCAGGGCCAGTCGGTCTGACTCTGGCCTGTTTTCTGACGCAGCAGAATATCCCGGTCAGAATTCTGGAAAGCCGCAGTGGCCCCGTGAATGAGTCACGGGCCCTGGGTGTACATGCCAGAACCCTGGAGCTGCTCCGGCCGCTGGGACTGGATAGCGAGTTCATACAGCATGGTCGTATCACGCACGATATGCACTTTCATAACACGAAAAAGAAGCTGTTCAGTCTGCGGTTCGGGGCGATCAACAAATTCACGCCCTATCCTTTTTACCTGATTCTGCCGCAAACCATTACAGAGCGCCTGCTCCTGCAATGGCTGAAACGTCATCAGGTTCATGTGGAGTGGAATACGACGTTGGACGAATTTCAGCAAACTGCAGACCAGGTCAGCCTGACGGTTCAGAAACCCAACGGCCGGGAAAACCTGACCGCTGCATATCTTGTCGGATGTGACGGAGCCAACAGCACCGTCAGACAAGCACTCAATATCGACTTCATCGGTGAAACCTATGAGGCTGTTTTCAGTCTTGCTGAAGTCAATATCCGGGAAGACAAGATCGAAACCGATGCCACCCATGTCTATCTTGCTGATCAAACTACCTGCGCAGTCATTCCGATGCCAAGCGGTCGCTACCGGATTGTGGGTCCGAACAGCGCCGGTGGCAGTGGCAATGACTTTGCCCATTTTAAGCATTTTCTGGACACCAACCATTTGTTCACGGATCTCAGCCTCTACGCTCCGGACCGGATCATTGATTATAAAATGCACAAACGGGTTGCCGAACGCTTCTCCGAAGGCCGAGCCTTTCTGTGTGGCGATGCAGCGCATATTCACTCACCGGCCGGCGGCCAGGGGATGAATACCGGGATGCAGGATGCAATCAACCTTGCCTGGAAACTGGCTTATGTGCTGAAGGGCGTGATGCCGGCCACCTTGCTCAGCAGCTATGACATTGAACGGCGCACGGTATCTCGCCATGTGGTCGATAACACAGATAAGGCCATGGCCTTTGTCACCAGCCCGAAACCTCTGAACCGTTTTCTGCTCAATACCCTGTATCCGATTGCCACCAAGTGGTATCAGCCCAGAAAAATGCTCTCGGCCATGGCTCAGCTTGAAATCAGCTACTACAAACCGGCAGAAAAAATCCGTGAGTTCATGGTGAAAGGAAAGCGACTTCCCTGGTTTGATATCAATGCCTCATTAAACAGTTTCGACCTGCTGGATGGCCAGTCATGGCTGCTGCTGATCAATCGCAGTCACACCGGTCAAACGGCCACATCGGAGCAATACAGGCAGCTTCAGCGTTGTAGCCAGGGGCAACTCAGGATCGCAGAGCTGTATCCCAACCGGTACTACAGGCCGGTCGAACCTGCGGACAAGGCTGTCAGTACATATCCGCTTCGTCATCCCATTGCCGGATTCGGGACGACCTACTTCGTTCTGGTGCGTCCGGACGGATATATCCACCATATCGAAAAGAAAAATCCAGCGTTGGATATCGTGGAAGCACTCTTTTCAACACACCAGAACAAGGAGTGAGCATGTATCTGTCGGGTTTGGATATCACATTGCCTGCACGCCGCATAACGACAGTGCAGGCCATTGAAGCCAGTGAGTACGATACTCCGAATGCCGAGCGGGATGGTTATCTCGGCGCCGCTATCGAAGACAAACTTTACCCTGCAGACATGGCATTACATGCAGCACGAAAAGCACTGGCTGAAAGCGGCCATGCACCAGAGCAGGTTGCAACTCTGAGCTATGCCTCCATCCACCGCCACGGCCACGCCCGGCTCTGGAGTCCGGCAGCCTACCTTCAGCACCAGTTAAAAATCGACAATGCGCTGCCTGTCAGTATTCAGCACGGATGCAACGGTGGATTTCTCGCTTTGAAACTGATGGCACCTCATATTCAGGCTGATCAAGTCGGGCTGCTGGTCACGGCAGATCGGTTTGCAGAGTCTGGCTTTAACCGATGGATGGGTGACTATGGCCTGATCTATGGCGACGCCGCCGTTGCTGCAACAGTGTCGGCGCAATCCGGCTTTGCCAAAATTCTGCATTTTGACGTTTGCAGCCTGCCTGCGCTGGAAAGGCTGCACCGAATGCCACTCCCATCGCCGGAAACAGCCGGCAGTTACTTCAGTGAATATGATATCCGCCGGACTAAAAAAAGCTTTCTGGAGGCATTCTCCCGGGAAGGATTTGTTGAACCAATTCAGCGGGCGCTGACCCGCCTCAGAAATGCATTACTGGATAAGTACAACCTCAGAGAGCACCCGGCCCGCTGGCTGATTCCCCCCTTTGTCGGAAACAGCATCCGGGAAGAAACCTATGAGGCCCATTTCGGTGATCTGGCCACTCACAATGCCTGGCAGTTCGGTCGGGAAATCGGTCATACCGGTGCCAGTGACGGATTGCTGGGGTTACACCTGCTGCGTCAGAAGGGTCATCTCCAGCCTGGAGACCGCGTCCTCATCATCAGTGCCGGTGCCGGCTTCAGTTGCAGCGTTGTACTTCTTGAAATGCAATCACCTAAAGACCAAGAGGAAACCATCTAATGCGTACCATCACACTTCACGAAGACATTGCCATTCATCCCATCGGACTGGGTTGCATGGGAATGTCGGAGTTTTATGGTCAGAAAGACGATCATCTGTCTCTGACGGTCATGCACGCAGCTGTCGAGCTGGGTGTAAATATGTTTGATACCGCTGATTTATATGGCAACGGACACAACGAATCTTTGATTGGTCAGTTTTTGCGTCAATCCAGCCAACACCCCTATATTGCAACCAAATGCGGCATTGTCCGACACCCGGAAATCCTTCCTGACGGGAATTTCCGACGCTCCTATAACGGTCAGAAGGGTTACATCATCAGTGCTTGCGAAAACAGCCTGAAACGTCTGGGCGTGGAAACCATTGATCTTTATTACCTGCATCGCCGCGATCCAGACACCCTGCTTGAGGAAAGCGTCGACGCCATGGCAACACTCGTTCAGCAAGGGAAAATTCGTGCGGTCGGGCTGTCAGAAGTCACCGCAGATGAAATTCATCGTGCCAATCAGGTCCATCCGATTGCCTGTGTTCAGTCGGAGTATTCTCTATGGAGCCGTCAAGCCGAACAGAACGTGCTGGCTGCATGCAGAGAAAACAAGACACGTTTTATTGCGTTCAGCCCGCTTGGCCGGGGGTTAGTCACATCAGATATTGCATTGGAATCCGGCGACTTCAGGCAAAATATTCCTCGCTTTGACTCCCATCATCTCAACCAGAATGAACCCCTGTTTGAACTACTATCAGATGTTGCTGCACGCAACGGCATCACAACTGCGCAAGTGTGTCTGAGCTGGCTGCTCGCTCAGGGAGATGATATTGCCGCGATTCCCGGTACACGCCATCTGACTTACCTGGAACAAAATATGGCTGCAGCGCAGCACCCGCTCAGCGAAGCCGATCTGAAATTACTGGATCGTCATTTTCAGCCCGAGAATATCAGTGGCGATAAATATCTAATTCCGTCATAAGTTCAAGCCAGAAGATAATCTCTGCCCCGGACTCCATATTGCGTTCGATGGGCCGGGCCTCCTACCACAACTTCACCCTTGTCCAGGAATTAACATCCCCACAGAATGTGCGGCATGAAACGCCCGGCAGACGGTTCAAAGCTTCAGCGCAGTCAAACGCTCGTGCAGACCGCACTCCTGGCGTACTGCATATGCAGGCAGCGCACCTTGTCCCACTGCGCGATGCCGCCGATACCGTAGCGGTGGAACAGCTCGGCATCGTCGGCCAACGCCTGCTCGATCCGCTTGACCCAGCCGGCGGTCTCGATCTCGGCGATCAGTTGATAAAGTTCCCTCGAGCAGAGCCAGTACAGGGTGGAAAAGGGCTTTGATCCGGACGAGTCCCCGCCTCCGTGCGGGGACTTCCATTTCCGGGCTCATGTTTCCGAGCCTAGTCCGCTTCGCGCTCCGGATTGCAGCAGTGCGGGGTCACCCCCTCGTTCGCCTCCAGGATCGAACCGGTCACGGCGTTGGGGCGGAACGCGGTGCACCCCTTCAAACCGAGCCGGTACGCCTCGCGATAGATCGCTTCGAACCCTTCGTAACCGTACTCCGACGGCACGTTGATCGTCTTCGAGATCGCGCTGTCGACGAACGGCTGCAGCGCCGCCTGCATCCGTAGATGCGCCTCCGGCTGCAGCGCGGAGGATTCGAGAAAGATCGGCGGCAGCGGTTGATCGGCGCGAAGCTGTCGCCACAGCGCCAGCGCATAATCGTTCAGTTCCCGGCTTTGGTAGCTGCCGTCCGCCCGCAGGATGCGACGCTGCTGCGCAAAGGCGTAGACCGGTTCCAGCCCGCTGGAGAGGTTGTTGGCCAGCAGACTGATGGTGCCCGCCGGTGCGATGGCGCAGAGGTGGCTGTTGCGGATACCGTCGCGGGCGATGCCGTCGCGGATATCCGCCGGCAGGCGGCAAACGAAGGGCGCCTCCAGATAGCGCGCCTTGTCGAACAGCGGAAAGCTGCCCCGTTCCGCCGCCAGCGCGACCGACGCGCGGTAGGCGCCGTGGCAGATGGTCCGCATCGCCTGCGCGGCCAGCGCCCGCGCCTCGACGGCATCGTAGCGCAGACCCAGCATGATCAGGGCGTCGGCCAGGCCGGTCAGCCCCAGCCCGATGCGTCGACTGGCCCGCGCCTGCCGCCGCTGGGCCCGCAGCGGAAAGCGCGATACCGAGATCACGTTGTCGAGCATCCGTGTCGCCAGCCCTGCACTCTGCGCCAGGGCCTCGAAGTCGAGCCGGGCGGCGGCGGTGAACGGTCTGTCGACAAAGCGTGTCAGGTTCAGCGAGCCCAGGTTGCAGGCGCCATAGGGCGGCAGCGGAATCTCGCCGCAGGGGTTGGTGGCGCTGATCCGTTCGCACCAGTGCAGATTGTTCTCGGCATTGATCCGGTCGATGAACAGCACGCCGGGTTCGGCACAGTCGTAGGCGGCACGCATCATCCGCTGCCAGAGCTCGCGTGCCCGCACCCGGCGCCAGACCCTGCAGCGCACCGGCCGGTCATGGCCCGGAAGCTCGCGCTCCAGGATCTCGCCTGCCGCCTCCGCCTCGTCCGCCGGCAGCGCATCGAGCGGAAACAGCAGCGGCCAGCTCTCGTCCCGGTCCAGCGCCTGCATGAACGCATCGCCGACCAGCACCGACAGGTTGAAGCGACGCAGCCGCCCGGGATCGCGCTTGGCGTCGATGAACGCCTCGATATCGGGGTGATCGCAGCGCAGGGTCGCCATCATCGCGCCGCGCCGGGCGCCGGTGGAGAGCAGCGTGGCGCACATGCTGTCCCACACCTGCATGAACGGCAGCGGGCCCGAGGCGATGGTGCCGGTCTCCCCGGCGCGGGTACCGGCCGGGCGCAGGGTCGAGAAGTCATAGCCGACACCGCCGCCCTGATGCATGGTCAGCGCGCCCTCGCGCAACGCGGCGAAGATACCGTCGATCGAGTCCTCCAGCCGCCCCATGACGAAACAGTTGAACAGCGTCACCCGCCGTCGGCTCCCCGCCCCGGCCAGGATCCGCCCGCCGGGAAGAAAGGTGAACTCCCTCAGCAGCGCATAAAAACGCCCGGCCCAGGCCCGGCGCTCGCCCGCTTCGGCCCGCGCCAGCGCCTTGGCCACCCGCTGCCAGGTGGCATCGATATCCGCTTCCGCCTGCCGGTTATCGACCAGGCGATACTTGTCGCGCCAGATGGCACGGGAGACGGGGTTGAACAGCGGGTCGGTGTCGGAGGGCATATCCGGTCTCGTCGGTGTTCGATCCCCCTGAGTATAGGTGGTGGCGCTGCTATGGCCGGGGCGAGGCGCTCGATCGGTTCGATATCCGTTGCGAATGACCCCGAGCGGAAGACGACTCAGATCGTCAGCGACGCCAAACGCTGGTGCAGGCCGAACTCCCGATCCATCCGCTCGCCGACCAGGTTGTCGGCCACCAGATGGTGGGCGTACTGCATATGCAGGCAGCGCACCTTGTCCCACTGCGCGATGCCGCCGATACCGTAGCGGTTATACAGATCGGTAAAACCCAGTTCGTCGATTCGCAGCCGATCCTCCGGCGCCATCAACCGCCAACGCAGATCGACATAGGCCTGCTGCTGGGCCAGGTAGCGCGCCCGCAGCTCGGCGTCGTCGGCCAACGCCTGCTCGATCTGCTTGACCCAACCGGCGGTCTCGATCTCGGCGATCAGTTGATAGAGTTCGCGCGAGCAGAGCCAGTACAGGGTGGGAAAGGGCTTGTCGTCGACCAGCGAGCGCATCTGCAGCACCACCGGCACGCCCTGTTGGGTGGCGTAGGCGATCGCCGCTATGCCGCGTGGCCTGCGCCCGAGCTGGCGCTCGATCATCTCCAGTTGTTCGGCTGTCGGTTGCATCGGTTTCCTGACATTCTTTTCAACGTTGCCGCTGTTAATTCGCTCGGGCGAGTGCGAGACAAGGCGGAGTTGGTTTAAAAAAGCGCAGTTTACTGTAGTAAATGAGCATTTTTTAAGCTGACTCCAACGCAGTATCGTGCCGCCCGAGTAGAATTAAACATGGGCGTAGTCGGCGCCCTGGCCTAGCCAGCGCCCGATCAGCGCCTGCATCAGGGCGGAGTCGCGCTCGATATCGGCGGCGGCGCGCTTGATCCGCGGCAGCAGGTCGGCATCGCGCTGCAGGTCGGCGATACGGAACTGCATCATGCCGGTCTGGCGGGTACCGAGCACCTCGCCGGGACCGCGCAGCTCCAGATCCTTTTCGGCGATGCGGAAGCCGTCGGTGCTCTCGCGCATCACCGCCAGGCGTTCGCGCCCCTGCTGCGACAGCGGCGCATGATACATCAGCACGCAGAAACTCTCGACCGAGCCGCGCCCGACCCGGCCGCGCAGCTGGTGCAGCTGCGCCAGCCCCAGCCGCTCCGGATTCTCGATGATCATCAGGCTGGCGTTGGGTACGTCCACCCCCACCTCGATCACCGTGGTCGCCACCAGCAGGTCCAGCTCGGCGGCCTTGAACTGCGCCATGATCCGTGCCTTCTCGGCCGACTTCAGCCGGCCGTGCACCAGGCCGATGCGCAGCTCCGGCAGCGCCTCGCGCAGGGACTCGGCGGTGACCTCGGCGGCCTGGCACTGCAGCGCCTCGGACTCCTCGATCAGGGTGCAGACCCAGTACGCCTGGCGCCCGTCGCGACAGGCGTTGCGCACCCGCTCCACCACCTCGACGCGTCGAGAATCCGCGATAACGACGGTGTTGATCGGCGTGCGCCCCGGCGGCAACTCGTCGATGATCGAGCAGTCCAGATCGGCGTAGGCGCTCATGGTCAGGGTGCGCGGAATCGGCGTCGCGGTCATGATCAACTGGTGCGGGGTCTGCTCGCCGTTGCGCCCCTTCTCGCGCAGGCTCAGGCGCTGATGCACGCCGAAGCGGTGCTGCTCGTCGATCACCACCAGCGCCAGATCGGCAAAGCGCACCTCGTCCTGGAACAGGGCATGGGTACCGACCACCAACCGCGCCTCGCCGGAGGCGATCCGCTCCAGCTCCCGCGTGCGCTGCTTGCCCTTGACCTTGCCCGCCAGCCAGGCCACGGAGATACCCAGCGGCTCCAGCCACTGATTGAAGTTGTTGAAGTGCTGCTCGGCCAGGATCTCGGTGGGCGCCATAACCGCCGCCTGGGCGCCGTTCTCCAGCGCCTGCAGCGCGGCCAGCGCCGCCACCACGGTCTTGCCCGAGCCTACGTCGCCCTGCACCAGCCTCAACATTGGAGCTGCCATGTTAAGATCGCGTGCCACCTCCCGTGCCACGCGCAGCTGGGCATCGGTGAGCTGGAACGGTAGTTGTGCCAGAAAGGGTCGACTCAGTTCGCCGCTCGCCTTCAGCCGCGGCGCACCCTGCTCGCGCACGCTGTGGCGAATCTTCAGCAGCGACAGGTGATGCGCCAGCAGCTCCTCGAACGCCAGCCGACGCTGGGCCGGATGGGTGCCGCCGAGCAGCCGCTCCTGATCGGCGTCGACCGGCGGCTGGTGCAGGTAACGGATCGACTGACGCAGCTCCGGCAGCTTCCATTTCTGACGCAATGTTTCCGGGATCAGATCCTCGACCACCCCCTTGTCGAGCCAATCCAGCGCCTGGTGGGCCAGGCCGCGGATCCGTCCCTGGGTCAGCCCCTCGGTCAACGGGTAGATCGGCGTCAGGCTCTCCTCGACCTCGGCCGGACCGCCGTCGCCGAGCACCCGATATTCGGGATGGACGATCTCCAGCCCGGCGGGACCGGGGCGCGCCTCGCCGAAGCAGCGCACCCGCTTGCCGGTCGCCAGGCTGTTCTTCTGGGCCGCGGAGAAGTGAAAGAAGCGCAGGCTGAGGGTGCCGGTACCATCCTGTATCCGGCACAGCAGCGCGCGGCGGCGGCCCATGACGATATCGGCGGCGGCGACGGTACCCTCGATCACCCCTTCGTCACCGGGCCGCAACGAGCCGATCGGCAGGATACGGGTACGATCCTGGTAGCGCAGCGGCAGGTGCAGCAGCAGGTCCTGGATCGTCTCGATGCCAAGTCGCTGCAGCTTCAGCGCCAGCGAGGAGCCGACCCCTTTCAGATCGGTCACCGGCAGCGGCGCACCTCCCACCTGCGGCATCAGGCGATATCCAGCACCGGCTGCTGTTCGTGGCAGGCCAGAATCGCCTGCATCAGTGCCTCGATCGCTTGGGGACGGGGAAAGCTGGCGCGCCAGGCCAGGGCCACGGAGCGGGTCGGCTGCGGGGCCTTGAACGGGCGGGTGGCGACCAGGTCGCGGGACGGGTGCCCCTCGATCGCCGAGATCGGCAATATGCTGCTGCCCAGTCCCGAGGCCACCATCATGCGTATCGTTTCCAGCGAGCTGCCCTCGGTGATGGTGTGCTGGTCGTGGAAGGACTGGTTCAGCGTCGGGCAGGCCTCCAGTACCTGGTCGCGGAAGCAGTGCCCTTCGCCGAGCAGCAGCATCCGCTCCTCGCTGATCCTGTTGGCATCGATCTCGCGCTCTTTCGCCAGCGCATGATCCTTGGGCAATACCATCATGAACGGCTCGTCGTACAGAGCCCGGGTCAGCACGTCGGGCTCGTGGAACGGCAGCGCGATGATGATCGCATCCAGCTCGCCGTTGCGGATCTTGCCGCGCAGCACCTCGGTGAAGTTCTCCTCGATATAGAGCGGCATCTGTGGTGCCAGCGTCTGCATCTGCGGAATCAGCCGGGGGAAGAGGTAGGGGCCGATGGTATAGATGGCGCCGACCCGCAGCGGCGAGGCGAGCTGATCCTTGCCCTCCTTGGCCATCTCGCGGATCGCTTCGGCCTGCTCCAGCACCATCTGCGCCTGGCGCACCACCTTCTCGCCGACGGGCGTTACCCTGACCGCGTTCTTGCTGCGTTCGAACAGCGCGACGCCGAGTTCCTCCTCGAGCTTCTTCACCGCGATCGAGAGTGTCGGCTGGCTGACGTAACAGCGTTCGGCGGCATGACCGAAGTGCTGCTCCTGGGCCAGGGTGACGATGTAACGAAGCTCTGTCAGCGTCATGCAGATTCCTCTGTTAAGATGCGCCGAGTGAATACGTGGAGATCCCAATGTACCCAACCCGGATTCTGATTGCCGGTTGCGGGGATATCGGCACCGCGCTTGGCCTCAGGCTTACGGCAGAGGGTGCCGAAGTCCTTGGTTTGCGGCGTACTATAAACCAGCTACCCGCACCCATCCAGCCAATCGCCGCCGACCTGTCCGTCGCCGACGGCGTGCCGCCGCTGCCGGCCTGCGACTACCTGGTCTACTGCGCAGCGGCCAAGAGCCGCGACCCGGATACCTACCGCGCCGTCTATGTCGACGGCCTGCGCCGGGTGCTGGCCGCGCTGCCCGAACCGCCCAGGCGGCTGTTTCTGACCGGTTCCACCGGCGTCTACGCCCAGAGTGACCACCAATGGGTGGACGAGTTCAGCCCCGCCGAGCCGGATAGCCCGACCGGCCGCATCCTGCTCGAGAGCGAGCAGGCGGCGCAGGCGGCGGATTGCCCGGCCACGGTGGTACGTTTCTCCGGCATCTACGGCCCCGGTCGCCACCACCTGCTGAGTCAGGTGCGCGCGGGCATCCAGGCTCCCGCAACCCCTATACACTATAGCAATCGAATCCATCGCGATGATTGTGCAGGCATATTGGCCCACCTGATCCGGCTTGACCACCGGGGCGAACGCCTGGCGCCGCTCTATCTGGCCAGCGACGATGCCCCGACGCCGATCCATGAGGTGATGACCTGGCTGGCCCGGCAGATGGGGTGCGAACGGAAGGAGACCCAGGCGGTGCGCCACGGCGGCAGCAAGCGTTGCCGCAATGCCCGTATCAAGGCGAGCGGCTACCGCTTCATCCATGCCGATTTCAGAAGCGGTTACGCCGCCGAGCTTTAAGGGTCGGGGAGGCTAGCTGTTGGCCAGTTCGTTGAGCAGCGTCTGCTGGGCGCTGAACCGCTCCTCGCCCTCGGCGGGCTGGTTCTGCGTGTAGCTGCCGTCGGAGTGCAGCTCCCAGCTCTGGCAGTTGTCGCGCAGGTAGTACTCCAGCTCGCCGCGGATACGGGCCGCATGCTTGCCGTACAGCTCGAAGCCGGTTTCGACACGGTTGAGCATGTTGCGCTCCATCCAGTCGGCGCTGGAGCAGATCACCGTCGGCTTGCCGGCGTTGGCGAACCAGTAGACACGGGTATGTTCGAGGAAGCGGCCGATGATCGAGCGCACCCGGATATTCTCCGAGATCCCCTCCAGTCCCGGCCGCAGTCGGCACATGCCGCGGATGATCAGGTCGATCCTGACGCCGGCCTGGGAGGCCTCGTACAGGGTACGGATCAGCTTGGGATCGGTCAGCCCGTTGACCTTGATGATGATATGTCCCTCGTGCCCCGCCTTGACGTTGCGGATCTCGTTATGGATCAGTTCGATCATCTTGGCATGCAGGGTGAAGGGTGCGTTGTACAGTTTCTGCAGCTTCTGGATCTTGCCCATGCCGGTGAGCTGCTGGAAGATCTTGTGCACGTCCTCCCCGACCTGGGGGTCGGCGGTCATGTAGCTGTAGTCGGTGTACAGACGCGCGGTGCCGGAGTGGTAGTTGCCGGTGCCCAGGTGGCAGTAACGGGTCAGGCTGTTGCCTTCGCGCCGCACCACCAGCATCATCTTGGCGTGGGTCTTGTAGCCGACCACGCCGTAGACCACCAGACAGCCGGCCTCCTGCAGACGGCTGGCCAACTGCAGGTTGCTCTCCTCGTCGAAGCGGGCGCGCAGCTCGATGACGACGGTGACCTCCTTGCCCGCCCGCGCCGCTTCCACCAGCGCATTGACGATATCGGACTTGACCCCGGTACGGTACAGCGTCTGCTTGATCGCGATCACGTCCGGGTCCTTGGCGGCCTGGCGCAGCAGGTCGATCACCGGGGTAAAGGACTGGAAGGGGTGCAGCAGCAGTTGGTCGCCGCGCTTGAGCGCGGAGAACACATCATCGGAGCTCTTCAGCTTGTTGGGCAGGCCCGGCGTGAACGGATCCCAGAGCAGCTCCTTGCGTTCGACCAGTTCGCGCACCGCCATCAACCGGGTCAGGTTGACCGGGCCGTCGACCCGGTAGATATGCTCCGCCGGCAGTTTGAACTCCTCCTGCAGGAACGCGATCAGCTGCTCCGGCGTGCGGTTGTCCACCTCCAGTCGCACGGCATCGCCGAACTTGCGCGAGTGCAGTTCGCCGCGCAGGGTGCGCGCCAGATCCTCGATCTCCTCGAAATCGAACGACAGGTCGGCGTTGCGGGTGATGCGGAACTGGAAGCAGCCATCCACCTTCATCCCCGGGAACAGGGCATCGGCGAACTCATGGATGATCGATGACAGGAAGATCAGGTTGTCGCCGCCGTCGCACAGTTCGTCCGGCAGTCGGATCAGGCGCGGCAGCGAGCGCGGCGCCGGGATGATCGCCATGCCGGTCTCGCGGCCGAAGGCGTCCTTGCCGTCGAGCTCGACGATAAAGTTCAGGCTCTTGTTGACCAGACGCGGGAAGGGGTGGGAGGGGTCGAGGCCGATCGGGCTGATCACCGGCACCACCTTCTCGTTGAAGTACTCCTCGACCCAGGCCCGCTGCTCCGGCGTCCAGTTGCCGCGGCGGTGGAAATGTATCCCCTCGCGCTCCAGCGCGGGCAGCATGATCTCGTTGAGGATGCGGTACTGACGCTCGACGTTGATGGTGCAGATCTCGCGGATCTTCTCCAGCACCTTCTGCGGATGCATGGCGTCGGGCCCCACCGCCTCGCGGCCATACTTGAGCTGGCGCATCTGCTCGGCGACGCGGATCTCGAAGAACTCGTCCAGGTTGCTGGAGAAGATCAGCAGGAACATCAGCCGCTCCAGCAGCGGCTGCCTCTCGTCCAGCACCTGTTCCAGCACGCGGACGTTGAACTGCAGATGGCTCAGTTCGCGATTGATGTAGAGCTCGGACGCCTTGAGATCCACCGGCGGGACTTCGATCGGATCGATGGTCGGCAGACTCTCGCGGCTGTCGCGCAGCGCGACCGTCGCTTCACAGGCCGCTTCCGATTCGGCGTTTTCAATCATCTCCACGACTCCCGTTTCCAGCTCCATCTCTCTCCAGCCAATAGTAGATCAGCGATTCAACAGGCGCGCGGCCCTCATCGCAAAATAGGTCAGGATGCCGTCGGCACCCGCTCGTTTGAACGCCAGCAGCGATTCCAGCATTACGCTCTCTTCGTCCAGCCAGCCGTTCTGAAATGCCGCCATGTGCATCGCGTACTCTCCGCTGACCTGGTAGGCGAAGGTGGGCACCTTCAGCTCCTCCTTCACGCGGCGCACGATATCCAGATAGGGCATCCCCGGCTTCACCATCACCATGTCGGCACCCTCGGCCAGGTCCAGCGCCACTTCGTGCAGGGCCTCGTCGCTGTTGGCCGGGTCCATCTGGTAGTTGAACTTGTTGCCCTTGCCCAGGTTGCCCGCCGACCCCACCGCATCGCGGAAGGGGCCGTAGTAGGCGCTCGCATACTTGGCAGAGTAGGCCATGATACGGGTGTTGACGAAGCTCTGGTCCTCCAGTTCGTCGCGGATCTGGCCGATGCGGCCATCCATCATGTCGCTCGGCGCGACGATATCGGCGCCCGCTTCGGCATGCGACAGCGCCTGGCGCACCAGGGTCTCGACGGTACGGTCGTTGAGCACATAGCCGCGCTCGTCGATGATGCCGTCCTGGCCGTGGGTGGTGAACGGGTCCAGCGCCACGTCGGTGATCACGCCCAGCTCCGGCACCGCGTCCTTGATCGCGCGCACCGCACGCTGAGCCAGACCGTTCGGGTTGTACGCCTCCTCCGCCAGCTCCGACTTGGCGCTCGCCGGCGTCACCGGGAACAGCGCCACGGCGGGAATCCCCAGCGCCGCGACCTCCTTCACCTCCTGCACCAGCAGGTCGATGCTCAACCGCTCGATACCGGGCATGGAGGCAACCGCCTCCCGATCGCCCCTGCCCTCGATCACGAACATGGGATAGATCAGGTCGTCCGGCGTCAGTCGATTTTCACGCATCATGCGACGGGAGAAATCGTCGGCACGCATTCGGCGCATACGGGTATCGGGGTAGAAACGCTGACTGTTGGTGAAAGCCACGGCTTATTCCTTAATTCTGGATTCGCATTTGACGACAGTTGGATGACATTTGCATGACAGCGGGAGCGGATACAAGGACCGGTCGAACCATTGGTGAAATTCTACCGCAACCGCCCCGCGGCCTCATCAGTTCTGGACCTATACGACTATACCCGTTTACGGATGAGCATGAATTATTCGAAAGAGGATCGGGAAAAATTAGGAAAAATTCCTATATCCTTTTTTGCGGACACAATCATAATAGGGCTCATGGATCTCCTGTTCAGGGATTGAATGCCCGGATGGCGCGTAAAACGGCATCGCAGGACAGCAGGACTGCAAGCAGGACGCGGCGAGATGCATGGACAACGGAGTGCCAATGAAGGGGTGTATGACGGAACATACACCCCTTTCTCTTTTCTGCTTCCTCGAAACAAGCCATCCGGCCACATCCTGCCGACAATTCCGAACATCGCGCACGGGCACCCCGCCCGACCTTCAAGATGGAACGACGACCGTTTTACCTGACAGCGGCGGCTCCGCCCACACCCGTTGCGACAGCGCTGCCGGCGACTCCCTGCGCCCGTCGAGCAGCCACTCCACCAGGGCCGATGCAGTGTCGGGCCAGGGCCGGGGCTCGGGATTGGGTCGACGCAGCCAGTCGGCAATGGCGTCGACATCCAGACCGGACATGATAGCGGCCCGACCCAGCTCGCCGAGCGCCTGGGCGTTGGCGGACTGCTCGACCTGATTGGCCAACGGCTTGACCAGCAACTTCTTGCCCGCCTGAATCGCCTCGCTGCACAGACCGAAACCGGCGTTGGCGATAACACCGTCGCAACGGGCCAGATCACGTTGAAAACCGTCGCGGGCAAAGGGCTTGAGCACCAGGTTCCGCTCGACCCGCTGCTCCTTGATCGCGGCATAGATCAGGAAGCGGTGATCCGGAAAGCCAAGTAGCGTCTCACGGATTCGATCAAGACTCTCGAAGGGGAGGTAGACCAGCACCTCTCCCGGCGTGGTCGTCAGTGGATAGGCCGGCGGCTCGATCAGCGGCGGCAGGATCGGCGCATCGAAAGGGTCCCAGTGCACGCCGATCGCCTGATCGACCGGCGCCATCAGCCCGAGCGCGGGCTTCAGCCAGGGTGCCGACGAGGAGCCGGGCACGCGATAGCGGAAGGCGTACTGGTGGGCGATGCCGACGCTCGGTACCCGTTTCAGACGGGCGGCCCAGGCGGTCACCGGTTCGAAGTCGGTCAACACCAGGTCGTAACCGTCGAGCGCCAGCGACCGCGCGTCACGCCAGAGCCGGAGCAGGCTGTTGCCGAACAGCGTCCGTCCCAGTTGCACCTTGCCGGCGGCGGTAAAGAAGGTCAGCCCCCGACGTACCCGATAGTCACCGAACGGCTCCATATTGAAGAACCGCTCCGGTTCCCGTCCGCTGAACAGGTAATCCACCTCGACCCCTGCTCTCGCCAACGCCGCGGACATGACCCGTGCGCGGGTGATATGACCGTTACCCGTGCCCTGCACACCGTACAGTATCCGCATCTCAGAACAGCTCCCACAGGTGCAGCGCGAACGCACCGCTGCAGATGCCCAACAGTGCACCGGCGGCGATATCGGTGGGATAGTGTACGCCCAACAGCACACGCGCCAGGCCGATCATCGCGGCGACGGTGAAGACGGCCGGCGCCAGCGAGGGGTAGAAACTTGCCAGCACGGTGGCAAACAGGAAGGCCGCAGCCGCGTGGCCGGACGGAAAACTGAACCTGTCGGACGGCTCGATCACGGCCCTGAACCCGGCCAGCCGGTGGCAGGGGCGGTCACGGCGGATGGTGTTTTTCAGCAGCAGATAGAGTGGTAGCTCCAGTGCGAACGCGATCAGCCCTACCTCGAGGAAAACCGCCCCCCGCTCCGGCTCCCAGAGCGCAAACCCCAACCCGAGCAGCAGGTACAACACGCCATCCCCCAGCCGGGATATAAACCGACTCACGGGTGCCATGCCGAGATTTCGGTGCAGGTCGTTGCACCAGTAGAAAAGCCGGGTATCGACGGCGGTCAGCTTCTGCAGTCTGGTCATGGCGGTCATCCGTTTCTGTGCAGCCTGCAGACATTATTCACAGGCTCGGATGACAGGCCGATGACCGGCGCTTGACGCTTTGGTGACGCGGGCGCGTCAATCCAGCGTGCGGTGGAACCAGTCGGACGCCAGGCCGGTCAGCAGCGACGGGTTGTCCCAGGGGATCATATGCCCCTCGCCCGGCACTTCGATCAGCCCGAACGGGTGCTTGAGCGCCGCCAGCACCCGTTGGGTATAGGCCGGCGGCAGTACCTCGTCATGCTCGCCCTGAATGATCGCCGCCTGGAAGGCGTATTCCCGGCCGGTCACGCCTGCGCGATGGGTGAACAGGCTCGACAGGGTGCTGAGCGGATAATCGAACACGACACGACGATCATCGTTGATCGCCTCTCCCGCCGGATTACCGGCCAGCAGGGTGTCGTAATCGATGAACGAGCGCAGCGGCATCCGCATCGACGGGAACAACTGCGCCGTGCCCCAGGTCCAGAACCAACCGAACTGATGCAATATATCGGGCGGCACTTCGGTCAACAGCAGGGTGCCGCAGAGTACCGATTGAACCCGCGCGTCGCGCTCCGCCAGTGCCACCGCGAGCATGGCGCCGATGGAGTAGCCGTACACGCCGACCCGACCGTTCGAACGCGGCAGCAGCGTCGACACCACCCGCTCCAGATCGCACACGGCCTGCGCAACGGTATACTCGCCGCGCCGGCCATCCGAGTAGCCGTGACCGCGCGGATCGACGCCGACGACGTTGAACCCCCGGTCGCTGATCGATGCCAGCAGTTCGGCATACAGCTCGCAATAGGTACCGATTCCCGGCAGGAACAGGATCAACGGCGCACTGTCGGCATGGTGGTAATACTCGCAATGCACGCCATCGGGACCGACGCGGAACGCTTCGCGCCGCGCCAGAAAGGGTGCCAGTCCCAGCTTGTCATGGAGTACGGCGCGGACCGGATCATCAGCCGGCTGCGGTGGAGCCGGGTATTCGGCGGGTCGATTCATGTGCGTTTCCGTATCGTGAACGAGCGGTGTCAGGCGCTACTTCTGGCAGGCCTTGCAATAGACCGTGCTGCGCTGAGCCAGGCGCACCTCCTGCAGGATGGTGCCACAGCCGGGGCAGGGTGCACCAGCCCGACCGTAGACGTTGAGCTGCTGGGCGAAGTAGCCGGGCTTGCCGTCGCCGCCGACAAAGTCACGCAACGTGGTACCGCCCTGCTCGATCGCCCGCGCCAGTACCGACTTGATCGCGGCGGTCAAACACGCCAGCCGCTGCGCCGCGATCCTGCCCGCGGCGCGGCGCGGGTCGATCCCGGCCAGGTAGAGCGCCTCGTTGGCATAGATATTACCCACCCCGACAACGACGTGGCTGTCCATGATCAGCGCCTTGATGGTGCCGCGCCGCCCCTTGCAGCAGCGTACCAGATACTCGGCGTCGAACGCCTCGGAGAGCGGCTCCGGGCCCAGCGACGCCAGCAGCGGATGCACCTCATCCGCACCCTGCCACAACAGGGCTCCGAAGCGGCGCGGATCGGTCAGGCGCAGCATCTGCCCGCTCTCCAGCTCCAGATCCACATGATCATGCTTGCCGGCCGGCGTCCCGCGAGGCAGGATCCGCACGCTGCCCGACATCCCCAGGTGCAGCAACGCCGCACCGGCGGCCACCTCGATCAGGAGATACTTGCCCCGCCGATGCACTGCCAGGACTCTCTGCCCCTCCAGCCTGGCGGCCAGATCGGCCGGTATCGGCCAGCGCAGCCGTGGCCGGCGCACGACCAGGCGGGAGATGCTCTGTCCCTGCAGGTGGGGCGCAATCCCCGCGCGGCTGGTTTCGACCTCCGGTAGTTCCGGCATTCAATCATTCCACTTTCGGTTAACGGGTCTGCGGCCGCAGCACCAGGTACACCCCGGTTACCGCCACGGCCACGCCGCACAGCGCGAGGAGCCCCAGTTGCTCGTCGAACAGCCACCAGGCCTCGATGGCGGTGACCGGCGGCACCAGATAGAAGTAACTGGCCACCCGCGCCGCCTCGCCCTCGCGGATCATCAACATCAGCAACAGTATCGCCGAAACCGACAAGCCGATCACCAACCAGGCCAACGACGCGATCAACGGCAGTTGCCAGTCCACGACGCCCTGCTCGAAACCGGCGGTCAGGAGTCCCATCAGCAGCGCGGTGGACAGATACTGGAAAAACGAGCCCGAGAGCAGATCCACCCCCTGACCGAAACGCTTCTGATACAGAGTGCCGATCGAGATCCCGAACAGGGCGATCAGGATCGCCGCCAGCGCCTGCGGCTGCAGTTCGAACTGCCCCAGCCGGTTGCCGCCGACCAGTACCAGCACCACCCCGGCCAGGCCCAGCGCCAGCCCGATCCACTGCAGAGATCGCAGCCGCTGCTGCCACATCAGCAGGGCCAGGCAGGCGGTCAACACGGGCTGCAGACCGACCACAAGCGACGCGACACCGGCGGGCATCTGCCAGCGGATAGCGGCGAACACGCCGCCGAGATACGCCGCGTGCACCAGCGCACCGACCACCATCTGGTGCAGCGCCTGCCGCGGGCTCGGCCAGCGCGCCCGAAATGCCAGGATCAGCGCGAAAAACACCAACAGCGTAAACAGCATGCGGATAAAGAGAAAGTTGAACGGCTCGATATGGGGCAAGCCGAATCTGGCGCCGATAAAGCCCGTGCTCCACAGCAACACGAAGATCAGCGGAATCCACTGTTTGAACCCGGTTGGCGTATCCATGCAAGCGCCCTATGGCAGACCGTTGAGGTGAAGGCGCCATACTATGCCAGACTGTCGGGACATAATCCTATAGACAGCCCGGCGGGGTTTTGCCGATACAGATTACACCTTGAACTGATTCACCAGCCCGGTCAGTTCCGCCGCCAACGCCGCCTGATGTTCGGCGTTCTGCGCCACCAATGACGATACCTCATTCACTTCGTTGGCCGCACCGTGAATCGCCTCGATATTGGCGTTGATCCCCTCGGAGACCTGGTGCTGCTCTTCGGCTGCGCCGGCGATCTGGCTCGTCATGTCGGAGATCCGGTCGATCGATGCCTTGATCGACTCGAACGCCTCCCGCGCCTGCGCCACGCGCTCGACGGCACGCTCGGACTGGGTTTGACTGGCATCCATGTTCTCTACCACCCGATGGGTTCGGCTATTGAGCCGCTCCAACAGGGTGTCGATCTCCTCCGTGGACTCCTGGGTGCGTTGTGCCAGACTGCGCACCTCATCCGCCACCACGGCAAATCCACGTCCCTGATCGCCGGCCCGGGCCGCCTCGATGGCGGCGTTCAACGCCAGCAGGTTGGTCTGCTCGGCAATGCCGCGGATCACGCCCAGTATCGTGTTGATCCGTGCGGTTTCGGCCTCCAGCTCGCGGATATACCCCACCGACTGGCTGACCTGCCCACTCAACGCTCTGACACTCTGCTCGGTTTCGGCCACCACCTGCTTGCCGTTTTCGCTGACGCTCTGACCGTCCGCCGCGGCTTCGGCCGTCATCGCACAGTTGCGGGCCACCTCGTTGGCGGTTGCCGACATCTCGTTGACGGCGGCCACCATCGCCTCCACTTCGGAGAACTGATGGTGACTGGCCTTCTCGACCGAGAGCGCGCTGCTGCGCCCCTCTTCCGAGGCGGCCTTGAACTGTTGTGCGGTACCGTTGATGCGCGCCACCAACTGCTGAATCGACTCCAGGAACTCGTTGAACCACTGCGCCAACTGGCCGGCTTCGTCACGACTGCTCACACTCAGGCGTCGTGTCAGGTCGCCGCCCCCCTCCGCGATTTCGCGCAGGCCGCCACTGACCAGCAGGATCGGCTTGACCAGCATACCCGCGATCCAGAACGCCAGCAGCAGCACCGCCAGCACGGCGACCGCAGTGATGCCCAGAGTGGTCCAGATGATACCGATGGCCGGTGCCATGATCTCGCTCTGCGGCATCAGGGCGATCATCTTCCAGCCAAGCCCGGGCGAGCGATGCACCGTCGCTTCGTAGGTTTCGCCATTCAGCGAGATCCGGATCTGGCCGCCGTCGGTGTTCGACAGCGTTTTATACGCGTCCCCCTCGAGTTCGCGCAGCTTCTTGAAGTTATGCTCGGGGTTGGCCGCATCCACCAGCACCGTACCGGTGTCCTCGATCAGCATCATGTAGCCCCGCTCGCCCAGTTCGGCGTCACGGGCCATTTCGGTCAGGGCGTTGAGCGATACATCCATCGCCATAACGCCATAGTTCTTCCGCTCCGCCGTATCGAACGACTTCACCACGCCGTACAGCGTCTGATCATCCGTGGCCCAGTAGTACGCCCCGGTCATCGCCAGCTTGCCCGGGGTTTCAAGCGCCCGTTGAAACCAGGGCCGCTTGCGCGGGTCGTAATTGTCGCCGGATTGCCCCTTCGGCCACTGCACATAACCGCCATCGGCCGTTCCCATGTAGACGTAGGCAAAGCCGGGGTGGGTTTCACCGAATCGCTCCAGCAGGGCATAGATCTCCTGCTCGACCGGGCCGTTCCGATCGGGGGTCATCTGCCGGGCCTGCTTGTCCATGTAGGTCGACAGGCTGCCGTCCGCCTGCTTGAGAACCGGCGAGCGCGCCAGAAAGTCCACGTTGGCGGCGATCTCGTCGAAGAAGGCAGTGAATGCGTCATCGAGCTTCGCCACCTCCTTTCCGCTGAGTTCCGCAAACCGCTGCTCCGCCAGTGTGCGCGACTGGGAGATCATATAGGACGCCAACAGCGCAATCGGCACCAAGGTTGTGATCAGGAAGGCGACCACCAGCTTCTGCTTGATTCTCATAACATCCCCTACTGCTTACTCCGCTGATTCGCGGTGAGATATCTCCCTCCGACATCCCATGACTTGATTATAGAAACCGAATAGCAAACCACACACCCTGATCGCCCGTTCTCACGGTGCACGGAACAAGACTGTTCGCCCATTCAGAAAAAACTTATCGGGAGACGGGAGCGACCTGAAGCGGGGAATCAATCGGAGGCAGCACAGCGACCGGCGCCGGAACGAAAAAGATCCGGAACCCTAGGAGGATTCCGGATCTTTTATCTCTGGATCGAGCGACACGAAGCGCCTTGCCGATCCTGCCCGGCCAACAAGCAGACAGGCTTGAGAGGAGAGCGGATCAATTACTTGATCTTGGCTTCCTTGTAGATGACATGCTTGCGAACGACCGGATCGTATTTCTTGAATTCGAACTTGTCCGGAGTGTTACGCTTGTTCTTGTCGGTGGTGTAGAAGTGACCGGTGCCGGCAGAGGATACCAGTCGGATCTTTTCGCGTGCGCCTTTAGCCATGACTCAGTTCCTCACACTTTCTCGCCACGGGCACGCAGTTCGGTCAGAACCGTGTCGATGCCCTTTTTATCGATGATGCGCATGCCCTTGGAGGAAACACGCAGACGAACGAAACGGTTTTCGCTCTCAACCCAGAAACGGTGCCAGTGCAGGTTCGGCAGGAAGCGGCGACGCGTCTTGCGCTGAGAGTGGGAAACGTTGTTCCCGGTGACCGGGCCCTTGCCCGTTACCATGCAAACTCGAGACATTTTCAGTAAACCTTATCTTAGGGTTCTCTATTAACCTCTGTCCGATCTTTATCGAGAGCGGTGCAGCAACTCTCTCAGGCGGAGCGTCCAATAAACCGAACTGAATACCGTACCATTACGGGACAGAAGGCCGCGCATAATACAGAAAACCGGCGGCAAGCACCAGTCTTTTGTCTATTTAATCACCAGCCCTGTCCGGGCCGTAACGGCACCCGGGGTTCTGTAACCGGGATAGGGAGCGTTCAAAGCCAGCCACGCTCGGCAAAGGAGACGCTCTCGGCGTCCCCCACCACCAGGTGATCGAGCACCCGCACCTCTACCAAGCCCAGCGCCTGCACCAGCCGATCGGTGATCTGCCGATCCGCCTGCGAGGGCTCGGCCACGCCCGAGGGGTGATTGTGCGCCAGAATCAGCGCCGCCGCCTGATGCCTGAGCGCCAGCGCCACCACTTCACGCGGATAGACACTGGCGGCATTGATGGTACCGAAAAACAGCGGCTCGTAATGGATCACGCGGTGGCGGTTGTCCAGCAGCAGGCAGGCGAACACCTCGCGGCTTTCATGCCGCAGTTGAGCCGCCAGGTACTGGCGTACCGCCTGCGGGCTCTCCAGCGCCGAACCCCGTTCGAGCTGCGCGGCCAGATGGCGGCGCGACATCTCCATCACCGCCTGCAACTGCACATATTTCGCCTGCCCCAGACCCAGCGCCGAACAGAACCGGGCTTCGTCGGCCTCGATCAGTTGGCGCAAGCCGCCAAAACGCACGAGCAGTTCCCGCGCCAGGTCCACCGCGCTCTTGCCCTTGACCCCGGTACGCAGAAAGATCGCCAGCAGTTCGGCATCGGACAGCGCCGCGGCACCCCTTGCCAGCAGTTTTTCCCTCGGCCGCTCCTGTGCCGGCCAATCCGTTATCGCCATTGTCCACCTCCCTGTGGCCAGTATGTCATCGTCCCGTACTACGCAATGCAGAGCCAAGATGGTATCTTAAAGCGCTCGATCAGCCCACCGGTTCATCCAGATATCATCGGACACACAGGGTATGCACAGACTTACTAACCGCCGGATCCTGTTGGGGATTACCGGCGGCATCGCGGCCTACAAGAGCGCCGAACTGACCCGGCTGCTCAGGGGCGCCGGCGCCGATATCCGCATCGTCATGACGCCGGCGGCGACCGAGTTCATCACGCCGCTGACGCTGCAGGCGCTGTCCGGAAACCCGGTTCATCTGCAGTTGCTGGATCCGGACGCCGAAGCCGGCATGGGCCATATCGAACTGGCGAAATGGGCCGACCTGATTCTGGTCGCACCGGCCAGCGCCAACTTCATCGCCCGTCTCGCCGCCGGCATGGGCGACGACCTGCTCACCACGCTGTGCCTGGCCAGCGAGGCACCGATCTGCCTGGCACCGGCGATGAACCAGGCGATGTGGCGCGATCCCCGTACCCAGCAGAACGTGGACAAGTTACAAGCCGGCATCGGCATCCGCCTGTTCGGCCCCGGCGTCGGCGAACAGGCCTGCGGCGACACCGGCCCCGGTCGCATGCTGGAGCCGGCGGAGCTGGTCGGTCTGTGCGCCGACCAGTTCGAGAGTCTGGCGTTGAGCGGTCGCACCGTATTCATCACCGCCGGACCCACCCGCGAGGCGCTGGACCCGGTACGCTATATCTCCAACCACAGCTCCGGCAAGATGGGTTACGCCCTGGCCGAGGCGGCGCGTGACGCGGGTGCCCGGGTGCGGTTGATCTCGGGTCCGGTCAACCTGGCCGTGCCCGACCGGGTCGAATGCGTGCAGGTGGAGAGCGCCCAGCAGATGCTGGAGGCCTCGCTGCAGGGACTGGCCGAGTGCGACCTGTTCATCGCCGCCGCCGCCGTGGCCGACTACCGCCCGGTGTCGGTGTCCGAGCACAAGATCAAGAAGGGTTCGGAGGAGATCATGGAGCTGCACCTGGTCAAGAACCCGGATATCGTTGCCTCCGTCGCGGCCGCCGCCGAACGCCCCTTTACCGTCGGCTTCGCCGCCGAGACCCGCGATGTGGAGAGCTACGCCCGGGACAAGCTGAAACGGAAAAAGCTGGACCTTATCGTCGCCAACGATGTCTCACTTCCCGGCATCGGCTTCAACAGCGACGACAACGCCGTCACGCTGATCAGCGCCAACGACAGCGAAGCCCTGCCGCAAACCAACAAACAGCAGCTGGCCCGCCGGCTGATCAACCGGATAGCTCAATACTTCAATGAATATGCGAAAACTACAGGTAAAGATTCTTGACGACCGTATCGGCAGCCAGTTCCCGCTGCCGTCCTACGCCACTGCAGGCTCCGCCGGCCTGGACCTGCGCGCCTGCCTGGACCAGGCCCTGACACTGGAGCCGGGCCAGTCCGAACTGATCCCCACCGGTCTTGCGATCCATATCGAAGACCCGAACCTGTGCGCGATGATCCTGCCGCGCTCGGGTCTGGGGCATAAGCACGGCATCGTGCTGGGCAATCTGGTCGGTCTGATCGACTCCGACTATCAGGGCCAGCTGTTCGTCTCCTGCTGGAACCGTGGCCAGACCAGGTTCAACGTCGAGCCGGGCGAGCGGATCGCGCAGATGGTGCTGGTGCCCGTCGTGCAGGCGGACTTCGAGGTGGTCGAGGCGTTCAGCGACAGCGACCGTGGCGATGGCGGTTTCGGCTCTTCCGGCCGCCACTGAAGCGATAGAAAGGAGTCTGCCATGAACCACGACCTCAAAAGCTACGACCTCGAAACATTCGATACCGGCGTATTTCGCGCCTACGACATCCGCGGCATCGTCGGTGCTTCACTGACCGAACCGCTGGTCTATCACCTGGGCCGCGCCTACGCCGCCGCTGCCCACGCCCTGGGGATAGGCGAAGTGGTGGTCGGCGCCGACGGCCGGCTGTCCGGCCCGCGGCTGAAGGAGGTGCTGACCGACGGCCTGCGCGACGGCGGCTGCGACGTGGTCGATATCGGCTATGTGCCGACGCCGGTGCTCTACTTCGCCGCCCATCAGACCGCGCATCAGACCGGCATCATGATCACCGGCAGCCACAACCCGTCCGACTACAACGGCTTCAAGATGATGCTGGCCGGTCACACCCTGTCCGGCGACGAGATCCAGAATCTGCGCGCGCGTATCGAGCAGCGCGACTACACCGAGGGCAGGGGCTCGCGCCGCGAGGAGGATGTGGCCGAAGCCTATCTGCAGCGGATCTGCGGCGATGTGCATGTCGACCGCCCGCTCAAGGTGGTGGTCGACTGCGGCAACGGCATCCCCGGCATCCTCGCGCCGGAGCTGATTCAGCGCCTGGGCGTCGAGATCGTTCCGCTGTTCTGCGACGTCGACGGCACCTTTCCCAACCACCATCCCGATCCCGGCAAGCTGAAGAACCTGCAGGACGTGATTGCCAAGGTGGCCGAAACCGGCGCCGATCTGGGCCTGGCGTTCGACGGCGACGGCGACCGTGTCGGCGTGGTCACCGAGAAGGGCAAGGTGGTCTACCCGGATCGGGTGATGATGCTGTTCGCCGAGGATGTGGTCGCACGCAATCCGGGCGCCGAGATCCTGTTCGACGTCAAGTGCTCGCGCCTGCTGCCGCAGGTGATCGCCCGTGCCGGCGGCGAGCCGACCATGTGGAAGACCGGTCACTCGCTGATCAAGCGCCAAATGAAGGAGTGCGGTGCGCTGCTGGCCGGCGAGATGAGCGGCCATATCTTCTTCAAGGAGCGCTGGTACGGCTTCGACGACGGCCTGTACAGTGCCGTGCGCCTGCTCGAGATCCTGGCCCGGCGCGATGAAACCGCCGATGCGATCTTCAGTGCCTATCCGGAGGATCTGAGCACACCGGAGATCAACATCGAGGTTACCGAAGAGAGCAAGTTCCGGATCGTCGACGCGCTGCAGCAGCTCGACTTCCCCGGCGGCGACGTCTGCCGTATCGACGGCGTGCGGGTCGACTACCCGGACGGCTGGGGCCTGGTGCGCGCCTCCAACACCACACCGGTGCTGGTGCTGCGCTTCGAAGCCGAGACCGAGGACGCGCTCGCGCGTATCCGCGACGAGTTCCAGACCCGTTTGCACAGCGTTGACGCCGGCCTGGACATTCCCGGCGAATAAGTCGTACGCGTGAACCGACGCCGCAACCCAAGACAGAAGGATGAGAACCATGCCCCTCAATCGTGAACAGGCGATATCCACAGCCCAGGTACTGTCGGAAGCGATGCCCTATATCCAGCGTTTTGTCGGCAAGACCCTGGTGATCAAATACGGCGGCAACGCCATGACCGACGAGAAGCTCAAGGCCAGCTTCGCCCGCGATATCGTGATGATGAAACTGATCGGCATCAACCCGATCGTCGTCCACGGCGGCGGCCCGCAGATCGGCGACCTGCTCGACAAGCTGAATATCCAGTCTCACTTCATCAACGGCATGCGGGTCACCGACGAAGCCACCATGGACGTGGTCGAGATGGTGCTCGGCGGCATGGTCAACAAGGAGATCGTCGGCCTGATCAACGCCGCCGGCGGCAAGGCGATCGGCCTGACCGGCAAGGACGGCGAACTGCTGCGCGCGCGCAAGCTCAAGGTCAGGCACAAGACCCCGGAGATGGAGGCGCCGGAGATCATCGACATCGGCCATGTCGGCGAGGTCGAGCGAGTCAACGTCAAGGTGCTGGACATGCTGGTCAACTCCGACTTCATTCCGGTGATCGCGCCGATCGGCGTCGACGAGAACGGTCTCTCCTACAACATCAACGCCGACCTGGTCGCCGGCAAGGTGGCCGAGGTGCTGCAGGCGGAGAAACTGATCCTGCTGACCAATATCGCCGGTCTGATGGACAAGGACGGCAAGGTACTGACCGGCCTCTCCACCCGTCAGGTGGACGACCTGATCGAGGACGGCACCATCTACGGCGGCATGCTGCCGAAGATCGGCTGCGCCCTGAGCGCCGTCAAATGCGGCGTCACCAGTGCCCATATCATCGACGGCCGGGTCGAACACTCCTGCATGCTGGAGATCTTCACCGACGAGGGTGTCGGCACCCTGATCACCAATCGCAGCCTCGGATAAGGACAACGGATGAGCGAACAACAGCTGGAACAGAAGGTCTCGCGCCGCGAGCAGATCCTGCAGTCCCTGGCCCAGATGCTGGAGGGCAATCCGGGGCAGCGGATCACCACCGCAGCCCTGGCCCGCGAAGTGGGCGTCTCGGAAGCGGCGCTGTACCGCCACTTCCCGAGCAAGGCGCGGATGTTCGAGGGGCTGATCGGTTTCATCGAGGACACCCTGTTCTCGCGCGTCAACCTGATCGTCGGCTCCGATGCAGGCGGCAAGCGCCAGTGCGAACAGATCCTGACCCTGCTGTTGGCGTTCGTGGAGAAGAACCCGGGCATGGCGCGCATCCTCACCGGCGACGCGCTGTCGGGCGAGACCGAGCGCCTGCGCACCCGGGTCAACCAGCTGTTCGAGCGGCTGGAAACCCAGCTCAAGCAGATCATGCGGGAAGCCGAGTTGCGCGAGGGACTGCGCACCGACATCCCGGCCGGTTCCGCCGCCAACCTGATTCTGGCCACGGCCGAGGGGCGGATACGCCAGTTCGTGCGCAGCGAGTTCAAGCGCCGCCCCACCGAGTTCTGGCCGGAGCAGTGGGCGCGCCTGGCTCAGGGACTGTTTCGTCAGGCCTGACCTGCGGGACAGCCCTAGGAGTCGAGATGTCGGAACCGTTCAAAGGCCCGTTCGATGGCCGCCCCCTGGCCTTTGCCGTCGCCATCGCGGCGATCCTGCTGGCCGCCGGCAACCTGCGCGGCGGTATCGTCGTGGTCGGGCCGCTGGTCGAGGATATACGGGCCGGCCTGGAGTTCAGCGCCAGTCAATTCAGCATGCTGACCACGCTGCCGCTGATCTGTTTCGGCGTCGTCTCCTCCCTGGTCCCGGCCCTGGCTCGACGCCTGGAGCCGCCTCAGTTGGTGATTATCGGCCTGCTGTTGATCAGCGTCGGGGCGCTGCTGCGGATCACCTCGGCGTTTCCGCTGATCCTGCTCGGCACCCTGCTGCTCGGCTCGGCGATCGCCCTGCTCAACGTGATGATTCCGGGCCTGGTCAAGGGCTACTTCCCGCGCCATCCGGGCATCATGACCGGCCTGTACACGGTCACCCTCGGCATGGGCGCGGGCCTGGGGGTCTATCTGGCGGTGCCGATGCGCGATCTGTTCGACAACTGGCGCGCGCCGATGGCGCTCTGGGCGATTCTGCCGCCGCTGTGCATCCTGCCCTGGCTCTACCTGTTGCGGGTACACACCCGCAGCTATCGGCCGCCGCAGACGGCGCAGGTCAATCTCTGGCGCAACGGTCGCGCCTGGGCGGTGACCGGTTTCATGGGACTGCAGTCGACCTATTTCTACTCGCTGGTCACCTGGCTGCCGAACCTGCTGATCGACAGCGGCCTCGGCGACGAGCAGGCCGGGCTCGCCACCGCGCTGGTCAACCTGGCCGGCATACCGGCCAGTCTGGTGACGCCGCTGCTGGCCACCCGGCTCAAGGATCAGCGGGTGCTGGTGTCGATCATCGCGACACTGGCGATCGCCGGTCTGGGCGGTCTGCTGCTGGCACCGGCCCAGGCGCCGCTGCTCTGGTCCTCGCTGATCGGCGTCAGCGGCGGTGCCTCGTTGAGCCTCGCGCTGACCCTGTTTGCCCTGCGCACCGACAGCTCTACCCAGGCGGTCGCGCTGTCGGCGATGGCACAGTCGGTGGGGTATCTGATCGCCGCCGCCGGACCCTTGCTGATCGGCACCCTGAACGATCTCAGCGGCAGTTGGTTCTACGCCGTTGCGCTGCTGATCGCACTGCAGTGCGTTCAGTGCCTGTTGGGGCTGGAGGCGGGCAGAGCGGGCGCTATCGGTCAGGCGTGATCCGCTGCTGCGCCCGTGCCCGCGCCAGTTGACGGCGCGGAGCATCGTTCCGCTCCGCCAGGTAGGCGGATGCCGACATCAGGCTGATGCCGTATTCACCCAGCTCGGGCAGGGCCCGGGCCAGAAACTCGACCGTTTCGGGGTAGGGATGGCCGATCACGACGACGCTGCCCTGCCTGCGGGCCAGTGCGACGGCGCGCAGAAACTGCGCCTCGATCGCACTCTTGCTGCGTTCGTTATCGAGAAAGACATCGCGTTTGAGAGCGGGGATACCGGCTCGCAGTGCGGTGTCATATGCCCGCGTCTGCGCCGTGGTGCGACTGTCGATAAAGAACAGGCCGCGCTCGCGCAGCACCTCCATGACCCAGGCCATGGTCTCCTCGCGCTGGGTCATCAGGCTGCCCATGTGGTTGTTGATGCCGATCGCCTCGGGTACGGCGTTCAGATCCGCCCGCAGGGTAGCCTGCAACTCCTGCTTGCTCTGTGTCAGCGTCAACGCACCGGGTCCCAGTTTCAACCGGTGCAGGTTGGCCATCGGCGCATGCAGGATCACCTCCTTGCCCCGTTGCTCGGCGTCCCGGCTCAAACGACGCGAGTAGGGCGTCAACGGCAGCACGGCGTAGGTGATCGGGCCCGGCAACTCCAGCGCCGCCCGGCCCAACGGCAGACTGGTGCCGACATCGTCGATGATCAGCACCATGCGCGGATCCTGCTGCCGCCACGGCTCCTCCTCCGCGGCAATCGCTCCACCCGCCGACAGGGCGGCGGGCATCAGCAGGCCGAGGAGCAGGCGTCGCATCGGTCTCAGCCTTGGGTGCCTGCGGAGACGACGTTCAGTGCCTTGAGCAGATTCAGCGCCTGGGAGAGCTGGAAGTCACGCTGGGCGAGCCCGTTGTCGCCGTTGCTGATCCGCTCCTCGCCCAGGTTGTTCTCGAGATGACCGGCCAGGTCGCGCTCCTTGACCAAATCGTCATGCACGACCGAGGTCAGCCGCCCCTCCTCGACCATCAGATCGGGCTGTATCCCCTGGGCCTGGATCGAACGTCCGTTCGGTGTGTAGTAACGCGCCGTGGTCAGTTTCAAGCCGCGGTCGCTGCCCAACGGCAGCACGGTCTGTACCGAACCCTTGCCGAAGCTGTCGGTCCCCATCAGAACGGCACGCCGGTGATCCTGCAGGGCACCGGCCACGATCTCCGATGCCGACGCCGAGCCGCCGTTGATCAACACCACCAGCGGCAGGTCCGGTGCCTGAGTCTCGCCGGTCGCACTGAACTTGATCTGTGAACTGGGCAGACGCCCCTCCGTGTACACGATCAGCCCGCCGTCGATGAAGGTATCGACCACGTCGACCGCCGCCTGCAGCACGCCGCCCGGATTGTTGCGCAGGTCCAGCACCACCCCCCTGAGCGGCTGCTCGCTGCCCATGTCGGTCAGCGCCTCGCGCAGATCGTCGGCGGTATTGAGCTGGAACTGGGTGATGCGCAGATAGCCGTAGCCGGGTTCAAGCAGCCGCTGTTTGACACTGACCACCTTGATCGCATCGCGCACCAGGGTGACCTCGAACGGTTTTTCGATGCCGTCGCGCACGATGGTCAGGCGGATTTCGGTACCGATCTCGCCACGCATCATATCCACCGCGTCGCTCAAGCCAAGCCCCTGCATCGGGGTATCGTCGATCTTGATGATCAGGTCACCGGCCTTGATACCGGCCCGCTGTGCCGGGGTATCGTCGATCGGAGCGATGACACGGATGAGACCATCCTCCATTCCCACCTCGATACCGAGTCCACCGAACTCGCCGCTGGTGTGTACCTGAAGACTCTCGAACGCTTCCGGTTCCAGATAGCTGGAGTGCGGGTCGAGCCCCGCCAACATGCCGCGGATCGCATCCTGCAGCAGTTCCCGATCCTCCACCGGCTCCACATAGGCATCCTTGATCCGGCCATAGACTTCGGCAAACATGCGCAGCTCCTCCAGCGGCAGACCCTGCACCGACTGCTGCTCTCCGACCTCCGCCGCCGGCTCGGCCGCCCAACTCGGCAGCGGCAGCAGCAGGGCACCGAACCCGAGCAGTAGAGGGATGTGTTTCAGATCAGCGAACAGCTTCATAGACATATCCTTGAGGTAAAAAGCCTTGAGGTAAAAAGCCTTGAGGTGAAAATCAACGGCGCGCCAGCCACTGGCCCGGATCGATCGAGCGACCGCGGTGACGAATGGCAAAATAGAGTCCCGCTTGGTCGTAACCGCCGCTCTCGCCGGTGGTGGCGATGACCGCTCCCGGACGAACCCAGCTACCGGTTTCCCGCAGCAGACTCTGGTTGTGTCCGTACAAACTCATGTAACCGTCCCCGTGATCGACGATCAACAGCAGGCCATAACCACGCAGCCAATCGGCAAAGACAACCCGACCGCCGTGCACCGCGTGCACTTCATGTCCGGCGCCGGACTCGATCAGGACCCCCTCGTAGGACAGGCCGTTGACCTTGTCGCCGAAGCGGCGCGCCACCTTGCCCTCGACCGGCCAGGACAGTTTGCCCTTGAGCGATGCAAACGCCTGATCGGCGGTTTCCAGCCGCGCGCGCTTGATCGATTCGGTGATGTTGGCGAGCAGCGATTCAAGCTGCTTGCGATTCGCCTCGAGGGTTTCCAGGCGCCGACGATCTTCGCGCAGAGATGCCTTGATTTTAGCAATCGACGCCGCCCGTGCTTCACGGGCGCGGGTCAGCTCCTGCTGTTGCTGCTCGAGTTCGGCCCGTTTCTGCAGCATCCGCTCGTTGGTGGAAGCCGCCTGGGCTCGGGTCGACTCCAGCGCGGCAAGCTGTGTGCGATAGAGACGAAGCTGCTCGATCAGCCCGGCATTGAGCAGGTCATAGTAATACAGCAGACGCTCGACGCGGGCCGGATCCCGGTCGCTCAGCATCAACTGCAACTGCGGCTGACGCCCCTCTCGATATTGAGCCTGCAACTGCTCCTGCACCCGCCTGCGGCCGGTGGCCAGTTTCCGTTCCAGCTCGCTCTCCCGCTGGTTGAGCGTGCCGAGGTCGGCATCCAGGCCCTCGAGCTCGCTGCCCAGTGCACTCAACTGCGCACTGACCTCCCCGATCCGCTTCTCGCTGTCGCGCAGCGCTGTCTCCTGCTGCTGCTGCGAGCTCTGCTGCCGGCCGATACTGCTCTGCAGCCGGCCGATCTCCTGCTGCAGTGTCTTGATCTGCGCTTCGGTAGCCCGCTTGTCGGCATCGGTCGCGGCCTGAACAGGCAGCGTCAGCAGCAGGTACAGCGCTATCAGCAGTGATCGCATGCAGCGGCAGTCGCCTTCAGTTCAGGTGGACCAGACTTCTACCCGTCATGTCGGCGGGGATATCAAGCTCAAGCAGGGTCAACAGCGTCGGTGCCAGATCGCACAGCGCCCCAGGCTCCAGCGTCAACCGATCCGCACGCGGCCCATCGTAGATCAGCGCCACCGGCCAACTGGTATGAGAGGTGTGCGGTTCGCCGCTGTCCGGGTTGACCATCAGCTCGACGTTACCGTGATCGGCGGTGATCAGCGTCTCGCCCTCCACTTCCGCCATCGCGGCCAGCACCCGGGTCAGACACCGGTCCAGCGTCTCCACCGCCTTGACCGCGGCGTCGAACTTGCCGGTGTGACCGACCATGTCGCCGTTGGCGAAGTTGCACACGATCAGGTCGAACCTGCGGCTGAGAATCGCCTCCACCAGCTTGTCGGTTACCTCCGCCGCACTCATCTCCGGTTTCAGATCATAGGTCGCCACCTGCGGCGAGGGCACCAGAATGCGCTCTTCACCGGGATATACCGCCTCCTCGCCACCGTTGAAGAAGAAGGTGACGTGGGCATATTTTTCCGTTTCCGCGATGCGCAGCTGCGTCTTGCCGAGGGCAGAGAGGTATTCACCCAGGCCGTTGCTGATCTTGGCCGGCGGATAGGCGCAGCCGGCCGGGATGCTCGCCGCGTACTCGGTCATCATCACGTAGTCGGCCAACGCCGGGCGGGCCTTGCGTTCGAAACCGTCGAAATCCCCTTCGACGAAGCAGCGAGTAATTTCGCGCGAGCGGTCGGGACGGAAATTGGCACAGATGATGGCATCGCCATCCTTCACGATCCCCTTGGGATGACCGCTCATGTCGGTGATCACCGTGGCCATGACGAACTCGTCGTTCTCGTCACGCGCATAGGCCTCGGCCAGCGCCTGCTGGGCCGACTGGGCATGTCGGGGTGCCTCGCCCAGGGTCATGGCGTTGTAAGCCAGCTCCACCCTATCCCAGCGATTATCCCGATCCATCGCGTAGTAGCGTCCGACAACCGTGGCGATCGCGCCGACCCCCAGTTCACGGAACTTGGCTTCCGCAGCAGCGATAGAGGGCTCGGCAGAGCGTGGGGGCATATCGCGGCCATCCAGCACCGCATGCAGATAGACCTCCTTCGCGCCACGCTTGGCGGCCATCTCGGCCAAGGCGAAGATGTGATCCTCGTGGCTGTGTACACCGCCCGGCGACAGCAGGCCGAGCAGGTGCACCGCCCTACCGCCGTTTATCGCCCGATCCATCGCCGCGACCAACACGGGATTCTCGAAAAAGTCGCCGTCCTCTATCGCCTTGGTGATGCGGGTCAGGTTCTGATATACGATACGGCCCGCACCGATATTCATGTGCCCCACTTCGGAGTTCCCCATCTGCCCATCCGGCAGTCCGACCGCAAGACCGGAGGTTTGAATACGGGTGTTGGGCTTGTCGGCCAGTAGTTTGTCCCAGGTCGGCGTATTCGCCGCCTGGATAGCCGAAGAGGGTGTGGACTCGACGCCAAAACCGTCGAGAATGATCAGTGCCTTGGTTGAGCGTGCGTCAGTCATTGGTAATTTTGTTTCATTTGATTTGTTTTGCGGAATATATATTCTATTCCACTGAATGGGTTACGTCGAACTAGTGTACCTCAGCTCCGCCGGGAACGCGCATTTTCCAGTGCAAAGCTTATCCCTCGGACGCTGCCCATGTATACTGGGCCGCTTATCGAACAGCCCTCAGTTTACGGACTCGCTATGGATCGTCTGATTGAATTTGCCACCCAACACTACTATCTCATCGCCGCCTGGGGATTGACGCTGGCGATGCTGCTGTGGACCGAAAACCGCAAGTCGGGCCGCTCGGTGTCACCGGCCGAAGCAACACGCATGATCAACAAAGAGGGCGCCACCGTACTGGATATCCGCTCCAAGAAAGAGTGGGACACCGGTCGCATCACCGGCGCCATGCATATCCCCCTGGCCGACCTTGATCGCCGCATCGGCGAACTCAAGCTCGACAAGGAGAAGCCGGTCATCGTGGTCTGCAATCTGGGTCAGACCGCCGGCGCCGCCACCAAGAAACTGAAAGCCGCAGGCTTCACCTCGGCCGTCCGCCTGTCCGGCGGCATGACCGAGTGGCGCGGCGAGAACATGCCGGTCGTGAAGTAATGCCGCACGTAGAGATCTATCTCACCCGCTGGTGCCCTTACTGCCGTCGAGCCCTGATGCTGCTCGATCACAAGGGGGTCAACTATACCGTCATCGATGTGGATACCGACCCGAGCCTGCGCAAAACGATGCAGCAGCGCTCCGGCGGCGTGCATACCGTGCCCCAGATCTTTATCGGTAACGCCCACGTTGGCGGCTGCGATGACCTGTATGCGCTTGAGCAGCAGGGCCGGCTGGATCCACTGCTGGCAGATTCCTGCCCAGCTACAAATTAGAAAGGAAATATCGATGTCCGAGAATCAGACACAACCTCAGTTTGCACTCAAGCGCGTCTACCTCAAGGACGCTTCCCTGGAAACCCCGGCCGCTCCCCAGGTTTTCACCAAGCCCTGGCAGCCGGAAGTGAACCTCGACATCAATACCCGCAGCACCGCGCTGGATGAGCAGCACTTCGAAGTCGTGCTGTCGCTGACCGTCACTGCAAAGAACGACGGAGAACCGGCTTTCCTGGTCGAAGTTCAGCAGGCGGGCATCTTCCTGCTCGCGGGTCTTGGCGAGGCGGAAACCAAGCACACGCTGGGCGCGTTCTGCCCCAATATCCTATTCCCCTATGCGCGTGAAGCGATCGACAACCTGGCTACCAAGGCCAGCTTCCCGGCGCTGATGCTGGCACCGGTCAACTTCGACGCACTCTATGCTCAGCGGTTGCAGCAGCAGGCTCAGGCGAAAGAGAGCAGCGAGACCCACTAAGGCGCATCGCGACGGTCGAAAAAGCCGGATCAAACATACACTGTATTTCGATCCGGCTCGCTCCCCTTCCTTCCTACTCCTGCGACCTGTCCCACTTCCGCCGCGACTCGAAGTAGCCGCCGTTGAATAGCTCGAAATAGCGCTCCAGATGCTCTGCCGCGGGCCGCTCGTCGAACTGCTCCAGCAACGCGATAGCCACCTCCGCCGTACACAGGTGCCGCTCCACCGTCGAGCGCCGCAAAGAGTAACGAGACAGCCGCTCTGTTTTCGGCTCGATCACCGGCAGATGCTGCAGATAGCGGCTGTGCCTGAACATCCGGCGTGCCTGACGCCAGGTACCGTCCAGAATGATAAACACCGGGATACGTGAGTCGTCGACAACATTCGCCGTCATCCTATGCCGGTAATCCTCTCCGGCAGGGAATACGATACAGGGCGCATAACGCGGGTCGTTCAGCGCATCGAGCAGCTCCTGCGGCGGCTCGGTGCGCGACCACTCGAATACACGCGTATCCGCCACCGAGTGAAGAATCAAACGCCCGGTATTGGTCGGCTTGTAGAACTCGTTGTGATGGGTCAGCAACCAGAACCGGCAATGGGTCGCCCTCTCGTCACGATGGGCACAGATACAGGATTCGACCGGCAGTTTGCACTGCTCGCAACGACGAACTCCGGCCCCTCTGGCCAGGTAGGGTCTTCTTGGCGGGTTATCCAACACTCGTACTAATATCCTGCTTAAAATGCTTATACGCGGCACTATACCGGCTCCCAAACGCGAAAAAACCCCGATACCTGTCGGTACCGGGGTTCTTCGTATTTAGGTGCCTGGCGATGACCTACTCTCACATGGGGAGACCCCACACTACCATCGGCGAT
>Ga0214472_10000258_pt1 | contig 68926 bp, 71 predicted proteins | sample RVTome_6_FD_207662 | JGI IMG/M metagenome (GOLD analysis project Ga0214472, IMG submission 207662) | Soil microbial communities from uranium-contaminated site in the Upper Colorado River Basin, Wyoming, United States - RVT140D175 | ecosystem: Environmental > Terrestrial > Soil > Contaminated >...
CATCGGGGCCAGGAAACTAATCAGATTTCCACTCACAGGCCGGATATATGTAAGCAATCTGTTCCTTGTTTGCCTCAATTGAAAAACATCCTTGCGAAACGGGATGGGTCCATATATGTTCTTGGGTAAGAGGTGAGGAGGGAGGGCGTAAAGCCCTGTTAGGGCCACGCCCCTTTACGGGGGTAAGGAATGAGGTGGTAGGAGTGGCGATTAAGGTTGGAGGGAGAGGACAGAAAATATACTCTAAAACCAAACAAACCAAATAAACGAAACAAACGAGACAAACCAATTAACATTGGAGGTTTGAGGTGGACAGTCTCATAGGGAATAAAAAAGGATGAAAAAAGTGGAAGGCTCAACAATTACCAAAAAGGAAATCGTTCAACAGGATTTGGGGAATGAGTTGATGCTTTATGATGCTCAGAAAGACGAGGTTCATATTTTGAATGGAACGGCGAAGATTGTCTGGGAAGGCCTGGTTGTGGGGGAAACGGAGGAGCAGTTAGAGATGCGGTTGCGGGAGAGGTTTTTGATTGGAAAAGACCGTGACCTGTTTTTGGATATCAGGAATATAATTGGAGAATTTAAAGAGAAGGGTTTGGTGAAACAATAAAACTTTTCACCCCTCACCTGAATCCTCTCCCCTCTGAGGGGAGAGGGAGAAACGGTGGAGAAGGAGGCTTCGAATGGAAGATAACGAAAAAAATGAAAAAGAAAGTATAAAACGAAAAAAACCGAAATATGAACCGCCGCAGGTCAGGACCTACACGGGGGATGACCTACTAAAAGAGTTGGGACCCGCTCAAGCTCTTTATGGACCATCTGTCCCATTACCTTGATCCACTGGACCAATATGTATGAAGAATCCTTCAAGCAGGAAAGATGCTCTCATCCACGAAAATCCAATCTTTCAAAACACCTTCGCGTTTTTTGACATTCCTTTTTTCATTCAATCAAATTCTTATCATCTTTTAGAGTTTTTCAACACTCTTTACAAACAGTTTATCTCAATTGAAAAAACCGATCTTTCGAATGGTTCTTCCTATTTTCTTTTTAAAAGGAAATTCGATTCTGAGATACTTCAGTTTCGTATCAATAAAGGGAAGGGAATTCCCATTTCATTAAAATCAAATCCTTTCCCCATGGCGGATTCGTTTATTTTTAATGATGTGGTTAAGAAAGTAAGAAATTATTATTTAATTCACGCGCTTTCTCTTTCATTTCAAGGAAAAGGAGTAATCTTTTCAGGGCCTACCGGATCTGGAAAAACAACCTTAGGCTTAGAACTGATTCAAAGGGGATTTCAATTTCTCTCCGATGAATTAGCCGCCCTTTCCAGATCCTCTCATCTTCTTTTTCCCTTTCCCAGAGCCCTATGTATTCGAAAGAAAACAATTGATCTATTTGAAAGATCAAATGGATTTTACTTTTCACCAACCCACCCAATAGGTGATCAGCGTTGGATGATTGACAATGAGGATTTTTCGAAGGGTTCAACGGGAAAACCTTGTAAACCAAATTTAATATTTCTCCTCTCAACCCAGTCTTTTTCAGGAAAAGGTTTAGATAATGAGATTCCCATCACCTTGGAATTAAAAAGGAAGGACGATCAACTTCTCTCTGAGCTATCGGAACTATCAGGGGTGAAATATCTTTCTGCTTCCTTAAAGGACGGTTTCTACTATCCAAGGTTTCGAGTTAGAAAAAGCCGTATTGTTCAAAAGGAATTTATTAGAATTTGTGAGAAATACCAGGAATCAGTGTTGTATCGGATTAAGGCGGTTAATCAAACACCTAATCCTAATGCAGATCCCAAGCTTATTCCAATTTCCAAAACAGTTGCGGCCTTGGAATTGTTTGGAAATCTTCAGAACGTTTCCTTTGATGGGCTGTCTGATTTTTCCAGCCCTTTGGGGACTCCTCCTCAAATTTTAGCAGGGTTATCGGCAATTGTTGCAAAAACACAATGTTATCGGCTTGTGGTAGGGGATTTGAAAAAAACAGCGGATTTGGTGTGTGATTTGGTGAGGCGGTAGGAGGTTAGAGAAGTTAGGTTGGAGATTGGATTAAAAAAGCGTTAAAAGAGAGGGAAAATGGGAAGAAAACTTTTAATAATTTCAATGGTAATTATTTTCTATTCACTTCCGGTGTATGGGGCGGGGTATGGACCGGTTCAGATCATCAGTTCAAATGAACAGGAAGTGGTCCTGGAGCTTGTGGTTCCGGGGTTTCAGGTTCATCCTGTCAATCATGATGGAATGTCTTATCAGCAGATGAGCATTCCGGATTTCGGGTTAACCACCGATGTGGGGACTCCGCAAGTTCCTGTTCGGGGGGTGGTGGTCGGTGTGCCAGGGGGGGCTCAACCTTCCTTGGAGATCCTGGACACCGACTTCAAGATTCTTTCCAACTACCTTCCTCCACCGGTTCCCTTCCCGGAGGTGATTGAAGAGGGAACCATAGGTTTTTCTAGTCGTTTCACGTTTGTCCGGGATGAAACTATTTATTCTCAGGATGATTTTTTTCCATCCAAACCAGCGATTATTGGATTTTCCGGGAAAATGAGGGATCAAAACGTGGTTCAAATTGTTTTTTATCCCATTCAAAACAATCCAGTCCGGCAGGAGGTGCGTTTTTACACCCGAATTGTTGTCCGGATTGGGTTTCAGGGATCTGTTGGAGGAGAGGTTCCAATGTTAGAGAAGTCACAGATATTTCAGAAAGTTGATGCCAACCAGGGGCAAATAAAAGAGAACCCATATGATCGAATGTTAAAGAGCCTTCTATTGAATTATCCATAAAACAATAAAACAGGAAATGAAAAACGAATTGAAACAAACATTCCAAAAACATTCAAACCCCCACTTTTCCTCTCCCTAATTAAGGTAGAGGATTAAGCGGCTTAAAAAGCAGGGATAAAGATTGGAGATTTCGTCAAAAAAAATCCGGGTTGAAAGGGTATCAACCAATAGACTTTTTCTTTTTGGAACCCTTCTTTTGATTCTGTTTGTTTTTTGGGGTTGCGGAACCAGCGGGGGGAATTCCGATTCGGGTGATGGGAATGAAAATACCGGGAGTTCTACAACGACGACTTTATTCCCTTCAACAACTACAACAACCAGTCTTTCACCTTCATCCACTACCCTGAACACGACATCTACAACGAGCACCAGTACCACCTCCACGACCGTTCCGATAACCATGGGTGGACAATTGAAAATCGGAGTAAAAGACAATGGATTCTACAGACTTACCCGACAAGAATTGGAGAATTCGGGGTTGGTTATGACGGGTGTTGATCCAAAAAAAATAAAGATTGGCTATCGGGGAAAAGAAATTCCCATTAGGGTTTCGGGAGAATCCGATGGGGCTTTTGACGTCAACGATGTGATTGAATTTTATGGCCAAGGGATTTCAAGGGATTCATCAGAGTTTGAGTTTACCGAGACCAATATTTATTGGCTTTCGGCAGGAAATCATGATGCCCTTCGAATGCAGGAAAAAGATGGAACCCCGGGAAGTAATGGGCCTCCTGACTCTTTTCAAACCACGGTTTATGTGGAGCAGGACACTTTTTATACACAAGTCATACCCAACGGGGAGGGAAAAGATCACTGGTTCTGGGGAGGCCTAATCCGTGCGACCGAATCCAGAAGTTTCCCCTTTACGATAAAAAATAATTCAACCGCCAAGAAAGGTTGTACATTTCGTTACTACCTCCAGGGCAAAACCGATATGGTTCAAAACCCCGATCATCATACACGGGTTTATCTCAATGGAATTTTGGTGGATGATCAGCGATGGGATGGTTTTTCACAATTCATCAATTCGGTCAATTTGCCCAACTGCAACCTGATCAATGGCAACAACACGGTCAGGCTTGATTCGGTGGGGGATACAGGTGCGGTTGTAGACTCTTTTTTATTTAATTGGTTTGAGATTGATTATTGGGACCAATATGTGGCAGAGAATAATGTCCTCTTTTTTAATGGAGTTGGAGCCAGCCCCGTGGATTTTAGTGTAATGGGATTTACCCAGAATGATATAAACGTATTCGATATTTCGGACCCTTTAAATCCCGCAAGAATTATAAATCACCGCGTTGATCCGGTGGGGACTTCCACCACGGTGTCCTTTCAAGATAATTTTCAAGGACAGCGAAATTATGTCGCTTTGACCTCGAGTCAATTTGACACCCCCTCGAATCTTTTTCAAGATAATCCATCTACATTAAAAGACCTTCAAAATGGGGCGGATTATATTATTATTGCTCATGAGAGTTTCCTAAACAGCGTGAACCCTCTTGCAGATCATCGCAGGAGCCGGGGGCTTCGTGTGGTAACGGTGGATGTGATGGACATTTATGATGAGTTTGGTTTTGGAATGGAGAATCCCCAAGCCATTAAAGATTTCATAAAATTTGCCTTTGAGAATTGGCAGCGGCCTGCTCCCATGTATGTTCTTTTGGTTGGCGATGCCACACTGGATTATAAGGATAATTTGAAGAGAGGGTTTAAAAATTTAGTTCCCAGTCATCTTGTCGAAACGGCATTTATTCAAACATCCAGTGACAATTGGTTTGTATCGGTGAGCGGGGATGATTCCATTCCTGATCTCTTCATCGGGCGGATATCGGTTAAAACCCCTGGCCAAGCGGATGCCGTTGTAAACAAGATTCTTGCCTATGAAAAGGCTCTTCCAACGGGTTGGGTTAATCGAGTTCAGTTTGTGGCGGATAATCCCGATGCGGGGGGAGATTTTGAAGCGGCTTCGGAGGATCTCATTCAACTGCTTCCAGGCAATATCAGTCCGCTGCGTGTCTACCAAACACAAGTTGGCAGCGGCGCTCAAACCGCCATCAGAAATAATATCAACAACGGGGTCCTGGTAACTAATTACACCGGGCATGGAAGTGTTTCTCTTTGGGCAAACATGTTTTCATCTTCGGCGGTTTCTTCTCTTAGCAATGCGGGGAAGCCAACGTTTGTGGTGACACTCAATTGCCTGAATGGTTTTTTTAATGATCCCTATGAAGGAGGGGTGGACCCACTGGGAAATGCTCACGGGATTCCCTTGGCGGAAGCGTTTGTGAATGCCCCCAACAAGGGGGCCATTGCTGCCTGGAGCCCTACGGGGCTGGGTTTTACCTTTGAGCATGACCTCATGGCCCAGGAACTCTTCGATGCTATTTTCAATCAAGGGAACCACATTTTAGGGTCGGTGACCACTCAAGCCAAGGTTTCTGCCTATTCTAAGTTTGGTATATCGGTTGATAATTTGGAGACGTTTGTTTTATTTGGGGATCCGGCAGGAAACCTCTCTGCCCCATAGGGATTGGTCTATGAATCGTGCTCTGGTGAAAGCAATAGGAAAGAAGCGGCAAACTTCCGGCAGAAAAAGCCAGATTAAAGTAAAAGGTATGAGTATGGAGCCAACCTTGAGCGAAGGGGATGGGCTCGTGGTGAGGCATATCGGGCCGGAGGATTTGTCTCTGGGTGATATTGGTGTGTTTTGGACTGGAAAAGTTTTATTGGTCCACCGTGTGATTGGCGTGAAGCATTGGTTGGAGGATACCCGTTTTATTTTAAAAGGGGATCGATTACTCTATACGGAAGATATGGGGGAAGAATTTTTGTTTGGTAAGGTCGTTGAAGTTCATCATAAAGGAAAGAGAATTTGTTTTGAAAGTGGTTTTTGGAGGTGGTTCAATAAAGTTTTTGGTTATTTTTGGAGATTGAATGATAAATTCTTGATGGTGTTAAGAAAAATGGAGGAAAGGGCCTTGGGTGATTGGAAGGGATCAACACGGCTTCTGCCTTCAAGGGTATTTTGTTTCTTATGTGTTCTTTTCCACAATAAATTGACCAACCTATTCTATCTATTGCATTTCGGGTGAAACATGGCAATGATCGGAAATACAAATATAACCAATGAAGATCGGCTTCTTCTTTATTGTTCAAGGGGGGAAATGACCCCTGAAATGGAAGAAGACGTTAGGCAGCTTCTTCAATTACCTTTAGATTGGGATTACCTCTGGAATTCTGCCTGTAGACACAGAATTGTTTCCTTACTTTATTTTCATATGGAGCGGGTTAGCCCTGTTGGGTGTATTCCTGCAAGGGTGATGAAGCAGATGGAAGCATCCTATTGGGCGAATGCCTATCGAAATCTAAGGATTCAAAATGAGCTGGTCACCATTCTCAAGGCTTTTCAAGAAATAGGAATTGAGGTTTTGCTTCTCAAAGGGTTGGCCTTGATTGAAACCGTTTACCAAAATTTAGGATTACGGCCCATGAGCGATATGGATCTATTGGTTAGAAAAGAGGCGATTCCTGAAGTTAGGATTTGCATGGAAGGGATGGGTTATCGGCAAAATTTAAAGTGGTACGGGTTACAGGCAATTGATGATCATCATTTGACCTTTTATTCCTTAAAAGGGAATACGGTTCCAATAGAGATTCACTGGACAATTGGAATGAATAGCGATTTGTTTCCCATTGAAGATTCCGAAATGATGGAAAAGGTTAATGTGATCAACCTGGGGGGGGTAAGGACTCGAATTCTTTCCCCTGAAGATTCATTGATTCACCTATGTTTTCATATGGCGTACCATCATCATTGTGCTTTGGGTTTGATGGGGCTTTGCGATATTTCTGAAACGATCCATCGCTTTAAAGGAATCCTTGATTGGAGCAGAGTGCTAAGGTTTGCAAAGCAAAATAGAATTGGCCCCCAGATTTATATCGCGCTCTCTCTTGCCAATCGGCTCCAAGGAACTAAAATACCTTGGGGGGTGCTGGAATCCCTTTCGAAGGATTGTTCCCCCCAACAAATCCTATGGCTTGAGCAGTTTCGAGAAAATAGCCTGATCGTAGAACCTATAAAGTGGGAAAGCCCACTTGCCCGCTTAATCTGGATTAATGGAATGGGGAATAAAGCTCGATTCCTTTTCAAAGGATTTTTCCCCTCGCTGAAAGTATTGGTTATTTGTCTTTCCACTTCTTTAACCTTAAAGAAGGTGCTTCTTTTCTATATTATCTACCCCTTTATTCGTATAAAGAGGTATCGGTTTTCTTCCTTCAGATACCTTTTCTCCTCTTTTAAGCGCTTTCTGGTTTAATCCTGAACGGTCATTTCTTTTTCAATACAACAACCTAAAATTTGGACTTCCTTTTAAGGGGAACATGATGTTATTATTAAGCGGTTTAGGGGTTTTCTTTTTTTATACTTTTCCAGCGAGGTAAGGACATTCATACAACCATTTCAAAATGTCAAATCTGTAGCCGAACGCTCCTGAAAGGATATTTTTTACTCCAAAAAGATCCGCTCAAATCGGAAGTCATCAAGGTGGTCTGTTGGCGGTGTAAGTTTTTAAAACGGCCGGCTGAAAAAATCAGTGCCTAGGCTTTTGTATCATTTCCAAAATAACATAATTACTTGGGGTGTTATTCTGGCCGTTTTCCCGCCAATTAAAAAGAGCCGGAATCAATTACTTTTTGAGGTCTAGATTCCCGCTTAAGGAAGGCGGGAATGACAATGCGTGTTTTTTTGTTAATCAGGACCTCGTTTTTTTCCAACCTTTTTTACTTCAATTGATCTCCTCGGTTCAGAGGATAAGGCCCCACGACCCCAACAAACGGAAGGGTGAGGATTCCAAGTAGGGACAGTTGGTCCGGGTTTCTGTACTGGGACAATCCTATGGTCATTCCCGTATGGCCTTCCCTGGGAACAGGGGTGTAGGTGCCCATCAAACGATCCCACCATGGAAGGTTAAATCCAAAATTACTATTGGTTTCTTCTTTATAAATTGAATGATGAACTCGGTGCATATCGGGGGTGACAATGAACCACCGGAGGCCCCGATCGATCGATTTTGGGATTCGAACATTGCCATGATTAAACATAGAGGTTCCGTTGAGGAGAGCCTCAAACGTAAAAACGGAAACCGGGGACGCGCCAATTAAGAGGACTGCTCCCATTTTGATAAAGGTGGACAGGAGAATTTCGATAGGATGAAACCTTGCCCCTGTGGTGACGTCAAAATCGAGATCGGTGTGATGGACCATGTGCAACCGCCATAATAACGGAATGGCATGGAACATGATATGCTGAAGATAGATGACAAAATCCAAACTGATAATGGCCACCGGAATCAAAACCCACTGGGATCTCTCCACCAAATTTAAAATTCCCCACCCTTGTTCAGAAGCAAAAATAGCGGTTCCAACGGGAGCGAGATTCAATACCATTCGCACCAGAAAAGTATTCAGAATAACAATCCCTATGTTTGCAATCCAACGTTTGGGTTTGGAGGTGGTTAAGATTCGCCGTGGCGAAATCACCTCCCACGTAGCCATGAGGATAAAAATTCCAAAAAAAATTGCCATCCGAATTAGTGCTTCGTTTTGCATCTTATTTAGAGAAGATAAAAAGAAGTGATGGTTTTTATTAAAAGTAGGTTTTCCGGGGCATCCCCGCAATTGATCTTATTGGGGAGGGACTTTAAATCCGTTTTGCCCATTTGGCCTTGGATCGTCTTCTTAAAACAAAGGGAGGCATCACGCCTCCCTGAAGTTTTTTAAAAAAAAATTAAACAACACCTTTTTGGTTATTCCTTGGCCTCTTCTTGGGCCTTTTTTTTGTCTGCGTAGGGCTCTTCGCCGTAACACCCAATCAGGGTGCTTAAGGCTAAACATAAAACCATTGCGGCCAATACTCTTTTTCCCATTGTGTTCCTCCTCTCCTCAAAAACGATAACGTCCTCACTGATTCGGGAAGACTGACAATTACTCCTTTTGGGTTCAAATGTCAAGATGAAGGGAAGGCGGATATGGAGAAAGAGGAATTGATTTATGAAGGTTTGGACCTCTACTTTTAATCAAGGAGATGAGGTTTGGTTTTTTTTAATGAGGAAACTGACCAGTTGCTTTACCCGTTTTAAGAGTTGATCGGGTTCACTTCCGTTTCCTTTGTTGATGTAGCTGGCAGGGGGGAAGAGGGACAATTTCTTTTTTAGATCCTCGTTGCATGGTAAGGAAGAGAAAAAAATGAGGGGGGTGGCAGGGGTTATTTGAAAACGTTCTTCCAGGGAACGGATAATTCGTGCGGCCGATATTCCATTCATCACCGGCATCTCTAGGTCCAGAATAATACAATCAACGGGCTTTCCCTCCGAGAACTTTTTGGAAATCAAGGTCACGGCCTGTTGCCCATCGGCTAAGACTAAAATTTCTTCGGCAATACCACTTTCTTGAAGTTGGGTTTTCATTAAATTTCGGATCATATCGGAATCATCAGCGGTAACCATGCACCTGACTTTGGTCACAACATGATCATCCTGAACCACGTCCAGGACAAAACCGCAAAAATCGCAGGCCATTTCGCGATTCCCTTCCCGTATGATCGAATGATAGGACACATCCTCATCACAGCACATGCAATATTTTTTATCACTGGACATTCCTCGCTCCAATTATTTCATTTTTGTTCGCAGGAAATTTTAAAAAAACGTTTACTCTTGTATATCTTTAAATTCCTCTAAAGAATTTTCCAGTATTTTTTTTTGACGGGTTGATCCAATTTTTGCCAGGTCAAAGGCCACATACGCCAATGACCCAAAAATGGCCAGTACAATGACCATTTGTACTACTTTCCAGGGTTTACGGATCACCCATAAAAGGAAAACCAAAAGAAGAGCAATTCCCATCCATTTGACGGATAGGGCCGAAAATCCACTGGTTTTGGAAATCCAGTTCACGATTATATCTAGTTTTTCAATCACTGAATTGGAAGACCTCCACCACATTACTCCGTGATCCTCCCGGCTGTGTTCCCCCGGAAATCACGAACAGTTTATTTTGAAAAACCACGGCACCGATACCGTGGCGTGCGGTGGGAAGGGGCGCCAATTTCTGCCAGGTGTTGGAATGGGGATGATAGGCTTCATTTTCAACAAATGCTTTTCCCGTTCCTTCCCCTCCCACAACCAAAAGGCGCTGGTTTATTACACCAGCACCGAATCCAGATCGAGGGGTAGGGAGTTTTTCAGCTGAAGCCCACTGGTCTTTTTTAGGATCATAGATTTCATTGAGATCTAAGTTTTTATGGTATGAGGATTTCAATCTTCCTCCAATAACAAAAATTTTTCCTTCAAAGACTCCTGACCCCAGGTGATCACGAGGGGTGGGAAGGAAAGCCCGTTTTTCCCAAAGGCCGGTGGATGGATCATAAACTTCATGAGCCCCCTCGTTACCGTTTTCCCCTAAACCCCCAATGGCGTGAAGTTTCCCATTTAGAACTGCCACTGTTAGTGCACCACGGGGTGTGGGCATGGAGGATTTTCTATTCCACGTGTCTTTTTTGGGGTCATATTCAAATAGATCTTTGACCGGTTTCCAAGAAAAGGTATTTCTAAAACCACCGATAACATACACTTTTCCCCCAACCGTTCCAATGCCAACATGGTGCAGGGCCATGGGTAGGGGAGAAAGGGATTGCCAGGAATTCTTATTGGGTTCGTAGACTTCAACCCTATCCGTGACACCAAAGCGCCCAAAACCACCCACGACATAGATTTTTTCTCCCGCCACGGTTGCTGCGACTTCAGTTCGTTTTGAGGGAGCTGGAGAAAGGGTTTCCCATTTACCTAAATCGGAAGATGCGAGAATTTCTTGAGAGCAGAACCAAACAGAAAAAAAGAGGAAGACCCCAACCAAAACCTTAACCATCTTGCGCTTCCTAAATTAGACTTATTATACCAAGGAGGGACACCTAGTCAACCTTTACCCCCTTAACTTCAAAACATATTTTCAATATCAATATTGAAATTGGGCCAAAAAAGTTGGCCGAAACCGGTTCCCTGTTGGGGACCTCCTGATGTGTTTGGGGTATTTTGAGGTTTTCCCCAGATGGGTTTCCGGATGGGACTGGGGCAAAATCTTTTAATATCAATTGTTTATTTATTTTGAAACTTAGGCTGTCTTTTTTCAATTAAAGCGGTGACACCCTCCTTCTTATCCTCTGTTTCACACAGTTCACCAAACAATTGAGACTCCAGTTTGAGTCCCTTGTCAAGTGATTGCTGGTTTCCTTCCCGGATGGCTTTCAAAGCCGCGGCAACGGCCAGGTGGCCTTTTGTGGCTATTTTTTTTGCCAACCCTTGGGCCTGTTTGAGGACTTCTGAGTCTGGAACGACCTTATTGATCAATCCGAAATTTTTGGCTTCTTGGGCATTGATCATGTCCCCGGTTAATATCCATTCAATGGCTTTTGATTTTCCCACCAATCTGGGTAACCGCTGTGTTCCTCCAAATCCCGGGATAATTCCCAGGTTAATTTCGGGTAGTCCTAAGCGGGTTCTCTCTCCTGCCACACGAAGATGGCACGCCATTGCCAATTCCAATCCCCCGCCCAAGCACATGCCCTGGATGGCGGCAATGACGGGTTTGGAAAGATTTTCAATTTTATTAAAAATAGCCTGACCCAAAGCGGTGACTTCTTCACCCTGCTTTGCGGTGGTGAGAGAATGAATTTCTTTAATATCTGCACCCGCGATAAAAAAAGTTCCCGCTCCCGTAAAAATAATGACTTTTACGTCATTATTTTTTTCCATTTGGTCAAAAACCTGGGATAATTCATTCATGACGGGTGTATTCAGTGCGTTGGCAGGGGGATTGTTGATGGTGATGGTTGCGATTCCATCCTCAATGACGGTTTGAATCAATGGGTTACCCAAGTGTTTCCTCCTTCAAGGAAGCATTAACAGTTTTTATGGATTTTTCGATCTCTAAAAACATCAGGAAAAAATTCTCTCCCTTTCCTTCAAAAAAAACGGAAAGGCGAAAAAAAACAAGATAGGGAGCGGATCAATTTTCCCTGAAAATAGATAGGTCAATAATTAAAAAACCCCCGTCCGGATTTTACCCCTAAAAATCCTGCGTCCACCATTCTTTTTAACATGGGTGCAGGCCAAAAACGAGGACCTAGCTCTTTTGAAAACTTTTCCAACTCTTTTAAAACCACATCAATTCCTATTTGGTCCGCGTAGTGAAGGGGCCCCCCTTTTTCTTGGGGGAAGTCTGTCCCCGCCATCATGGCGATATCAATATCGGCCGCTGTGGATACCCCTTCCTGCAGGCAAACCACACCTTCATTGACCATGGAAAGGAGCAGTCGATTTGGAGAAAAAGAGGTTTTTTTGAGATGATATTCATCATACACTTTTTTTAGGATTTTAACCAGAACATCGTCGTGTGCATCGGTATACGTATAAAACCCTGCTCCATTTTTGGTTCCCAACCTTCCCGTTTGTACCATCACATCCAATAGTTGGGCGGGGGCCATTCGAGGGCCAAATGAATCATAAAGGATTTTTGCTACTTTTTCCGCAATGTCTATTCCAATCATATCTAGTAGTGTAAAAGGGCCCATGGGCATTCCGAAGGAAACCATGGCATTATCCATTTCTTTCATGGACGATGCTCCTTCTTGCAGAGCCAAGGCTGCTTCATTTAAATAAGGCATCAACAGGCGGTTGACCAAGAAACCTGCGCATTCTTGAACCCGAACCGGGATTTTTCGCACACTCTCAGAAAAGGCCACCACATCCTCAACCGTTTCGGAGGATGTCGCCATTCCCGGGATGACTTCCACCAATTTCATGACGTGGGCGGGATTGAAAAAATGCATTCCCACCACCTTATCAGGACGTTTGGTAACGGATCCGATGGAGGAGATGGAGAGAGAGGAAGAGTTGGTTGCAAAAATGGTGGATTCTGGACATAGGTCATCCAAATCACCAAAGACCTGTTGCTTCACCTTAAGATCTTCAAAGACCGCTTCAATAACCAAATCCACGTCTTTGAAATCATCGTAGGTGGTTGCCCCGGTTACCAAAGCCATTTTTTGTTCCATTTCGGTTGAGGTCATTTTGCCTTTTTGAACCCTTCCCTCATAAATTTTTCGGATGGTCCCAATTCCTTTTTGAACCGCTTCTTCTTTTACATCTTTTAATATGACGGGAAGGCCGGAGTAAGTAATCACCTGAGCAATTTGGGCTCCCATGGTTCCCGCCCCAATGACGGCTGCTTTGTAAATATACATAGTGTAGACCTCGCCTTTTGCAATCAGAAATCAGAGGTCAGACCGGTTTTTCCTTCTTAATAATAGAACCAGAAATACAGGCCAATCCCTGACGGGTTATTTTTTATTTTCTTTCCAAAACCATTGCAGCGCCCAGTCCCCCACCGACGCAAAGGGAAACAACGCCCAATGAAAGATCGCGACGTTGCATTTCTCGCAAAAGGGCAATGACCAGCCGGGTCCCGCTCATCCCAACTGGATGTCCCAAGGCGATAGCCCCCCCGTTTACATTCACGATTTCACGGTTGAGATTTAATTTTTTTTCGACCGCCAAGTATTGGGCGGCAAAGGCTTCATTGACTTCAATCAGTTGTACATCGCTGAGTTGGGCTTTTGCACGTTCTAAGGCGCGGGGAATGGCTTCAGCCGGACCGATACCCATCCGTTGGGGTTCTACCCCGACGAAAGCATAGGAACGGATGGTTCCTAAAGGTTCATAACCCAGCGCCCTTGCTTTTTCCGAAGACATTACCAGTACAGCGGCGGCTCCATCATTGAGGGAACAAGAATTTCCTCCGGTGACTGATCCCCCCTCCTTGAAAATCGGGGGATAAAGTGAGAGGACCTGTTGGGTCAGAGCCACATTGGGGCCCTCATCTTGACTAAAAGGTTCCGGAATCACCTCTTTTCCCGCGGCTTTCTTGGGAACCGTTACCGAGATAATTTCATCTTTAAATTTTCCCTCTCGAATGGCTCGGAAGGCCTTTTTATGGCTTTCCACTGTAAATTTATCCTGTTCTTCTCGGGAGATTTGAAACTCCTCCGCAAGGTTCTCAGCCGTGATCCCCATAATTTGTCCGCAAAACCCATCCGTGAGTCCTTCCCAAATGCTATCGATAAATTCAGCGTGCCGGAGTCTTTTTCCCCATCTCATGTCCCGGCTGATGTAGGGGGCCCGGCTCATGCTTTCAATTCCCCCGGCAATTTGAACCTCACCATCTCCACAGAAAATATTCTGGTAGGCATTCACGATGGCTTGTAAACCCGAGGAGCAGTTTCTTTGTACGGTATAAGCTGGAACGCGAATCGGCAGCCCTGCCATCAATGTGGAAACCCGTGCCAAATTGGTTGCATCGCTGTAATTTCCAACAGATCCCATCACCACTTCCTCTAACACATTGACATCCAGGTTGGTTCTACGGACGAGTTCGCGAATCACCAGTTCACCCATTTTATGGGCCGTGACATCTTTAAGAGCCCCACCGAAGTTTCCAATTGGCGTTCTGACCCCATCGATAATGACAATTTCCTTCATATGGTCTCCTTCCTTACTAAAAATCCATCATTTAATTTACTGCCGAAGTGGGGCTACGCAGAAACCTTTAGTTTTTTGAGCTCTTCTTCCAATAAAACTCGGCGAAGAATTTTTCCAATCATGGTTTTGGGAAGTTCCTGCCGAAACTCAATTTGTTTAGGAACTTTAAATTTAGCCAACCGCTCCCGACAAAATTGAAGGATCTCTTCTTCCGATGCGGTTTCCCCTTCCTTGAGGACAATATAAGCTTTGATTTTTTCTCCCAAAAATTGATCGGGAAGGCCAGCAATCACCGCTTCTTTTACTTTAGGGTGCTGAAATAGGACCTCTTCCACATCCCGGGGATATACATTTTCCCCGCTGGTTTTGATCATATCTTTTTTGCGATCGACAATATAAAAGTATCCTTCTTCATCCATTCGAGCCATATCTCCGGTATGAAGCCAACCTTCTCTAAGTACTTGTTGGGTTTCCTCTTCTTTTTTCCAATACCCTTTCATGACCTGTGGTCCTTGGACTACCAATTCCCCAATTTCTCCCACAGAAAGAACATTGGTTCCCTCCTCCATATCTACTACACGCGCATTGGTATCGGGAAAAGGAAGCCCAATGGAGCCTTTTTTCCGTAGACCGGAAATGGGATTGGCATGGGTCACCGGAGAGGCTTCCGTTAAACCGAACCCTTCGACCAGTTTTCCACCGGTCAATTTTTCGAACTGGTCCTGAACTTCCTTTTGTAAAGGCCCCGCTCCACTGATACAGGCCTGTATAGAGGAAATATCATATTTTTTTACCTGGGGGTGATTGTTGATGGCCACATACATGGCCTGAACGCCTGGAAAAATGGTTGGACGATACCGATTGATGGCTTTTAAAACATCGTCGGTTTTAAATTTTGGAAGAAGAACCATTGCGGAGGCGATATAAATCGAAAGATTCATGCAAACGCTCATACCATAAACATGAAAAAAAGGAATAACGGAAAGGAAAACTTCTTTTCCCTCCTTTAGATCGGCCATCCAGTGTCGGCACTGAACCGTGTTGGCCACCAAATTGTTATGGGTCAGCATGACCCCTTTTGGAATACCGGTGGTTCCGCCGGTGTATTGGAGAAGGGCCACATTTTCGGGATCACTTTCGATGGAAGAAGGGGGGGTGGGCGACGCTTCCTTCAATAAATTTTTAAAATCATAAAGAGGGGGTGCGATATTGACCGGGTTCCATTGTCCCTCTTTTTTGGCTTTGATGGGGTATAAAAATTTCAGAAGGAAGGGAAGATAATCCCGGACATTGGTGAGAATAACCTTTTTCAGAGGGGTTTTACCTATTAAATTTTGAATTCGGGGATAAAAAATATCCAGTGCAATTAGGATTTCGGATTCCGAATCGATTAATTGATGTTCAAGCTCTCTTTCCACATAAAGAGGATTGGTTTGAACCACAATGGCGCCCGCTTTTAAGATTCCATAATACCCAATGACGCATTGGGGAAGATTGGGAAGCATGATCGAAACCCTGTCCCCGGGTTTGACCCCCACACCGATGAGGGCATTAGCAAAACGGTTCACCTGGTCTTCTAATGAGGCGTAGTTGATCTCTGTTCCGTAATAGAAAACGGCTGGATTTTGTGGAAATTGTGATGCCGAATGGGTCAAAAACGAAGGGAGAACTGTTTTTGGGTATTCCAGAGAGGGGAGGACTTTGGGTTCATAGAACTTTAACCAAGGTTTTTCCAAGGTTCTCTCCTTCATTCCCAGTGGATGTTTTAGGAACCGATAGCGGTGATGGGTTGTTGGTTTAAAATGTAGTCCAGAGTGGCTGAATTGTCAAGAACAACGGATTCTAACCCCTTGTCTGTAAAGGAGATAAAAGATTGTTGGGGTTCAGTATTTATCAATGGGCGGATTTCAGATTACGGGTTTTTTAAGGAAAAGCATGCTTGACGATTAAGGCGTTGGTGGTATTCTAAATGAGCACCTATTAAACGGGAAGTGAGAGCGCAATACCATGTATCAAATTCCGGATACCTTAGGGGATTTGAATAAAAACGCTCCCCTCGCTGAAAAATTGACCTCTACTCATACTGCATTGAAGAGACAGTATGATTTCATCGATCGGATTTCGGTTGCTCTTTATGACCCGAAAACAGACCTATTAAAAACATTTATTCACAGCAGTGGGACCGATGAACCCCTTGGGAATTACCAAGCGGTACTGCGCCAGGTGGGGTCCCTCCAGGAAATTCTGCAAACCGGACATCCCAGAGTGGTTAATGATTTGGAAGTGTTTGGCCCGGGGAAGCAGGAACACACCCTTCGCATTGCCGCCCAGGGGTATGGTGCGAGTTACACCATGCCGATGTTTCTCAATGGAATGTTTTTTGGATTTGTTTTTTTCAATTCCTACCAAAAAAATTGCTTTGGGGAAAATGTTCTCCACACCCTGAACGTTTTCGGTCATTTAATTTCCTTAATCATCCTCAGTGACTTGACCAACTTCCGAACCATGTTGGCCACCGTGAAAGCCGCAAGGGATATGGCTTTTTTTCACGATAACGAAACGGGAGCCCATCTGGATCGAATGGCCCATTATTCGAGATTAATTGCCAAAACACTGGCTCCTAAATACCGCCTGGATGATGAATTGATTGAGCATATATTTTTGTTTTCCCCCCTTCATGACATCGGAAAAATCAGGATTCCGGATCGGATTCTACAGAAGACGGATAAATTGACCCAGGAGGAATATCAGATCATGAAAGGACATGCGATAAAAGGACGCGAAATTATTGATACCATTCTGAGGGATTTTGGTTTGGAAAGCCTCCATCACATCGATGTCCTAAGAAATATCGCGGAATTCCATCATGAAGCCATCAATGGGAGAGGGTATCCCCATGGTTTGGTGGGAGAGCGAATACCGATTGAGGCCCGGATTATTGCAGTGGCAGATATGTTTGATGCTTTAACCAGTAAACGGCCTTATAAAGAGGCCTGGCCCAATGAGGTGGCCTTCAACCTGCTGAAAGAGCTTGCAGGGGTTAGGCTGGATAGGGATTGTGTGGAAGCCCTGATTCAAAACCGAAGCGACATTGAGAAAATCCAAATCCGTTTCAAAGAAGAGTTATACAGTTAATTCGTTCTCTTTTCATGGAAAGCCTGAGGGGTTGATTGTCCGGGAACCCGCTCAATCCGATCCCTTAAATGGCCTCAATAGAGAGCATCAATAATTCCCCCTTCATTCCCGGGTGAAGGTCACAGCGAAAGGTAAGGTTTCCCTCTCTTAAAGGGGTGAAGTGAATTTGAATTTCCTGTTGAGGATTAATATATACCCCCCTGATTCCTTTTCCATAACTGATCCCGCTTTCAGTTTCAACCCTGACCTCTACTTCTTCCAACAGAGGGGAGGTAAAACCATGTTGGGTTTTGTCCAGGTTTTTAATCAAAATGGTGGCCGGCAGGTCTGGTTTTAAAAGTCCTCCGTGAAATTCGAATATGAAATTTCGGATCTGGATTTCAACGAAACCGGGTTTATGTTTAGCTGGAGAAGCGGATGCGCGAGGGTAACTTGAAAGAGGGAAAAACAAACAGCCGGTAATAACCAATACACCCATCGTCCATTGAACAAACCTCATGTAAATCCTCCTTATTTTTTAATTCAAATTTTTTTAAAACCGCTTGATCAAAACACTAAGAAAGTTTGGTTGTTGTTTTAAATTTTTTTTTCAGTTTACTTTTATCCAAGGTCTTATTCAACAATTGATCTCGTAAAGAGATATCTGACCGTAATAACTTTTCCCCCAATCCGATGGCCAAATTTCGATAAATAATCAACCCTATATCCGGTCGTTGGCGGGTTAATTCTGAAAGGTCGAGATGGTTCAGCGCCCCCGCTTCAACCCGGGTTTCAGCAACAGCCGTTGCTGAATGATTTTTCGAGGAAAGTAATGACAATTCACCAAAAATTTCTCCTTTTTTTACATAACCAATGGTTGCGGTGGGGTTGCCCATTCGGATACTGACCATGCCATCCAGGAGAATATACATGTTTACCGGTTCCTCCTTTTCGGCAAAAACCCGTTCTTTTTCTCGAAAAGTGGTTACCGAGAAGGTGCTGGCCAATCGTGTCAGCTGTTCATCATTCAGACCTGAAAACAAAAGGATTTCAGAGGCAACCTGGATGATCCGAGGCGCCACGTCTTTTAGGACAAACCCCCGCATCACCAAATCTGAAATAGCCTGAACGGAGGGGGTCATTCCAGTTTTGCCCGGCCGGCAATCACATTGGAGGCGGTTCCTGCATCAAAACGCCCCACGGAAACCACAGAGGGGTAGGTGGGATCCACTTCTCTGGATACAATGGTTTGAAGGGCCATTACCATCAAAGAGCCGATAACCACGGAATCGATGCTTTCATGGGGTCTTGCGCCATGGGCTCCTTGGCCAATGATTTCAATGGTAAAGGTGTCGGAGGAAGCATTGACAGCCCCCTCCGTTACCACCACCGTACCGGTTTTATAATGTCGGTCTAAATGGCCTCCAAAGATCATTCCCACCCCATCTAAAATTCCCTCGGCAATCATGGCCAGGGCCCAGGTTCCCTTTTCTTCAGCGGGTTGGAAAACAATCTTAACAGGGGCAGGAAGTGTATCTTCTTTTTTTAAAAGAAGGGCGGCACCCAATAGCATAGCGGTATGTCCATCATGGCCGCATGCGTGCATGACACCCGGATGAGCGGAGGAGAAATCAAGCCCGGTTTCTTCCTGGATGGGCAGGGCATCCATATCGGCCATCAGGGCGATACTGGGAACCCCTGGGGGGCCTGGAAATTCGGCCACCACCCCGGTTTTGGCGATGTTTTTTTTAAATTTGATTTTGTGCTCTTGAAGAAATTGACAAATGGTCTTAGCGGTTGTGTGCTCTTCCCAGCTTAATTCGGGGTTTTGATGAATATCCCGCCGGACGGAGATTATTTTTGAAAAGACCTCTTCCTGCCTTTTGGAGTCCATGGATACTCCTCTGGGTTTAGAATTTACCGCTATCTTCCTTCGGGGGAGGGGGAGGAAAAGAGGTGGCAGTAAAACTTAGAGTCTTCAGGTGTTTTCGTCACCTGGCTGAAAATCACACACATTATACCATTTGGTCTTTTATTTCACAATACCTTTGACCCCCATTTGGGCAGGATCCATTCAAAGGCCTTCGGAAAACGGTATTGAAATTCAATAAGGGAAGGAGAATTCCGTTGGACGCTAGACCTAGAGATCATTTTAAAATGTCAGGGATTAACCAAATTTAACAGGTTTTCTTTATTTTTAAAATCCTTTTCAACCTGTTCCACCTTTTTTTGAATTTTTTGAATCGGAGAAAATGAAGAAGACCCGGAAAGGGATGTTTCCATTGTTTGAAATGGGATGATTCCTCCTTGCACTAAAAAAATGATGGCAATGGCGATGCTAATAAAAGCCATCGCCAGAAGTTTAAATCCTATCCGAATGAGGGACCCTTTGAACCCTTTCAGGGTAAAACCCAAAAACATCAATACGGTTAACAGGATGAAAGCGGCGTAAAATAGGAATGAAGATTGGAGGGGGGGTCGGGGGTTCTCTTTTTCCTTTCTCGGAACCGGGGAATCGGCAATCAGATGGAGTGGCGGGAGATTCTTCTCTTGGATAATGTCCACCTCTTTTCGAAATTCCGGGGGCACCTTGGACATATCATTGGTAAAAACCTTTTGTCCTTGATGGTCTTTATATTGGTAGATTTCCGCTTTTCCCAAAAGGGGTTTTGAATTGAAAAGGATAAACAAGGATAAAATGAAAAACGTTACCTTCATTTTTTACTCCCGACATTCTTATTGAACAAACTTTGACCAAAAGCCGTTTGCTTTTTTGTTTATTTTTCGTAACCCCATAAACGGTAAGGGTTAATTTTTGATTTTAAGGAGGTACTGCTTAAAGTTTCCTTTACCCCATATTTTTTAAAACTGCAATCCCGTAGAACGGGTTCGGTTAAAGGAATGCCCTTTGGGCTAGCTACTACCTGGACAAGGGGTTGGTGGGCTTTTTCTCCCCGGTGGGTGACCACAGCCAATTCACCATTGATTAGGCGAACCAAGGTACCGGGAGGATATATTCCAACCACTTTGATCAACTGGGTAACCATCTCCAAATCCACATGCTGGTTTCGTTCAACCAAAAAGAGTTCTCTTAACCCTGTGTTGGGCAGTAGCCCCAAACGATAACCACGATTGGAAATTTTGGCACAAAAAATATCTGCAATGCTTAGGATGCGGGCCGCATCAGCTATAGCGTGGATTTGGACATCCTCCGGATAACCGGACCCATCCAAAAATTTGTGGTGTTGGTGTACCGCATCCAACCAAATTTTATCCTTCACCCCATACCTCCGTAATTTTTCAACCCCTTTTTCGGGATGCCGGTAGATTTCTTCTTTTTGAGATGGGGTTAATGGTTCCTTTTGAAAGAATAGCGTATCTTGCAGGGATACCATTGATATATTCATGGTTAGGGAAGCCGCTAGCAGCGAAAACCTTTTTGGGAGAGGGAAACCCAACGTTTTGGAAACCAGCTCACAAATTAAAGCGGTGTTGACGGGATGATTCACTGAGTAGCGCCCAGTGTGTTCGAGAAAAAGAGTTCCCAATACGGCATTTTCATCAAGGTGACACACCCGTTGGATGGCCTTACATAATCTCAGTATACGGATGGCAAACAAAACCTCGGTATGCATTCGGTCTAATAGTCGCTCCAAATCATTTTTGATTTGGCGAATGATGTCGAAAGGGGTGGTTTGACAAGGGGGGGCAAAATCGATCAATGGGTCTTGAACATGGACGGTTTCTGGCATCAATTTTCTTCTGTTTTTATTTAAGATTTATGGCATCTTCCTGATAAAATATACTTCAGAGGTCAGGTTTTGGCAAAATCCGGGTCTTTGAACTTTTGTTTTTTGATAGTGAAAAATGGATGGGTTGACCCCAACCCCTCTTTTCAAAGACGGGTATCTGGGGAGAAAGGCTGGGTGGAGACCGGACCCGTAATTTTTTAGGGAGGATCAAAAAAGAGGACCGGAAGAGGAAGAATAGAAAGGGTCAATTCAAGAGGATTAATTGAGATTCGGGTCGGGAGGCATGGTGGCGTAGATTTCCCATTCCCCTCCCAGGCGGTGCATCATCTCCTGCCACAGAAAGGTGGGATCGGGAATAAAAATGAGATCGGAATTGGCGGGGAGTAATTTCCATGCCCCTGTTTTAATTTCCGTTTCAAGTTGGCCTTGGCCCCATCCTGCATACCCCAGGAAACATTTAATTTTCCCTTCTGGACCTAACAAACCGGGAATTTTCATCATATCCAAGTCTTTTGCTAAGAAGATGTTTTTGAGAATGGTGCTTCCCTCGGTAGGTTCATTTCCATGGCAGAGGATTAACATTGCGCTTTTTTGGACGGGACCTCCAGAGAAAACTCTCCCGACGCCTGCAAGGTTGGGTAGGCTGTTAACGGCGGTAGACACTTCCACCTCTGTAGGGCGATTGAGAACTAACCCAAGAGATCCCTCTGGACCGTGTTCACATAGCAGTACCACAGTCTGCCAAAAGTTTGGGTCCCGGAGAATTGGGGTTGCAATCAAAAATTTCCCTTTTACAATTTTTTGATCCATTGAAGTCTCTTATGTAAAGCCAGGCAACGATTAATCTTAACGATATTGTGGTGTTATGGCAAGGGGAAATTGGTTTTTTTAAAGATGGGTTTGGGAAAGGCCTCTTTTACAAGAGGCAAGGGGGAGCGTTCAACCGTTGACAGTTTAAAAAATTAGGATACCCTTTAATGGAGCCCCTCCAGTAGGGCCCACAAATGTTTCGCCATTGAATCAATTATTTCTTGCAGACACAAGATAAAATTGATAATCTGACATTTTTGGAGAGAGGAAATGAGCGAAATTCTGCCTACTCTGGTTTGGACCCTGATTTTGGCGAGTTTTAGTTGGTTTTTTATGGTTGCAAAGGTATTTTCAATTCTTAGAAAAAGGCACCAAATGGCTTATGATGCTTTGGTAAAATCCTCCTACCTTTTTATCCCCGGGTTTCGGAAAAATATGGATACCATTCGGTTTCTTAGAAAAGGGCATTACCGTTCCCTGAATGACAGTGAACTCACTCGTTTATGTAACTTTATGAAAAGCTTCCTTTATTGCTACGTGGCCTTCTTCATGACCTTTGTGGGTTTACTCTCTACCACCGTTGGGTGAATCTTCACCCAAGTTTTTTTTATGCCTTCCAATTCCTTTTTTCCTTTTTGGTTGACCCTTCCTATGGTTTGGTTTATACAAGACCTCAAGGCTTTCAATAAATTTAAAGTTTGAACGTTTTATGTGAAAAACGTTTTCTTTTTTTAGGGAAGAAATATGAAATGGAATAGGCCTTTCCTCTGTTGGGCGATCATCATTTTTTCTTTGTTTTGGTTTATTTCCTTCACCATGGAGGTAAGGGCCGTGGAAACCCTGAATCCGAAAAAGATCCAATCCATCTTGGATAAAATGGATGATGCCATTCGAAAAAGAGATGCCAATACGCATATTCAGTTCATGGCACCGGATGTTTCCATTCACGTTACCCTAAAAGATGAAAACGGAACCCAAAAGCTGAATTTTAATCGGGAAGAGTACCGCCAGCATTTGATCGACGCTTTTGGTGTGGTGGAGGATTATACCTTTTCCAGATCGACGCTCGATATTCAAATTGAAAACGGTGGTTTTAAAGGCACCGCCGTCACCCACGTCCTTGAAAAAATTACCATCCGAGGAATAAGGTTGCAAAGCACAACACGTGAAATTTCAAAATTTAAGTTGATCAATGGAAAAATTTTGCTCACTTCATTAGAGGTGGTATCCCAGTTAGAGCAGACTGAGGGTTTTTCAACCGAATATTTAATTTTGGATCAAAAGGAACACGTTTTTGTTTTTTTAACCTCTTTCAATTAACTGATCATCGGGATCATGCTTGAACTCCAAGGTGTTGCAAAAAGTTACCAATCCTCTGTTGCTTTAAAAGACACCGATTTATCTATTCTTTCCAGAAAAACCACTGTTCTCATCGGACCCAGCGGTTGTGGCAAGTCTACCATCCTTCGCATGCTGGTGGGGTTGATTCAACCTGACCAGGGACAGGTTCTTTTTGAAGGAACCGCCCTTTCCCCAGAAAATATTTTTACCTTTCGAAAGCGTTTTGGATATGTGATCCAAGAGGGAGGACTTTTCCCTCACCTGTCGGCGCGGGAAAATATCGTTCTCATGGCAAAGTATTTGGGTTGGTCCTTGGAGGAGCGGGAAGTGCGTTTGGCCAAAATGGTTACCCTTACCCGGTTTCCCGAAGAAGGACTGGACCGCTTCCCTTCCCAGTTATCGGGTGGGCAACGCCAGCGTGTGGCTTTGATGCGTGCTTTGATGCTAGACCCTGACGTGCTTTTGTTGGATGAGCCTTTGGGCGCACTGGACCCGATGATTCGGTATGGACTTCAAAATGATTTGAAGGACATTTTTCAAACATTGGAAAAAACGGTGGTCATAGTTACTCATGATATGGGTGAAGCGGCTTTTTTTGGGGATGTCATTGTTTTGTTACGTGAGGGGAACATTATCCAGCAAGGAAGCATTCGAGACCTGATGGAGATCCCTTGCGACCCTTTTGTGAAACAGTTTATTCGAGCTCAGCGTTTTCCCCTCGAAACCAAAATGGGTAACTCATCATGAGTGGGAATGGCCGATTGGGTTTTTTTCTTTTTTTATTTCTTTCTACGGGATATCTGTTTCCATCGCTTGGAGCTTCGGAACAGGTGCTAACCATCGGTTCAAAAAAATTTACAGAATCGGTCATCCTTGGGGAAATGATGGGTCTTCTTTTCGAACAAAAAGGTCAAGAGGTGGTTCATCGGCGGGAGTTGGGAGGAACCCGGGTTTTATGGAATGCTTTGCTATCCGGAGAAATTGACATCTATCCGGATTATACAGGGACCCTCCGGTATGAAATCCTGGCGGGGACTCCTCTGCAAAATGAGGAAGACCTTCTCCAGGCTTTAAAGAAAAAAGGCATTCTCATGAGCCAACCCTTGGGTTTTAATAATACCTACGCCATCGGAATGCGGGAGGAGGTAGCGGATGGGTTAGGGGTCCGCCGGATTTCAGACCTGGTTCATCACCCAGAGCTGGTGTTTGGATTTACCAATGAATTTATGGACCGAAACGATGGATGGCCCGGTCTTAAGGAAGTCTACCATCTACCTCAAACCAACGTGAACGGTTTGGACCACGACCTGGCCTACCGGGGACTGGACATGGGTTCGATTCAAGTCATGGACCTTTATTCCACCGATGCGGAAATTGCCTACTATGGGCTCCGGGTACTTGAGGATGATCATGGCTATTTTCCCGATTATCATGCTGTTTTACTGTATCGCTCAGATTTGTTCCAGCGTTTTCCTGAAGCGGTGAAGGTTTTGAAATGGCTGGAGGGAAGAATCATCGATTCGGACATGGTTGTCTTAAATGCTGCCTCCAAAATTAATCGGATTTCAGAAACTCGGGTAGCAGCGGATTTTCTTGAAAACCACCTTGGGGTCAAAACCCATTTCCAAGAAGAGACCCCTGTGCAACAATTATGGCGCTATACCCAAGAACACCTTTTTTTAGTTGGGGTCTCTCTTTCAGGTGCCATTCTCCTGTCGGTCCCCCTGGGGGTTTTTGCGGACCGGCGCCCACGGATTGGACAAATGATTTTGGGGACCGCGGGGATGTTCCAAACAGTTCCTTCCTTAGCCCTTTTGGTTTTTATGATTCCTTTTTTTGGAATTGGTGGCCCCCCTGCCGTAATGGCCCTTTTTCTATATAGTCTTTTACCCATTATTCGAAACACCTATACCGGTCTCAAGGAAATTCCTCTTTCTATTCGAGAGTCCGCTGTTGCCTTGGGTTTACCTTCTGGGTGGCGGTTATTTCGTATTGAATTGCCGATGGCTTCACGAACCATTTTAGCCGGAATAAAAATATCTGCCGTCATTAATATCGGGACCGCAACATTAGGGGCACTGATTGGGGCAGGGGGTTACGGCCAGCCTATTTTAACCGGTATTCGTCTTGATGACGTGGGTCTGATTTTACAAGGGGCGGTTCCCGCCGCCCTTTTAGCTTTATTTGCACAAGGAATATTTGAGATCGGGGAACGTTTTCTTGTTCCGAAAGGATTGCGTTTATAAGTTTTTCATTTTTTAGGAAAACCTTCCTTGAATAGGAGAAAAGCTTTCCATGAACGCCACTTTTTTAAAGATAAAGACAAACGATTCCCACCAGGTGGTTGATATCACCCGGAAAGTGAATCAGGTCCTTCAACAGGGAAATATTCAAAACGGGTCCTGTCATCTTTTTATTCAGCATACCACTGCTGCGCTGACCGTTGGTGAGGTGGGAGAAGGGACCGAAGACGATCTATTGGATGTTTTAAACGCAATGATACCCAAAATCCTCTTCCGCCATGCCCATGACCCAACTCACGCTCCCTCCCATATGATTGCCTCTATTCTGGGACCCAGCCTTACAGTTCCCATTGCCGGTGGGAACCTTTGCCTTGGAACCTGGCAGAGTATTTTGTTGGTGGAATTGGATGGCCCAAGGGAAAGAAAAATTTCAATAAAATTATTCAGGGAAGAGGGTGTTTAAAAATTATGGGTCTTCGTGAAATCGAGTTGGTAAAAATTGTTAAAAAGTGTTTAAGGTCCATACAGGGCAAGGGTCAAGTCAAAGTCATTCTGTGGTTGAAGCCTTTGAAGTATTAGAGGTTCCTGCAAAATCCAGTTCGTCATTCCCGAATGGTTTTATCGGGAATCCAGGATTCAAAAAATCAACATCTTCTGGATTCCCGCTCCCCGATAAAGTCATTCGAGGACAGGCTTCGCGGGAATGACGGGAAGGGCCTGGATTTCCGCTTTCCCCTGCCTGCAAGTGCCCGCCGGACAGGCGGGTAATGACAAAATTTACCCACTCACTTCCACGATGAGCCGTTTTTAAAAAAGGTTTTTTTCATCTCCAAAAATTCGCTGCGATATTTCGGGGCCAATTTCTTTAATAATAACCCGTTGGGCAAACCGAACCGCGCGGGCTTCGGCTTCTTTTTTATTCACATGGCCTTCTCGTCCATTCCTGTTGAGGGATCCAAAAACCCTACCGCTGCTTTTCTCCTTTAAAATGGCACTCACCTGCCAATTAAAAAATGGTTGAGCCTGAAGGGTCAGGGGAAAAAGACTAAATTCCACCTTAATTAAAAGAGATTCCACATCCTCTCGGTATTGGTTTTCAATAAACGGGAAACCCTCCTGGGAAAGGGATCGAACAAAAGCCATACGAATCTCCCTTTGAAAAGGACCAGAAACTTCCAAAACCACATCCAAGTCCTGCTCAAGAAATTTTCTGAGCCGGAGTGAAATCTTCTCTAAAGAAAATGGGGATTCCATCCCCCGACCAAAGGGTTCAATAATTTGAAGGTCAGCGTTTAATCCATGCCGAACCAGTACTGTTCGAAGGGCCCCATGTAGATTCTGAACAATTTGCAATTTACTTTCCAACCCTTTTGGGTTTTGAATTTGCTCCAAATTCTGGACATTGTTCAACAACTCCAAAGCTTTTTTATCCAAATCTCTAATCTTCTCCATTAGAATCTGGACAGAGTGCCCCCGGTTAATGATGGCCAGCACGAAAAATTTCTTTTTTTGTTGATCCTCCCAAACTTCAGCAATGGAAATATTTTCAAGAACTTTCTCTGTTGAAACCTGAGTTAATTGATCAATTTTAATTTTTCGTTGGACTACAGGATTTTTGTCTATTTGATTTTGGCCAGATGACTGGAGAAACTCCTCCCACTCACGGCTTTGGGATTGAATGTTGGCTTGAAAAATTTGGGACAGCGCTGCATAGGCCTTCTTCTCAGCGCTCTCCCGGGTATCACCAAATCCCACTCCTGTTAGGTATTCCTCCCTTGGGTAATCAACGCTTTCCCCATTAACCCAATCAGGAGGGGAAATTATTTTAATCCTTCCACACCCGTAAAAAAAATCCCCAAAAAGAAATAGGAGGGCTAAACCAAAAAAATATATTTCTATTTTAGCATCGAATACCATTAAATTTATTAATTTTTCCAATCAAACGCTCATTCAGAAGAGTTAACCATTCGGGCCCCTAAAAAAACCTTCTCTCCTGCCTTCACTTCAATTTTTGAAGGATTTCTTTGGGCTACTTTTTTACCAAATGAATTGAAATACTCCACTCTGATTTGGTATTGCCCTGGAGTAACCAGGACCCCCGCCATCTGGATTTCACCGGGTAAGGTACGCCAGCTCCTTTTATCGGACTGTTCAGAAAATAAAGAGAACAGATTGGTTCCTAGCTCCGCCAAAAAAGAGGAAAGCGGTTCTTCATCCTTCCCAGCCATCTGCCGAATTCCTCTGGCTAGTAAAAATTTTGAAGAAGCACGTGCGATGGCTTTTGTTGTAATCCTTCCCACCCGATCTTCAAGGTTTTTAATCGCAATATCAGAAATATTTTGCACGGTAACCGTTTTCTCGGAAAAAGACTCTTTAGGGTTCCAGACACTGACCAAAGCATAGGAAATATTAGAGGAACGGCGGATAAACCGGGGCATGGCAATATTTAAAATATAAATTCCACCTCGGCCATCAGGAACAGGAGCGGTAATAAAAAAATCTTCTTTAATAGGAGAAAGCCCCTTAAGGCTGATGAAAACCACCTCACCTAATTTTTGATATTCCTCTTGGGTTAACCAATGGGTCTGGCCAAAACCTTCCTGGTATTGGCTATTTTCAGTTTCTAGCCCAAGGAACTGGGTTAATCGGAGTAAATCGCTTTTCAACGCTACCGGAATGGCTATTGCGTAATTATGTTGATCATCCTGGTAAGCCTCATAGGCTTTTCGGAAAGCGATAAGGGCATCATTGGGTTCCTTTTTGGCTTCATATAATTTTCCACTTAAATACCTTGCGAAAGCATCCTGTTTATAAATGCTTTTTTTATCATATCGATCATTTAAAAGATTCAATTGATGGTCTATTTTTCTCACCTCGACCAAAGCCTCATCCAAATTTTTCATATAGGTATAATTCAAAGCTGAAATCAAATGTATCATCACCCGTTCAAAATCCTCTCCCTCATAGGGAAGGGTATTATCATTGGTAAAAAAAGCACCAGTCTCCGATACAATGCTTTTGGTATACAGATTTTCCGCAAATTGTTCTGCTTGGTGAAGGAACTGGTTACTCTCCGTAAATTGACCCAAAAGGTGGAGTGTCATGGCTCGGTCCATTAAATACAGCAACTTATTTTTTGGTCCATAGTGCTTCTGATTTTTCTCGATGACCTGGTCCGCTTGTTCAAAATCCTGTTTTGAGATTAAGGTCTCAACCTGATTATAGTGGTGGGAAATGGGACTACAGGATAAGTTCAGGAAAAGGGAAAGAAAAAAGAATGGAAGTCGAGTGTTATAATATTTCATCCCGCAACGGTTAAGTTAGAAACCGAAACGGCTCCGTTGAATAATTTTTTTTATTTTCTTCTGTCCAAACCAAGCCTTGGTATTATTTTCAATATTAATCATTTCTAGGTCCACCTGGTAAAAAATGGCTTTTGTTCCTTTGGCTTCATCTAAAATGGTATTAATGGTTCCCTTCAGCATAAAATCGGCCCCAATTTCCTTTCCTAGGCCTTTTGCGGTTTCCTCCGAGGAAAACTCCTGTTGTTCCAACCGTTCCTGCCTCACCTCCTCCCTTTCAGATTTGGACGCAACAAAGGTTACCCTTCCGGAATTGGTTAGCTCCCGCTCAAGGTCTTTAATAAAGGTTTGAACATTGATGTGTTCGTGACTTCGATTGACAACGGTTCCAACAATAACCGAGGGCTCCTTCCCTTTTCGGGCAATATAGGTATCCAACCAGGAGCGCCCCAGAGCATCGCCCAGCATCTCTTGGGCCACTAACCTCGAATCAGTGTCATTCCACCGACCGCTGAGGTCCGTCATGGTTTCCGGCTCCACACGGGAAACCTTTAATCCCCCACAGGCCTCTAATAAAAGGAAAATTGCCAATACCAAAAATAAAATTCCAGGTTCTCTTTGGAGTTTCATGTGGTTCCCCTCTCTCAAAATCTCCCATCCCCAAAAAGGCCATTTTCCCATACCCCTGACCTCCTGGACCGGATTACCCCTAATCATCTTAAATGATTCTCTTCGCTAGCCAACTCATTAAAACTTCGGTCAGCATTCTCACGAATAAAGTCTCTAACGTTTGCGTTGAGCTCCTGCATTTTTTCTGTGCTGTTTTTAAAATTTTCCAAATCCAGTTTGGCAAGGGAATAGTGTGTTTCAGTATTTTTATCCACCCAATGATCAACAATCATAACTCCAGACAAGGTCACCGATGAAAAAGTCTTAATCGTTTGCTGGATATGCTGCTCCTCCATTGCAGCCCCTTCCGCTGTTACGGCTGCGCCTCCTGTTGTGGATGCTACATAATCTTTCATCAAAGAGGCGGTGTAGGTTTTAAATATCTTTCCCACTTCCGCCCGAGCCCGGTTTTCTGCGGAAACACGCGCCAAGGGTTCATTTTTAATCCCCACCACCGCACCTACACCATAAAAAACCTTTTTTCCACCATCGGAAAAAGCTCCGTTTCCTTCCTTTACCCAAGGAGGCATCTTCCCCCCCCGTAGGGTAGGACCGGCACAAGCCAACATTAAAAATGAGAGGGAAATCATAATGAGAAAAATTATGCTAGATTGGGTTATGTCTTTCCGGATCATATAATGCCCCCTTGCTTCTTTTTTAACCCCAGTTTTGAAAAATATCATAACATAGTTAATTTCTAAATCCTACCCTTTTGGAATTTCAAAATTTCTTTAATCCTTCTAAAATAAAAACCCCCCTTTCAAGATAGAAAGAGGGGTTTTTCATTTTCTGCTCCTTGAAACAAAGGAACAGGAAAGGTTTGGAGATTTTTACCCGTTCATTCTGGAAAACAAAGGGTAATTTTAGTACATGTCTCCGCCCATTCCGCCCATTCCACCACCAGGCATCGGAGGCATTTTTTGTTCTTTTTCTGGTATCTCAGCCACCATCACTTCTGTGGTTAACATTAAAGATGCCACGCTGGCGGCATTCTGAAGTGCGCACCGGGCCACTTTTGTAGGATCAATGATTCCAGCCTTGAGCATATCCACATATTCCTCCGCTGCTGCATCAAATCCTATTGTGTCTTTCTCTTTTTTGGCCCGTTCCACCACCACAGAACCTTCCAACCCCGCATTGTGGACAATTTGCCGAATCGGCTCCTCTAAACTTCTTTTAATAATATTCACGCCTATCTGTTGATCCCCTTCCAATTTCATCTTATCCAGTGCGGGAATACACCTCAAGAGAGCAATTCCTCCACCGGGGACAATTCCTTCTTCCACGGCCGCTTTTGTTGCATGAAGGGCATCCTCAACGCGCGCCTTTTTCTCCTTCATTTCGGTCTCAGTGGCAGCTCCTACATTAATCACCGCAACACCACCCACAATTTTGGCAAGTCTTTCTTGGAGCTTCTCCCGGTCATAATCCGAAGTGGTCTCCTCAACCTGAGCCTTGAGCTGCTTAACTCTACCTTGAATTTTGCTGGATTCTCCCGCACCTTCAATAATGGTGGTATTATCCTTATCGATGGTGACGCGTTTGGCGCGACCCAAATCGCCAATCTTAACGTTTTCCAATTTTAACCCAAGGTCTTCAGAGATGACTTGTCCACCGGTTAAAACGGCAATATCCTCTAACATGGCTTTTCGCCGATCTCCAAACCCAGGAGCTTTCACAGCTGCACAGGCCAGGGTTCCTCGAAGTTTGTTTACCACCAAAGTGGCTAGGGCTTCCCCTTCGACTTCTTCCGCAATGATCACCAAAGGTTTACCCATCTTTGCAATCTGCTCTAGAACGGGCAAAAGATCCTTCATGGTACTGATCTTTTTTTCATTAATTAAAATGAACACGTCCTCGAGAGAAATCTCCATCCTTTCTGGGTCCGTGATAAAATACGGAGATAAATAACCCCGGTCAAACTGCATCCCCTCAACCACATCCAAGGAGGTGCTCATACTTTTAGCTTCCTCAACGGTAATCACACCGTCTTTTCCAACCTTCTCCATGGCCTCTGCAATTAAATCTCCAATGGTCGAATCGGTATTGGCAGAAATAGTTCCGATTTGAGCAATTTCTTTTTTGTCTTGGCAGGGCTTGCTTTGCTTTTTCAACTCTTCCACCACCAGCTCCACGGCCTTATCGATTCCCCGCTTCACTTCCATGGCATTGGCCCCTGCAGATACATTCTTGGACCCCTCTCGAAAAATCGCATGGGCTAAAACGGTGGCCGTGGTGGTACCATCCCCAGCAATATCGCTGGTTTTACTCGCCACTTCACGGACCAACTGTGCACCCATATTTTCATAAGGGTCTTTTAATTCAATTTCTTTTGCCACAGTAACGCCGTCTTTGGTTATCAGAGGAGCTCCAAATTTTTTATCCAAAATAGCGTTTCGCCCTTTGGGGCCCAGTGTGGCCTTTACGGCGTCGGTCAATTGCGTCATTCCCCTTAGAATGGCCGCTCTTGCTTCATCTCGAAAAACGATCTGCTTTGCCATTGATTCTTCCTCCTTGCTAAACTTTGGTCAAAAAAGGTTAATAAACTTTTATCTCTATTTATCAAAGACCCCAAGAATATCTTCCTCTTTCAAGATGAGATATTCCACATTATCGATGTTGATCTTTGACCCCGAATATTTATCAAAGAGGATGACATCCCCAACTTTCACCCCTTTTACCTCATTTCCAATAGACTCGATTTTTCCTTTTTGAGGTTTCTCCTTGGCTGCGTCTGGGATGTAAATTCCTCCCGCGGTTTTCTCCAATTCTTCTGTATAGCTGACAAATACACGGTCCTTCAAAGGTTTAAACTTCATAGAAACTGCTCCTTTCTGCTTTGCAACGGCTTCTGCTGCCATTTTTAACCTCCTTTTTTGTTATTGGGTTTCAAAAAAACAGGTTTGGGAAAAACCTTTTTGAAATAAATCAAATTAAAAGAAACCAAATATTGTTAGCACTCCCTGAAAGCGAGTGCTAATATACAAAGGCCTGACCCAAAAATCAAGCTTTTTTTTATTTTTTTTTTATTATTAATATCAATGAGTTAAAACAGAAAATTTCTGTTCCTGTAAAGGTTCTTGGAATATAGGGCTCAATCCAACGGAAGGTTAGTGAGAATCTTTTTTTAAATTTTTAAAAAAAGGTAAGGACTTAAGGACTGGTAATGAGAATACTATAAGTCCCTAAACGCCCTGCGGAAGGGGGTGCATTCGGAGAAGATTTGACCCGAACATAAAATAGGCCCGTTTGGGATGGTGTAAATACAATTTCTGAAGAAAGGGTTGTTTGATCATTGATAGGACAAAAAGGTTTACGCACCTGGCCACAGGAAGGGTCGTAACTGCTGCCGTTTCTATTATCATTGGTATTATTTGGATCAGGGGGAATAAGCAACACACCATTGCTATCCAGTATCTCTAAATAGGTATCCGCCCCATTTTTTAAATCCGTTGTCCCAATGGTATATTTCTGTCCAGATATACCATCAAAGGCTATATAATCAACATCCCCATTGGGATAAATGGTGTGGTTTTCCCGCGGGGATCCTAAATTAAATATTCTCGAGGAATTAGGAGTATCATCATTTTCAAACGAATCCTCAAAAAAATCCATTTTAAATTCTTTGGTAATGTTTTCCATTTCTGTCAGTGAGTTATGACCCTGAAGGAACCATCCCTCCCAAAAATCCTCCATACTGACGTTTCGAACCCCCGTCTGCGTCATATAATTGGTAATCACATCCCATATAGGACTGAGCCCGGTATTCAATCCATCAAAGGGTTCATTTTCGACATTATTATCAAAAATATCCCATAAGCTTTTTGCAACAGCCAGTTCATTGGTTGTATATACCTCATCATCCACCACCGAAGAAGGGGTTGATTCCAAATCCACCAGCAGTGAGAATCCATTGTTTGGCGGATCTCCGCCGGTTACATCCAAAATGAAACGGTCATTCCTGATTGCACCCGAAATAAAAGAAGCCCAGCCTTCTGACCAGGACAATCGGATATCTAGTGTATTGTCAACGGGGCTATGTGGCCCCCCAGGAGAGGAATCTTTTGAATAAACTTCGGACATAAAATGGCCGAATTCATGATATATTACCCCGGTATCATATTCATCTGGGTCGGCCCCTCCATTAATCTGTATAAAAGCCCCATTAGGGTCCATCGAAAAACCGGTACCGGGATCAGAACCCACTGTCCATAAGGCTCTCAACCCGGGGGGTATTGTCCCTGTTAACTGCCTGGCAAAATCAACACCTCTCTCGAAGGTATCCAAAATTTTATACGCACCGGAAATTCCATCGTTAACGGTGGCATTCAGATTTTTTGTAAAACTAGGAGCATCCTGACTATTAAAAGGATTTGATTTTACGGAATAAATGGTCGTATCGCCTAGGTTTTTTACCCGGAGGTTGTAATCGGGATGATTGGTTTTTGCCAAAACCCGCACATACACATCCGTTTCAGGAGCACCAAAGTCGATACAGAAAAAACCGGAACCGTTGGTTGCCCCAGAAGCTATGACCGACCCATTTGAGTTTCTTACGACCTCCACATCTGCAAAACGAATGGGCTGGTTATTTCTTACCCCCGTAAATCCGTTAAAATCAATGACCCTGTTTTCAAAAGTGGCTGTACCTGAAACCGTAGTACCACTGGATTGGCAGATCTGCTCACTCCCCTTACTTCCCCCGCAACCCCAAAGATTGAGGCTCAGTATTAGAAATAAAATGAAACCCAACTTTGAACCTTCAAACCCGGTTTTTTGTATCATTAAAAAAGCTTTATTGATTTGGGACCTCCCCTGGAAACTCAATGACATCCTCATTAAACCGGTTTTTTCTAATTTGGGGTTGGACCCCATTTTTCTGTTTGATTCCGCCTGGGGATGAAATGTTCACCAACGCACTTTTGGTCATTTTTGTACCATCCGGAAATTCAACACTGGCAAAGCCAAAAATCTGATGGTTTAATTCTTTCGATACCATCACCCCAATTTGAATTATTTTTTCTTCCCCTTTTTTCAAGGGTCCAGACCACATTTTTTCTCCCTGGGTTATCTGAACTTCTTTGGGGATTTCGACTCTGATCCTCACCATAGGAGCATCGATTTGCGGGGTCACCCGGGCTGTTAAAACCATCTCATCCCCATTTTGAGATGAGGAGGCCAGATCCATTGAAAAATTTATAGGAACAGTGGGCTTGGCCATAGCCGGATCCCCGTTTAAGGTTCCACAGGCATTCAAAAAAATTAAAAACCCGAAAACCAAGGGTGCCTTCAAACATTTCTTTAAATTCTCCATCCACTCCTCCTCATTTTTTTCAAAAAGTATTTTTCCTTAAATTAACCAAATTTTAAATTCTTATTCCACCCGCCAATATAGAATTTCAGGGTTTCCATTTCTTTGAACCACCGCATGAACCTTTTTTTGAATATCATTGACAATTCCTTGGGAATGAACAGAGAAAAAATCGCTCGTGAATCCAAACACCTCCTTGAACCCCAGCCCACTTCTCCCCCCCCCGATATCGGTCCCTAAAAAACGGCCTTCACCTATGATTGCGTTCATATCTTCTTTAAAATCTCCATCGCTATCAAAAGAACGGTTTTCCATTATTTGTTGTGCTTTTTTTGATGTAATTTCATCGGAAAACGCCTGTATGACAACCGCATCAGCAGTATTCACATTGATTAGAATGTTTTTTCCCCCCTTTTTCGGAATCGGATAGACCGTTAAATAAGGGGTTACTTTTTGGTAAATTTCCTCTTTCATTCCCCGGATTTGCCGGAGTTCCGAGAGATGGGTCAAAAAATCATTTTTAGTTTGGTAAGGTTGTTCAAGGTTGGCATAATACCCATCTTCAGCCCCAAACAAGGTCTCATTATCAGAATCAATCCAATCTACAATACTTTCACCTATTTCAACCGCATCATTGGGATCAATATTCAAAAGCTCAAAAAGTCGCATCAGTATCTCAACGCGTTTTTCATCTTTAACCTTATTCTCTCCAGAAAACTTAACCACTGTATTTACGTTAAATTTACCCGCCTCATCCCCAATTTCTGCCACAATAAGGCCATCTCCCAAGGGGTAAGGAGGAAAGGGCGTGGCCCAGACTTCATCAAAACCGTCATATTTAGGACTCCGTTTGGAATCTTCCTTTAATAACGCACGGGCCGCCGCTACCCCGGATTTGGCAATGTAGGTAGCCTTAAAATCGTCCCGTAGGTTTCCAACCATTCTCAAATCCCTTCTAACCGTGGAATCCAGGCCCAAAATAAGGGTCACCAAAAGGGTCACCACCAAAAGGGTCATCAGTAGGGCAACTCCCCTCTGGTTGCCCAAAATGGAACAATGGCCCCCAACTTTTCTTAAGTAAAAATGACCTATTTTTCCCCATCCTTTCGAGTTTTTCACAATCCTGACTGGAAAATCAACCTCAACACTTAATCCTGTTACGGGTGGTTAGAAAATTAAAAAAAGGAAAACCCCTTTTCATTATAACTTTTTTTTCCATACCTTGGAGAAGGAACCCATTTCCCTTTAACTACCGGTATTTTTAGGTGAATTTTTTCTGGTAACTCGAGATCAAGAAGGTGGCATCCATAAAATTGGGATCGGAATAGCGTGTTTTCAAACGCACCTGTTTTACCCGGAGGTAAACGGGAGAGGACTCTATGGCGGTTAAAAACTCTACAATTTGGGATAGCTTCACATTCTCCACCCTCACCTCCACGGAATCCTCCTCAAAGCTATTATCTTCCGAAGCGATGGGTTGAGGACGCATTGAAGAAATATTCTTTCGGATTTCAACCGTATTGGCTGTTCCTTCCAAAAATGACAACAAGCTAAAATCTTTTTTTTGCTGGCTTATTTTCTGCTCGATCCCGCGGAGTTTACCCTTTAGTTCATCAAATTCCTTTTTGAGGAAAGCCATTTTCTGTAATTCATCTTCTTTTTGAAGAATTAACCGATCAACGGTTTTCATTTGTTCCAATAAAGGGCTAACCCCAAAAAAATATACGAAGAGAAAAACCAGGGTAATTCCCCCGCTAACGGTAAAAATCCGTTCCCGGTGGGAGAGTTTTTTAAAAAGATCAACACCCAAGGCTTTTTTGAAAGCACCAAAAAGGATTTTCATCTATATTCCTTCCCTCCACTCAAGGGTAACCCTAAATTTTACCCTGTCTTTTTCCGCACTTACCCTGGCATCGCTGACCACCACTTCTTTAACTTCTTTAACTTTCAGAAAAGACCTTTTAATACTATCAATGGAATCAAAACTGGCGGCTTCCGCCTCCATTCGAACCTTCGATTGATCAATGCTTAAATCATATACTTCAATGTCAGCCTCTTCAGGGATGCGGGAAGTTAATTCGGCAAGGATCTGCAATGGGGTTACCTGTCCCGTTCCTATTTTGGTTATTTTCTTTTTCATTTCCTCCAAAGCAGACCGCGTTTGCTGAACCTCATCCACCACGTTTTTTGCACCGGGAAACATGGCCATATAGGTTTGACTGAGGTCTTCTTTTAAACTTTGGTGCCGGGAGTCTTTCATATGGAAATGAATGTAAAGATCCAACAGACCTGAACTTAAAATAATAAAAACCAGACCGCCTAATATAAAAATTCGCCTACGCAAAGCCTGTGTTTCTTTTCCATAAACAAACTCCCCTTTTCTGAAATTTATCCAAGATCCCTCGTCACTAATTACCTCCTTCAACGCCAACCCCAACACAGGCAGATATAACCCTTTTTCATCGTGGGGTAAAAATTCTAAAATATTTTCTCTTTTTTTCAATGAAAGGGTTCGCTTGGATGAGATTCGTCCCAGATCGTTAATCGGAATGAGACTCATCTCTAAAGCCTGAGCTAAGTATTGTGAAACCTCTGGAATGTGAGAGCCTTCTCCACAAATAAAAAGATGAGAAATGACTTCTTCCCCTTGGAGATGATTAAATTGTAAAGTCGTCATAATTTCCTTCACAAACGAATCCAAGACATCTCTCAACAAGGGGAAAATTTTTTCGAGATGGGTATTCTGGGTATCTTCCTGTTTTTTTAAACCCAACCGGTGTAAATAACCTCGGGCTTCATGGATGTCCATCCCTTCTTTTTCAGTGAGGATGCTTTCCAATTGTTCCTCTCCAAAAAGTACCGTTCGAACCATTTTAAGAACCCCGTTCTTTACAATGCACAGGGAACTCCGTCTCCGTCCCATATCAATTAGTAAATTCCCGTTTTCATTAAAAACCCCGAAAAACCGTGCAATATTAAAAAGGGCCATGGATTCTAGCTCAATAATTTTAGGTTCGATTCCGACCTCACGAAGCCATTGTAAATATCGCTCAACAGTGGTTTTGGGTACCGCGGCCACTAAAACCTCGGAAGTTCCCTCCCTCCGATTCAATATTTGATGATCAATAACAAGATCCTCCACGTTCATTGGAAGAAAACCCTCTACTTCATAGGGAACCACCTGGGCAATCTTTTTTGGATCATGAAAGGGTAGGGAGATCACTCGGGTCATGACCTCATCTCCGGGAAGAGAAACAATGACGGTTTCTCCTTTTAAAACCCCTGACCCAATAAGATTTTGTAACCCCTCTCGAATCCCCTCTTCAGCAGAAACCCCAGTTTTAATTTCAATGGAACGGCACTCTCCCCCTTCAAGACCCCAGAGACCCTGCTGGAGGGTAACAACCCTGATCGATCCCAAACCCAATTTCAAACCGATTATTTTTTGTCCCATGGACTTAAACCTTTCAGCACTCAGCCATTACATGGTTAACAGGGAAGATAAGTCCAAGCCGTTGATTGACCATTGAACATTTCTTAAAGAACCTTTTCCGATAATGCGAAGGCGCTCCCCATTTCTGACAGAGGGAATCATAAGAGAGATCAATTCATTTTCTTTAAGATCCCCCTTTAAAAGTGCCTTTAAATCAAGGTTCAAAAGGCTCGTAGAAAAAGGGTTCCTTAAAAGAAGGCTTCCCGTTCCTTCTAAATCCAACAAATCACCTTTCACACGAATTTCTTCTAAGGTTCCCCTTCCTCTGCCAACTGTCACCCGGCTGGACCCTTGTGAGATAAATAGAGTTTGAATGGGAAAACCATGATAGGAGAAATCCCGAACGGAAAATTCTTCAAGGTTGAAATATGCAGACCCATCCCCTTTTAACACCTCTTCATTTTCCCAATCATGATCCCATTCTAAACCCATTTTACCCCGTACCGTCGCCTCGGGAAGGAACCCATTGAGAAAAGACAACTCTAACCCTTGACCTATTCCTGAGAAATGGATCCTGGAAGAATGACGGCCTGGATTGACCTGAAGTTTTCCTTTTACAAGGCCTTCCATGGCTTTCATTGAAAACGATCCATGAACTTGGCCGAAAAATAAAGGAAGCACAGCCACTCTGCATTTCAACTCCTTGATAAAAAGGGCTTCTTCCGAAAGAGGCAAGCGAACACTGACGGTAGCCCGTTCCCATTGGAACCCCATCGGAAAGAGAAATGATCTTTCCTTCAACGAAAGGTGAATGGGAGTCCTTTCCTCAACCCATTCCACCAAAATCTTTTCAATTCGGTCATAAGGAAATGTCAGCACCAGAAACAGCAGAATGGCTAAAAAAGTATAAAGGGCATACCCAAAAGCAAGACCAATTTGAAATTTTTTTGTTTGAAACCATTGAATAATTCGAAACATTTTATTGAACTAAACCCAATGTGGTTTTGGTGGTAAATTCCCGTTCCCTCCCTTGAATATCCTCAAGGACCAGGTTTATTTCAATTGCCTTAGGGAGTCCCCGACGCTCGGTCGAGTCCCAATTTTCAACCCATTCCTTTCCATCATAATACTTAAATTCCAACCCCTTAAGTCTTTCTCCCAACTCAAAAACCTGTTGGGTTTTGGGAGTTAAACTAAAAAGATTAACTTCTTCCTCATGAAACAGTAAAAGAGTAGAATGCCCGCGATCCTCTTCAAGGTAATAGCGGAGCAGGTTAAGATCCGATTCCCGGTTTTCGGCCCCGCGGCGGTAATGAGACAGAGAAGTAAATCTAACAGAATCCCTGGGGTAACCATCAACCTGTGCATGAGACCCCATTAAAAGAGTCCCCTCCTCATCAGGATTCCAATAGGCGCTCTCTAATTCATGGATCATTCTTGAAAGGGTCACACGAACGGTTCTGTAAAACTCTCGATCTTCCATGATTCGATCGGAAACCGAAAAACTGGTGGAAAAACTTCCATAAACCAGAGAAAAAATAACTGCGGTAATAGCAATGGCCACGAGGATTTCCAAAAGGGTGAATCCGTTTTGTTTGTTTAAATGCAAAACCTCTTTTTCTTTTCCCCTTGCCATTTCCTTCCCCCCGACTTTCGTCCGAAGGTTTTCAGTTTTATTCTTTTTTAAAAAAATATGAGGTCAGTCCCACATTTTCCTTCCGGTTTCCCCTATCCCAGGAAACCGTCACACGGACTTCTCGAACCGAATCAAAGGGAGTTGGGATCACATTTTCCTTCCAAGAGAAACGGGATTTTTCTTCACCAAAATTCCCCCGGTATTCACCCAATTCCGGGAATCCGGACAATTCCTGATCGGCCATTTTCTCCTTGACCAGAAGTGTGGCCTCCAAGAGCTCGCCTGAGTACTGGTGTAAAGCACTATCTCGATTGCGGAGCCCTAAAAGAACAACCAAGGCGGTGGCCAATATCCCCAAAGCGACCATAACTTCTATCAGCGTAAATCCTTTTTGGGATTTAACTTTCAAAAAAATCAAAATAACCTTTTTGAACATGAACCTTCCCAGTAAGAGGGTTTATTTTTAATGTAATTTTCTCACCCCTGCTGTCCTGAAGGTGTATGGTTGTTTTTTCAACTCCGCCAATGGGATAGAACTCCGTAAACGTTTCCCCTTGAGTCACCTTACCATCATGAAGGACCACCACATCCTCTAATCTCACGCCCCGGGGTAAGTCCCTTTCGGGAAGAAAGGGAACCTCCAACCGGGAAATACCATTGGCTTCCTGAAGAACAGAGGCCCAGTATTTTTGCTCGTTTAAATCAAAATTCAATCGGATAACTTTTCGTTGTATGGAGGATTCATCGTAGAGATATTGAATGGTTCCAACCATTTTTCTGGAAACACTTTTTATATCCCCTCCAAGAAGGTTTTGGAATTTGGGAAACGTGAAAGCCAAAACCATACCCATCACCAATAGAACCACCATCAACTCAAGAAGGGAGAACCCTTTCTCTCCTTTCATCGGGAATAAAAAAAAAGAGGCTCCCCATCGAATCTTATTTTGCTGTTTTGGATCCCACATTGATTTAAACCAAAAACCGGTAAAGTTTAGCCCGCATCATCAATATTCCAATTTTCGACATCTGCATTTTTCCCTTCGCCACCCTGTTCATGGTCTGCCCCATAGGACATAAGATCAAATTCCCCATGGGTTCCAGGACTTAAATAGGAATAATCGCTTCCCCATGGATCCTTTGGAATTTTGGAAATATATCCATGTTCACTCCAATTTCTTGGAATCTCGCCAACACTGGGTTTGTTCACCAGCGATTCAAGCCCTTGATCGGTAGAAGGGTAAAACCCGTTATCCATTTTAAATAGCTGTAACGCACCCTCAATATTTCGCATTTGAACTTTTGCAGCCGTCCTTCGGGCGTCATCTGTCCGGCCCACAATTTTGGGTGCAACCAATGCAACCAATACAGCCAGAATTACGACAACCACCATGATTTCAATGAGGGTAAACCCCGATTGATCTAATTTTTTCTGTTTCATACCAATGGATCACCTCCTTTTTGTAATTCCCACAAAAATTAGCGAATCACTTGACTCATTTCAAAAATTGGCAACAAGATAGAAACAACGATAAAAAGAACCACTCCCCCCATTAGAAGGATCATGACCGGGGTTAGCAGAGAGGTCAATGTGGTTGCAATGGTTTCGACTTCATGATCATAGGCTTCGGAAACCTTAAGGAGAACCTTTTCAAGCTCACCACTTTTTTCCCCAACCGCAATCATATGGGTCACCAAGGGGGGGAAAACCCCGCTTCTTTTTAGGGGCTCGGCAATACTTTCCCCTTCTCTTATATTTTCCCGGGCTGCGTTGATGGCTTCCGATAAAACCGAATTATTGACAACTTCTTTTACAATTTCCAAAGAACGAAGAAGGGGAATGCCACTTCCAAGGAGAGTGCTCAGGGTTGTGGTAAAACGGGAGATGGAAACCCGTTTAAACAAGGAGCCTAAAAAAGGCATTTTTAAGATCCAGCGATCGAATTGTTTACGTCCCTTCGGAGTGCGAACCCATCGTCTCAACCCAAAAACGCTGACCCCAGCCATTAACAGAAGAAGCCACCAATAATTTTGAAGAAAATGGCTCACACCCAAAAGGATCTGTGTGGGCAATGGCAAGACCTGTTTCATTTCTTCAAAAACGGACGTAACTTGAGGAACAACAAAAGTAATCAACATAAAAAGAATAATAGCCCCAATGGCCATCATGATAAGGGGATAGGCCATGGTTGCCATGATTTTATTCCTCAATTGAATTTGCTTCTCAAGAAAATCCGATAAACGCAAAAGCATTAAGTCCAACGTGCCACTGGCCTCACCCGACCGAACCATATTGATGTAAAGCTCCGAAAAAACCCTTGGATACTGGCCCAAAGCATCCGCAAGAGGACCTCCTTCCTTTACCATTTCCCTAACCCCCGCCACCACCCGTTTTAATCCCCCCCGCTCCAACTGATCCACCAATGCATTTAAAGACTCCATCAAAGGAAGACCTGCCCCAATCAACGTGGCCAATTGTCTTGTCATAATCGCAACATCTTGATGCCGAATCCGCTCGGTCAGGATTTGAGATAATCCTCGGCTAACCGTAGAAACAGGGAAAACGGAACGGGTGGGCCGCTTTCCTTCCAAAACCGAAACCGGGAAAATTCCGGATCGCTTCAATTTGGCCCGGGCCGTTTTGGAACTATCGGCATCGATAATCCCAGAGGTATCTTTTCCTTCTGTCGTCAACCCTTTATATTCAAAAACCGCCATAGAATTTAACGGATCTCCTGCTGGGTAACACGTAACACTTCCTCAGTGGTGGTCAACCCTTCTAAAACCTTTCGAGCCCCATCTTCCCGAAGAGTTCGCATTCCTTTCTGAATCGCCCTTTGTTTGATGGTTGAAGAATCGGTACAGCTCAACACAAGATTTCGAATTTCATCGTCCAAACGCATTATTTCATAAATGCCGATCCGGCCGTGATAACCGGTATTCATGCACTTTTCGCATCCAACCGCACGGTAAATATTCTTTTTAGAATCTCCAGTTAAGATTCCTAATTTCTGTTTCTCTTCCTCAGACGGCAGGTAAGGTTGCCTGCAGTGGAAACAGATAATGCGAACCAATCGTTGCGCAATAATCGCAACCACTGAAGAGGAAACCAAAAAGGGCTCAATGCCCATATCAATCAAACGGGTAATGGCTCCTGAGGAATCATTGGTATGAAGGGTGGAGAAGACCAAATGCCCAGTGAGCGAGGCATGAATGGCAATTTCTGCTGTTTCGGAATCCCGAATTTCCCCCACCATGATCACATCGGGATCCTGTCGCAAAATAGACCGCAACCCGCTGGCAAATGTGAGTTGAATTTTTGAGTTTACCTGCATTTGCCCAATTCCTTTTAACTGGTATTCAATGGGGTCCTCAACCGTAATGATATTTTTATCCGGAGAGTTAATTTTACTTAATGCGGCATACAGGGTGGTGGTTTTTCCACTGCCCGTCGGACCCGTCACCAAAAGGATGCCATGGGTCAATTGAATGATTTGTTCCAATAACCCTAAATCGGAAGAGGATAGGCCGATTTCCCCAAGGTTTAACAAAAGGTTGCTTTTATCCAACAACCTCATGACCACCCGTTCCCCATGGGCGGTAGGGATGGCCGAAACCCGGATATCCACTTCCTTCCCCGCGATCCGAACCCCGATTCGGCCATCCTGTGGAAGCCGTTTCTCCGCAATATTCATTCCCGCCATAATTTTTATTCGAGATACAATACTGGCTTGCGCGTGCTTGGGAGGGGAGAGGATATTATAGAGAACTCCGTCAATTCTAAAACGGATGAGCAAATCTCTTTCAAAGGGTTCCACATGAATATCACTGGCTCTATCTTTCACGCCTTGAAATAAAAGGGAGTTGACCAACCGAATGATGGGGGCTTCATCGGTTGCCTCCAAAAGATCAACCGGTTCCTCAAGAGAACTGGCAACTAAATCCAGGCGCTCTCCGGAAAGATCTTCCACAACCTGCTCCGCGGTATCGGAGGGACGATCATAAACCTCATTGATACGATCCAGAATGGTTTTTCCAGGTGCTACCGCTACCTGAATGGGGGATTGAAGAAGAAGGCGAATATCATCCAATGTGGTCACATTTAAGGGGTTGGAAGTGGCCACCCACACTTTTCCTCCCTCAGATTTTAAGGGGAGAAGACCGTTTTTTTTTGCAAAGCCCAGGGGAATGCGAACAGCCAAGGCTGGATCAATATCAGAAATATGAATTTCGGGAAGAAAAGGAATGCTCATTTGAACGGCCAAACTTTCCAAGACCTGGTCCATTTTGACGAATTTGAGACGAACTAAAATTTCCCCAATTCTTCCTCCCTTCTCTTTTTGGATTTTTAACCCCTCCTCCAACTGTTCAGGGGTTAAGAAAAATTTTTCCCGGAGGATTTCTCCAATAGGTTTCCGTCTCATAGGTTTAAGTTCCTCTTGGGCTTCTTTTTCAGACCGGTAATAGAATTACCACCATTTCATCCCTCCAAAGGCCAAGGTGGGAATCCAGGGTTAAGTAGAAGGTGGAGCACCCTGTAAAAAAATATCACTAAAGCCGGGGGACTGAGAGCAAAAGAGATGGGCCATGGCCTTTGGCGAGACATAAAACTTCTTTGCAGAGTTTGTTCCTACCGAATCACCTCTGGGTTTCCAGGAGGGTGAATTCCCTTTTCAAGGAATTCCAATCTTCTCTTTCTTATTTCCACCTGATTTTCCTGTAAAAATTCTGCCATCTCTTGGGTTTTTCTGGCAGTCACCAGATCCAATTCCCCCCCATTCCTGACAATATAGGGGGTTAAAAATATGAGAAGATTCCTTTTTTCCACCCGTTTGGATTGAAATTTAAACAACCATCCCAAAATGGGAATATCCCCTAAAAAGGGGACTTTTCGTTCGCTTTTAATAAGGTCATCCCTTATTAACCCCCCTAAAACAGCGGTTTGTTTGTCCTCCACAATTACTGTCGTATTGGTGGACCGCTTATTGGTCGTCGGTCCCACAAAAAGATCCTGAACAGATTGAGGGGTATCCGTAACGGTGGATATTTCCTGAAAAACATCCAACTTGACGAGGTTGTTTTCCATTATTTGTGGAACCAGACGAAGTGTAATGCCCACATCCATCCGCTCAATGGCGGTAACGGTATTTCCCCCAGTGGTTTGGCTTTGCCCAGTGGTAATGGGAATATTTTGTCCTACCACAATTTCTGCCTTCTGATTATCACTGGTTAGAAGTTGGGGGGTTGAAAGAATATTGACATCAGAATCGGACTGCAACGCACGAAGAAGAGCCCCAATATTTAAAAATTTATTCCCCTGAAATTCAAAAGTTCCCTTGATAATTCCGACTGCTAAACCGGTTAACCCAACAGGACCCTGAGTGGCCAGGGTACTGATACCCCCAAAATTGGTTCCCCCAGCAGGCTGTAACACACCACTGAGTTCGTTGTTACTATCGGTTTTAATGGGAACCTGGGCCTCAACACCGATTTCGCGAAGCGTATCCAACCCGATTTCCAGGATCACCGCCTCCACGTAAACCTGCCGACGCCGTACATCCAATTGCTGAATCACCTTTTTAATCCGCTCAAAATCTTCGGGAGAGGAGGTGATGATTAGAGCATTGGTTGACTTATCAGGAAGAATTTGAACCGGCCCCTCTATACCTGTGGAATCATCTCCAGTGGCTTTGGACACCGCTTGTGCACGGGCTGTCCCACCTGAACGGGCAACCAGTCCGGCCAATAACTTGGCCATATCTTCTGCATTGGAGTTCTCTAAAAAGTAAACATTGATATCCTTTGTTTCGGGAAGTTGATTTTTCGGAACAATCTGAATTACCTCTCCCACCGGAAGGGCTGCGAGCCCTTTCAAATCCAAAACGGAAAGGAAAACCCCATAAGCCTCCTCTGGGTTTAATTTTTTCGGGGAAAAAATGGTCACCCGTCCTCTAACTTTTTCATCTATCATAAAATTTTTTCCAGTCAGCTCACTTATAAATTTCACTAAAACCGGCAAATCCACATTATTAAAATCCATGGTGATGAGTTTAGGGTCTTTGTCGGATGATGGTTTTGCCAACACCGGAACTTTTTTTCCAAATTCTTTTCCGGGGGTCTCCCCTGAACCATTAGGGGTTTGTGAATTTTCAACTTTTGGAATTTGGGAGGCTACCAAGATAGGTTCCCCTTTTTTCATGCCCTCTTGGTTTAACGATTCAGTTTTTTGTTTAGTGTTGTCCGCACCCATCGTTTCCTTTACAATTGTCGCTTTCCCAAACGGGACCTTTTCGATTCCCTCAGATGATGAAACCTGTTCTTTTACCCGATCTTGTGAGGTTTTGAGCAATGTTGATGATGGGAAAGAGGGCCCTTCGCTGAAGGATTCAGGGGCCAAAAAAACCGAAATGATTTTTCCTTTTTCTATCACCTTGAAGGGAACCGATTCGGATAAATCCAAAACAACCCGAACCTTATTAGGGCTAACGTGTTCTCCAATTCGAATTTTTTTGAGTACGGGCTCTGCCCCCGGCAGGATGTGGGATTCCAATTGGCTTGAAGTACCCAACAAATCTACCACCAATCTATTATTATCAATCATGAACGATTTCTGTCTCAATTCACCATTCCCTTCAATAAGGACTTTAACCCCATTCTGATCCGCTATGGCCTCTACTTTTATGATCTTGCTGGCAAGGGGAATAGTCTCTTTACCAGAGATTTTCTCCCCCTGGGCATGTAAATAGATTGGAATTAAAAAATTAAAATAAAGAAAAAAAGGAAGACCTAAAAACAGAAAACATTTCCTAAAAATAAAATTTTGAAAAAAATACCGTTTATGGGGTTTATGGAAAAATGCCTTTTGGCATAGAAAGTCAGGAATACTCGTTTGTTTGCGATTCCTCATAATTAACGAATTTCGTAATCAAAAGAAGTTTTTATGTTATTTCGAACCAAATCCAAAGAAATACTTGTCTCATCTTTGAGTTGTTGAAAAATCTTTAAAAAACTCTGGGGATCCTTGATATCGATTCCATTGATTCTCTGCAGAATATCACCGTTTTTTAATCCAATTCTTTCATAGATGCTATTGGGCACGATTGAAATAATTCTGAAGCCGTTGGCCTTACCCTGGGTAAAATTGGGAATAATCCTGGCTTTTGTTAAAAGTTGGGGGAGATTTTCAAAGGCCTGTGAGACCTCCCGTTTATCTAACACCCAATTGTTGGGGGCAACGGTTCGGATACCCGTGTTTTCTCCTTCCTCTAATTTTGCATTTTCCATTTGGGATGAACCTTCCTCGAGCTCTTCCTCAAATAGAAGGAGTAATTCCTCTCTTCCTCCTCTTAAAAGGGTGGCCTTTTCTCGATCAACGTAAACCAGCTTCGCCCCTTCCACCACCATGTCATTGATTCGGTATAATTCCTGGTTCTTTGTTTTTTCATCCTGAATCACAGCAAAACTTTTTGCGGAATCCCACCCTACTACAGTCCCAATTAAACGAATATTAAGAGGGGTCAATTCTATTTCGGGCGGGTTATCAGGAATAGAGGCAATCTCAGTGTCTTTTTTCCCCCGAAGTTCCCGACTGAAGATATTTCCCTCCAAAATAGCTTGGGAATACTGTTGGAAAGGTTTACGAATTTGGGAAGGGGAAGCCAGGGAATTATCCTTTATTTTGGAGTGAACAACAAGTTTTTCTCCAATAAAAAACCCAATTAAATCAGCGACTATGAAGGAGAAAAGGGTCAATAAAATGAAATGGGAAAAAACAAAAAAACCTTTCCCGGGTTTAAAACCTCCTCTTATTCCCATAGTTCCTTCCTTACCCAAAAATAACGATGAAATTCTTCACACAAAAAGAATGCACCTGTGCAATTTAAAGTCATTATTGCCGGCGAATAAAGTCCTTAAAAACTGCCACTGAGGGTGAGCCATTTAAAATTGGAAAAAATGAAGAGAAGGTATCAGAATTTAATTTTCATTATAGTATTTTCTACTGATTTGTCAAGGAGATATGTCATTTCTCCCCACCAACAAAAATTACACATCTGCTATCTGTCCCTTTACATTATGGACCTTCTTATGGTAGAAATCCAAATTCCATAAAGAGCACTTGTTTTCATTCGAAAAGGAGGTATGGATGTTTAAGGGTCACTGTATTTTTAGAATTAGCCTTTTAATTTTTTTGTTTTTAATAACCAGTATATCCAAAAGTATCGGTGCTGAATCCGTTGAAGGTCCCGGAAGGTCAATTCCTTCCCAGGGGAATGAGCACATTGCTTCCATAGGGGCTCCCCATGATCCATATAACAGCAATCCTCCCACATCGGGTTGGCATGTGGGTTTTGTCGCAAGATGGGGTATTCATTCCAGCCCTATTCCAAAAGAATTACAGGTACACAATCTAGAAGATGGAGGGGTCATCATCCAGTACAATTGTAATAATTGCGATGAATTGGTCTCAAAATTAACCAAAATCGCAAAAAAATATAATCGCATTGTTTTAGCCCCCTACACGGATATGAAACCTCTGATTGCCCTCACCGCGTGGGGAAAAATCGATGAACTTCCGGAATTTGATGAAAAACGAATAATCCGATTTGTCGAGGCATATATTGGAGTTGATCACCACCCCAAAAAAGAAAACCTCCCCACCCCACCCCTCAAATAAGCCAGGTATTGGTTTTCCTTAAAAAAAGGGTTCCCAAAAGGGCCCCCTCCAAATAAAAAACTTAAATTAAAAAGAATCTCTCCATACCCAAGGTTTCCGGGGAGAGTTTTTCTTATCCCTTTTATCAAAAGTTAAGTTGTGCTTGTTGTAGAAGTGGTAGTCGTTGTGGTTGTGGTGGTGGTTGAGGTGGTGGTCGATGTCGTCGTGGTGGTGGTTGAGGTGGTGGTCGATGTCGTCGTGGTGGTGGTTGAGGTGGTAGTCGATGTTGTCGTGGTGGTGGTTGAGGTGGTGGTCGATGTCGTCGTGGTGGTGGTTGAGGTGGTGGTCGATGTCGTCGTGGTAGTGGTTGAGGTGGTGGTCGATGTCGTCGTGGTAGTGGTTGAGGTGGTGGTCGATGTCGTCGTGGTAGTGGTTGAGGTGGTGGTCGATGTCGTCGTGGTGGTGGTTGAGGTGGTGGTCGATGTCGTCGTGGTAGTGGTTGAGGTGGTGGTCGATGTCGTCGTGGTAGTGGTTGAGGTGGTGGTCGATGTCGTCGTGGTGGTGGTTGAGGTGGTGGTCGATGTCATCGTGGTTGAAGTAGTGGGCAAGGTGGTTGTTGCAGAAGTAGTTGAAGTGGTGGGTGAGGTGGTTGTCGCAGAAGTGGTTGTTGTGGAACCTGATATTGTCGTGGTGGTGGAAGTGGATCCTAAAGTCGTGGTTGGGACTAATGTAGTTGTCGTGGTGGTGGTTGAGGGAAGAGGATTAAGAACGTTTGAACTCAGAAAGTTAGTGATGGAATTAGTTAAGTCTGCCTTTAAGGCATCAGGGGATAAATTCACCCCGCTTCCACTCACCAACTCTATTGAGGAACCATAAACCTGCCCGTCAAAATTTCCATCCGTAATATCCAGCTCAAGGGCCTCCAGCAAATCCAATACCGTAAAATTGCTAAATCCGGGATTGGCAGAACCAATATCAAACGCCTGTTGCGACAGACCCAGGATAATTAAACCGTATTGTGTTGATGGATCCGTAAAATCAATGGGATTGGATAAAGACACATTGGGGATTATGTTGGTTATATTAAGGTTGATCAAATTCACACCGGAGACCTGAATATGTTGACTGCTCATTTCCTGATTGGCGGAGGCAATGGCGGAGGAGGCAGAATTGCCATCTAAAATTTTAAAATCGGCTAAAATGCATCCTAAGGTGGTATAGGGAGTAATGGCCACATTGGATCTGGTTTCTCCGGAATTTAGGGGGTCAATACAGGTTCTCAGAGGATTTCGCCCTGCAAGGTCCAAAAGGGAACCCGTCACTTCATCTACAAAATTTCCACTGTTCAAATTCAATTCCATCAGACCGGTGGCACCCCCAATCGACAAGAAATAATTTCCGCTGGAGTCGGTTAGACCTTGAACAATCGGGGTAGGTCCTCTTTGGCCATCGGGTGCAATATTCAAAGCATTGACCAAACCATTATCCACCGCTCCTTTGGTTACGGTCCCTGATATTGAACCTCTTGCCCCACCCCCGCCTCCCTCATCATCCCCCCCACACCCAAAAACCCCTATAAAAAGGGAAACAACCAACAAGGTTAGGATCTGTTTAAACCGTTTCAACGGATATTTTCCTCTTCTTTTTACTTCTGGTCCCGGGCCAAGCATGCCAATTTCAGGATTTCATGGCAAAATTTATTAAAAGTAATTCCTTTGTTTATAAAAGCACTTTTAATGCCATTTGGAGGCAAAAAAGGTATTTTTTAAAAAGAAATTGCATAGTACTGAAAATATTGGAAAGTTTCAATATAAATTTCACGGTTTCTTAATATTTAGGAAGGGTGTCCTTTTTAAGGATTGAAAAGGTTTTCTAGAAATAGGAATTTCAGTCTTTTTTTAAAAAGGAAACAGGGAAATCCTTTTCCACTTTAAAACCAATTAAATCCTTGAAATTTAAGCTTTAAAACGCTATATTCGTGCTTTTTTAAAATCAGACGATCCCAACGCACCCGGATGGAGCCTTTGATTGAATCGGTAACCAGAAAAAACCTGGCCCATTTTTTAATCCCCTCTATTTCCTCCGGAATTCTTTTTTTCCTTTGTTTTCCCTCTTTTGAGTTTCCTTTTCTTGCTTGGTTTTGTCTCATCCCCTTATTTTTCGCCATCCGGAATGTCACTCCAAAAACTGCTTTTTGGCTGGGGGGAATTTCAGGAACACTCTATTTTCTTGGAACCATTTCCTGGGTCACCAATACAATGGTGCAATACGGGAAGCTTCCTTGGGTGCTCAGTGTTTTGTTAATGTTTCTTTTAGTTTTTTACCTTTCCCTTTACGTGGCTACCTTTTCGTTTCTGGCCCATTGGGCTTCCACTTCAAAAAACATCCCATTATTTATAAGTGCCCCGCTTTTTTGGACCATGTTGGAATATGGGAGGGGCCACTTTTTCACGGGTTTTCCATGGGTATTGTTGGGTTATTCACAATATCAATCGCTTTGGGTCATCCAAATTGCAGATACCACAAGCGTTTATGGCATTTCCTTCTTGATCGTATTGGTCAATGTCTTTTTCTACGAATGGGTTTGCTTCTTTTTCCTGAGAAAAGAGAATAAGTCAGGAAAAACTATTCCATGGGCTTCTTCCGCTTTTACTTTAATCGCTCTTTTAATCACACTTTTTTACGGTCATTCAAAAATTTCCCAGACTGAAGAAAAAAAATCATTTATAAACCTCGCCCTCATCCAGGGAAATATTGGACAGGATATAAAATGGGATAGGAGATTTCAGGAGGAAACCCTTAACACCTACCTAACCCTTACCGAAAGGGAAACGCAAAAGGGCATTGATTTAGTGGTCTGGCCTGAAGCGGCAACTCCTTTTCTCTTTAATCAAAATCTTGAGTACCAAAAAAGGATTTTACAGTTCGCCCATGCCCAATCCACCCCCCTACTTTTTGGAAGCCCATCCCTCACTCTTCTTGAAAATTCAGCACCTGTTCTTCTCAATAGCGCTTATTTGATTTCCCCCGAAGGTCAAATAAAAAGCCGGTATGACAAAATGCATTTGGTGCCTTTTGGTGAATATGTCCCTCTTTCCTCCCTTCTCTCATTTGTCAACAAAATGGTAGAAGGGATCGGAAATTTTATCCCCGGAAAAACCCCACTGGTCATGGACCTCCCAAAAGCCAAATTTGGTGTGGTGATCTGTTTTGAAGTGATTTTTCCAGAGCTGGTCAGAAAATTTGTTAATCACGGGGCCCAAATGATGACCACCATCACCAATGATGCCTGGTTTGGATACTCCTCCGCTCCCTATCAGCATTTCTCTATGGTGGTATTTCGAGCCATTGAGAACCGTGTTTCTTTTGCCCGGGCGGCCAATACGGGGATCTCAGGTTTCATTGATTCTCGGGGAAGAATTTTAAAAAAAACCAATCTTTTTGAACGGACCACACTTCGAGAAACCCTTTTTCTAAATCATGAAAAGACTTTTTACACCCAATTTGGTGATATCTTTGCCTGGGTCTGTGTTATAATGTCTTTTTCCATCATTATTCCAAGCATTTACCTTGAAATTAAAAAGAAAGGAAAACTCCATGTTGGAAGAAACCCAGGAAAAATTTGAAGGACTTTTGAAAAAATTGGATCAGCTAAGGGGGTATCTTTGACCCCGCTTCTATAAAAAAACAAATTAACCAAATTGAAACCTCCATGGTTGCGGAGGGTTTTTGGGATAATGCTCAAAAGGCCCAAAGCCTCCTGAAAAACAAAACCCACCTTGAAAAAGAATTAAAACGTTGGGAAGACCTGGACCAACAAAAGGAAAATTTAACTCTACTTTTTGAGCTTTCCAATGAAGAGGGAGGGCAATCCCTGGAAGGAGAGCTCAAACAGGGGTTAACGCATTTTCAAGAACAGATCGACCGCTTAGAGGTAGAAATCCTTCTTTCGGGTGAGAGGGATATCAAAAACGCCATTGTGGCCATTCATCCTGGTGCCGGAGGAACAGAGTCCCAAGATTGGGCCCAAATGCTTTTACGGATGTACCTCCGTTGGGCGGAGCGAAACGGTTATTCGGTGGAAATGATCGATCTTCAGCCTGGAGATGAGGCCGGAATTAAAAGTGCAACTTTTTCCGTTAACGGCGAATATGCCTATGGTTACCTCAGAGCAGAGGGAGGGGTTCATCGACTGGTAAGGATTTCTCCATTCGATGCCAACAAACGCCGTCATACCTCCTTTGCTTCGGTTTTTATTTTTCCCGAGGTCTCTGATGACATTGAAGTCGTCATTGATGAAAAAGAACTCCGGATTGACACCTACCGGGCCAGCAGCGCGGGGGGACAGCACGTGAACAAAACCTCCTCGGCAGTGAGGATCACCCATCTTCCCACGGGGACTGTGGTTCAATGCCAAAAAGAGCGCTCCCAGCATAAAAACAAATCTATGGCCATGAAGGTCCTCAAAGCCCGTCTATTTGAGCTGGAACAACAAAAGAAAGAGGAAGAGCTAAATCAGTTGACCAGTGAAAAAAAGGAAATTGGGTGGGGAAACCAAATTCGATCCTATGTTTTTCAACCCTACCAAATGGTCAAAGACCATCGGACGAACCTTGATGTAGGAAATGTCAATGCGGTTATGGATGGAGAAATTACCCAATTTATTAAAACCTATCTCCTTCAGTCCTCAAAAGTAAAAAATTAAGGAATATCCTTCCACCTAAAAAAGAAAAATGGGGCCTCCAGGAAAAACCAACTTCAAAGAATGGCAAAAAAGTTGGGGGGGGATTAAAAAGGTTTGGGGGCTTTTGCGGTAATTCTCTCCGGAACCCGAAGCATCTCTCCGTCTCCCATCATAGCCATCCGAGCGGGTGCATAACCAGGATCAAGTTCCAATGCCCGTTGAAAACGGGGAACGGCTTCTTCTTCCCGCTCCAATGCCCGGTAGCAAATTCCTAGGTAAAATTGAGCCTTGGCTTCATCCGCGGGTTCCAAAGGTTGTTTTAAGACTTGTTCCAGAAGATTCATCGCTTCCGTTGGGTCGTCACCATTTCGAAAAGCTCCCATGGCATGGTAAGAGCCATATAAAATTAAAGCAGGGGCATAGTTAGGATCTAAATTTAACGCTTTTTCTGCGGAACGGCATACTTCAAAAAAGAAATCCGCCCGCTCTAAAACCGACCCGGCGACTCGGGACCCTTTAATGAGCACCTTTCCCCGGGTAACCCAGAGAGATGGTTCTTTAGGGAAGCGTTCACAGCCCTCATTAATGATTCCCACGGCCAAATCAATTTTATTTTCTTTTTCAAAGAACTCAGCCGCACGTATAAAAGATTCAGGCTGGTTGTTGATCTCCCTGAGCGGAATTCCCAACACATCCGGGTCCACCTGTGGGATGGCAGAGGGTTTTAATTCCTGCCAGCCGGTCATGTTTCGAACAATGCGTAAAACCGCATAACGAGGAGTTCCCCAGACCTGAGGCAAGGAACCATATTTTTCCGGAAGAGCTGCTTCCACCTTCTGGATCATCTCTTCCAACGATATTCCTTGCTCCACCATGGGAACCACTGAATTAATAAAATAGTTCTGAAGGTCAATAAAAAAATCGATTTCCGGAATTCCCCCCAAGGGCCCGTGACCAGGAATAATTTTTTCTGGTGAAAGGGCTTTCATTTTATTTAAAGCCTTAATCCAGGACCGGTCATCGGATAACCCCTCTCCCATAACTGGTTGTCCCAAAATCGGAAAACTTCCGGTCATAAGGGTATCCCCACTGACCATACAATGCTCGGTTGGCAAATAAACCGCTGTGGCATCATCCGTTTCAGCACTTCCCAAAAAGAGAAGTTGAATGGGCACAGACCCCAGGGTTAACATCAATTCTCCATTGAATGTGGTGTCCGGCAAAGCAGGGTCATTTTCAGGGATGGAAAAACCTCTCGACCGAAGAAAGGCACGTTGGCGTGTGTTTCTTCGTTCCATGAAATACTTTGTGAGCTCGCTTGAAATTATTTCCGCACCGGCCTCCTTGAAAACATCATTCCCGGCCCAATGGTCCCAATGGTAATGGGTATTGATCACATAACGGATCGGTGCGGGGGTAATGGTTCGAATGGCTTTCAGGACCCGTCTCGCCATGGGAGCATTGATTTGGGTATCCACGATGGCCACCCCTTCCTCTGTAATGATAATTCCGGAATTCACCACATTTCGGAACATGTAACAGTGATCGGAAATTTTTATTAGGCTACCGTATTGAAGTTTTCCAAAAGGATTGGGTATTTGTTTTTCCATAGTCTGGTAGCATAAACCAAAGAAATGGCTGGGGTCAACCCGGTGATGAAGGTAATGGAAAAAAAGATTGACCTAAACCCTCTGAATTGATAAAAAGATTTCTCATGATTCGTTCCTATGAAGACTTGATTCAAATTGCAGATGCTTATGCCAATTCCCGCACACTGGTCACCGGTGTGGAATTGAATGTCTTCACCCACATTGGAAAAAGATCGGTAACAGGCAAGGAAATTTCCCGAAAAACCCGTACCTCTTCAGAAGGAATGGAATTCCTTCTCAATGCACTTGCTGGAATGGGACTATTAACAAAAAACGGAAACCGGTTTCGAAATACCCCCATTAGCAAAAGATATCTTGATGCCACCAGCCCTAAATCCATTACCAACTTTCTTTGGTTGGCCGGCCAACATTGGGAAGATTGGATGAACCTTACCCTGGCCATTCAAAAAGGTCGTCCCACGGATAACATCGACACGCAAGATGATCCTGAATTTCGAACGCGTTTTGCCAAGGCCCTGCACGAGCGAAGTTTCTATGTCACCCCCCAACTGGTTCGCCATATTCACCTGGGAAAGGCAAAGACCCTTATGGATCTTGGCGGGGGAGCGGGTTCTTACGCTTTTGCTTTCGCCAGAAAAAACCCCGGGTTGCATGCCACCATTTTCGACAGGCCAGCCGCGGTCAAAGTGGCTCTCATGGAAGCTAAAAAAGAGGGCCTTTCAAAAAAGATCAGTGTGATTGGAGGAGATCTTTTTAGGGATTCATATGGTGGCCCCTACGATGTAATTTTTTTCTCTAATGTAATTCACATTTACGGCCTTTCCCAAAACCAAATCATCCTGAAAAAGGTAAAAAAAGCCCTTTCACCTGGGGGGAGATTCATCATCGTAGAATATTTTCTCGATAAAAATCAAACCCGCCCTCCCGATGTCTCCTCTTTCGCCTTGATGATGTTTCTTTTTACTGAAACCGGGCGGTGTTACACCTGGGATGAAGTGACCCAATGGCTTAAAGCGGGTGGTTTTTCTCAGTTTAAACGGAAACGGGTAAATGAAAAGATTGGGATTTTAGACGCCATGCTAAAAAGGTGATTAAAAGCCTCTCCCCTTTAAAAAAACCGGGGTCCATTTCGCGTGGAAATTGATTTCCTTAAAAATGGTGGTTCCGGCCTTTATTCGCTGTTTCATCAAAACCATTCGAGGGAATAATTAATTGATGAAGCCTGGGTTTGGACATCAAAATAGTGTCTCCAATGACCTCCCCCATGGTACCTACGATCTGACCAAAAACCTGAAACTCTTTTCTCCCCTTGTATTTTCCCCAAACCACCAGAAACCGGTCTTCATCAGCTGATACGGAGGGTTGATCAAGGACATAATTACACGATGTGGTTTGGCTAATGGGAAAACCCGAAGAAGGCATACTCCCGGAACGAAAAATGATTTTTGCCATGATGGCTGACCCACATTCTTGAATGTGGGCGCGCTTCCAAACCAATAAAAATGCATAACCATTAAAGGTAATGGATGGAGCGGTTTGGTTAAAAATGCCAGTGGCGATGGAGAGTTCCTCTTCCACCAAAAAACCATCTAAACTCACCAGCTGCCCATAAATGGATATACCTTGGGATTGGGTCATATCAAATCGGGAATGTCGATCATCGGCCCAGGTCACTAGAGCGTTTTTCCCATCCTGTGCAAGGTGAACTTCCCTCTTCATGGATGCGGCATCATTTATTACAATCTCCGGCCCTTCTTTCTCCCCATCTTGAGTCATCCAAAGCCCTTTAATTTTATTTTTTGTTTCCCCTTTTACACCATCCTCCCAAACCATAAAAAAATGTGTTCCATCAAAGACCATGGCAGGTGTTACGGAAAGGGAACCGGGCATGGGTTGAATGAGGAACTCCTCAACTAAGGGGTCTCCAAAACCATCCAATCGAATTCCATAAATACCAGAAGGAGTGGCTTCCTCATCAAACCATACCGCCATCACCTGTTGTTCAAATCTGACATGAGTTGCAATTTCAGGGTCATAGAGGGCAGGTTCTGAGAATTCCAAGACATGATTCATTTGAGGGTGAGAAAAATGGGGAATAAAGAAAAAAAGAAAAAGGCTGAAAAAAATTAATTTACGAAACATATTTTTCCTAAAAGGACCCGATTTAAATTTCGGTAAATGTGAATCATTTATTATTTATAGATTGCAATTTAAAAACCTAAAGGGGGAAATTTAGAGGAGGAAACCCATAACCTAATGAATATTCTAAAATTTTTATGGCCCACCTATTTAGGGTGGTTTTTCGACGCTTTATCTTCAAGAAATTTTTTCCAGAAAATAGGAAATTTTTTTCCTCGTTTCTGAAAAAAGATGAAAAAGCAACAAATTTTTGTTTTTTTCAAAAGAAGGGATGAATGGTGTGGATTTCTTGGAGAAAACTTTAATAAACGTGGGGACTCTCCGCAATTTCTCTTTGGTGAATCCCGGGGACCGGAGGTGTTGGGGTATCAAGGGTTAGGGTTTCCCGATGAGGAGCTGCTTTGTAAAGCTCACAAACCAGGCGGCAATTATCCGAGTTTTGGACCAAACCCACTAAAACGGTATAACGAGCCCCTTTGTAATAGGGGATATCATAGTGGAATCCAATGTGATCCCCCGGCTCTGTAAAAAAATAAAGCGCACAAGCGTGAGGATCATTTTCTGGACAAACCATTACCGGTGCCTGGACCAGGCGAGACAAGAAATCCAAAAAAACAGGATTTCGATAAAGAGCCATAAATGCAGGGGCTTTTTCCTTCATGACAAAATAACTCACATTTCCCCCCTTTTTATGTTTTGGAATATAGTTTTGGTGAACAAACCGGCGAAGCTGATTTAATTCTGGGAGGAGGAATTTCTCAATAACAGCCGGGAGAAAAATTGGTTGAATAATGATGCACTCTTCCTGTTCCCAATAAACCCTTTGAATTTCGCAAAAATCTAGTGCCTTGGTGGCTTTCTCAATTTCCTCATTTATGGCCCGAGGATTTTCTCTCACTACACAGGGTTCACTTCCCATGAGATTTCCACCTTCTTAAAGCACTCAATTTAGTTTGGGGTATGGCAGTCATGGGTAACAAAAAGTGAGAATAAATCAACCTTGCTTTAAGGTCAAGCCCCGTTTCTAAACATCGGTTTTAATGAGATTTTTATTCTATTTTTTTTCTTAAATCCTTTTCAATTATTGTGGATCTAAAAATAAAGAAAGGAGGGGATTGCAATGACCCTAACTGATTGGATAAGATTCATCGCGGGGACATTTGTGGCGTAAGACTAACATTGGTTTTTTTCCACAAACCCTACTGGTTTTTTCTGATCGGTTGGGTCGGGTTAAATTTAATTTGATCCGCATTTAAGAAAGGGTGCCCAATGATGGCCCTATAACGAAAAACCGGTATGCTGGAATAACAGACCGAAAATTTAAAGCAATTTTGATTGGAGGAAAACAATGGGATATTATTTTAGTAAAACTTTAAACATTTCATTTGACCAAGCGACCAAAAAAGTAAAGGAAGATCTCAGTAAAGAAGGTTTCGGGGTATTAACCGAAATCGACGTTAAGGAAACACTTAAAAAGAAATTAAATGTAGACTTTCAAAAATACATAATCCTCGGTGCTTGCAATCCAACGTTTGCTTACCAGGCCCTTCAGGCGGAAGATAAAATCGGTACCATGCTACCCTGCAATGTGATCCTTCAAGAAAGAGAAGACGGTTCCGTTGAGGTTTCCGCCATTGACCCCATTGCCTCGATGCAGGCCATCGATAACCCAAACTTGAGGCCAATTGCTCAGCAGGTCCAGCAAAAACTCAAAACCGTTATTGACCAACTATAAAAAGGAATTCGTCGTGGGGAATCCTATATTATTATAGGGATTTTTTATTGGCAGAAAAAAATTCAGGTGCCTTCACAAAAAAAACCGTGCAGGGGGGTACGGACCCTGCCAATTCTACTCACTGCACCTGCTTTGATGGTGGGAGTCTCTGTGATTATTTTGGACCCTATATTTCAGGGTCTGGCCATTTCCCTTTTATTCGGGGTTTTCGCGTCCGCGCTTTTAACTTTATTGGTGATCCCCACCCTCTACTATGAGGTCAATTTCTCCCTACAAAAAAAGAAAAGCTTTAAAGCGAGGGGGAAGTGGAGGTTAGATACTTTTCTGCAAATATTTTAAATACCTTTGCCGTATGCCGTGTATCATCAATGGCCCGGTGGGTTGGCTTTTCCTTGAGTAAAGAATCCACTAGTTTCTCAAGAGATACCCCTTGGAACCCTGAAAAAAATTGAGCCACGGATTGCAAATCAAGAAAACGGTGACCGAAGGGCCATGGCTTGCCCATTTTTTCATATAACCCTCGTAAAAAGGCTACATCAAACCACACATTCCAACCTAAAATAGTAGGAATTGAACCTCCCTCACAAAATCGTTTATGAAACTCCTCAATTACGATTTTAAAATCGGGAGCAGTTTTTAGCTCTTCCATACTGATTTTATTGACCGCCATGGAGTCTGCGTTCATTTCTGTACCAGGTAAGGGAGCAATTAAGGAGGAATATTCATCAACCAAATTTAATTCTTCATCCATTAAAACCGCCCCAATTTCGATACAGGAATGCTTGGTCGGATCTAATCCAGTGGACTCAACATCGATCACCAAAACTTTCTGGTTGGCTTTAAAGCTCATAGTCTTTCCTTTTTATTAAGGTTTTTTTTTGGGTGACCCGAATGCTATCAGATAGAGATGAATCCGTCAACAACGCTCTTTCGAAAAACTTATTTTTCCCCCCAAAAAAACAATCGTACTGAATCCGTCAATCCCACTGAGGTGACACCGATATTTTCCCTCCCTTGAATAAACTGCTGACTAGATCTTCGGATCATTTTCTCCCAAACCGACTCCGGCTCTTCATTAAAAATATCTCCTGAGACACCCTGAAGAACACGCCAAACACCCCGTGCCAGTTCCCCGTCGAGTTGCCCTGGGGCCCATCCGGAATACCCAGAATAAACCCTAAAAGTATCTTCAGGATCAGCCTTAGTGATAACCTTTAATAAGGTATCCACCTCACCACTAAAATAAATGTCATCCATAACGTGATAGGATGAATCAAATAGGTGTTGGCTTTTAAGAAGTAAAACCAGGGACTGGGGGGAAACCGGTCCACCCACATAAAGAATATCGGACCGGTCCTTTAATTCTTCAATATCAGGCAAAACCTGAAACAAACGCATGGAGGCAGGCCTGTTCACAATCACCCCGAGGGAGCCAACCGATCCATGGTCGGTAATTAATATCACAGACCTTTCAAAATAGGATCCCTGAAGTTTGGGATCCGCCACCAATAAAATCCCTTTTTCCACCCTTTTCCCAGGCCTTTCCTGGGTAAGAAACCCTTGATTTAAAAATTGGAACTGTGTTTCGTATGAAGGCTTTTCACCCCCCCCATTTTCATCCACTGTTTTTGCTCCCAGGCTTAAAAAAATTACAAAGAATCCAATTATTACCGACAATATCCCCATGGTAGCCTCGTTTTTTTTAATATATTTTCCTGGCAATTAAATTAATCCATTTCCCTTTTCGTTCTTGATTAGAAACGGTTTTGATCATCTCAAGGCTCCACCCTGAGGAAACCACTGCAGCGATCAACTCTTGTTTTAACCACCGGGAAACATAACGTCCAGGAATCCACCCTTTTTTCAAACGGCCGGAAACGTTCCCATGGGCAAAAGTAGCTCCCAAAATTCCACCGGAATTCATCAGGGATCCGATCCCCTTCAGGGCTTTTCGGAAATCCGGTTTTGAAACATGAATTAAGGAAGCGGCGGCCCAAATAACATCCAAGCGATTTTTTTTAATAGGCAGATACCTCAAATCACCATAAATAAGTTTAACCTGTGGATCTTTTCTCCTCGCCCACTTTAAAAAAGCCCACACGCCATCCAGGCCGATGGGGTGGTACCCTTTTTTCTTGAGATAGAAAATATCTTGTCCTGGACCACACCCCAGGTCTAATATTATTCCTTTTTTTGGCATTTCCCTCAGGACCTCTTTTAGCAAAGGGGGAACTCTGTATTTTTCCTTACCCCATTGGGCCAAAAAAGTCCCGGCCTGTGCTTCGTAAACTGCCAGGGTGTTCTTCACGTCACCCTTTTGCTTTTTTCGAAAGGATGCCAAGGAGAAATTCTATTCCTTATCTGCTTGAACTCCAAAAGCGGGTGGACTCACCCCTTCATGCCTGCATTGAGGGCATCCGCTTGGAGCAGTCAAACGACGCCGAGCTTCAAAAACAAAACCGCAATGGTTGCATACCGATGGGATAATAAGGAACCGCTTTGGTGGATGAATACTTTTCGCCACATAAGAAAGATGACTTAAAACCTCTTTTTCCGAAATACGAATCATTTGTGAAAGATCCCTGGCTGTTAAAACCTCATCATTCAATGCCGCCATAATCTGCTGACGAAGGGTCATGGATAGATTGTGCAACCATTCATTGTCCTTCCTTTCGGGTTTTCCCATCTTTCTCACCTTAAGTTTTCTGGCTCATCGTGGAAGTGAGTGGGTAAATTTTGTCATTACCCGCCTGTCCGGCGGGCACTTGCAGGCAGGGGAAAGCGGAAATCCAGGCCCTTCCCGTCATTCCAGCGAAAGCGGGAATCCAGAAGATGTTGATTTTTTGAATCCTGGATTCCCGATAAAACCATTCGGGAATGACGAACTGGATTTTGCAGGAACCTCTAATACTTCAAAGGCTTCAACCACAGAATAACTTTGACTTGACCCTTGCCCTGTATGGACCTTAAACACTTTTTAACAATTTTTACCCACTCGATTACACGAAGACCCAGTTTTCTAAAGAAAAAGTTATTGTAAACTTTTTTATAACCTCTGTCCATCCGCTGAATTAACCTTTAAACCCTTCTTTTTGGTAGGGGGAAAAAGTTTACAAACTCTCCCTTTGTTTGACAAATTCATTACTTAATTCTAATATGATCGTCCACTTAGAATCTAATTTTCGGAGATGGGAAAAGTCTCGGAGCTGTAGCAGAAATGACATTCTTTCAAAAGTTAATTTGGATTGGAACCGCAGGTGCTCTGGGAACTCTAGTGCGTTACGGATTATCGGGGTTCATTCAAAAAACCTTTGGATTTGGGTTTCCCTGGGGAACGCTCCTAGTCAATATGATGGGATGCTTTTTATTCGGTTTGTTTTGGTCCCTTGCGGAACACCGATTCACCTTTGGGGGTGAAGTCCGTATGATCGTACTGGTGGGTTTCTTGGGATCCTTTACGACCTTTTCCAGTTTCGCCTTTGAGACGTCCCAACTTCTTAGGGATTCTCAGTGGCTCATGGCCATGGGAAACCTCATGGCCCAAAATCTGATCGGCATAACAACCTTATTCCTAGGCCTGTTTTTAGGCCGTTTGTTATAAAACCCTTTTATGAGACTTCCATCTGAAGCGGAACTGCTTAGGATTTTCATCGGGGAAAGCGATAAACATAAGGGATACCCCTTGTATGAAGTTATTGTGGACGAGGCCCGAAAACATGGAATGGCGGGGGCAACTGTATTACGAGGAGTATTGGGTTTTGGGGCTCACAGCCGAATTCACACCAGCAAAATTCTTCGTCTCTCGGAAGACCTTCCAATGGTTATTGAAATCGTAGACCGACCGGACCGTATTGAATCCTTTCTTCCTAAATTGGACACCCTTATAGGGGAAGGACTGATCACACTGGAAAAAGTTCGGATCATCACATACCGAAGCATTGTTCCTGGAAAAACAGAGCGATCAAACGAGGAAAGTTAGGAGGGAAAAAATGCTATTCTTAAAATACCTTATTGTTGTGGGTTTTTCGATTCCACTAATTTTTTCTTGTGTTTCAAAATCTAAATTCCTGACCCTTGAACAAACCAGTTCCGCCGAGCGCGCAAAGCTAAAGGATCAAATTTCTGCACAGGAGGGGAAGATAAAGAAATTGGAAGAAGAAATCGAAAACAAGGATTTGGAAATCAAACAAGCCAACGAGCAAGTGATTCAAATGGAGAGAAAAGCGGGACGGATTAGGGCGGAAAAGGAGAAAGAGGCAGATGACCTAAAGGCGCAGAAAGATGCTGAAATCGATCGTCTTAAGGGAACCTATGAAAGCCTGGTAACGGATTTGAAAACTGAAATTGAAAAAGGGGAAATTAAAGTCACTCAAATCAGAGATAAACTCTCTGTAAACCTGGTTGAAAAAATTCTTTTTGATTCGGGCCGCGCTGAAGTAAAACCAAAGGGAAAAGAAATCTTGCAAAAGGTGGGAAATATTCTTCAAACCGTTCATGACAAAGAGATTCGGATCGAAGGTCATACCGATAATATTCCGATTGGTGGAAACCTGAGGCAACGTTTTCCGACCAATTGGGAATTATCCACACAACGGGCCACCAATGTCCTCCGGTTTTTACAAGAAGAAGGCCGCCTTGAAGGAAAATATTTATCCTCGGTGGGATATGGTGAATTTCGCCCCATGGCCACCAATGAAACTCCGGAGGGCCGTTCAGAGAACAGGCGAATTGAAATTGTTCTTGTCCCCCTTGACATCCAGGGAATATTCAAGGAGCTCAACTAAACCCTTTAGCCGTTCTTTTTATCCAAATAGAGGTTTCATGCAATGGGTCAACCCGAACGGGAAGCTCCCTTGGTTTGGCAAGGAAAACCCGCCTGGAGTTCCTATATTTATATTTGGATGTTTGTAACGATTATTGGAATTCGCGCTGTTGTTTCCTTCAGATTAGGGCTTGGGGAAAATGCTTTTTATGAAATTGTGTTGGTTTCTGTTCTTTTGACCATCCCACTCTATTTTCACCAAACCACCCATTACAGGGTCACCCGTCATGCCGTATTCCGTGCAAAGGGATTTTTGGGGAAAGAGGAACAGTCATTTCCACTCTCCGCTATAGAATCCGTCAGTCAGCAACAGGGTCCACTGGAACGTTTGTTCAACTGTGGGAATGTGGTCATAAAATTAAAGGACGGTAGGAAGGAAAGGCTCTCCGGGATAAAAGATCCGGACGTTGTCGGACGAAAAATCAGAGCCCTGCTGTGAAACCTTTATTCAATATTCTCCGGTTCCCTCATATTTTTTCAATCCGTGCCGGAAAACTCCTCCACCCACATGACAGTAGCCCCGGCAACGGCCGTGGGCATGACGATAAAATTGATAAAAGGAATCATTAAAAGAATCATGGTCGCTCCCCCAAAGCCCAGTACCATCCAGCGTTTTTCCTGAAGTTTGGAACGCTGCTCTTTAAATAATAACCCATGATTTCCCATGGGATAATCAGCAAATTCCAGGGCCAACATCCAGGCACTGAAAACCAGCCAAACCAACGGGGCAACCACATTGATCCCCGGAATAATAAACAGAAGGAGTAAAGGAAGGGACCGGGAAAGGAAATAAAAAATTTTTTTCCCTTCCGAGATAAAGGCGGGCCAAATATTCATGACTAAGGTTTTTATTCCACCCTCCGAAGGCATTAGGGTTCCTGTGAGATGAACCTCAACCGCTTCAGAAAGCAACCCATTAAAGGGAGCTGAGATTAAATTACAGAATAAAATAAAAAAATAAAAAACAATAACCAATATGACAACGGCAAATAATGGCCAAAGGAGCCACTCAAGCCAGTTCAACCAGATGGGCAATAAAAGGTCTATGAAGCGTTTAAATTGGCTGGCCCCAAACCAAATAATAAAAGAAAAAATTATAAGGTTGATCAAAAATGGAACAAAAACATACCTTCGGATTCCCGATTTTTGAATCAAAAAAAAACCACGAAGTAAAAAAACCATCCCTTTGACCACAGATCGGTTTACTCCCTAAATGAATCGGGTTTGGGTATATTCAGTGAAGGTAAAAACTCCTCTTTTTGTTTTAAACTGTTAATGATCGCTTCCTTTCCTCGTTGAATTAAAATCTCATTTTGCTCAAAACCAAACTCATAGATATCACTGACATTCGGACGGACGATTAAATCAGCGGATTTGCAGTCTGAAAAGGCCTGGCGAAAAAGGGCAATATCAAAAGACCGGCCGATGACCTCAACCAAATTGGTGGGCCTTTTCATTTGAATGCTTGAACTCAACACCACCCCAATCACAATATCCGCTCCCGCATCCTTTAAAATTTGGCATGGAACCTTATTTAACAACCCCCCATCACAATATAACTCCCCTTCCACTTCAACCGGGGCAAAAATTCCTGGCATGGCACAACTGGCCTGGACGGCAGGGAGGACGGGGCCCTTATTAAAAATTTTAATGGTTCCAGTGGTGAGGTTGGTAGCCGCCACAAAAAACGGAATCCTTAAATCTTCAAAATGGGGGTTTCCAATTTTCTTTTCAAGGTAAGATGCCATTCGGTCGTTGGTCGCAATTCCCATTTTTGGAAAATAGTTAAATTTTCCTGCATCTCTCCAGCGATATTCCTTTCCGCAGGCTTCCAACAACTCTCCTTCAATCCCGCCCACATATAAAGCCCCCACAAAACTCCCGGAACTGCTTCCGGAAAGAAAAGAAATGCGTATCTGAAGGTCATGAAAAACGGAAAGAACGCCCACATGGGCAACCCCCCAGGAGGCCCCGCTTCCCAAGGCAAGGCCTACCTTGGGTTGCCTCCCATACCGCTTGATTAAACCTTGGAACCAATCCCACAGCCCCCCCACTTCAAACTTTCCTGTTCCAATTTTTTCAAACCTACCCACCAATTCTCTTCCCTCGCTCTTTCATTGTGTTAGCCTGGAAAGATTACTCTTTTAATCATTGGTTAAGCAATAGGAACCACAAATTGTGATAGACTATTGGCATTAAAAAAAACGTTCATATCTTTTGAAAAATAGTCATTAGATAGGAGGCAAAGGATGAAACAAATTGGGTTTCTAGGCCTTGGAATCATGGGCAGCCGAATGAGTAAAAGGCTTTTGGATGCAGGTTTTGAAATCACGGTGTGGAACAGAACTCCTGGAAAGGCTCAGGATCTGGTCCGAGCGGGGGCAAAGGAGGCCAAAACTCCAAAAGAGGCTTCGTCAAATAAAGATGCGGTTTTAACCATGCTGGCAGATCCCCATTCCGTTCTTCAGACTGTATTGGGTCAAAATGGAATCATCGAAGGGCTCTCAAAAGGATCCCTGTTAATTGATTTTACAACCGTAGATCCCGCAACACCCCAAAAGATTAATGATGCTCTGAAAACAAAAGGGGTTCGATTCCTTGAATCCCCCGTTACGGGAAGTAAACCCGCGGCAGAATCCGGAGAACTGGTGTTGATGGTAGGCGGAGATCCCCAAGTTTTAGAAGAAGCAAACCCAATTTTAAAACCTCTTTCTAAAAAAATCGTACATATGGGACCTGTGTCTTCTGGGGCCCGAATGAAGTTGGTGAATAACCTGATCATTGCAGGGTCTATGCAGGCCCTTTTTGAAGGACTGACCTTGGGAAAAAAAGGAGGTTTGAATCATGAAGCCATGTTGGAGGTTCTCACCTCAAGTGCCCTTTCTTCATTTCTACTTAAAATGAAAGGGATCGCCGTCATGGACAGAGATTTTAATCCCAATTTTTCGGTTAAACATATGGCCAAAGACATACATCTTGCCATGGAAGAAGCCCATCACCAATGCCTTTCTCTTTCCCAATTGGCAACCAATCATGCACTGTATGAGGCCGCAATGGCGCAAGTAGGGAATGAAGATTTTTCAGCCCTTATAAAAGTAACCGAAAAGGTATCGGGAACCGAAAACTAAATCCTGATCGCCTTGGTCTTCTTGAAAAACTTCCTTGAAACTTAAAAAGTTCTGTGTTTAAATTCCCCGGATAGTCTATTTTAAAAATTAAGGGGAATTTGATTGAAATTCTTTGAATTAAAATTTTTAATTTAATTTCCGAAATTTCTACAGGAGATTGTCAAAAAACACTTCAATTAAATAAAGTGGATTCCTTTCCCCCCTTTTGGTATTTGTCTATCCCCCTGTAAACCTATTTCAGGTCAAATAAAAGTCAATTGAAATTTTAGGGATGGGGGGAAATTTGATCTCAATTTGGTCAAAAAAACTTTGTAATTGAAATTCAAGAAAAAGTCTCCCCTCCGGGTCTTTTAAAAGATCCATTTCTATTTAAAAAGAAAAAAAAATCAATCATTTGTTTTTTTAAGGAATGGTTATTTTTTTTCTTATCCAATTAAAGAGACCCAGACAATAATTTACTCACCCCTTTTCAACTCTTTTCACTCATTACGGGCTCCCTCATCGCTTCAATGACTTGGACCATCCCGAAAAAAGTCCGGTGAAAAGTAAAAGGAACCAAATGGGCTTCCCGGACCAGGTCAAGGGGTTCTCGGTTCCAATGACAACCTAACATTTCGGCATGTTTGGGCGCCCCTTTATCCTGCCAGCGCCCTATTTTTTCCCAACTGCTTCGGCCATGCTCCAAAAGTAAAATACGTCCGTCTGTTCGGCAAACCCGCCCCATTTCTTTTAGGGCACCCACAGGATTAGAGAAGGTACATGTGGAAAGGGAAGAGACCACCGTGTCAAAACTTTGATCCGGAAAACCCAATTTCTCTGCATCCATCAAACAAAAGGTAATTGAACATTTAAGATCTTTGGCTTTTTTTTGTGCAAAGCCTAACATGGCCCCACTCATATCAACCGCGGTCAACCGGCATTTTGCAGGATAGTATTTAAAATTCCGCCCGGTGCCCGCAGCCACCTCAAGGACTCGACCAAATGCCCTTTTCATTAATTTCTTTCTAAGAAGGTTCAAACCCAAAACCTCCGGAATCCCCTCAGCCCAATCGTACCATTTGGCCATAGACCTGTATTTTTCACGGAGTTCTTTATTATTCATAATGGAATTTTATAACAAATCCCTCAATGCATGGCGACCAATTTCCCTGGTTACCGATAAAGAAATAATGCCAACTAAAACCACAATTAAGGTGAAGAGGGTCCACTCACATTAATGATGAGTGCCAAAGCAAGCCCTGCTGCCGGGGGATGTTCCGTTTGGATCACCACCATCAAGAAAATGGATAACCCAACCGCCAGCGCCCCAAAAAATGCATAGTTTAATATCCCGCTTGAAAAAATCCCGGAAATAAAAGGCAAAAGTGCATGAATCACACCTCCTGATATTATCCCCTCCATGTACCCCCCAATGAGGTACCTTGGCCTGGAGGAAACCCTTTCAGGCATGGTGAATGCAATAAAGGAGCTGGCCCCTAAAGCAGAAATCACAACCGCATTGTTTTTTGCATCCAAAACCAACAAAATAATAAAAACGGTTGAAGACGCTAAAAGGCATTGTAAAACATAACTAATTTTATTACTTTTAAATTTTTCATCAAAAATTTCCATTATCACCATCCTTAATTTGAGGGTAAGCGAAGGAAACCAGGTTTACCAATCTTATTAAAGTTCCGCTTATACCAAAACTGGTAAGAAGAATCCATTCTCTATTTTTTTTATTTCCTTTTATGGATGAAAATTTTTCCATGCCTGTAATCCCAAAATGATAATGTCCTATTTGCCCAAAATAGAAATGTCCTATTGGCTGATAGAATGCCCTGACATGGAAGGAGGGCAGAATGGCCAGAGAGGACATGCTGAAGATGAGTGTGAAGGAACTTCCAAGGGTGCATATCGTACAACAGGTGTTGGAGAAGAAACTCAAAGAAGTGGAGGCCGCCCGGTTGTTAGGGTTAACGGATCGACAGATACGGCGGATCCTCAAGCGGGTAGATAAGGAGGGAGCAAGAGGGATTATTCACCGTAGTCGAGGCAAGCCATCAAATCGCTGTATAGATCAGAAGATCAAAAAGCGAGTGCTGAAGCTGTACACAAGCAAATATTCAGATTTTGGGCCCACCTTGGCCACTGAGAAGCTTGGGGAGATAGA
>Ga0214472_10000259_pt1 | contig 68899 bp, 56 predicted proteins | sample RVTome_6_FD_207662 | JGI IMG/M metagenome (GOLD analysis project Ga0214472, IMG submission 207662) | Soil microbial communities from uranium-contaminated site in the Upper Colorado River Basin, Wyoming, United States - RVT140D175 | ecosystem: Environmental > Terrestrial > Soil > Contaminated >...
GTCCACGGTGCCCTGCTCTTCTGGGGCGACATCCTCGTGGCGTACGCGCTCATCGGGTTCATCCTGCTCGCCTTCCGGAAACGACAGCCGTCCACCGTGCTGCGCTGGGCCCTCGGCCTGCCTCTCTTCTTCACCATCCTGGGGAGCATCGCGTTCGTCGTGCTCCAGTTCCTCGGGCCGCGCCCGGACCGGTCCAAGGACGAGCTGCGCGAGGTGACGCGGCTGGTCCGGGCCATCGGTGAGGGGGGCCCTTTCGACGTCGTGGCCGAGAACTTCCTTTCCTGGGTCGCGTTCGTCCCGAGGAACCTGTCCGTGCTCTTCCTGCTCCCCGCGTTCCTGCTCGGCCTCTGGGCCTGGCGGCGGAAGATCCCCCAGGACCTCGACGCGCACGTCGGGGCGCTCCGCCGGACGTGCCGGGTGGCCTTGCCGGTGGGGCTGGCGCTCCAGGCCTTCGCGGTGGCCGAGGACATCCTGCGCGCCGGCGCCAGGCCTCGCCCGCCGGACCTCCTGGTCTTCGCGGCGGCCCTGAGCCGGGCCTACGGGACCTACGTCCTGGCCCTCGGGTACGCGGCGGGCCTGGCCCTGCTCGCGCGGCAGGAGCGCTGGCGCCGCCGCCTCGCTCCCTTCGCCGCCGTGGGCCGCATGGCCCTCACCAACTATCTGGCGCAGTCGCTGGTGTGCGTGACGCTGTTCACCACGACCGACCTCTACGGGAAGGTGGGGCCGGCCCTCCTCCTCCTCCCGACGGCCGCGGTCTACGCCGGCCAGGTGTGGTTCAGCAACTGGTGGCTGCGCCGGTTCCGCTTCGGCCCCATGGAGTGGCTCTGGCGCCTGCTCACGTACGGCAGCATCGGCCCGATGCGCGGCGCGCCGGAGGCGGCCGTCAACGCCGGCGGTTAAGCGGCCCGCGGCACTACTGCTTCTCCAGGATCTCGCCGTAGTTGCGGCAGATGGTCACGCAGTCGTAAAGGGTCCCCGTCATTCGCAGGCCGCTCGGCTCCACGCTGCCCGTGAAGTCGATAGCGAACGCGGGCGCCTTGAACGCGACCTCTCCACCCGGGCTTATGGTACCGGTGATCTGGAGCGCCGGATCGTTCAGGTTCGGATACGTGACGTTCTTGAAGCCCGTGACGACGCCGCTGAGAGCGGTGCCGGTCTGCACGAGACGGAAGTCCCACGATCGAGCCTGGCTACGCCAGCCGCCCGAAACGTCGAGAGGCGGCGGCGTCGGTATGGGCGTCGGGGTCGGCGCCGGCGTCGGGGCGACGTTCCCCGTGGGGTTCGAGACCGTCTGGCTGCTGCCGCCGCCACCGCCACAGCCGATGAGGAGCGCGAGGCCCAATGCTGCAGTCGTGCGAGGTCGCATATCTCGATCCTTTCCCTCCGGGGCGCCGGGAGGATGGATCTCGACGCCCCGAAGTGGCCGCAGCCTAAACACAATACGAGCGGTTTGGCAATGGCCCATATGCTCCAGGTGTCATGGTTCCCTGTCGGGCCGCTTCGCCGTGTCGTTGACGGGCTTCGCTCGCCGGGGGTATCGTCCGCCCAGGCGCTCTCACTCTGGTCATGTGGAGATCCAGGCCGTGGACCTGTTCTCCAACGGCAGCAGCGAGTCGTACATGGACCACGCCTGGCTCGATACCACCCTGCCCGTGGAGGCCATGAGCTTCACGGTCTCGTAGGGCGCCGGGCTGGCACCCCTGTTGCACGGGACCGTGTCAAGGGCCCGTGCGGCTCGGAGGGGGTGAACCGTGAAGTGCAACGCCTGCGGGAAGATGGACTGTCCGTGCGACCAGGGCGGCAAGTGCAACTGCGGTAAGAACTGCACTTGCGCCAGACAGAAAAGGTAGGCGGGCAGGACGGCGCGGGGCGGCCGCGGAGGTGAGCCCTCCGCGGCCGCGCCCGAACGGCGCTTACTCGATGTGGAAGCTCTGCAGCTCCACCGGCACCGGGATGCACTGCGGCACCGGGTACGCGAACTGGCCGATGCGCAGCCTCCAGATCGTCCCGCTGCTGACCGGGTAATACTCGTTGATGTACCAGAACGTGCAGTCGGTCGTGGGGTCCACGTTCATCGACGTGTAGTCGCCCCAGCGGTTGTTGGTGGTGAGCTGAGCGCCGATGCCGTCGACCATGACCCCCTCGCCCTGCGGCATCTCCCCGAGTGGATCGGTGACGAGCCGGCCCGTGTATCGGATGCCGGGGAACGTGGACACGCCATCGGACACGCTGAAGCCGAGGGCCATGTTGCCCGCCCGGTCCTGGGCGATGCTGCCCATCCAGCGGAAGATGCCGTCGGTCGCGCCCGGGGAATAGGTGCCGTCCTGGAAGATGGCCGGCGCCGTGTTGGGGTTCCGGATCTCGTACCAACGGACGCCGGACATGTTCGCCGGCGCCTCCACGGACTGGTTCGTCACGATGGCCTCGTGCGTACCGAAGTTCCGGTAGGCGGCCCGGTGCAGGGGCCGCTGCCGATAACCCAGGTGGTCGAGCCTCTGCGTCGCGCCGGTCGGAGGGGGCTGGGGAATGCACTCGCGGGTGGTGGAGCACGGGGCAGGCATGATCGAGTCGAAGGTGCTGACGGGAAGGGTGGTCACCAGGGTGAACGAGGAGGCGGGAGGGTTGGTGAAGTCTGCGATGTACCGCCATAGGGTCAGCGAGTCGTTGGGAGCGCCATAGGGTCCGCCCTGGTCCCTCGAGCCGATGAAGAAGTTCGGGGTCCCCGGCGGGGGTAGGGTCGAACCGTCGAGGTCGCTCGGCAGGAGCCCGTCGCCGATGTTGAACATACCGCCCGCGGTGGCGGCGTTCACGAAGAACTCGATGACCTGGGGCGCGGGGTTGCCGGCGACGAGCTGCGCGCGGTTGATGGCGAAGACGCTCAGGCCGACGAACGGCCCCCCCCCCGCGAAGTCCCGCGTGCTGATGAAGAGGGCTTCGGGCCATACGCCGTACTTCGGATAGTCGGGGAAGTCCGTGCCGTTGCTGAAGGCCCAGCGGAAGTACGTCCCGGTCGGATCGGGGGTGGTGGAGACGGCCACGCAGTTGAAGAAGGTCGGTCCGGAAGCCGTGAACTGGGTGAGGATCCACCGGTCCGCCAGCTGGTCGTGCAGGACGATGGGATCGCCGGAGTTGTCCGTCTGGCAGTCGCCGCCGAACCCGGCCCAGAGCGTGTTGTTGTTGACGGGCCCGAAGAGGAGCGCGCCGGCCTTGCTGTAGATGGCGAAGCGGAGGTTGGCCATGGCCACGTAGTGGTTCGGCCCCACGTCGCCGACCGGATCGGGGGGGTTCGGGCCCGTACCATCGAACCCGTCGAAGCTGAGGTTCGGTGCCGGGATCTCACCGGGACCGATGCGCGTCTGGATCACCGTGTCGGGGGTTTGAGGGCCGAGAGGACCTTCCATGCCGCTGTTGCGCTGGGTATCCCCGATCTTCTGCAACGGATCGGCCGCCGGCTGCATCGACCGGAGAGGCGGTGAAATGTCGAACTTGACGGCCGTGCTGACGCCGCGGAAGATGCCGTGCGGTTGTTGAACCGGGGCCTTGTCCTGCGGGCCCTCGGCCGCCCCCACGATCCCAGCGCCGGCCATGCCGGCGAACGACAACGCGAGCGAGACGCGCCTGATTTCCATAGCCGATCTCCTAAAGGGGTGGACCCGCGTAGCCTAGCACAGGTCAAACGCCCCGATCACGGGTTTTCGAGCCTTTCAAGGGGGTCCCCCGGGCTACCGCGGCCGGGCGGTCATGGGGGAATCGAAGCTGAAGCCGGTGGAGGGCTCGAGGGCCACGGTCTTGCCCGTCAGGTCGCCGTAGCGGCCGTTGTGGCTGACGGTGATCGCCCCGCCCTGGCCCGCCGCCCCGGCGACCGTCGCCGTGTTCAGGACGAGGGTCTGCCTCGGCGGCAGGTTGAAAGCCTGGCTCCCCAGCATCGTCCCCGACGCGCTCCAGAACCAGACGTGGCCGCCGATCGGGTCGGTGGCGGGGTTCTGGAGCAGCAGCACCGTCACCTGGCTGCCCGCGTTGTTGAAGCGGGGGATGGAATAGGTCGTCTCCAGGGCCCGGATGCGGTACACGTCGTCCGGTCCGCAGGGCGTGGCGCAGCTTCCGTCCACCCGCACGTGCTGGTTCACCACGGTGAGCGAGGTCTGGTTCTCCCAGCGCAGGCTGACCGTGTCGCCGACGGCCACCGGGCTGCCGGCTTGCAGGACCGCGAGGTTGTCGCCCGCCAGCCGCTCCAATGTCACGGGCACGATGTCCCCCGAGGTGCCGTCGATCACGATCTCGTACGACGCGTACGGCTTCTGGCCGATCCGGTAGAGGTCCGGCCTCACCTCGAGGTCTGCCCACTGGACGCCGCCGTGGTTGAGCTCGTGGCTCGACAGGGACGGCGCGTCGTCGTCGCCGATCGTGCCCACGCCCTGGGCATCCCCCAGCGTGGCGTTCACCGGACCGGTCAGGTTGAAGAAGAAGGTCTCGTCCGGCTCGATGACGGCGTCGCCCTCCACCTGGACGGACACGGGCTGGCTGGCGGTTCCGGGGGCGAAGGTCAAAGTCCCCGCCGCGGGCGTGTAGTCGATGGGCGCGGTGGCGGTGCCGTCCGCGGTGGCGTAGGAGACGCCGGCGGTGAAGCTCGACGGGGCGCTGAGCGAGACCGTGAAGACGCAGGGGACCTGGCCGGCGCTGCCCTCGACCGCCGCGCAGTCGCCCACCGACACCGTGGGCGCCGGGTCGTTGTCCACGATGGTGCCGACGCCCTGGCCGTCCGCGATCGTGGCGTTGACCGGGGAGGACAGGTTCAACGTGAAGCTCTCGTCCGGCTCGTCGAGGAGGTCGCCGACGATGGGCACGGCCAGGTTCTGGACCGTGATCCCCGCCGGGAACGTGAGGGTGCCCGAGCTGCCCACGTAGTCCTGGCCGCTCACGGCCGTGCCGTCCGCCGTCGCGTAGCCGACGCTCACGGTCTGACCCGTCGCCGCGGAGAGCGAGACCGTGAACGCGCAGACCACCTGGCCGGCGTCGCCTTCGGCCACCGTGCAGTCCGACGTCCCGAGAGTCACGGGCGGGTCCGGCACGCCCGCGCGCCGGTAACCGCCGCGGCCGGTGCCCCAAAGAATGCGCGCGCTCGCGGTGTCGGGCAGGTCGTAGGCGACCGCCCCGCTGGAGCTGGTCCCCGCCACGAGCTCCAGGTCGGGGTCGGAGTCGATGTTGGCGAGGGTGGGCGCCGCCAGGCCCCCGTTCCAGTCGTCGCCGAAGGACGCGGGCAGGTCCACGCGGAAGAGCTCCACGCCGAGCGAGCTCAAGACGTGGACCTGGCCGACGCGGTTGCTCCCCTTCTTCGGCCAGGACGTGAAGAGCACCTCCGCGGCGCCGTCGTTGTCGAGGTCGGCCACCACCGGCTCCCCCGCGAAGCGGAACTCGTCGCCGGGCGCGCCCGAGGCCGGCACGACGTAGGGCCAGCTCCCGTGCTCGGTCTTGTCCAGCCAATACGCGTGCACCTTGCCGTCGTAGGAGGCGAAGAGGATCTCCTTGAAGCCGTCCCCGTCCAGGTCGGCGATGGCGGGGTTGGGCACCGCGTTCTCGATGACGGTGTAGTCCTCGGAGAGAGGGGCGCTGCCGGGACCGGGCGGCGGGATCGCCGTCCAGTCGAACCCGCTGCCGCTCCACCGGGTGCGGTCCAGCTTCAGGATGAACGGCATGTAGTAGAGGTCGGTATAGGGGCTCGTCCCGCAGTTGTAGACGTTGCCCACCGCGATCCACTCGGGCACGCCGTCCCCGTTGACGTCGGCGGCGGCGGGGGCGCTGTTCGCCCAGTTCGGGCGATGCTCCACGCCGCAGTCCGCGTAGCCGATCAGGTCCACGTAGTGGTCCACGTGCACGCCCACCTGCCGCCAGGCCTTCGGCCCCTGCGGGCTGGCGGCGTCGTAGATGGGGTTGGTCGGGAGCTGGTTGCCGAAGCGGTCCAGGGCCGTGATGTAGTGGGTGTCGGTGGGGCCGAAGACTTCCTTCAGGCCGTCCGCGTTCATGTCCGCCACGGCCACGTTCTCGTTGTACATGCCCCAGCCGTAACCCGGATCTCCGGCGTGCGGGGCCGGCCAGCCCGGGCGCACGGTGCCGTCGGGCTCGTAGACGCTGAGCTGCTGGTCCCCCCCGCCGCTGGCCCGGCCCACCACCACCTCGAGCTGGCCGTCGGTCTCGAGGTCGGCCACGGCCAGGGTGCGGACCTCTCCGTTGCCGAAGGGGTTGCGCGTCCAGACGACGCCGCCGAAACGGTCGTAGACGGTGACCTGGTCCGATCCCCGCCCGACCATCACCTCGAGAGTGCCGTCGCCGGTGAGGTCGGCCACGGCCACGCCCGGCCATACGCGGTCGCCGCTGGCCGCGCGCCACTGCAGGGCGCCGTTGGAGCCGTTCAGGCTGACGACGTCGTAGGAGCCCCAGATCACGTCGGCCTGGCCGTCCCCGTTCAGGTCGGCCACCGCCGGCGACGAGTACCAGCCGGTCTGGCACCACGACGCGAAGCAGCCGCCGCGCTCCCACTTCAGGACGGGGGCGCCGAAGGAAGGGGCCCGGCCCGGCTCCCGACGGCCGGCGTCCGCCAATGTGCCGCCGGGATGGAGGGCTGCGGCCACGGCCACGATCACCCACCGCCACCTGGAAGTCATAGGGCCGCCTCGGGAACGCAGCACCTTAGAGCCCCGCGGTTGCCCCGTCAAGCGCCGCCGTCACACTCCTGGATTTTGGGGCCGGCGCAGGCTACCCTGGAGGTGTGGGAGGAAAGATGAGGAGAAGCCTCTTGTCCCGGATCCCCGCGGCGCTCCTGGGCGTTTCCCTCGGGCTGGCCCTGACGGGCTGCGCCACGAAGACGATCAACCACATCATGGCCGAGCCGTCCCGCTACGCGAACCGGGACGTGACGGTCCAGGGCACGGTGACCCAGAGCGTGTCGCTCCTGGGCCACGGCAGCTACCGGATCGACGACGGGACGGGCTCGCTGTGGGTGGTCTCCAACAAGGGCGTGCCGCGCAAGGGGGCCCGGGTCAAGGTCACGGGAAAGATCCGCGACGTGGCCGACCTGGGCAGCGTGGTCAAGCTGCCCGAGGTCGTGGGCTCGGGCCTGGTCATGACGGAGTCGAAGCACAAGGCCAGCTATTGAAGCGCGGCGAGGCGGACTCGCGGCACCGGTCGAAGCTGAGAGGGCGAGCCGCCCCCAGGCCGATGAAGTAGACTTCCGGAAAGGCCCATGCAGACCCTGGTCATCGTCTTCCTGGCCGTCATCGCCGTGACCGCCGTGCTCCAGGCCGCGGCCGCGGTGGCCGCCGCCGTGGCCGCCCGGAAGCTCGGACAGCGCGTGGACGACCTCGAGGCCCGATTCGAGAGGGACCTGCGCCCCGCGCTGGCCAAGGTCGCCCGGGTGGTGGAGACGGCCGCGGAGGTGTCGGACAAGACCCTGGCCCGGGCCCAGAGGCTGGACACCGCGGTCGCCGGGGCCACGGAGCGGATGAGCGACGTGGTGGACCGGGTGGCGCGCAGCGTGCAAGACACCGTGGTGGGCTCGATCGAGAAGGTCGAAGGACAGGTCGGCCGCCGCGTCCGCAAGGTCCGCCGTCCCTTCGCGCGCGCCGCCGCCCTCGTCGAGGGCTTCCGGCGGGGCGTGATCGTGTGGCGGGACCGGGGCCCGCGCCCGCCCTCGGACGCGGCCGTGCCGCCCCACCTCGCCTAGCCGCCGCTCACGCCATCGCGTCCCGTCGGACCTGCCCCCGCTGCGCGCGAAAGAACGCCACCAGCCTGTCCACGTAATCCGGGAGCCTCGGGCAGGAGATGCCCAGCAAGGCCAGGCCGGCCGTGGCCTGCGCCGCGTCGTAGACGCAGGAATGATCGAAGTAATCCAGGGCCTCGAGGGGCAGCCCGAAGTAGCGTCGAACCGGCCCCGGTGACAGGAGGGCCCGCGCCACCGGCTTCGGCACGGGCAGGAACACGAACCGCTTGCCCAGGGCCCGCGCGAACAGCCTCGCCACCTCGAACGTGGAGAGCGGATCGGGATCCGTGAGGTGGTAGGTCCGGCCCCGGCTCTCCGGGAGCGCCGAGAGGCGCGCCAGGGCCTCGATCACGAAGTCCACGGGGACGATGTTGGCGGGATGGCGGCCGGAGCCGATGCGGAAGAAGGGGCCCGGCGCCGGCGCCTTCTCCATGGCCGCCATGATGTAGTAGGGGCCGTCGAACTTCGCGGTCTCGCCCGTGCGGCTGTCCCCCACCACGATGGCCGGGCGGTAGACGGCGGCGGGCAGCCCGCTGCGCGCCACCTCCACCTCGGCCAGGAACTTCGTCTCCTCGTAGTGGTTCTTGAAGGACTGGCCCACGTCGAGGTCGGTCTCGCGGAAGACGCCGGCCGCGGTTCCGGACACGTAGGCCGTGGAGACGTAATGGAAGGCGTCGAGCCTGCGCGCCTGCGACAGGAGCTGGACGACGTGGCGTGTGCCGTCCACGTTCACGCGCTGGCCGAGCTCGCGCGGCACCGCCAGGTCGTAGACGGCGGCCAGGTGCCAGGCTCCCGTCACCTGGTCCTGCAGGCGGCGCGCCGTCCCGGGGTCCAGGCCCAGGCGGTCCAGGCCGATGTCGCCCACGACCGTCGCGATCCTCCCGCGCGCGCGCGGGTGGCGGTCCTCGATGGCGCGGATCCGCCGGCGCGCGGTCTCCAGGAACCGCTCCTGGACCAGGCAGGCGAAGGAGGGGTCCGGCGAGAGCTCCACCAGCCTGGGGAGGAGGCGCTCCCCGATGAACCCCGGGAACCCCGTGAGGAGGATCACCCGACGCGGGGGCGGCGCCAGCCGCGGACGGACGGAGGCACCGCGATCCCCGGCCCCAGCCGCGGATCGGCCACCGGGCTTCCCGCGGCGAGCGCCAGGGGCAGCACGCCGGCCCAGCAGGGCAGGGCGTAGTCCTCCTCTTCGTCCTCGGGCGGCCCCGTCCGCACCTTGGCCGAGGACTCGTCGAGGGGAAGCGACAGGACGAGCGTGGCCTTGAGCTCGGTGTCGCTCGGCCCGCGGGCCTCCCGCCAGCGGCCGGGCGCGATGTGCTCGGCGATGGTCTCCAGGGCCGCCACCTTCTCCGGGCCCTCGACCGCGGTGGCCGTGCCCAGGACCACCACCGACCGGTAGTTCATCGAGTGGTTGAAGACGGAGCGGGCCAGGACCAGGCCGTCCACCAGCGTGACCGTCACGCAGACCGGCACGCCGCCCGCGAGGGCGAGCAGCATGCGGCTCACCGCCGAGCCGTGGACGTAGAGCCGCTCCCCGCGCCGGGCGTACAGGGTCGGGATGACGAACGGCTGCCCGTCCGCCACGAACCCGACGTGGCAGACGAGGCCCTCGTCCAGGATGGCGGCGACCGTCTCCCGGTCGTAGCGGCCCCGCTTGGGCAGGCGCCGGACCGTCGTGCGTGGCGTGGGCATGGCGTATTGTCCCGCGTCGGCTTGACCCGCCACAAGCTACTGCTTATCCTCCGCTTTCGAGGAGGCACGCCGGATGGCCACGCGGGCAGTCGCCGAGGGGACGAACCGGGAGCTGTCGTACCGCAAGCGGCTCATCGAGATCGCCAACATGATCAACTCCGCGGGCAGCATCCAGGACATCCTGGTGGACATCAAGGACAAGGTCCTGGACCTGGTGGACGCGGAGCGCGTGACGATCTTCGCCCTCGACACCAAGAACCAGGAGCTGTTCTCGATGTTCAAGGCCGGCCAGGAGGTCAAGGAGATCCGCGTCCCCAAGACCTTCGGCTCCATCGCCGGCTTCACTGCCCTCTCGCGCAAGACCGCCAACGTCAAGAACGCCTACGACGCCGCCGAGCTCACCCGCCTCCACCCCAACCTGAGGTTCGACTCCCGCTGGGACAAGGCCTCGGGGTTCCGGACCAAGGAGGTCCTGGCCACGGCCATCCTCTTCGAGAAGTACCTCCTGGGCGTGCTCCAGCTCATCAACAAGCGGGGCGGCGGCACCTTCACGCCCAAGGACGAGGAGGCGGCCGAGGAGCTGTCCAAGATCCTGGGCATCGCGTTCTACAACCAGCACCGGGCGGCCCGGAGCAACAAGCCCTCCAAGTACGGGCTGCTGGTGGACAAGGGGCTCCTCTCGGAGAAGGACATCGAGAACGCCATCGGCAACGCGCGCGTGAACCAGATCGACGTGGCCACCGTCCTCATGGAGGACCTGAAGGTCCCCAAGGAAGAGATCGGCCGCGCCCTCGCGCAGTTCTACAACTGCGCGTTCTGGGACCCCGCGGGGCGGACCCTGCCCGAGGACATCAAGCAGCGCGTCACCCCCGAGACCCTCAAGAAGAACATGTGCGCCCCCATCGAGAAGAGGGAGGGGACGCTGCAGGTCGCGGTGGAGGACCCCTACGACCTCACCAAGCTGGACGCCATCAAGGCCATGAACCTCTCCCCGCGCACCGACTTCCTGGTGGGGCTGCGCGCCGACATCATCGACTACATCAACCGCAGCTACGGGATCACCACCGCCACCGCCGAGGAGGCCGACCTGGGCCGGATCATCATGGAGCTGGGCAGCGGCGAGGAGGAGGAGAACGAGGAGGCCGATCCCAACGCGCCGCCCGAGCTGGACGAGACCGACAGCGGGATCGTGAAGCTCTGCAACCAGATCATCATCGACGCCCACAACCGGGGGGCCTCCGACATCCACGTGGAGCCCTACGGGCGGAACGCGCCCACCCAGGTCCGGCTGCGCATCGACGGCGACTGCACCAAGTACCTGGAGATCCCGGCCGCGCACCGCAATGCCGTGGTCCAGCGCTTCAAGATCATGTCCAAGCTGGACATCGCGGAGAAGCGCAAGCCCCAGGACGGGAAGATCCGCTTCCGCGGGCCCATGGGGACGCTCGAGCTGCGCGTGGCCACCATCCCGACCGCCGGCGGCAACGAGGACATCGTGATGCGGCTGCTGGCCGCGTCGAAGCCGCTGCCCATCGAGAAGATGGGGTTCTCGGACCGCAACATCGCCGAGTTCAAGCGGATCCTGGAGAAGCCCTACGGCATCTGCCTGGTGGTGGGGCCCACGGGCTCGGGCAAGACCACCACCCTGCACTCGGGGCTCGGCTTCATCAACACCGTGGACATGAAGATCTGGACGGCGGAGGACCCCGTCGAGATCACCCAGGCGGGGCTGCGCCAGGTGCAGGTCCACCCCAAGATCGACTTCACCTTCGCCGTGGCCATGCGCGCCTTCCTGCGCGCCGACCCCGACGTGATCATGGTCGGCGAGATGCGCGACCACGAGACCGCGGCCACGGGCATCGAGGCCTCGCTGACCGGCCACCTCGTCTTCTCGACCCTGCACACCAACTCGGCGCCCGAGACCATCACCCGCCTGCTGGACATGGAGATCGACCCGTTCAACTTCGCGGACGCCCTCCTGGGGATCATGGCCCAGCGCCTGGTGCGGACCCTCTGCAAGGACTGCAAGGAGGAGTACGTCCCCAACCAGGAGGAGTTCGCGGAGCTGATGCAGGAGTACGGCCTCGAGCACTGGGACAAGCTGGGCCTCCGCTACTCGCCCGACTTCAAGCTCTACCGGCCCAAGGGCTGCCCGAAGTGCGGGAACACGGGCTACAAGGGCCGCATGGGCATCCACGAGCTGCTGGTGGCGACCGACGAGATGAAGCGGATGATCCAGAAGCGGACGCCCATCGAGGACCTGCGCAAGCAGGCCCTCCGCGACGGCATGACCACGCTGCTCCAGGACGGCATCCAGAAGGTCATCAAGGGGGTCACGGACTTCAAGCAGGTCCGCGCGGTCTGCATCAAGTAGCCGAGGCCGCGCCCCGCGTGACGAAGCGCCGTCTGCCGAGCTCGCGCGAGAGCCGCCGCGAGGTGTCGCCCCGGAGCGCGGATCTAATCTGAGGTTCCGCGCGGAGGGGCGTACCCGAGCGGCGGCGGCGATCGCGAGCTCGTGGTTGCGGCGCTAGCGCTTCGCGGACCGCAGCGTCGCGCTCGTCGACTCGATGACCTCGATGGCCGCGGGCCGGTCGCGCAGGACCTTGGCGTAGTCCCCCTGCTCGTAGGCCAGGGCCAGTCCGCCGCCCGCGGCGCGGGCCGCCTTCATGAGGCTGAACAGGGGCGAGACCGCGGCCTTGTCGAGGCCCGTGGTCATCACGGTGTAGGAGTCCTCGAGGTCGTTCAGCCGCCTGTCCACGTCGTCCACGATGGCCTCGGCCCGCCGCTGCTCCTCCTGCCGCGCCACGAGGGCGGCGCGCTGCGCCTCCACGGCGCTGGCCGCGGCCGCGGCCGCGGCATGGCGCGCCTCCCGCTTCTCGCCGCGCCGGACCAGGTCGCGGGCGGACAGCAGCTGCCGCTCCGCGTCCCGCATGGCGGGCATCTCGGGCGTGGCCCCGTAGGCCCGCGCCGCCTCGAGGGCGCGGCCCGCCCGCTCCACCGCGACGGCCGCGGTCTCGCCCAGGACGCCGAGCTCGGTGAGGATGCGCGGCACCGCCAGCAGGAGGGCCGCCGCGATGAGCGCGTAGAGCGCCGCGCGGCGCAGGAGGTGGAGCGCGAGCGGACGCATGGCCCCGTCCACTCTATCGGCTCTATCGGCGGCCGACAACCACGGCAAGCGTGTGGCGATGGCGCCCATATCGGCCATGTCTCGTGAACCTCCTGCCGGGTCCTGGGGTCCGCGCCGGCTTCGTCCCGAAGCGTGCAAGTGGCATGCCACGGTCCGTGAGGACAAATCGGCGAGGCGCCGAGCCGGCCGCGAGACCTTGGCTATAATGCCCGTCCACGATGGCGAACTACATGGGCGGCAGCGCCCCCGCCATGGCCGCGCAGATCTGCGAGGGCTACATCCTTCTCAGCACGAACACGCTCCGTGGCTTCACCCCCGGCGAGCTGGCCCTCCTCAGGCAGGAGCTGGAGAAGATGCAGCGGGACGCCCGCGCCGTGGTCCCGCCGCAGGACGACGCCCTCGCCCAGCAGGCCCGGAACCGCAAGATCGCCCGCCTCAGCTCGGCGATCCAGGTCATCGCCCACAAGATGACGGCCCGCTGATGCCTCGGCGGTCCCGCTGCGGACCGCCGGGGCCCGCCGCGGCGCCGCGAGCATGCGCCTGTCCCTGACGGCGGCCGTCGTCCTCGTCGCCTACGTCGCCGCCATCACGGCCTTCGGCACGTGGCTGGGAAGGAAGCGGCGGTCCGTCGAGGACTACTTCCTCGCGGGCCGGACGGTGCCGTGGTGGGCCATCGCCTCGTGCGTGGTGGCCACCGAGACGAGCACCCTGACCTTCATCGGGGTCCCCGGCACCGCCTACACCGGCGACTGGACGTTCCTGCAGCTCGCCTTCGGGTACGTCGTCGGCCGCTTCGCCATCGCCCTCGTCTTCCTGCCCCCGTATTTCCGGCGCGAGATCTACACGTCCTACGAGCTGTTGCAGCGGCGGTTCGGGGGCGCGGTCCGCGCGGCCTCGGCCGGGATCTTCCTCGCGTACCGGACGCTGGGCGACGGCATCCGGCTGCACGCCGCGGCCCTCGTCCTGGCCGTGGCGGCCGGACGGCCGGACCTGGAGTGGATCGCCATCGCCGGGCTGGCCGTCGCCATGATCCTCTACACCGAGGAAGGCGGCGTGGCCGCGACCATCTGGACCGACACCGTCCAGATGTTCGTGTACCTGGCCGGCGCGCTCGTCTGCCTCTTCGCGGTCGTCCGCCTGCTGCCCGGCGGCGTGGGGGCGGCGATGGCGGCGGCGGGGGCCGCGGGCAAGCTCCGGATCGTCGATGCGTCATGGGACATGGCCGAGCCCTACACGCTCGGGGCGGGGATCGTGGGCGGCGCGTTCCTGACCCTGGCCACCCACGGCACCGACCACTACCTCGTGCAGCGGCTGCTCGTGGCGCGCAGCCGGCGGGACGCCTCCCTGGGGCTGGTGCTGTCGGGCTTCCTGGTCCTGGCGCAGTTCGCCCTGTTCCTCTTCCTCGGGACCCTCTTGTGGGCGCATTACGGCGGCCGGGCCTTCGCGCGCGGGGACGAGATCCTGCCCACCTTCGTCTCCACCGAGCTGCCCGCCGGCTGGGTCGGCTTCATCCTGGCCGCCATCGTGGCCGCGGCCCTCTCCCCGTCGCTGAACTCGATGGCCTCGACGACGGTGCGGGACTTCTACCTGCCGTATCTCCGCCCCGGGGCCAGCGAGGCGCAGCAGGTCCGGGTGGGGCGGGCGTGCACGGTGTTCTGGGGCGTCGCGCAGATGGGCGTGGCCCTGCTGGCGAGGGACGTCGACTCCGCGCTCAGCGAGGGCCTGGCCGCCCTCGCCTATGCCTCGGGACCGACGGTGGGCGCCTTCCTCCTCGGCGTCCTGACCCGCACCGCCAACTCGGCGGGGACGATGACGGGCATGGTCGCGGGGCTGGTCGTGAGCTTGAGCGTCGGCAGGCTCGCGCCGGTCCTGTTCGGCTTCCCGGGCCTGGCCTGGACGTGGAACGTGGCGGTGGGCGCCGTGGTGACGGTCGCCGTGGGATGGACGGCCAGCCGCTTTCTGCGGCCGCGTCAGTAGAGGAGCGCCGCCTTCCGCTGCGTCTTGAAGACCTCGATGGCCCCGGCATCGGCCTGGACGATGGCGTCCGCGGCGTCGCCGCGCTCCAGGGCCTCGCGCAGCCTCCGCGTGCCGACCAGGCGGTCCAGCGCCGCGCCGTCGTCGCGCCACTCGAACCCGGCCTGGCCCCGCAGCGCGCGCAGGAGCGCCACCCCCAGCGTGTAGGGCCGCGCGGCCTTGGGGTCCGCCAGCTTCACGCGCACGCCTGAGCACTCCACGCCCTTGTGCTTGGGGTCGGCCGCGGCGTCCGAGGCCTGCGGCGTGAAGGTCGTGGCCTCCAGTGTGAAGCCCGGCGCGGTGGCCGCCGCCAATTCCGGCGCCTTCACCCAGGGAGCGCCGAGCAGCAGGAACGGCGCGTCCGTGCCCCGTCCCTCCGAGACGTTGGTGGCCTCGAGCAGCGCGGTGCCCGGGTACGCCATCGCCGCCTCCGGGTCGCGCAGGTTGGGCGACGGCGCGACCCAGGTCCGGCCCGTGTCGGCCCACGTCATCGCGCGGGACCAGCCCTTCATGGCGACCACCGTGAGCTTCGCGGGCTTCGGACGTGAGGCGTTCACGAAGCGGGCCATCTCGCCCGTGGTGAGGCCGTGCAGGAGCGGCCCCGGGGCGGTGTTCACGAAGCTGGCGGGCATGGCGCCCGGGCCCTCGCTCACCGGCCCTTCGACGCGCTCGCCGCCGAGCGGGTTCGGCCGGTCGAGCACGACCAGCTCGATCCCCGCCACCCCCGCCGCATCCAGGCACAGGATGAGCGTGCTCATGTAGGTGAAGAACCGCACGCCCGCGTCCTGCAGGTCGAAGACGAGGGCGTCCAGCCCCTCGAGGTCGGAGGGCGCCGGCTTCTTCTTCTTGCCGTAGAGGCTGACGATGGGCAGCCCCGTCCGCTCGTGCTTCGAGTCGGCGATCTCGGCGCCCGCCGCGGCACGGGCGAGAAGGCCGTGCTCGGGCGTGAACAGGCGCACGACAAGGACGCCCTGCTTCAGCAGCACGTCCCCGGCCCACCGCAAGTCGGTGGTCATGGAGGCGGCGTTCGCGACCAGGCCCACCTTCTTGCCCTTCAGGCGGGGCGGGTTCTCGGTCTCCAGGACGTCCAGCCCGGCCTGCACGACGGCTCCGGCGGCCGCGGGCTTGGGCGCCTTCTTGGCCGCCTCCTTGGGGGCCGCCTCCGGCGGCGGGTTGGTGCCGGTGAGCGAGTCCTGGCCACCGCAGGACAGGCAGACCGCCAGGAGGCCCGGCAGCGCCGCGCGCGCGACCGCCGCTCGGGTGCGCCCTCCGCGCGGAACCCCTGGTCCTTCGCGGCGCATCGCCCTCACGGTTCCGCCAGGCCGTCCACGACCGCGTCGGCCACCCCGCGGCGCACCCCGCGGATGGCGTTGTTGTCGCGGCTGGGGTGCACGCGGTTGGTGAGGAGGATGACGAAAAGCCCCCGCTCCGGATCGATCCACATCGAGGTCCCGGTGAAGCCGGTGTGCCCGAAGGAGCGCGGCGAGAGCCGGTCCCCCGCCGACGAGTCCGGGTGGGGAGTGTCCCAACCGAGGCCCCGGGTCGAGTCGGGGACGCCCGCCCTCCGCGTGAACTGCTCCACGGCCTCGCGCGAGACGATCCGCCGGTGCTCGAGCACGCCGCCGTTCAGGAGCATCTGCGCGAAGCGCGCCAGGTCCGGCGCGGTGCCGAACAGCCCCGCGTGGGGGGCGACGCCGCCCATGGCCGCGGCGTTCTCGTCGTGCACCTCGCCTCTCACCACCCTCCCGCGCCAGGGGTCCTTCTCCGTGGGGGCGATGCGCGCCTGGAGCTCGGGCCCCGGACGATACCCCGTGTCCTTCATGCCGAGGGGCTCGAGGATCCGCTTCCGGGCGAAGGCGTCGAGCGGCTCGCCCGCCACGCGCTCGAGGACCTCGCCCAGCAGGATGAGGCCCAGGTCGCTGTAGAGCGACTTCGTCCCCGGCGGGTGCTTCAGCTCCATGGCCTGGACCCGCTCGACGAAGGCCTGCTTCCCCTTCGTGTCCTTGAAGAGCGGCTCCCACCAGTCGAGGCCCGAGGAGTGGGTGAGGAGGTTCTCCACCTTCACCTCGTCCCTGCCCGCGCCGCGGAAGCGCGGAAGGAAGGCGGAGACGGGCCGGGCCAGGTCCAGCCGCCCCTCGTCGACGAGGATCATGGCCGCGGTGGCGGTGACCACGACCTTGGTCAGGCTGGCCAGGTCGTAGATCGTGTCCGTCCGCGTCTCGGGGGCGTCGGCGTCGTAGGAGAGCCGCCCGTAGGGGCGGAGGTGGACGAGGGCCCCGTCCTTCCCCACCGCGACCACGCCGCCGGGAAACGCCTTCTGCGCGAGCGCCCGCTCCATGACGGAGTCCACGGCCGCCATGCCGTCCGCGCGGAAGCCGACCTCCTCGGGGGGCGCCACGCGCAGGGTCATCTCGCGCTTCGGTATCACGAGGCCATGTCCATACGGGTACAACCCCGGCAGGGTCACGGGCAGCTTGCCCCCGACAGCATACTCTCCGAAGAGGGCGCTGACGGCCGCCCTCTGGCTGGATTCCGCGGAGCCGTACGCGCAGAGGTAGACGGGCGCGCCCGGGAACTGCCGCAGCAGGTAGGGGCTCCCGAAGGACACCACGATCAGGGGCGGACCGGCCGCGCCCAGGGCCTGCAACAGGCGGGCGTGGCTCTCGGACATGTCGGCGGTGCCCTTGGACCCGGCCACCCTCACGAAGCAGGAGGCCACAACGTGGGTGAACTCCTTTGCCTGGGCGACCACCTTCGCCGCCGTCTGCTCCGAGACCTCCGGGCCCAGGGTGAAGGTGCGCGTCGTGACGCGCCGGTCCTGCAGCTCCTCCTCGGGGATCCCCTGGATGGCGTCGTTGCGGGCGTCGCTCGACAAGACGAGGTGGAGCAGCCGGAGCGGCTCCTCCGCGCGGAGCGGCAGCACCTGGCCTTCGTTGCGCACGACGGTGATGGAGCGGCGGGCCGTGTCGAGCGCCCGCTCCACGTCCTCGGGCCGGCCGACGCTCCTGGAGACGGCGGCGGGATCGACCAGCCGGCTCTTGTGGAGGCCGAGGCGCTCCTTGGTCTGCAGGATGCGCAGGACCGAGAGGTCGATGCGCTCGGGGGCGAGCTGGCCCTCGCGGACGGCCCGCACCAGCGCGCGGACGGCGACCTCCGGGTCGCGCGGCAGCAGGATGAAGTCCGCCCCCACCTGGACCGCCCGCACCACCGCTTCCCCGCTCCAGGCGCCGCGCGCCCCCGCCATCTCCATGGCGTCGGTCACCACCAGGCCGCGGAAGCCCAGCTCGCGCCGCAGCAGCTCGGCGCCCATGGGCGCCGAGAGGGTGGCGGGGGCTCCGGTGGGATCGAGGGCGGGCACCGCGATGTGCCCGAGCATCACCGCGTCCACGCCCGCCTCCACCGCGCGTCGGAAGGGGAGCAGCTCCACCGCCTCGATGCGCTGGCGGTCGGCGCCCACGGTGGGAAGGCTCAAGTGGCTGTCCTCCGCGGTGTCGCCATGGCCGGGGAAGTGCTTGGCCGTGGTCATGAGGCCGCCCGCGCGCGCCCCGGCCACGAAAGCCGCCGTCAGGCGGGCCACCAGCGCCGGGTCCTCGCCGTACGAGCGCACGTTGATCACGGGGTTGGCCGGGTTGCTGTTCACGTCGGCCACGGGGGCGAACGCCCAGTGGAGGCCCAGGGCCCGGCCCTCGCGCGCGGCGATCTCGCCCGCGAAGCGCGCGGCCTCCTCCGACCGCGTGGCGCCCACCGCCATCGCGTAGGGCATGGGGACGACGCCGCGGCGGATGCGGAACGCCATGCCCCGCTCCATGTCCGCCGCCACCAGCAGCGGCACCTCCGCCAGCGATTGCAGCTCGTTCAGCAGGCGCGGGAGGGAATCCACCTCGGACTCGAAGACCACCACGCAGCCCACCTTCACGTCGCGGACGAGGTGGCGCAGCTTGCGCGCGTCCGCGGCCCGGGGGTGGCGGTAGAGCCCCATGGCCCGGACGCCGACCATCTGCGCCGCCTTCTCCTCGAGCGTCAGGCGGCGGAGCGTCTCGCGAGCCCAACGGTACGACGGCGTGGCGGCCGCCGCGGCCATCGCGGGCGGGGTCGCCGGCGCGGCGACCAGCGGCGGCGTGGCGGGAGCGCCGGGGGACCAGGCCCGAAGACCGACGGCGGCCAGGATGAAGGCGCGCGGGGCGCGGTTCACCGGGGAGCGCGCCCGGTGGGGCCCGTCGGCGCGCCGGCGGCGGCCGTGGCGCCGACGAAGGCCTCGGCCCGCAGCCGCGCCAGCGCCTCGAGGTCGAGCGACTCGTGCGAGAACAGCACGACGCCGGAGGCCCCGGCCTCGCGCGCGGTGACGATCCTCTCCACCACCGTCGCCGACGGGAGGCGGTACGCGCCCACGCCGGCCCATACCGTCTTGCCGGGGCCGACCCGCGCCCGGACCTGCGCGACCTGCTGGCGGAACAGCCCGGCGTCGGGCGTGTAGGCCATCGGGCAGACGGCGTCGAGCAGGCCGCCCGCCATCCAGGCGGGCCAGTCCTGGAAGCGTTGCTCCACGGCCTGGATCTCCTCGGGGACCACCGCCGCGGACACCAGGGTGCCCGCGCGCGCCACGCGGGCCGCGCGGCCCAGCCGCTCCGTCAGCTGGGTCAGGCGCCGCCTCAGGTACGCGGACCAGGCCTGCGGCTCCGCCACCGGCGCGGCCAGGAGCTCGGCGATCCGGAAGACGCCGCCGCTCGAGGAGGGCGCGCGGAACCCTTCGAGGGCGGCCCGCGAGTAGTCGTGGTCCGTACCCGGATAGCGGATGAAGTCGAGGTGCAACCCGTCCACCGCATAGGCGCTGAGCAGCTCGCGCACGACCCCCTCGAGATGCTCGGGCACGCCGGGGGCCGAGGGGGACAGGTAGTAACCCTCGATGTCGCCGGCGGCGTTGCGTATGAGGCCGGGCCAGGCCTCGGGCCGCGCCGCGAGCACGGCCGCGGCGGCCGGCTGCGGCACCATGAGCCACTCCGGGTGCGCCGTGGCCGCGTGGCCGGGTGGCAACGGACCCACGAAGCCCGCGGCCAGCAGCACGTTCAACCAGGCGTGGACCTGCAGGCCGCGGCCTTTCGCCCGTCGAAGCAGTTGCGCGAGCGGGTCGAACGACGCCGGCTGCCGCTCGAGCAGGAGGCTGCGCGGCACCAGCCGCGATCGATAGAAGGCGTCGCCCCGGCCTCGGACCTGGACGAAGAGGGCGTTGAAGCCGGCGTCTTTCGCCTGGTCCACCACCGCGTCCACGGTCCCCGGCGAGACGAGGGCCGTGCGCACGACCCAGAGGCCGCGCATCTCGGCAGCGGGAGCGGGGGCGGGGGCGGCGGCGACGCCAGCGGCAGGGGTGCCCGCGAAGGCGAGCAGGGCCAGGAGCGGCGTCATCAATCGAGCGATGGTACCAGCGCGGGCGCAAGCGGGGCAAGGAGAACTCACGCTCGGGTCGTCTCGGCGCGCGACGACCCGAGCGCCTTGTCCTGCCGTCCCCCCGGTCGTCGGCTCGCTGGATCCGATGTCGAAATTCATTTGTTTTCTGCCGCCAATAGTTTCGGACCTCACTTTCCGGGTTGCGCGGCCAGGTTCCCAACAGCGGTTCGCGACGGGGGCTTCCCAGGGCGTTTCCTCGCCTTGGCCGCGCTCGTTCTCGGTCACGTCTGCCCTTCGCTCGACTCGCTCGGTGAAATCGTCCCTGGGCCGACGCAGGGCCCTCCGCAGAGCGGACAAAAAGGCCGTGGTACACAGAGCTCATGGAAACGAACAGTCTCGCTCTCGCCGCTGCACTGTCGGACGGGGACTTGTTGGCTCGCCTCGAACACCCTCGCACGCAACGAACGCGAGGTCACAGCCGAGCTCGTCGCGCACCTGGCCGCGCTCGAGCGGCGTCCATCCCTCTATGCCGCCCAGGGACGGGGGGCAATCCTCGTTCGTCTCGGCCGGGGCCCGCCGGTGCATCGAACGCAACTTCCTCGAGCTGCACCACATCCATCCCTACGCGTTGGAGGGGCCGGCCACGGTCGGGAACATTTCGTTGCGGTGCCGGCGGCACAATCAGTACGAGGCCGAGCTGATCTTCGGGCCCCGCGAGCCGTCCACCGTCGGTGAAAGGCGCGCGTCGTATCGGACCGGCCCGCCGATGGCGTGACCGAGAGCATGCCGGCCCGGCGGGGCCACCACCAGCCAGGCCCCCGCCCGGGTGACGCCACTTGCCAAGCCGTTCCGATCGCCGAACCACGCCGACGACGATCGCCCGAGCACGAAGGGGACGGGCCTGCGCGGCCCGACCCCCTACCCGGTCGGCCGGACGTGCACGTCCTCGCCCTCGCGGACGGCCAGCTCGGCCGCCGCGGCACGGGGCAGATGGACGTCGCGCAGGATGCCGGCCCGGAAGGCGGCTTCGAGCGACACCGTCTTCCCCGCCCCGCTCCGGACCTCCACGCGGCGCACGCCGTCCGCGAAGCGCCGCAGCTTCCTCCATTCGGCCTCGATCTTCTCGTCGATCTCGGCGGCGTCCTTCCGGAAGAGGCCCTGGGGCTGGGCACGCAGCGACCGCTGGGGCTCGATGCGCTCCAGGAAGCCGGCCTCGGCCATCTCGAACAGCACGCGGACCACGTCCTCCCGCGGCACCTTGGAGGCCTCGGCCAGCTCGCGGACGTCCCGAACGCCGTCGAGGACGAGCAGGACCCTCCAGGCGGCGGCGCTCAAGGGATAGAAAGGCGCGTCCTCGGGAGGCCCTCCCGCCATCTGGAACACCGCGCGATCGGACGGGACGAGGGTGTGCATGCGGTGCAGGGTGTCGCCGACCCGCACGCCCTCCAGGATCAGCTCGTCGATGGCGCGCGTGACGTTGGGCGGCACCGCGCGGTCCTCGGGGACGAAGGTGAGCTGCCCCTCCTTCCATCCGAAGAGATCCAGGACCGCATCGTCCCCGTGCAGGCGTCCGCTGGCGGCGTGGACGATGGAGCCCCGGTGGAAGCGGAGCATGGCCTGCCGCCCCGGCCCGGCCACGGTGAGCAGGCCGGTCTTGCGGCCCGCGGCGAAGAGCCGCACCACGTCCGCGAGGTTCATCTCGCCGATGGTGCCGATGAGGGACATGGCGGGGCGCCCACTATACCAGCGCGGCGGCCGCCCCGGACGATCGTGCTAACATACCGCTCCGTGGAACTCGTGGCGGCTCTTGGGCTAACGGGCGTCCTCCTCGGCCTTCCGACGGACCCCGCCGCGGCGGCGACCGCCGGCCCGGCCCAGGCCCTCGCCCGGCGCATCGAGCAGCGGCATCGGCGGGTGGCCGACCTCACCGCGCGCTTCGTCCAGACCTACCGCTCCGGGCTCCTGTCCCAGGAAGTCGTGGAGAAGGGTGTCGTCTCGCTGAAGCGGCCCGGCCGCATGCTCTGGGAGTACCGCGACCCGGAGAAGAAGACGTTCGTGTCCGACGGCAAGACGTTCTACTTCTACATCCCCGCCGACCGGCAGGTCATCGTCCGCGAGCAGGCCGGCGACCGGGGCATCCCCGCGCTCCTGCTCTCCGGGCGCGACGACCTGCTGCGCGACTTCGACGCGAGCCTGGAGCCGCCGCCGGCGCCCGGCCTGCAGCGGCTGCGCCTCACGCCGAAGAAGGTGGACCCCGAGGTGGAGCGGGTCTTCCTCGACGTGGACCAGGGCGACCGCATCCGGGCGGTGCGCGTGCGCGACGCCCAGGGCAACGAGAGCCGGTTCGAGTTCGAGGGCATACGGGAGAACGTGGGACTCCCGGACCGGCTCTTCCGCTTCGAGGTCCCGCAGGGCGTCGAGGTCGTGGCGGGATGAGCCGCGGCTGGGCGGCGCTGCTGGCCCTGGCCCTGGCCGGCTGCGCGTCGTCTTCGGCGTTCCGGGCGGGCGAGAAGGCCGAGCGCCGCGAGGACTACGACCGCGCCGTGCTGGAATACGCAAAGGCGGTCCAGCGCTCTCCCGACAACGCGACCTACAAACGGAGCCTGGAGCGGGCCCGCCTGCGCGCCTCGCAGGAGCACACGCTGGCCGCCCGCCGCATGGCGGGGCGCGGCCTCTACAAGGAGGCCCTGGACGAGCTGCGGCTGGCCCTGGACCTGAACCCGCGGTCCGAGTCCCTGTCCGCGGAGATGCGCGAGGTCGAGCGGCGCCGGCACGCCGCCGCCACGGGCGAGACGATCCAGCAGGTCAAGGACCGCGTCCGCGAAGGCGCCTTGCCCGGCCTCGTCCTCGGCCCGGGCGCCGAGGAGCCGCTGGGCCTGTCCTTCCGCAACGCCAGCCTGCGCGAGGCCTACCAGGCCCTGGGCCGCGTCGCGGGCGTGAACTTCATCTTCGACCCGCAGTTCCAGGACCAGACGATCACCATCGACCTGCGCGACGTGCCCTTCGAGCAGGCCCTGACCGCGCTGGGCAGCGTCGGCCGCACGTTCTACCGCGTGGCGGACTCGCACATCGTGAACGTCATCCCCGACACCCCGGCCAAGCGGCGGGACCACGAGCAGCAGGTGGTCAAGACCTTCTTCCTCTCCAACGCCGACCTCAAGGAGACGATCGACCTGCTGCGCATCGTCCTGGGGGCGCGGCGGGTGGCGCCGCTGCCCGGCGCCAACGCCTTGACCATCAACGACGCCCCCGACAAGGTGGCGGCCGCCGAGCGCATCATCGAGGTGGTCGACAAGCAGCGGTCCGAGGTGGTGGTGGAGGTGGAGATCCTGGAGGTCAACCGCACCCGCCTCAAGGACTACGGGATCGAGATCACGTCCGGCCTGGCGGGCGTGGAGGGGGTGGCGGGCGCCATCTTCCCCAAGACCACGGTCACGGAGTCGACGATCGACGCCAGCGGCAACACCGTGACGCGCGAGCGGCCGCTGACCCTGGACGACAACCCCTACAAGAGGTCGCAGCTCCTGATCACCGCCCTGCCCGGCGTCATCTACCGGCTGCTGAAGACCGACACCTCCACCCGGCTCCTGGCCAACCCGCAGCTCCGGACGACTGACGGCGAGACCGCGCAGGCCCGCTTCGGCGACCAGGTTCCGGTGCCCGTGACGACCTTCTCCCCCATCGCCACCGGCGGAGTCTCCCAGCAGCCGATCACGTCCTTCGACTACAAGAACGTCGGCGTCAACATCGACATCACGCCGCGCGTCCACCACGACGGCGACGTGACCCTGGCCCTGAAGCTGGAGGTCTCGTCGGTGGGCCCCCTGTTCCAGAACCTGCCCACCTTCAACAACCGGACGGTGTCCAGCGTCATCCGGCTGCGCGACGGCGAGACCAACATCCTGGCCGGCCTCATCAGCGACTCCGAGCGCCAGAGCCTGACGGGGATTCCGGGCCTGGGCAACATCCCCGTGATCGGCCGGATCTTCTCCCGGAACCGCACCGAGGCCACCGAGACCGACATCGTGATGACCTTGACCCCGCACATCGTGCGCCGCACGGTCTTCACCGAGGACGACCTGCGCTCGTTCTCGCTGGGCGGCGAGAGCTCGCCGCTGCTGTTCGAGATCCCGGGCCTCCCCGCCCCGCCGGCCGCGCCCAGGGTCCAGGAGCCGCCTCGGACCGAGCCCATCCGGCCCCCGGCCCCGGGCCCCGAGCCGTCGCCCAGCCCGAGCCCGGGCATATAGGCCACGACCGTGGAGCAGCTCCGCCGGATCGTGACGCTGCTGCGGGACCCGCGGACGCCCAAGCTCCCGCGCCTGGCCCTGGCCCTGGCCGCCGCCTACCTGATCTGGCCGGCGGACCTCGTCCCCGAATTAATCGTCCCGGTTGCGGGTTACCTGGACGACCTGACGTTCGTGTGGCTGGCGGCGCGCTGGCTGCTGAAGAGCGGGGCCTCTATCAACTCGGGGGGGGGGGGGGGGGCCCCCCCCCCACCCCCCCCCCGGCGGGGGGGGGGGGGGGGGGGCGCCCCGGGCCCCCGGCGGGGGGGGGGGGGTGCTGCGCCGCACCCCCCGAACCCCCCGCTCGCTCCGCGGGAGTGAATCCCGCTCCGCTCGCCGCTCTTGCTGCGGGCTACCGGTTCGGTCAGACCTTGACCGGGGCCCGCGCCTTCTCGACCTTGACCTTGCTGATCCGGTTCTTCTCGACGTCCACGACCGTGAGCCGGTAGGGCCCCACCCCGACCACCTCGCCGCCGCGGGGGACGGCCCCCAGCGAGTTCAGCATGAAGCCGGCGACGGTGTCGAACTCCACGGAAGGGGGGATCGGGATGTGATAGGCGTCGCGCAGCTCGGCGGCGGTGGTCGTCCCCTCGACCACCAGGGACCCGTCGCGCAGGCGCTCCACGGGGCGCTCCTCCCAGTCGTACTCGTCCTGGATCTCCCCCACGATCTCCTCGAGCAGGTCCTCCATCGTGACCAGCCCCGTCACCGATCCGTGCTCGTCCACCACCATGGCCAGGTGGGTCCGCCGCTTCTGCAGCTCCTTGAGCAGCGCGCCCACCTTCTTGTTCTCGGGCACGAAGTGGACGGGCTGCAGGATCTTGCGCAGGACGAGCGGCTGGCGCCGCTCCAGCAGGCGCAGGGCGTCCTTGATGTAGACGACGCCGATGATGTTGTCGGCGCTCTCCTCGTACACGGGGATGCGCGAGAAGCCGCTCTCCACCACCAGCCGCTCCACGTCCTCGGGCGGCGTGTTCACGTCCAGGGCGAAGATCTTGGGGCGCGGGATCATGACCTTCTTCACCGGCGTCTCGGAGAACGCGAAGACGCTGTGGATCAGCTCCATCTCCGTCTGGTCCAGCACGCCCTGCTCCCGGCCCTCCTTCACGAGGTGCTTGATCTCCTCCTCGGAGACGAAGACGCGGCGCCCCGTATCGCGGATCCCGAACAGCATGAGCACGGCGCGGGTCGAGCCCTTGAGCAGGCTGATCAACACGGGCGACAGGCGTTCCAGGAGGCGTACGGGCCCGCTCGCGAGCAGGGACGCGCCCGTGGTGTAGCGCAGGGCCAGGGCCTTGGGCACCAGCTCGCCCAGGACCAGCTCGACGTACACGATCCCGCCGCCCACGATGAGGGTGGCCGCCACCGGGGCCGCGACCCAGTAACCGAGGGCGGACCGCTCCACCATCGGCTCCACGTAGAGCTTCGCCAGGTAGCCGCCCAGGACCCCGGCCAGCGTCCCCATGAACGTCACCCCGATCTGGACCGTGGCCAGGAGCGTGTCGGGGTCGTCCTGGAGGCGCTTCACCCGCGCGGCCCGCCGGCTGCCCTGGGCGATCAGGGCCTCGATCTGGCCCCGCTTGGCCGACAGAAGCGCGATCTCGCTGCCCGAGAAGAAGCCGTTGCCCAGCAGGCAGAAGAAGATAGCGGCAACCAGGAAGCCCCATTCACTCATGGATGGGGGCCATTCTAGCAGAGCCCCGAATGGCCGCTGCCTTGCCGAATGGCCGCTGCCTTGTCAGCCCTGCTCGTCTTTGATAGCGTGAAGGTTCCGCAAGCGACACGAGGAGGCGGCGTTGGCCAGCAACGGCGAGACGTTCGACCTGGTGGTGATCGGCAGCGGCCCCGGCGGCTACGTGGGGGCCATCCGGGCGGCCCAGATGGGCCTCAAGACCGCGGTCGTCGAGCGCGACCCCGCGGGCTGCGGCGGCACCTGCCTCCAGCGCGGCTGCATCCCCACCAAGGCCCTGCTCCACACGGCCGACCTCTACGAGGACCTGAAGAACGGCAAGGAATACGGGATCGTGGCCGAGAAAATCGGCCTCGACTTCCCCGCCCTCATGGCCCGCAAGGCCCGCATCGTGAGCCGCTTGAGCAAGGGGATCGAGACCTACCTCTTCAAGAAGAACAAGATCGCGCTCTTCAAGGGGCAGGGCCGGCTGGAGGGCGCGGGCAACGTGGTGGTCAAGGGCGAGCAGGGCGAGACCCGCCTGAAGGCCAAGTCGGTGATGATCGCCACGGGGTCGCGTCCCCGCAGCCTGCCCGGCATGACCCCCGACGGCAAGGCCATCGTCACCTCCGACGAGATCCTGGAGCTGAAGGAGGTCCCCAAGAGCCTGGTCGTCATCGGCGCGGGGGCGGTGGGCATCGAGTTCGCCTCGGCCTTCGCGCGCTTCGGCTCCGCGGTGACCGTGATCGAGCTGCTGCCCACGGTGCTGCCGCTGGAGGACGAGGAGATCTCGGCCGAGGCGCGCAAGTCCCTGGCCAAGCAGATGACGATCCACACCGGGGCCCGGACCGAGGCCGCGCTCAAGGTCTCGCACGGCGTGGAGGTGGCCTTCCGCAACACGGCCGGCGAGGCCAAGAGCCTCACCGCGGAGATGCTGCTCGTGGCCGTGGGCCGCGGGCCGGTGACGGACGGCCTGGGCCTGGAGTCCACGAAGGTGCAGCTCGAGAAGGGCTACGTCAAGGTCAACGCCAGGATGGAGACCGACGAGCCGGGCGTGTACGCCATCGGGGACGTGGTCACGGTGGACGGCAAGCCGCATCCCCAGCTCGCCCACGTCGCCTCCCACGAGGGGATCGGGGTGGCGGAGAGGCTGGCGGGCAAGGGCACCGAGCCCCTGAACTACGACCGCGTCCCTTCGGCCACGTATTGCTCGCCGGAGGTGGCGGGCATCGGCCTCACGGAGATCGAGGCCACCAAGCGCGGATACGAGGTCAAGGTCGGCCGCTTCCCCTTCGCCAACCTCGCCAAGCCGCGGATCCTCGGCCACGAAGCGGGCCTGGTGAAGGTCGTCTCCGACGCCAAGTACGACGAGGTCCTCGGCATCCACATGGTGGGCCCGCACGCCACGGACCTCATCTCCGAGGCCGCGGTGGCCCTGCGGCTGGAGTCCACGACCGAGGAGCTCACCCGGACCATCCACCCGCATCCGACCCTGTCCGAGGCCGTCATGCAGGCGGCGGAGGCGGTCTACGGCCACGCCATCGACGCGTAGGACGTGTCCGCCCCGGCCCTGACGGCCCGCCCCCCGGCGGGGCAGCTCTCCCGCGAGCAGCTCCTCGAGCTGTACCACTTCATGAAGCTCAACCGCATGGTGGAGGAGAAGCTCACCAACCTCTACCGGCAGGGGAAGGTGGTGGGCGGTCTCTACCGCAGCCTGGGCCAGGAGGCCTGCTCGGTCGGCAGCGCCTACGCCCTGGAGCGCGGCGACATCTTCACGCCCATGATCCGGAACCTGGGCGCGATCTTCGTGCGCGGGGGCCGGCCGCGCGACGTCTTCGCGCAGTACATGGCCAAGGCCTCCGGCCCCACCCGCGGCCGGGACCTGAACGTCCACTTCGGCTGGATCTCCGAGGACGGCAGCATGCCGTCGGTCATCTCCATGCTGGGGGACATGATCCCCATCCTCACCGGGGCCGTGATCGCCGAGCGCATGAAGGGGAAGAAGACGGTGGCGCTCAACTGGATCGGCGACGGCGGGACCTCCACCGGCGCCTTCCACGAGGGCTTCAACTTCGCGTGCGTGCAGAAGGCGCCGCTGGTCCTGATCGTGGAGAACAACAAGTACGCGTACTCCACCCCCACGTCGAAGCAGACGGCCAACACGCGCTTCGTGGACCGCGCCGCGGCCTACGGCTGCTTCGGCGAGCAGGTGGACGGCAACGACGTGCTGGCGGTGTACGAGGCCACCAGGCGCGCGATCGAGCGGGCCCGCGCCGGCCGGGGGCCGACGCTCATCGAGGCGGACACCATGCGCATGCGGGGCCACGCCGAGCACGACGACATGAAGTACGTGCCGCCGGCCATGCTCGAGCAGTGGGCCGCGCGGGACCCGATACCGCGCTACGAGAAGCGCCTGCTGGCCGCGCACGTCGCTTCGCAGGCCGACCTGGACGGGGTCGTGGCCGCGATCGACGCCGCGCTGCAGGAGGACCTGGCCGCGGCGGAGGCCAGCCCCTTGCCGGATCCGGAGTCCGGCCTCGACGGCGTCTATGCCGACCGCCCGGTCGCGCCCCCCACGCCCCTCCTGGTCGTGGAGTGGGAGGGGCGGAAGGGACGCGGCTGATGCCGGTCCTCACCTACCTCGAGGCCATCCGTCTCGCCATGCTCGAGGAGATGGAGCGGGACGAGCGGGTCTTCCTCCTGGGCGAGGACGTGGGGATCTACGGGGGCGCCTTCCGGGTGACCGCGGGCTTCCTGGAGAAGTTCGGCGAGGGCCGGGTCATCGACACGCCAGTGAGCGAGACCGCCATCGTGGGGACGGCCATCGGCGCGGCGCTCATGGGCATGAGGCCGATCGCGGAGATGCAGTTCATCGACTTCATCGCCTGCTGCTTCAACCAGCTCGTCAACTACGCGGCCAAGAGCCGCTTCCGCTGGGGCGGCGGCGTGCCCATCGTGGTGCGGGGGCCGTGCGGGGGCGGCGTCCACGGCGGGCCCTTCCACAGCCAGAACCCCGAGGCCTTCTTCATGAACGTGCCGGGGCTGAAGATCGTGGCCCCGGGCACCGCCGCGGACGCCAAGGGCCTGATGACGGCGGCCATCCGGGACCCCGACCCCGTCATCTACCTCGAGCACAAGTTCCTGTACCGCCGCATCAAGGAGGAGGTGCCCGAAGGGGAGCTGGTCGTGCCGATCGGCAAGGCGCGGCTCGCGCGCGCGGGCAAGGACGTCTCGATCGTGACCTACGCGGCCATGCTCCACGTCGCGCTGGAGGCCGCGGAGGCGGCGGCCAAGGACGGCATCGACGTCGAGGTCCTCGACCTGCGCACCCTGCTGCCCCTGGACGAGGAGGCGATCCTGGCCAGCGCGGCCAAGACCGGCAAGGTCATCGTCCTGCACGAAGCCACGCGCACGGGAGGGCCGGGCGGCGAGATCGCCGCCCTCATCTCCGAGCGCGCCTTCGAGTACCTGGACGCGCCCATCGTCCGCATGGCCCCGCCCGACACGCCGGTGCCGTACTCGCCGCCCCTCGAGGAGTACTTCCTTCCCAACGCGGAGAAGGTCGGCAAGGCCATCCGGGCGCTGTATGAGTACTGAGCCCAAGATCCTCAGGAATAGTAGCTATAATTATGGCCAGAGGTGCCGATGCGCTTTGCCAGCGTTGCCGAGATCAGGAACGGCCTGTCGGACTACCTGACGCAAGCCCGGAAGAAGAAGGAGCCCATCGTGATCACCCGCCACGGGAAGCCCTACGCGCTCATCCAGCCCCTCACCGAGCAGGATCTCGAGGGTCTAGCCTGGAACGGATTGGCGAGGGAACGGCTCCGCAGGGCATGGGAAGGCGACGACGATGCCCTCTACGACTACCTATAGGCGCGGGCACGTCGTCGTCGTCAACGTCCCCTTCACCGGCCCAGCGGGGGGCAAACGCCGGCCGGCGCTGGTGGTGAGCGCTGACGCCTTCCATCGTCGGCTGCCTGATGTGATCGTCTGCCCGATCAGCAGCCAGGAGCGCTTCCACGACCGGCCCGGGACGGGAGACCATCCGCTCAAGCACTGGAAGCGCGTCGGCCTGCGCCACCCCAGCACCGTCCGCATCTCGAACGTCGTCTCGGTCGAGAAGAAGATCATCCAGCGCGTGCTCGGCATGGCCCATCCGGAGGACCTGAACGCCCTCCATAGAGGCTTGCGGCATGCCTTCGGCCTCTAGCCACTCTTGCCAACTACGCAAGGAATAGAATCCGCTTGCTCAGTGCTGATCGCCGAATGCACAGTGCTGAATGCTGAACGCTGAATGCTGATCATTCGGGAGAGCCTATGACCGACGTGATCATGCCGCAGATGGGAGAGTCCATCGCCGAGGGGACCGTCACCAAGTGGATGAAGAAGGTCGGGGACAAGGTCCAGAGGGACGAGCCCCTCTTCGAGATCTCCACGGACAAGGTGGACGCCGAGATCCCGTCGCCCGCGGCGGGCGTCCTCAAGGAGATCCGGGTCGAGCCCGGCACGACCGTTCCCATCAACACCGTCGTGGGCGTGATCGCCGCGGAGGGCGAGGCGGTGGCCTCGGCACCGGCGCCCGGCGCGGCGTCCGCTCCCACGCCGGCCGAGCCCGCACGGCCTCCATCGGCGCCCGCCACCGCTCCTACCGCCGCGCCCACCGCCGCTCCCGCCCCGCCGCGGCCCGAGCTGGCCCAGGCCGACGGCGGGACCGCTCCCCCGCCTCGGCCCGAGCCACCCAAGCCGAGCCCCGCGCCGGCCGAAAAGCCGCGCAGCGATATGACCGTGGACGAGCTGCGCCAGAGCCGTTCCTCGCCCGTCGTGCGCAAGATCGCCGCCGAGCACAACGTGGACATCCGCCAGATCCCGGGGACCGGGATCGCGGGCCGCGTGACCAAGCAGGACATCCTGGGCCACCTGGAGGGGCGGCCCGGCGAGACGGCGGCCCAACCCGCACCCGCCGCCGCTCCCGCGCCGCCGCGGCCCCCGTCCGCGGCGCCGGCCCCCGCCGCGCAGCCCGCCCCCGCGCCGCCGCGGCCCTCCTTCCCCGCCGGCCCGCGCGTCGAGATCGTGCCCATGTCGCCCATCCGCAGGAAGACCGCGGAGCACATGACGCTATCGAAGCGCACCTCGGCCCACGTGGCCACGGTCTTCGAGGTCGACATGAGCCGGGTCGCCTCGCTGCGCCAGAAGTACCGCCAGGCCTACGAGGAGCGGAGCGGCATCAAGCTCACCTACCTGCCGTTCATCGTGAAGGCCACGGTGGACGCCTTGAAGGCCTTCCCGGTCCTGAACTCGAGCGTCGAGGACAACAACATCGTCTACCGCCACGACGTCAACATCGGCATGGCGGTCGCCCTCGATTGGGGCCTCATCGTGCCCGTCATCCGCAACGCGGACGAAAAGAACATCCTGGGGCTGGCCCGGGCCGTGGTGGACCTCGCGGAGCGCGCGCGCAGCCGGCACCTGAAGGTGGACGAGGTGCAGGGAGGCACGTTCACCATCACCAACCCCGGGGTCTTCGGCAGCCTCTTCGGGACCCCCATCATCAACCAGCCGCAGGTGGCGATCCTGGGCGTGGGGACCATCGAGAAGCGGCCGGTCGTGCGCGACGACGCCATCGCCATCCGCACCATGTCCTACTTCGCCTTGAGCTTCGACCACCGCATCGTGGACGGGTCCGACGCCGATCGCTTCATGGCGCACATCAAGAAGGGCCTGCAGGAGTTCGATGAGTCTGCCCTGTAGCGCGCTCGACCCCTCCCGCCCCCTCGAGGTGCGGCGGCTGGGGCGGGTGCCCTACGCGGAGGGCCTGGACCTGCAGGCGCGGCTGGTGGCCGACCGGCAGGCCGGCCGCGTCCCGGACACGCTGCTGCTGCTGGAGCACGACCCGGTCTTCACCCTGGGCCGCAACGCGCGGGCGGAGCACGTGCTCGTCCCCGAGGCCGTCCTGCGCGCCCGCGGCTTCGACGTCTTCGAGACCGGCCGCGGCGGCGACGTCACCTACCACGGCCCGGGACAGGTCGTGGGCTACCCGATCCTGGACCTGGCTCCGGACCGCTGCGACGTCCACCGCTACGTCCGGGACCTGGAGGAGGTCCTGATCCGGACCTGCCGCGATTACGGCGTGGCCGCGGTCCGCGTGGCCGGCATGACCGGCGCCTGGGTCGGGGAGGCGAAGATCGGCGCCATCGGCGTGCGCATCGCGCGCTGGGTCACGTCCCACGGCTTCGCCTTCAACGTGGCCGGCGACACGGCACCCTTCGGCCTCATCGTCCCCTGCGGCATCCGTGGCCGCGGGGTCACGAGCCTGGAGAGCCTCCTGGGACGCGCGGTCGAGCGTGGCGAGACGATGGACCGGCTCGCTTCCCACATGGCCGCGGTATTCGGTCGGACGATCGCCCGTGCCTGAGGCGGTCGCCGCTTCCCGCTAATAGCCGACGCACGCCACGACGTCCATGACGCGGCGCGCCTCGGGGCACAGCCCACGCGCCACCAACCCGAATCCCACCGCCAGCGCGAACATACCGAGGAACGGCAGCACGGTGGCCCGCACGGCGGGGCGCATCCAACCCGTCGCCTCCGCCCTCCGGGCCCCGGGGATGAGCGCGGACGCCAGGAGGGCCTCGAACGCCGCCTCGGCCAGGATCGCGGGGCCGGCGTAGACGAGGTACCCGCCGGCCACGGCCAGGCCCACCAGCACCACCGCGGCCAGGACCACGAGACCAAAGCCCTCGTCCGCATCCGGTACCAGGCTCGCCCCGCCGCTCCCCCCGCTGCCCTGGGACCCGCCGAAGCTTCCGCTGGCGCCGCCGCCGCCGTAGCCACCGCCCGCGGCGCGGAACCCGCTCGGCGCGGGTCCGCTCAGCTCACGCATCACGTCCACGGCTCCGTCCACCGTGTCGATGACGTCCACGGCGTCCGTCGTGTCGTCGCCCCGCACGACGTACACGAGCCACAGCTTGAGCACGAGGAGGAAGGCGGCGTACGACGCGGCCACCGCCACCCCGTAGCGGAGGGCCAGGTCGGTGTTCCCCGCGACCAGCATGAGCTTGGTCACGGCGAGCCCGGCCAGGAAGGTCAGGCCCAGGATCACGGCCATGTGGAAGCGGAGGAAGAAGCGCTCCTTGAACCACGTGACGAACTCCGCCTTGCGCTGCGCGACCGAGAGCGGAGGATGCGCCACGGCCCTCGACGCCCTGGCGGTCTTCACGCCTCCCGCTCCCGGGCCTCGGCGAACAGCCGGGCGTTGCGCAGGGCGACCACCAGGAACTCCGCCAGCGTCTCTCCCACCGCCACGTCGTCGAGGTCGAAGGCCGCGGGGCGCTCGCTCTGGAAGTCGATGGCGCCCACGACCTCCCCGCCCTCGAGGATCGGGATCACCATCTCCGACCGGGTCCCCTCCACGTCGGCGTGGTAGTCGGGGTCCTCCGCCACGTCCGCCACGACCTGCGGCGCCCGCTTGCGCAGGGCGCGGCCGATGATGCCGCCCGCCGGACCCTGGGTGCGTCCCGCGCCCTGCCGGTCCACGCCGCGCCGCCCCGCCCACCGCCCGACCACGATGCCCTCGTGGTCCAGCACCACCACCGCCACGTAGGTGTGGGACATGCGGGACTGGATGGTGTCGGCCGCCTCCTGCAGCAGCCGGTCGGAGTCCAGCAGGGGCGCGATCCTGTGGACGACGGAGCTCAACATGCCGATCTGCTCCGCGCGGTGCTGGCTCTGGGCCTCCGACCGGCGCAGGTCGTCGTTGGACCGCTGCAGCTCGACGAGCTTCTCTCCCGCCCGCGCCTCCCGGTCCTGGGCCTCGGCGATCCTCCGCGCCGCCCCCTGCTCGTGCGCGCGGAGCAGGCCCTCCATGCGCCGTCCTCCCAGCTCGGCCAGCGCGGCCAGGGAGTCGCGGAGCTCGTCCGCGCCGGGACAGACCGCGACGAGGGCGATCAGGCAGCACCGCTCCAGCGACTCCAGCGCCCGCGCCGGGCCCTGGAAGCTCGCGCCCGAAGCCGACGCGGCCTCCGCCTCCTCCGCTTCCTCGCGCAGCAGGTCCTCCGCCTCTCCCCGCGAGAGCCGGCCCAGCAGCGCGTCCACGCCCCGCTCGCAGAAGGACCGGACCTCGGGACCGGCGTCCGGGTCGGACGCGGCGAGCGCGCGCGCCCACTCGTCCACGAGCTCGTCGCGGCGCGGCAGCAGCCGTCCCGCCGCCCGCTGCAGCGCGTCCGCCAGGGGCGTCATCCCGCCCGCTTCTCGCCGCGGTGCAGGCAGGCGATGCCGGCCGTCAGCCGGCTCCAGCGGACGCCCACGAAGCCCGCCTCTTCCATGAGCCGGCCGAAGGCCGCGGGATCGGGGAAACGGGCCACCGACGCCGGCAGGTAGGAGTAGGCGGCGCGGTCCCCGCTCACCAGGCCCGCGACGCGCGGGAGCACGCGCTCGAAGTACAGGCGGTAGGCGGCCCCCAGCAGGCCGGGCGGCGTGCCGAACTCGAGGATCACCAGGCGCCCCCCCGGCCGCAGGACGCGGTGGATCTCGCGCAGGGCCCGGAGCGGCTCGCCCACGTTGCGGATGCCGAAGGCGATCAGCGCGCCGTCGAAGCGGGAATCCCGGAGGGGCAGCCGCTCCGCGTCCCCCGAGGCCAGGGCGGACCGGGCCGAGAGGCCCCGCTCCCGCAGCTTGCGCGCGCCGCGCGCCAGCATCTCCCCCGAGAGGTCCACCCCGACGCCCGCGTGGCCCGGGTCGCGCCGCAGGAACTCCACCAGGAGGTCCGCGGTCCCCGTGCACACGTCCAGGACCCTGGACCGCGGCGGCAGGGCCAGCGAATCCACGCTGGCGCGCCGCCACCGCTGGTCGATCCCGGCGGAGAGCACCCGGTTCAGCAGGTCGTAGCGCGGCGCGATGCGGTCGAACATGGACCGCACCGCCGCCTTCTCGGGCGCGCCGGGGGTGGGGACGCTGGGGACCGTCACCGCATCCGCACCCATGGCGCGCGGATCATAGCTCAGGCCAGGACACGCGCGGCCAGGGTGAAGGCGAGGTAGCCGACGCTGATCCAGCCGTTCACGGTGAAGAACGCCGCGTTCACCCGCGAGAGGTCGTCGTGGCGCACCAGGGAGTGCTCGTAGGCGAGCAGGGCGGCCACCGCCGCCACCCCGGCGAGGTAGACGGGATGCAGCGGCACCAGCGCGTAGAGCGAGGCCAGGAAGACGACCGCTCCCGCGTGGAAGACGCGGGCCGCGGCCAGCGCGCGGCGGACGCCCCAGAGCGCGGGAAGGGAGCGGAGCCCCACCGACCGGTCGTGGGCCGCGTCCTGGCAGGCGTAGATCGTGTCGAACCCCGCGACCCAGAGAAGGACGGCCAGGCCCAGCACGACGGGCGGCCACGCGAGGGCGCCGCGGATGGCCAGCCACGCGCCGATGGGAGCGATGGCGAGGGCCAGGCCCAGGAAGGCGTGGGAGAAGGCGGTGAAGCGCTTGGTGTAGGAGTAGCCGAAGACGACGGCCAGGGCCACCGGCGACAGCGCGAGGCACACCGGGTTCAGCATCGCCGCGGCCGCCACCAGCGCCGCCGCGGAGAGCGCCACGAACGCCCACACCTGGCGCCGCGTCAAGAGGCCCGCCGGAAGCTCGCGGCCCGCCGTGCGGGGGTTCCGGGCGTCGAGATCCTGGTCGGCCAGGCGGTTGAACCCCATGGCCGCGCTGCGCGCGCCGACCATCGCCACCACGATCCAGGTCACCTGACGCGGCGTCGGCGCGCCGCCGGCGGCCAGGGCCGCGGCGGCCAGCGCGAAGGGCAGCGCGAAGAGCGAGTGCGAGAGCTTGATCATCCGCGCGTAGGCGCCCGCGCGGGCGGCGGGCGACGTCACGGCTCGACCCGCCGGGGCCGCGCCTCGCCGGAGACGAGGAACGCCGCCGGGTCCTCCGGCACCCGGTCCGCGCGCGCGAACGCGAGCTCCGCCTTCATCCCGGGGGCGATCGCGCCCAGACCGTCCAGGCCCAGGGCCCGGGCGCCGCCGGCCGTCGCCATCTCGACGATCACGGCGGGATCGACGTCGGGGAACTCCTCGTGGAGCGCGGCGGCGTCGTCGATCAGGTCGAGGGAGTCGACGCTGGCCAGGCTGTCCGTGCCCAGGCACAGGCGCACGCCGGCCTCGAGGAGGTCCGGCACCGCGGGAAGCCCGACCCCGAGGTTGAGGTTGCTGCGCGGGCACACCGCCACGTGGACGCCCCTCGCGGCCAGGCGAGCGCGGTCGGCGGCGTCCACGTAGACGCAGTGGGCCGCCACCAGCCCGGCCTGCAGTGCCCCAAGGTCCTCGAGGTAGCGCACGGGGCTCGCGCCGGGCGGGTCGAAGGGCAGGTCACCGAGACCGCGCCGCTCCAGGAACCGCATCCACGCGCCGTCGCCGCGGAGGAGGAACCGGCTCTCCTCGGCGGACTCGGCGAGATGGATCGCCGCCGGCCCGCCCCGCTTCACGAGCTCGGCGAACAGGGCGGGCGAGACGGAGTGGGGCGCGTGGGCGGCCAGCCGGACCTCGACGCCCTCCCCCTGCGGTCCCAGGCGCCGGGCATCCGCCTCCTCCGCGATGGCAGCGGCGCGGGCCGGGTTCCAGCCCAGGAGCTCGTGGAACACGACGGCGGTGAGGTGGGATGCCGAGAGCAGGTCCAGGTGCGCCAGCTCGTTCGAGACGTCGCCGATGGCCACCGTGCCCGTTCCCTGCACCTGCCGTATGGCGCGGGCGGCGGCGGCGCGCACGGCCCCCGGGCCGTCGCTTCCCCGCTTGGCCACGAGGTCCTCCACCCAGCGCGCGAAGCCGCCGGAGCGGTCCAGGCGGCCGCGCAGGTGGGAGAGCTCCAGGTGGCAGTGGGCGTTGACCAGGCCGGGGAGCAGCACCCCACGCCCCAGGTCGTGGACCTCTCCCTCGGGCGCGCCCGCGTACGAAGGGCCGCCCACCCATGTGATGGAGCCGTCCTCCACCGCCACCCGGCCGTCGCGGATGGGCGGGCGGCTGACGGGCACCACCCAGGAGGCGGCCAGGATCGTCAGCATCGCGTCATTGGATGTAGCCGAGCGCCCGCAGCTTCTCGAGCGACTCGCTGCCCAGGGGCGCCGCCCGCGGCGGGGCTGCGGCCGCCTTCTGTCTCTCGAGGAAGGCATCGGCGACGGACCGGAGGCGCGCCGCGTCCGGGCTTGCGCGGGACCGATCGATCGTCTCGGCCGGGTCGTTCTGCACGTCGTAGAGCGCCTCCCTCCCGCCCGCGGGCTCCGAGCCACCGAGGCGCAGGACGTAGCTGTGCCGGCCTTCACGTACGCCGATCGCGTGATGCCGCGTGGCGGTCAGCTCCGTCTCGGCGAAGATCGGCTCGGGGCGCCGGCTCTCGCCGCGGAGCATCGGCAGCAGGCTGCGGCCCATGAAGGTGGACGGCCGCGCCACCCCGACCGCGTCCAGAAGCGTCGGCGCGAGGTCCACCAGCGAGACGGGATCCGCCACGCGGCGGCCGGGCACCCCGGGTACGCGCAGGGCCAGGGGCACGTGGACGACCTCCCGGAAGAGTGTCCCTCCATGGTTCCAGGAGCCGTGCTCGAGGAACTCCTCGCCGTGGTCGGCGCTGACCACGATCACCGCGTCCTCCAGCAGCGCGTCCTTCGCCAGGTCCCGGATCAGCGTGTCCACTTCCTCATCGGCGTACGCGATCTCGCCATCGTAGAGGGCCTTCACGTGCTCCAGGTCGGCCGGAGTGAGCGGCCCGCGATCGGCGTAGTTGCGTCCGTCGACCGGGCCGCCGTATCCCGGGTCGAACCGAAGGTCGAAGGGTGGCGGAGGCGCGTAGGGCGTGTGGGGGTCCATGTAATGCAGGAACAGCGCCAGGTCGCCGCTGCCGCGCTCGGCGAGGGCGCGGCGAGCGAGCACGCCGACCCCGAGCGCCCGTCCCTGGGTGTACCACAGGGCGTCGAAGCCGCGCCACAGCCCGTACTCCGTCGAGACGTACACGTTGGCCGTCACCCCCAGCACCGTGAAGCCGGCATCCGCCAGCTCCTCGAAGACCGTGCGCACCCCGGGGGAGAGCGCGGCCCGCGGATGGACCGCGCCGTGGGCCGACGGGTAGCGCGCGGTCATCTGCGAGGCCAGGGCGGGCAGCGTCCAGGACGAGGTGGAGATCGCCTCGTCGAAGACCACGAAGTCGCGCAGGCGGGCATCGAGCCGGGGAGAGGTCGGCCGGGAATGGCCCCAGGCGCCGAGGCGGTCCGCGCGGAGCGTGTCGTACGAGATCCACAGGACGACCCGTCCCGGCCGGTCCCCCGCCGCGTAGATGCGCGGCGAGCCGAGCGCGATCCAGGGCTCGGCGGGCGGCGCCGTGTCCGCCGGCCCGTGCCATTCGGCGGTGAAATCCAGGCGCAGCTCGGGCGAAGCGGGGAGGTCGGCGCTGTGGCGCCACCACCGGGGACCGCGCGCCAGCGGGACACCGCCCTGGAACACGGTGCTGCCGTTCGCGCGCACTTCCACCCGCACGCGGCCTCGCGACGGCGCTCCGGGCCCCGCGCCCACCGCGAAGACCAGGCGATCTCCCTCGCGGGTGGCCACGGTCGCGCTGCGCCGCTCGCCGCGGCGGAGCAGCGCCGCGGGGCGCGTCTCTCCGTTGAGGCGCAGCGGCTGCACGGCTCCCAGCGCGGGCAGCAGGCGCCGCGGCCGGGCGGGCGGCGGGTTCGCCGCCTTGCAGGCGGTAGCCGCCAGGAGCAGCGCGGCCGCGAGGCACCCGAGGCGGATGGGCACGGCGAGGCTAACCGAAGACCCGCCGCAAGACGGCCGAGCCCCCCATGAAGACGAGGACGAGGATGGCCACCGCGACCACGGCGGCGGCGAGCTGGCCAAGCGCGCCCAGGCCGGCGGCGGGCGCTTCGACATCCTCGTCGGTCTCCTCGACATCGGGAAGGCCCGCCGGTTCGCCGATCTCTTTCTCATGCTGCTCTGGTTCCATGCTCATTTTTCAGCCGCTCAGGCCTGCTCCAGGAAAGCGCGGCGATCGACGGAGGTCCGGGCGAAGCGTCGTTTCCTTCTTGCGCCCAAGAGCTCCCCCTTACGGCAGGTCGAGCGTGATCCGCAGCGCGCCATCGACCGCCCGCAGGTCCTCGCGGCTCAGCGAGCCCACCCGTCCCCGAAGGCGCCTCTTGTCGACGGACCGGACCTGGTCCCCGAGCACGCGACAGGGCTTGCCGCCGACCCTGACCAGCGCCTCGCCGGGAAACAGGGAGCTCACGTTGCTCGTCACCGGCAGGACGACGATCCGCATCCCAAACGCATTGGCCGAGTCGTTGGAGACGACGACGGCGGGCCGCGTCTTGCGGATCTCCGTGCCCATGGAGGGATCCAGGGCGACCCAGTAGACGTCGCCGCGCCGCGGCCGGCTCAGTCCGGCCATCCCTCGCCCTCCGCCGTCTGCCAGTCCCGGCTCAGGTGCCGACGCCAGCGCTCACGGGAGGCCGCCTTGTAGGCGGCATCGAGCGCCTTGCGGTCAGGCGACAGCCTCGCCTTGACCGCCGCACCGATGAAGGCGCTGATGCCCTTGGGCGGCAGCTCCTCCTTGAGCCGCCGGTAGAGCTCCTCGTCCATCGTGATGTTCAGACGCACGGCCATGGCCCACCTCGATGCTGTATTGTATACAGGATCGGGCCTTGTGATCCAACCTCGGCCGCCACTGGCGGCCGCCACCCCGACGTCAGGTGCCCCTGTTCCTCGCGGAGATCGACGCTCGCCGGCTCTACCTGAGTGCGGGCTTCTCCTCACGCAGGGCCGCGTCGAGGGTCGTCCGGTCGTCGAGGAGCAGCCACTCCACGATCGAGAGGGGCAGGCTCCCGTTCGCGAGCAGGGCGTCGTGGAACGCGCCGACCGAGAAGTCCGACGCGTGGCGGTCACGGTAGCGGCCGAGGAGCCGCAAGATCTGCCACTTCCCCACCATGTACGTGATCTTCTGCGAGGGCGAGGCCGCGGCTCCCGCCGCCTCTCCCTCCGCCGACTCGCGGTCGAGGCCGCCCGCCTCCATGAAGTACGTCACCGCCTGCTCGAAGCTCCAACGGCCGGTGTGGAGGTTCACGTCCACGCCGATCCGCGCGGCGCGGTACCGCGACAGCCGGAGGATCTGCCCCTGCGCCGCCGATCCTTCCGGGTAGAGGCCCGTCCTCATGAGCATCTCCTCGGTGTAGAGCGCCCATCCCTCGACGAAGACGCCGTCGCCGTGCTCCCGCCGGATCTCGTTCTCGAGGCCGTTGGCGATCGAGATCTGGAGGAAGTGGCCGGGGATGCCCTCGTGGCCGAGGATCGGCCGCGGATCCTCGATGGCGGCCCGGATATAGAAGTTGGGGCTCTCCGGGTCGTAGGTCGGTATGAAGTAGAAGCCGCCCGGGTCCCGGTCGTAGAGGCCGGGAGGGTTCATGAAGCCGCCCGGCGAGGTGGGCTTGAACGCTTCCGGGAGCTGCCGTATCGAGAAGGGGCCCAGGCCCGGAGGCAGCGTGACGAGCCGGCGCTCCCGAAGGAAGCGGATCATCTCCGCCTGGCGGCTCTCGTAGGCGGCCAGGAACGCCTCCTGGTCTACGGGGATGCTCGCCGCCCGCGTGGGGTCGGGGTCCGCCATCCGCGGGTCGGGCAGCAGGGACTCGAGGCCGCGGTAGCGCGCCAGCTCCGCCTCGCCGAGCATGGCCACCTGGGTCGCGTCGAGGGGCAGCAGGTAGACGTGCCGGAGCATCCAGTCGTACTTCTCGGGGCCCATGGCCACGAACTCGGGGCGTCCGGCCAACCGGGCCTCCAGCCAGTCCGCGAAGGCGCGCAGGGAGCGAAGCGCATCGTCCCGGGCGGCCACCAGGGACGCCCGCTCGCCGGGGGGCAGGTCGGCGGCGAGCGTCATGAGGCTCTCGCCGAAGAGCGAGCCCAGCCCGCGGGCGGACGCGATGGCGAGCCGGCCGTACAGGGCGTACGGCTTCGTGAGAGCCTTCTTCCCCTGCTCCAGGAGCGCCGGCATGGCCCGGAGACGCGCGGTTGCCGCGCGCGCCCGCGTGCTCTTCGGCGCGTACTCCTTCTTGAGGAGGGAGAAGACGGCCCCCGCGCACTCGCTCACGTACACCTGCGGATCCGTCTCCGGCCGCTCCAGGACCCGGTCGAAGAAGTCGGCCCCTTCGAGCTGCGCCAGGAAGAGGAGCCGGTCGATCTGGTCGTCCCGGGACCAGGTCGCGGCGTCCATCCCTCGGACCTGCGCGCCCAGCGCAGTGACCCGCGACCGCCGCGCGCCGCGCGCGGCCTCCGAGTAGTCGGTGAGCCGGGAATCCCAGGTGTGAAGGCCCTGGTCGCTGCTGGCCACCGGGTACTGCTCGTTGCGCCACCGGTAGTAATCGGAAGCGAGGCGGCGGAGGTCCGCGGGCCCGTCCTCGGCGCGGCCCGTCGGTCCCAGGCATGTGAACCACACGATAAGGAGCGGCAGCGATCGGGGCTTCGCGCGCATTCCCGTCACTTGTATCATTCCGGCCGCTTCGAGGTCCACGCAGGGGCGCCACTCGACACTGCGACGACCGAGAGCGCCGTCTAGCGGGCGACGTCTCCTTCTTCGCGCCGGACACCTGGAACTCATCCATCGAGAAGAGGGCCTTCTCTGTGACGCTGGCCGTGGAGCCGGGCATTCAGAGCGTGCTGTTCCTTGACATGATCGTTCTTTGCGTGGAGGATCCTCTCGCTTGGCTCCCGGTCGCTGCTCATGCGGGTAAGCTATGGTTTCACGCCGTTGCGCGACGCGAGGCCCCTGGGGTTCATGCCCCGCGCAGCCGGTCCCTGCATCCAGCCGCGGAGAAACGGCGTGTGGTTCGGGAGCAGAGCTTCCGCCGCATCACCGTGAAGATGGCGATGCCAGCCCCGGGACGAACTCGCGAGCTCGGTGCAAGCCGGTGCAGCAACCTCGAGACCTTCAGTCCGTGAGTTCCGGCTCTAGGAGGGTCCTCATGAAACCGAATCCATTGCTGAGAACACTGTCGCTCCTGGCTTGCCTTTTCGGCAGTTCGTGGGCTTCGGCAGCCACGTTCAACGTCAACAGCTATCTGGACGCCGTCGATGCGGCTCCCGGGAACGGAACCTGCGCAGACAGCGCCGGCCTTTGCACGATGCGGGCCGCGATCCTCGAGGCCAACGCCCTTCCGGGACCCGATACGATCCTTGCGCCGCCCGGTGTCTACAACATGACCATTGCCGGCGCGGATGAAGACCTGGGATTGACGGGGGATCTGGATATCGTCTCTGACGTGACCATCATCGGCCTGGGCACCACCAGGATCGAGAGCCAGGTTGGCCGTGTCATCCATGTCCTTTCCGGAAATGTCTCCATCACCGGTTTGACCCTTGCCCTCGGGGATGCGAACAACGACATCGGAAGCGGAAAGGCCGGCGGAGCCGTTCACAACAGCAGCGGCTCAACGCTGACGCTGAACAACTGCACCGTCGTGCAGAACACCGGCCAGGGGGGAGGCGGCGGCATCTTCAACGGCGGCACGCTGAGCCTGAACGCCTCCACCATGAACCTCAATTCGGCGGCGGGGACGAGTCCCGGGGGAGCCGTTCTCAACGCCGGCGTGATGACGATCACCAACAGCACCCTGTCTGGCAACTCGGCGACGTCCGGCGGCGGCGGAATCTTCGCCACGGCCGGTTCCATGTTGGTCATGAACAACGTCACGGTTGCCAGCAACGCATCGACCGGAGGAACGGGTGGGGGCGGCATCTCCATCGAGGCCGCCGCCGGTGCAATCCTCTACAACACCATCCTTGGCGATAATTCGGCCTCTGGTCCGGAGGAAGACTGCCTGGGCACCATCACCTCCCTCGGGGGAAACCTGGTGGAGGTCACTACTGGTTGCACAGGGCTGGGCCCCGACGACATCACCCTGGTCGATCCGATGCTGGGCCCCCTGCAGGACAATGGCGGCCGCACCTTCACCCAGGCCCTCTTGCCGGGCAGCCCCGCCATCGATGCCGCGGGCTTCTCTCCTTGCGAGCTCGTAGACCAGCGGGGGCTCTCGCGGCCCCAAGGCACGGCCTGCGATATCGGGGCCTTCGAGCTCTTCCCCAATTGTCCCGCCATCACCGTCGATCCCCCCACGCTGCCGGATGGGGATCCGGGCGTGTTCTACACCCAGACGATCACCGCCTCGGGAGGCGTTCCACCGCATACCTTCTCCGTCACTTCGGGATCGCTGCCGCCGGGATTGGCCTTGAACAGCACCACGGGAGTGATCGCGGGCGTCCCCACCACCGTGGGAATATTCAACTTCACTGTTACGGCTTTCGACGCGAATTTCTGTCCGGGCACGCGGACCTATACCGTGGTGATCGGCAATCCCTGCACCGGCGTGACCATCACCCTTTCGCCGACGTCGTTGCCTTCCGGTACGCAAGGCCAGAGCTACAGCCAGCAGGTTACGGCCACGGGAGGTACGGAACCGTATCAGTACGCGATAACGGCCGGCTCTCTACCGCCAGGCCTGACCCTGGACGTTTCGACCGGAGTCATCTCGGGCGTCCCGACCACGCCTGGAGCGTATCTCTTCGTGGTGACGGCGACCGACACGAATCTGTGCACCGGAAGCCAGGCCTACGTCCTCACCATCGATTGCGGCCTCGATGTCCAACCCGCCACCCTGCCCGATGGCACCGAAGGAATCGCCTACAGCCAGACCCTGAGTGTCGCCAATGGAGCGGCGCCCTTCAGCTTCGCCGTCATCAGCGGCTCGCTGCCTCCCGGCTTGAACCTCACCGGAGCGGGCGTGCTTTCCGGAACACCCACTGCGCCGGGAACCTATACGTTCGTGATCCAAGCGACAGACGCGAACAACTGCACCGGAAGCCGTGGCTACACCGTGGTCATCGACCCCTGCCTCGTCGTCTCGCCCGACGCCCTGCCCGATGGCGTCGTGGGGACGCCTTACAGTCAGCAATTGACCGCAGTCGGCGGCACCCCGCCGATCACGTTCGCCACCGCTGGCCCCCTGCCTGCCGGACTGACCCTGTCGCCCACGGGGCTCATCTCGGGCACTCCCACCACGGGCGGCATCTCGCTCTTCACCGTCGATGCCAGCGACACGAGCGGTTGCACCACGAGCAAGGACTACTTCATCGTCGTCAATCCCCCGGGGTGTCCGCCGATCACGATCTCGCCCACGGTGCTGCCGGACGGCCAGGTTGGCCAGAACTACAACCAGAATCTCAATGCCAGCGGCGGGACGGGCCCGTACACCTTCACCTTCCTGACCGGTGAGCTTCCGGCCGGGGTGACGCTGGCTGCCAACGGCAACGTCTCCGGAACCCCCATCGAGTCGGGGATCTTCACCTTCACCGTTGCCGCCACGGACAGCAACGGCTGCACGGGCACCCAGACGATCACGCTCAGCGTCTTTCCCGTGAACTGTCCGCTCATCGTGCTTTTCCCCTCCACCTTGCCGGATGGTCACACAGGCGTCGTCTATGACCAGACGCTTACGGCAACCGGCGGAGCGGCGCCATATACCTACACGCTCACTGCTGGATCCCTGCCTCCGGGCCTGTCGCTGTCCAGTGCGGGAGTGATCTCCGGAACTCCTACCGCTTTGGGCTCCTTCAGCTTCACGATCACGGCAACGGATACCGCGCTCTGCTTCGGCAGCGGGAGCTACACGCTGGACGTCACCACGCAGCCGCTGGCCGAGCTGGCGCACGGGACGAGGATCGTCCTCGACCTCGCGTCCGCGGCCGCCGCTCCCGACGTGGATCGGTTCCGCATCCGCCAGCAGCCCTACGCCTCCTACGAGGTCGTGATCGACGAGGCGTCCGGCGACCTGGGCAGCGCGGGTCCGGCGCTCGAGCGCGTCGCCGGGGACGGGACCACCGTTGTGCAGTCCTCGCAGCCTGCCGGCGTCGGGTTCGCCCGCAGCCTGCGCTGGGCCAACACGACGGCGTCGGTGATCGACGACGAGAGCATCCTCGTGCTCAGCGCTGGCTGCACGACCGACTGCGGCGCGGACGACACGTACCGCATCCGGGCATACGAGACCACGGCCGCCGTCCCCCGCTTCAACAACGCCGGCACCCAGATCACCGTGCTCCTGCTCCAGAACCCCGGCGGCGAGACGATCACGGGGGCGGTCTACTTCTGGAACACGGCGGGGACGCTCGTGGGGCAGCAGGCCTTCACGCTCGTCCCGCGCCAGCTCCTGGTCCTGAACACGGCGGCGGTGGCCCCGGGCGTGGGCGGCTCGATGAGCGTCGCCCACGACGGACCCTACGACGCCCTCGTCGGCAAGACCGTGGCCCTCGAGCCGGCCACCGGCTTCAGCTTCGACTCGCCGCTCGCGAGTCGGCCGAACTAGCGAAAGGAGAAAGGCGATGCGCATCGGTCTTCGGCTGGCCTTGATCACGGGCCTCGTGCTGGGCGCGGCGGGAACGGCCCCCGCCGACGTGTGGGACGTCCAGACCGACAACGACAACACGACCGCCACCGAGAACGAGCTCGTACACGGGTCCGACCAGCTCCACGACCTGGGCGCCCTGCCGGGCCCGGCGCCGGACCAGGACTGGTTCCGACTCAGCCAGAAGTCCTACTCGTCCTACGAGGCCGTGGCCGACGCCACCTCCGGCGACATCGGGGCCACGCTGAACCTGGACCGGATCGCGTCCGATGGAACGACGGTCCTGCAGCCCTCGGTAGCGATCGGTGTCGGCTACAGCCGCAGCTTGCGCTGGGCGAACACCACCGCCACCGCCGTGAACGACGAGTACGTCCGCGTCACGAGCGGCTCGTGCACGACCAACTGCGGGTCCGATGACGTGTACCGGATCCACTTCTCCGAGACGACATACGCGGTCCCCCGCTTCAACAACTCCGGGACGCAGATCACCGTGCTGCTGCTCCAGAACCCGGCCAGCTACACGATCAACGGCAACGTGTACCTCTGGGACGCCGCGGGCACTTTGATCGCGCCGTCACCGTTCAGCCTCACGGCCCGGCAGCTGATGGTGCTGAACACGGCGACCGTCGCTCCGGGTGCGGGAGGCACCTTGACCATCGCTCACGACGGGCGTTACGGCGACCTGGCGGGCAAGACCGTGGCCCTGGAGCCGGCCACGGGCTTCAGCTTCGACAGCCCCATGGTCCCGCGCCTCCACTGAGCCGCGCGGGACGCCCTCGATCCGATCCGGCGAGGAAAACGCTCAGCCGGCGAGCGACGTCGCCGTGGCGGGAGCGGTCGGCAGGTCCGGCGTCGCGTGGGTCCAGCAATACGGGTCCCCCACGATCTCGTAATGCATGGTCCGCCGCTTGGGCGTGAACCCGGCGTCCTGGATGTTGCGGGCGATCTCCGCCTCCGTCAGCCGGAAGTGGGCCCCCGCCGCGGAGACCACGTTCTCCTCGATCATCAGGCTGCCGAAGTCGTTGGCCCCGAACCGCAGCGACACCTGGCCGATCTTGCCGCCCTGCGTCACCCACGAGGCCTGGACGTTCGGGAAGTTGTCGAGCATGACCCGGGCCACGGCGAGCGTGCGCAGGTACTGGAAGGACGTCAGCTCGTCGCCCGCCATGGCCGTGTTCGTGGGCTGGAAGGTCCAGGCGATGAAGGCGGTGAAGCCGCGCGTCCGGTCCTGGAGGTCGCGCAAGTGCAGCAGGTGCCCGATCCGCTCCTCCAGGGTCTCGACGTGGCCGAACATCATGGTGGCGGTCGTCTTCATGCCCAGTCCGTGGGCCGCCTCCATCACGGAGAGCCAGTCCGCGGTGGTGCCCTTCCCGATGCCGATGACCTGGCGCACCCGATCGGACAGGATCTCGGCCCCACCGCCGGGGATGGAGTCCAGGCCGGCGGCGACGAGCCGGCGCAGCGTCTCGGCGGTGCTGAGCGACGAGACCTTCTCGATGTTCTTGACCTCGGCCGGCGAGAGGCCGTGGATCCAGATCGGGTAGCTGGCCTTGATCCAGCGGAAGAGCTCCTCGTAGTACTCGATGCCCAGGTCGGGGTGCAGCCCGCCCTGGAGCAGGATCTGGTTGCCGCCCAGGGCCAGGGTCTCCTCGATCTTCGAGGCCAGCTGCTCCTTCGAGAGCAGGTAGCCTTCTTTCGACGGGAGGTCGCGGTAGAAGGCGCAGAACGCGCACTGCGCCGTGCACACGTTGGTGTAGTTGATGTTGCGGTCGATGATGTAGGTGACGACGCCTTCCGGGTGTAGGCGCTGGCGGACGGCGTCGGCCAGCATCCCCAGCTCGAGGACGTCGGCGTCGCGGAGCAGCGCGATGCCGTCCTCGCGGCTGAGCCGCTCCCCGGCCAGGACCCGCTTCTCGATCCTCTCAGCGGCCGCCATAGAACCTCAGCTCCGGGACCCGGGCGATGAGACCGAGGCCGAACGCGCGTCGATGGAACTCCCTCAGGCCCGCCACCTCGCCCTCGTCCAATCGATAGGCGATGTTCCGCCGGAGGTAGTCCTCGTTCAGCGCGGCCCTGTCCCGGCCCGGCGAGCCCGCGACAGCGCCGGCCCCATTGTACGTTGACGCGATGGCGGGCAGCACCTGCAGGGCCTGCGCGAGCGACGCCTGCAACCGCCTCACGTCGGCCGCGCCCGCCGCCTCGGGCCGGCCCGCCCAGAAGGCCCACACGAAGGGCAGACCGGTGCGCTCGGTCCACTCCTGGCCCAGGTCCAGGCGCGACTCATCGCCCTCGAAGTAGAGGGCGCGGTCGCCGATGAGGAGCGCGGCGTCGGCCGCGGACAGCATGTCGGACAGCGACGGCGGCATCACGACGTACTCGGGATCGCGGCCCAGGCGGTCGCGCAGCAGGATCCGCACCAGGGCCGCGCTCGTCCGGCTCGACGAGTCCAGCGCCACGCGGCGGATCTCGCTCAAGGGCCGGCGATGGAAGAGGCACACGGACCGCACCGGACCCCGGCTCGCGATGCCGACGCCCGGCACGATCGCGTAATCCCCCGCCGCGTACTCGATGGACGGGATGACCCCGAGATCGACACGGCCGGAGCGCAGCGCGTCGGCGATCCGGGAGGGCACGTCGCGCACGATCTCGAACCGTGGATCGGCCTCGAGGCCGTGCGCCAGGGGAACGGCGTTGAGGTAGGCGACGACCCCTAGCTGGAGAGGCCTTGCCCCCTCACTCACCACTCCTTGACCACGTTGAAGACCGTGTCGCGCTCGACCGGCCGGCGGCCCGCTTCCCTCACCAGCCGCACCAGCTCGTGGACGGTCATGGACTGCGCGGTGGGGGCGCCGGCGTCGTGCGCGATCTTCTCCTCCGTCACGGTACCGTCGATGTCGTCGGCCCCGAAGGAGAGGCCCACCTGGGCCAGGCGCGGGCCGATCATGATCCAGTACGACTTGATGTGCGGGAAGTTGTCGAGCATGAGCCGGCCCACGGCGATGGCCTTCAGGTCCTCGAACCCGGTCGTCTCCGGGCACTTCATGGCCGGCGCCTCCCACGGCTGGAAGGCCAGCGGGATGTAGGTGACGAAGCCGCCCGTCTCGTCCTGCAGCTCCCGCAGGCGGACCAGGTGGTCCACGCGGTCCTCCACGGATTCGATGTGCCCGTACAGCATGGTGGCGTTGGTGGGGATACCCTGGCGGTGGGCCTCGCGCATCACGTCCAGCCATTGGGCGGCGTCGGCCTTGCCCCGGATGATCTTGTCTCGCGTGGCCCTGGCGAAGATCTCGGCGCCGCCGCCGGGCATGGAGTCGAGGCCCGCCTCCTTCAGCTCGGCCAGGACCTTCTCCACGCTCATGCGGTACAGCTTGTGGAAGAAGAAGACCTCCACGGCCGTGAAGGCCTTGATGTGGATGTCCGGGCGGGCCTTCTTGATGCCCTTCATCATGTCGGTGAAGTAGGACCACGGCAGGTCCGGGTGCAGCCCCCCCACGATGTGGACCTCGCGCACCGCCCGGGGAAGGGCGGCCACGTTGCGGACGATCTCCTCCAGGCCCATCGTGTACGCGCGGGCCTCGCCCTTCTTGGCGGCGAACGCGCAGAAATCGCAGGTCGCCGCGCAGACGTTGGTGTGGTTGATGTGCGTGTTCCAGACGAAGTAGGCCACGTTCCCGTGGCGCTGCTCGCGGACGTGGTTGGCCAGGTGGCCTACGGCCAGGAGGTCGTGGCTCTTGTAGAGCGCCACCCCGTCGTCGAAGGACAGGCGCTGCCCGCGCAGGACCTTGTCGCGCACCGCCTCGAGGGCGGCATCGCGGAAGCGGCCCTCGATCAGGGCCGTGGCCACGTCAGCGGCTCGCGCTGGCCAGGAACGCCCGCGCCGCCTTGAGCTCCGCGCGCGCCGGGTCCGCGGCCTTCCCCAGATCGAGGAGCGCCGCGTAGTGCGTGCGCGCCTTGGCCCGGTCGCCCGACAGCTCGGCGGCCCGCGCGGCTCCGAAGACGCCGCTCCACCGGCCCGGCGCCACCTTCAGCGAGGCCTCGAACTCGCGCAAGGCCTCGGCGGGCCGGTTCAGCTCCAGCAGGAGATCGGCCAGCATCTCCCGGGCCGGCACGATCGAGCCCGGCGTGACGGGGTGCTTCTCCGTGGTGTCCTCGAGGTCTGCGGCGGAGCGCAGCAGGCTCACCGCCTCGTCGTCCTTCTTCTCACCCCGGGCCAGCCAGCCCGCCGCCGCCAGGCGTTGGATCTCGACCTGGCCCGCCCAGTAGCCGCTCTTGGCCTCGGCGAGGCCCCTCTGGATGGCCTCCAGCTTGTCGACCGCCTCCCGCGCGACCGCCACTTCGCCGCCGCGCGCCGCGCCCACGCCCCGCGCGAACCAGATGATGGCCTCGGCGTAGGAGAACTTGTTCCAGGGGAAGCCCGCCGGGCGCACGGTCAAGGCCGCGGCCTCGGACCACTGCCGGCGCTCCAGGGCGTAGCGCGCGGGCACCGCCGCCAGCGCGTAGGCGGCCGCGAACTGTTGCTGGTCGAACGTCTGCGCCGCGTTGACCTCGTCCAGCACGGCCCTGGCCTTCGCGTCCTGCCCGCCCTGCAGGTAGGCGTAGGCCAGGTAGTCCTGCGCGTGGAGGTCCTCGAACGAGGTGGCGCCGGGATGGAGCCGCACCATCCGCTCGCGGGCCGCGGCCCTGGACGCGAGGTTCGACTCGATCGACTCGTTCCAGAGCGCCAGGCGCGTGAAGATGTGCGACGGCATGTGCAGGGCGTGCGGCGAAGAGGGGGCGATCTTCGCGTAGCTGCGCGCGGCCGGCAGGGCCAGGTCCGCCAGCGAGGGGTAGTCGAAGCTGTGGATCAGGTAGTGCGCCACGCCGGGATGCTTGGGGGTCCGGGGCAGGATGCCGTTCAGGATCGCGGCCGCCTTCTTCTCGGTGGCGTAGGTCTTGTCCCCCGGGGACGCGGTGCCGAGCAGCGCGACGGCGTGGAAGATCGCCGCCTCCTTGTCCTTCGGGTACTTCACCGCCAGCTCGCCCATCGCCTTCTCGAAGGCGACGGCCCGCGTGCGATGGTCGGCCGTCGCGGCGTCCGCGTAGAAAGCCGCGATCGCGGCGACGTAGGCCTTCTCGCGGTCGGTCTTCGGCCCCGCGGCCCTGGCCTTCTCCACGGCGAGGGCGCCCCTCGTCAGCTCGGCGGGGGTGGGGGCCGCCGAGGGGTTGGCCGCGGCCCAGACCGGATGGTAGAGGCTCATCGCCGTCCCCCAGTGGGCCATGGCGCACGAGGGGTCCGCGGCGGCGGCGTCGGCGAAGGCCTTCTCGGCGTCGTCGTACTGGAAGGAGTGCAGCAGGGCCGCGCCGCGCTGGAATGCCGCGCGCGCCGCCGCGTTGCACGTGACCGGGAAGTCCACCGTGCCGAGCTGCTCGCCGTGATCGTGCTTGTGTCCCTCGTCGGCCAAGACCGATGCCGCCAGGCAAAGGGACAGCGCCGACGTCCAGAGAGCCGTATTCCGCATGCCGATCCTCCTCGATGAGTCCAGCCCTGCATTCTAGCCGCGGCGGCCTCCCCCGCCAAGCATTGCGGCGCCGGCGCGGATCGGCCGCGGGTGATAGGGTCATCCCGTGCCCTTCGTCTACCTCCTGCGCTGCCGCGACGACTCGCTCTACGCGGGCGCGGCCAAGGACCTTGCGGCCCGCGTCCGCGAGCATCTGAGAGGCCGGGCTTCGCGATATACGCGCTCCCGGCTGCCGGTCGAGCTCGCCTGGTCGTGCGAGGTGACCACCTGGAGCGAGGCCCTCCGCGAAGAGCGCCGCATCAAGCGCCTGTGCCGCCGCGCAAAGCAGGCCCTCGTGGCGGCCGCACGCCGGCGCCGACGCACTCGCTGACCCGCCCTACGACGGGTCGCGCAGCACTTCCGGAGGCGAACACTCGAGCTCGAGCCGCCGGCCCGTGAACGGGTGGTCGAGGGCGAGCCGATGGGCGTGCAGCCGATAGCCGCCGTCGCCCGGCAGCCCCGGCTCGGCCAGGAGCGTGCCGCCGCAGCCGTAGACGGGATCTCCGACCAGCGGGTGGCCGGAGACCGCCAGGTGGATCCGGATCTGGTGCGGGCGGCCCGTCGGGATGCGCACCTCGACGACCGAGCGATCCTGGTGCCGCGCGAGCACGCGCACGTGCGACAGCGCGGGCTTTCCGCACGGTGACGCCGCGTGGACCTGACCCAACCGGGGGTGCGGCACCGGGCCGATGGGCGCTCCCACGGAGAAGGCCTGCCGGAGCGGGACCCCCGTCACCAGGGCGCGGTACGTCTTGTCCACCCGGCCTTCGCGCCAGGCGCAGGAGACCGAGCGTCGAGCGGCGGCCGTGAGGGCGAGGAGCACGATCCCCGAGGTGCCTCGCCCCAGGCGATGCAACGGTACGGAGCGCTGAGCGAGGCGTCGCACGAGATGCAGAAGGGTGTGTTCGAGGAAGCCGCCGCCCGGTACCGTGGGAAGGCCGCGAGGCTTCGCCACGGCCATGAGCCACTCGTCGCGGTGGAGGACGGCGAAGGCGAGGGGGACCGCCGGCTCTTGCCACGGGGGGCGCCGCCAGACGAGCGACTGCCCGCGACGCACGACGCTGGCCGGCCCGGCGGCGGCCTCCTCCAGGACCACCTCGCCGGCGGCGATCCGGTCACGCCACTCCGCCTCCGGGCTGTGCCGGTAGCGCCGCGTGAGGTAGGCGAGGACGGTCTCGCCCTCGGCCTCCGGGCCGATGCGCTCGCGGTACGCGAACCCGGAGTTCATGACCGCGAGTGTGCAGCCCCCGCTCGGGTCCTGCAACCCCCGCGGCTGCGACTGCGCGTCGGTTGCGGCGCCGCGGCCGCTCCGGGAGAATGGCGGGGCCATGCGCAGATGCCGGCCGCCCGACGAGTGGATGCTGTAGGTGCGGCCCGCTGAGCCTGCGGAAGCCAGGTTGGCTGACCTCCCGAGCCTGTCGCGCGCCACCGCCGAGCGCCGGCGGAGCCGCCGTCCGGATCGCGGGCACCATACGTTTCCGTAAGGGAGGAGGATGGAGACTCCGAAGGGTGGCACAGGAACGCCGGACGGTCGATGACCTGGCGGCCGCCATCCTCGACGGTACCCCGGTGGACTGGGACGCCGCGGAGACGATCAGCCGAGGCCCGGACGGCGAGCTGATCCGGTACCTGCGCCTCCTCGCCCGCGTCGCGGATGCGTACAGGGCCGAGGCGGCGGTCCTGCCGGGCGCTCCTGCCGACCGCGCCCGGGCGCCGGTGCGCCTCACGCGTCCCGACGAAACATGGGGGCACCTTCGACTCCTGGAGCAGATCGGCTCCGGCGCGTTCGGCGAGGTGTACCGGGCCTGGGACAGCAAGCTCGACCGCGAGGTCGCGCTGAAGCTCCTGGCCGCCACCCCCACCGCGGCCGACGGCACTACCGTGATCCAGGAGGGCAGCCTCCTTGCGCGCATCCGTCATCCAAACGTCGTCACCGTGTTCGGGGCCGACCAGTTCGACGGGAAGGTCGGCCTGTGGATGGAGCTCATCAAGGGACGCGCGCTGGCCGACCTGCTCCTCGACCAGGGCGCGATGAGCGCGCACGAGGCGTCGCTGGTCGGCGTCGGCGTGTGCCGCGCTCTCTCCGCCGTGCACCGCGCAGACCTCCTCCACCGCGACATCAAGGCCCAGAACGTGATGCGCGAGGACGGTGGGCGCGTGGTGCTCATGGATTTCGGGACAGGCCGGCTGGCCATGGAGGCGCCCGGGAAGCCCGAGCAATCCGGCCTGGCCGGCACGCCCATGTACCTCGCGCCCGAGCTGTTCGGCGGCGCGGAGCCCACGGTGCAGACCGACATCTACAGTGTCGGCGTCCTCCTGTTCCAGCTCGTCACGCGCACCTACCCGGTGCACGGCACCACGCTGCGCGACCTGCGCGCCGCGCACGAGACGGGGCGGAGGAAGTACCTCCGCGACGAGCGGCCCGACGTCCCCGACGCGTTCGTGCGTGTCGTCGAAAAGGCGACCGCGCGCGACCCCGCCGCACGGTTCGAGAGCGCCGGCGCCATGGAGGCTGCGCTGACCTCGGTGGTCGTCGCGCCGGAGACCATCGCTACCGCACCCGCTGCGCCGCTGCCGCGGGCGCGACCCGATTCGCGTCGCCGTTCGCGCGCCTGGATGGCGGCAATGGCCACCGGATTGGTCGCCGCCGTGGCTGCGGCCCTCGTCTGGCGCGGGGCAGGGCGGGAGGCGAGCGGCCACGGAACGGAGGCCGGGGGTGGAGCGGGCGGCTCGACGCCCGTCCCGATGCCGGCACTGGCCAACTCCGTCGTGGTGCGGAAGGTCGCGATCCCGGGCGGCTTCTCCACGGGCCGGCCCTCGCCGGACGGCAAGCTCTTCTCGTTCTCCGACGAGACCGGGAACCTGGCTGTTGTCGAGATGGCGACCGGCAAGGTCCGCCGCCTCACCACGGCGGAGCCCGACGTCGAATATGCGGACGGCTCAGCGATCTCGGCCGACGGTCGAAGGGCCGCCTATGCGTGGCAGACGCTGGATGGCCGCCTCGAGCTGCGCACGGTCGGCACGGATGGCAAGCGTGCGCGTGTCATCCTCCGGCAGGACGACGTGGAGGGGGCCAGCCTCTTCGAGTGGGCGCGGGACGGCAGCTCCGTGCTGTGCGACTTGAGCAGCGCTGAAGGAGCGCACCGCCTCGTGCTCGTCGATACGTCCCAGGCCGAGGTGCGCGTCGTCGCCGCGCTCGGTACGGTGGCGCCACGGCATGCCAGCCTGTCTCCCGACGGAAGGCTCGTGGTCTTCGACGGCCCGCCGCGCGAGGACGACGTGGCGCGCGATGTGTTCGTCGCCGGCGCCGACGGCGCCGGCCGCCGCGCGCTGATCGCCCACCCCGCCAACGACCATTCGCCGGTATGGACTCCAGACGGCCGCCGCGTCCTTTTCGTCAGCGATCGCTCCGGCGCCATGGACGTCTGGGCCGTGGCCGTGGCGGACGGCGCCGCGGTTGGCCAACCGAAGCTCATCCACCGCGGCATCGGCCGAATGTGGCTGCTCGGTGTCACGGACTCCGGTAGCTACTACTACGAATCGATCGAGGGTGCGATGGATGTGTACACCGCCGACCTCAGCACCGGCGGGATACAACGGGCGGCGCCTCTGGCGTCGACCTTCGCGGGCTCCAACATGTCGTCCGCCTGGTCCCCGGACGGACGCCGCATAGCCTACGGCTCGCGCCGCAGCCTCGTGGGATTCGACCGTCGTTCGATGACGCTCGTCGTCCATGACCTGGACACGAAGGAGGGCCACGAGCACGTGCCGGCGGTCAACCACTTCATGGTCAGCGGATGGTCGCCCGACGGACGACAGGTGCTCCTGCACGGCTTCGATCCCATGGGCCGCGGGGGCGTCTACGGCATCGACGTGGAGACAGGGCGCATGACACCCCTGGTCGTAGCCCCGAAAACGGGCGAGAGCGCAGCCATCGGACGGGGTGAATGGATGCCGGACGGCGACCGGATTCTCTACCTGCGCGGCAAGGCGCTCTGGTGGCGGGAGGTCGAGCGCCACGCCGACGAAATGGCGCTAGACTGGCGGGCCGAGAAGATCCACGGCATCAACGGTGGGGGCATGGGGCGCGGCTACAAGGCGTCGCCGGACGGTCTCAGCCTGGCCTTCAGCGGCATCGTGGGTGACGGCAATACCTACGGCACCTCGCTGCGCGTCAAGACTGTGGGGCAGCCCTCGCGCGAGCTCTTCCGCGTGAACCGTCCCGAGATCGTGGTCTTTCAGGACTGGATGCCCGACGGCCGTTCGCTCGTGTTCACGAAAGCGCACGTCGGCCGGAAGCAATCACTGTGGCAGGTCCCGGTAGACGGCGGGGAGCCGACACCCCTGTCGCTCGGAATGGGGCTGCGCGACGTGAGCGTCGCCCCCGACGGCCAACGCATCACGTTCACCTCGGGGGCCCCCACCCTCGACGTCTGGGTCCTGGAGCACTTCCTCCCGTAGGAGAACCCAAATGCGCCCGCTCTTTCCGGCCCTTCTCGCGGCCGCGTTCCTCGCCGCCAGCACTGCCCTCGGCCAGGAAGTGCGCGCTTCCCTCGAAGGCACGGTGAGGGACGGCACGGGGGCGATGATCGCCGGGGCGGCCGTCGAGGCGCGCAGCGCCGCGGGCGGGGTCGTTCCCGCGGCCACCGACGGCCGCGGCCGATACCGGTTCCCCTCGCTCCTGCCCGGCCGTTACCAGGTGAACGCCAGCCGCGCCGGGTTCTCGTCCGCGACCATACCCGGTGTGGAGCTGGCCCTCGGCCAGACCCTTCAGGTGGACCTGAGCCTGCCTCTGGCGGGTGTCGCCGAGAAGGTGACGGTGACCAGCGAGGCGCCCCTCATCGACGTGACCCAGAGCAGCCGCTTCGTGAGCATCCGGGGCGACCAGATCACCAAGCTGCCGAGGGGTCGCGATTACACCAGCCTCCTGAGCCTGGCCCCCGGCGTCAACCCGTCGGGACACCGCGAATTCCGCGGTCTCTCGGTGGACGGGTCCAGCGGCAGCGAGAACCGCTACGTCGTCGACGGCATCGACACCACGCACATCCTGGAGGGCTACGCCGCGCTGGGCGTGGTGACGGAGGGACTGGACGAGGTGCAGGTGAAGTCGAGCGGCTACCCCGCCGAGTATGGCGGTGCCACCGGCGGCGTGATCAATGTCATCACCCGCAGCGGCACGAACCGCTGGACGGGTCAGGCCGGCGTCCACTACACCAGCGACTGGCTACAGGGAGGCCCCCGGCCCTTCCTGCTCCTGGATCGCACCACCGGCCAGGCGACCTCGCCGCGCTTCCCCAACGACTCCTTCGACCGTTGGGAGCCGACGGTCTCGCTCGCTGGTCCCCTGCGCAAGGACGCCGCGTGGTTCTTCGCGAGCCTGTCGCCGGCCGTGACCTCGAGCGAGCGGACGCTGACGTTCCACCCCAGCGAGCAGGTCGGCACGTTCTCGAGCCAGGTGCGGGCCTACAACGCCAACGTGAACGTGACCGCGCAGCTCGGCCCCAAGACGCGCGCGCGTCTCGCCTTCAACGCGGGCCGGGCCACGAACGACGGGATCCTCCCCGCCAAGCACGGCCTGGCGAGCCCGCTCTCCGACTTCGACGTCCAGACGTTCCGACCCAGCCACGCCGTGTCCGGAAACGTCGACTACCTGGCGGCGCAGAACCTCTTCTTGAGCGCCCGCGCTGGCTACTGGCACGCAAACACGCGCGACGAAGGGGTGTTCCAGGGTCCCCGCTACCTGTTCGGGACCTCCAACGTCGGCATGGCCGGCGTGCCCGCGGAGCTCCAGGGGGCACGCTTCACCACCAACACGTTCAGCAACCTCGAGACCACGCGGAACGTCTTCGAGCGGCTGAGCGGGCAGGTGGACGGCACGCTCTACGTGTCCGGCGCAGGCCGGCACGCCCTGAAGGCCGGGCTCCAGGTCGAGCGGCTGCACAACGACGTCGCACAAGGGCAGACGGGGAACGGGGTGACGCTTGTCTGGGACCAGGCCCTCCGGGGACAGCGCGGACAGTTCGGGTACTACACGGTGAACAGCAACGGCGTATTTCCCGAGCGCGGCACCCTCACGGAGGGAGACGTCCGCAGCCATAACCTGGCCGTCTTCGTCCAGGACGCCTGGACGATCCGAGACCGCCTGACGCTCAACCTCGGCTTGCGGGCCGAGAAGGAAAGCGTCCCCGCCTACACGAGCGCCTACGGCATCGGATCCACGGCCTTCGACTTCGGCTTCGCCCAGAAGCTCGCCCCCCGCGTCGGGGCGGTCTGGGACGTCAAGGGAAACGGGAAGTGGAAGGTCTACGGGAGCTGGGGCCTCTTCTACGACCAGATGAAGTACGTCCTGGCCCTGCAACGCTTCGGGGGATTCAAGTTCCTGCGGTACTCGTACACGCTCGATACGCCGGACTGGCCCAACCTCATGCGGCCCGGGTGTCCCCCCGCTTGTCCGGGCAAGCTCATCGAGGGGCCCATCGACTTCGCGCGCCCAGCCAACGTCCCCGGGGAGAGCGCGATCGACCCGGACCTCGATCCCACCCGTCTACAGGAGGCGGTGCTCGGTACCGAGCATCAGCTGACCCGAACGATCTCCGTGGGCGCTCGGTACATCCACAGGCAGATCGACCAGGCGCTCGACGACATCGGCACGCGCGACGCCGAAGGGAACGAGGTCTATACCATCGGGAACCCCGGCTTCGGCCGTGCCGCGCAGACCGGGTTCGGCCCCGCGATGCCCAAGGTCGTGCGCGACTACGACGCGCTGGAGCTGACCTTCGACAAGCGCATGGCCGACCGCTGGTCGCTGCGCGCCAGCTACCTGCTGAGCCGCCTGTACGGAAACTACTCCGGCCTCTCGGAAGGGGGAGAGGGCCAGCCGGCCGCCAACCTGAACGGCGCGTTCAACAACCCCATCAAGATGTTCGGCGCCGACGGCCAGCCCCTGCTCGGCATCCTGGACAACGACCGCACCCACGAGTTCAAGGCGCACGCCATCTACGACTTCCCGTTCGGGACCACCCTGAGCACGAGCATCAAGGTCCTCAGCGGCCTGCCCGTGACACGGTATGCCTCTTTCGTCGCCGGCCATGGGTACTCCGTGCCGTACGCGGGTCTCGGCAGCGACGGCCGCATGCCGTCACTCTCGCAGGTCGACGTCTACCTGCAGCACGAATTCCAGCTGTCCGGATCCAGGCGGCTCCAACTCGGTATCAACGTGCTGAACCTCTTCGACGCGGAAGCCCCGTTCCTGCGTTACGCGAACGAGTTCGCGTCCACCATCGACATCGACGAGGCCGCCTACTTCCGCGGCTTCGACCCCCAACAGCTCATCGCTTCACAGCAACCGACTCGCGATCCCTTGTTCATGAAGGACTACGGTTTCCAGGCCCCGCGCGAGATACGGCTGTCGCTCAAGGTCTTGTTCTAAGGGCGGCACGGGCGGCCGGACGAGGCCCCATGTAGAATGGGCTCGCCTCCTGGCCCCATGGTGGAGAATCCCGAAGGGGAAACGACGTTCCATCTCCTGGAACGTGTCCGCGCCGGTGACGACGGCGCGCTCGACACCCTCCTCGGTCGTTATCTCCCGCGGCTGCAACGCTGGGCCCGCGGGCGTCTCCCGCGCTGGGCGCGTGACTTGACCGACACCGACGACCTCGTCCAGGAGACGCTCCTCCGCTCGTTCAAGCAAATGGAGCGCTTCGAGCTTCGCAACGAGGGGGCGCTCCACGCCTACCTGCGCCAGGCCGTGCTCAACCGCATCCGGGACGAGCTGCGCCACAAGTCCCGCCTGCCGGAGCGCCGTGAGCTGGACGAGCAGCACGCGGACGCCTCGCCCTCGCCGCTGGAGGCCGCGATCGGCACCCAGGCCATGGAGCGTTACGAGGAGGCGCTCTCCCGCCTCCGCCCGGAGGACCGCGAGGCCATCATCGCCCGCGTCGAGCTGGGCCTCTCCTACGCCGAGCTGGCCGAGGCCCTCGGCAAGCCGTCGGAGGAGGCAGCCCGCAAGGCCGCCGAACGGGCCCTCGTCCGCCTGGCCGAAGAGATGAAGCGGGCCGACACGGCCTGATCCGGATCCCGCCCGCGGAATGGGCGGTTCCCCTGTCCGGTTCCGCCGCGCCCGGCGTTTAAGCAGGTAAGCGGCTTGCCTTTCAGGCCACACACAACGCTTTCCAGCAGGAGGTATCGATGCGGGGGGCCTTTCCAGTGTCCATCCTCGCCTTCGTGGCCATGGCTTTCGTCCCATCTGCCACCTGGGCGCAGGGGCCCATCGGCTCGGAGTTTCGCGTCAACACCTACACGACGAGCGGTCAGGCGGACCCCTTTGTCGCCATGGGCCCGTCGGGCAATTTCGTCGTCGTCTGGGATAGCCCTGGGCAAGACGGATCCGCCCTCGGCATCTTCGGGCAACGCTTCAATAACGTTGGCGCTCCGCTCGGGCCCGAGTTCCGCGTCAACACCTACACGACGGACTTCCAGTTCGCCTCGAGCGTTGCCGCCGACTCCGCCGGCAACTTCGTCGTCGTCTGGCAGAGCTACACGCAGGACGGGGCGGCCAATGGCATTTTCGGCCAGCGTTATTCGAGCTCCGGTGCCCCCGTCGGTGCCGAGTTCCTCGTCAACACCTACACGACGGCGAGCCAGAGCGGTGCGGCCGTGGCCTCGGATGTCGCCGGCAACTTCGTCGCCGTTTGGGTGAGCGACACCCAGGACGGATCGAACCTCGGCGTCTTCGGGCAGCGCTTCGCCAGCTCCGGCGCACCCCTCGGCCCCGAGTTCCGTGTCAACACGTTCACGACCGGCAATCAGTTCCGGGCAGCCGTGGCCGCGGACAACGCGGGCAACTTCCTCGTCACCTGGGACAGCCAGCAGGACGGCTCCGGCAACGGGGTCTTCGCCCAACGCTTCGCGAGCTCCGGTGCCCCCCTTGGCTCGGAGTTCCGTGTCAACACGCTCACGGTGGGCGACCAATTCAGCTCGTCGGCCGCCGCCGACCCTTCCGGCAACTTCATCGTCGTCTGGCAGAGCGTCGATGGATCGGACCTCGGTGTCTTCGGGCAGCGCTACGCCAGCTCCGGCGCCCCCCTTGGCCCCGAGTTCCCCGTCAACACCTTCACGTTCAACATTCAGTCCCGTCCCTCCGTGACTGCGGACACCGGCGGCAACTTCGTCGTCGCTTGGCAGAGCTACGGGCAGGATGGCTCGAGCGATGGCGTCTTCGGTCAGCGCTTTACCAACTCCGGGGCGCCGCTCGGGTCTGAGTTCCAGGTCAACACGTTCACCACGAGCTATCAGAACCGGCCGGCGGCTGGCGCATCCGACTCCATGGGCAACTTCGTGGTCGCCTGGGTCAGCGACACACAGGACGGCTCGGGCCCCGGCATCTTCGGCCAGCGCTACCGCCCGATCGTCCCGGTAGAGCTGATGCACTTTCGGGTGGAATAGGGCCGACAGATCCCTTTCCAACAGGAGGCGTCGATGCGGCGGGCTCTCCTTCTTTTCGTTACGCTCGTGTCCGTCCCACGTGCCGCCTGGGCGCAGGGGAATCCCCTCGGCCCGGAATTCCTCATCAACACATACACGACGGACGATCAGCAGTATCCATCGGTCGCTGCCGATTCCGATGGCGACTTCGTCGTCGTCTGGAGGGGCAACCTGCAGGATGGGTCGAGCCACGGCGTGTTCGGGCAGCGTTACGACAGCGGCGGCACTCCCCTCGGCTCCGAGTTCCGCGTCAACACCTACACGACGGACAGCGAAGGTGCGGCGGCCGTATCCTCGGACGCCTCCGGCAACTTTGTCGTCGTCTGGCAGCAGAGCGTTGGGCAAGACGGGTCTTCCGCGGGCGTTTTCGGCCAGCGCTACGCCAGTTCCGGAGCCCCTCTGGGCCCCGAGTTCCAGATCAACACGTTCACGCCGGGCCCTCAGTACGGACCGGACGTGGCCTCGGACACCTCCGGCAATTTCGTCGTCGTCTGGACGAGCGCCCAGGACGGATCGGGCAACTGCGTCGTCGGCCAGCGCTACGCGAGCTCGGGCGCGCCGATCGGCTCCGAGTTTCTCGTCAACACGTATACGACGGGCTACCAATGGCGCGCGCGCGTCGCCAGCGATTCCGCCGGCAACTTCGTCGTCGTCTGGCAAAGCTTCGAACAGGACGGCTCGAACTACGGCGTCTTCGGCCAGCGCTTCGCAAGCACCGGCGCTCCCGTCGGGCCCGAGTTTCGTGTCAACACCCACACGACGGACTATCAGAACCGTCCGTTCGTCGCCTCGGACTCCTCCGGCGACTTCGTCGTCGTCTGGAGAAGCAACCTCCAGGACGGTTCGAGCCTCGGCGTCTTCGGTCAGCGCTACGCCAGCTCCGGGGCGCCCCTGGGCGCCGAGTTCCGTGTCAACACGTTCACGACGAGCGCCCAGTTTCATCCGGTCGTTGCCGCGGACTCCTCCGGCAATTTCGTCGTGGCCTGGCACGGCTACCAGCAGGAATCGGGCTCGAGCGTCGGCGTTTTCGGCCAGCGCTTCGACAGCTCCGGCGCTCCCTCCGGGCCGGAGTTCCGCGTCAACACGTTTACCCCGGGCAATCAATTCGCTCCCTCCGTCGCGGCTGACGCGGTCGGCGACTTCGTCGTGGTCTGGAACGGCCCCACGCAGGACGGTTCGGGCTACGGGGTGCTCGGCCAGCTCTACCGGCCGATCGTCCCCGTCGAGCTGATGCGCTTCGGAGTCGAATAAGAGGCCCACCCGGCCGCATCTCGGTTGCGGCGCCGCGGCCGCTCCGGGAGAATGGCCGTTCTTGACGAGCCCGGGCTTTCCCGACCTGCGCGCGTTCCTCGACCAGCTTCGAGGCGACGGCGACCTGGCCGTGGTCGAGGCCGCCGTGGACCCCCGCCTGGAGGCCGCCGAGGTCCACCGCCGGGTGATCGCCGCGGGCGGGCCCGCGTTGCTCTTCGCCCATCCCACCGGCTCGGACTTCCCGCTGGTCACGAACCTCTTCGGGACCGCCCGCCGCGCGGAGATGGCCTTCGGCACGCGGCCGCACCGCCTCATCGCGCGGCTCGCGGAGCTGGTCCAGACGATCCTGCCTCCGACGCCGGGGAAGCTGTGGGGCGCGCGGGACGTCGCTCGCGAGGCCCTGCGCATCGGCACGCGACGGCGGCGGTCCGGCCCGGTGGCCGAGGTCGTGACCGCGGACGTGGACCTGGGACGGCTGCCCGTCCTCACCTGCTGGCCGGAGGACGGCGGCCCTTTCGTCACCCTCCCGCTCGTCTACACCGAGGACCCGCACGGCCGCGGCCACAACCTAGCGGTCTACCGGCTGCAGGTCCATGGCCCCCGGGCCACCGGCATGCACTGGCAGATCGGGAAGGGCGGCGGCTTCCACTATGCGGCCGCGGAGGCGCAGGGACAGGCCCTTCCCGTCACCGCCTTCCTGGGAGGGCCGCCGGCGCTGATGCTGGCCGCGGTGGCCCCGCTCCCCGAAAACGTCCCCGAGCTGATGCTGGCGTCGCTGATCGCCGGCGAGAAGCTGCCCCTGTGCGACGGCCCGGGCGCGCACCGTCTCGTGGCCACGGCGGAGATGGCGCTCGTCGGCCGCGTGCCGCCGGGCGTCCGCAAGCCGGAGGGTCCGTTCGGCGACCATTACGGCTATTACTCCCTCCGCCACGACTACCCCGTCTTCGAGGTGGACTGGATCGCGCGCCGCCGAGACGCGATCTACCCGGCCACCGTGGTGGGCAAGCCGCGGCAGGAGGACTTCTTCATCGGCGACCTGCTCCAGGAGCTGCTGTCGCCGCTCTTCCCGCTGGTCATGCCCGGCGTGCGGGCGCTGTGGTCGTACGGCGAGACGGGCTATCACTCGCTGGCCGCGGCCGTCGTCCGCGAGCGCTACCGCCGCGAGGCCATGGCCAGCGCGTTCCGGATCCTCGGTGAAGGCCAGCTCTCGCTGACCAAGTTCCTGCTCGTGACCGACCGCTACGTGGACCTCAAGGACTTCCCCGCCACCCTGCAGCACGTCCTGGCCCGGACGGACCCCGCGCGCGACCTCTTCGTCTTCTCCAACCTGTCCATGGACACCCTCGACTACACCGGGCCTCGCGTGAACGAGGGCTCGAAGGGCGTCTGGCTGGGCCTGGGGGACGCTGTCCGCGCGCTCCCCGCCGAGTTCAAGGGCGAGCTGCCCTCCGGGGTGACCGAAGTCCAGATCTTCTGCCCGGGCTGCCTCGTGGTGGGCGGGCCGCCGTACGCGCAGGAGCCCGGGGCCGCGGAGCGCATCGCCGCCCATCCCGTTTTCGCCCAGTGGCCGCTGCTGGTGCTGACGGACACGCCGCGGCGGGCCGCGAAAAGCGCCATGAACTTCCTGTGGACCACGTTCACCCGTTTCGAGCCCGCGGCGGACATCCACGCCGCGGAGCGCCGGCTCGTGCGCAACCAGGTCTCCTTCGAGGCCCCCATCCTGATCGACGCGCGCCTCAAGCCCGGCTTCCCCAAGGAGCTGTCCTGCGCCCCCGAGATCGCGGCCACCGTCACGCGCCGCTGGAAGCAATACTTCCCCGCCGGCGGTGTCGCGATGGGAAACTCGGAATCGGCCCACCTGGATCCGGCCTGAATCCTCCCAGGCACCCCTAGCCGGGATCGAGGGAAAAAGCCTCAAATCCTCTTGACGCCAGGACATTTGAGCGTATAGTGGCGCCCAAACCGGAAGGGTACCCGGTCACCAGACGCAGGGGTGGGAGGGGGGATGAGGCTCAGCGCCGGCAGCGCTGTCGTCTTGCTGCTGCTGCCCACGCAACTTCCGACGGCGATGGAGCAGGCGGCCTCGCCGGCGGCCGCGGCGTCACTGTTGCCACTGCCCCCGCCTCCGCTCAAGACGGTGAGCGGCACCATCGGCCGGAACACCAACCTGGCCTCGGTCCTCGGGGCCACGCTCTCCCCCGCCGTGATCCATCGACTGGTCGAAACCGCGCGGCCGCTGCACGACCTGGCCCGGATCTCGGTCGGGCATCCCTTCTCGCTGGTCGTGGGCCACGACGGCTTCCTGTCGAACTTCAGCTACGCCATCGACGAGCTGCGCACGCTGCGGGTGAGCCGCAAGGGCGACGCCCTGGAGGCCGAGGTCACGACCCGCACCTACGACCAGCGCACCGAGGTGGTGTCGGGCGTGATCTCCTCCAGCCTGTTCGGAGCCGTGAACGACGCCGGCGAGCAGGACCAGCTGGCCCTGGACCTGGCCGAGATCTTCGCCTGGGACATCGACTTCCACACCGAGCTGCAGAAGGGCGACTCCTTCAAGGTGGCCGTGGAGAAGATGTACCTGGACGGGCGCCTCAGCCGTTACGGCCGGATACTCTCCGCCGAGTTCGTGCAGGGGGACCGCACGCTGCGGGCGGTCCGCTTCGAGGGCGACCGCAGCCACGGGTATTACGCGCCCGACGGGAAGCCGCTGCGCAAGGCCTTCCTCCGCTCGCCGCTCAAGTTCAGCCGCATCAGCTCCGGCTTCACCCACAGCCGCTTCCATCCGATCCTCAAGAAGGTGCGGCCGCACCTGGGCGTGGACTACGCCGCGCCCGTGGGCACGCCGATCATGGCCTCGGGCGATGGCGTGGTGGTGCTGGCGGGATGGGACGGCGGCTACGGCAAGACCGTGAAGATCCGCCATCCGAATGGCTACCAGACCCTCTACGGCCACCTCTCGCGGATCAACGTGAAGCGGGGCCAGCGCGTGGCTCAGGAGACCTACATCGGCTCCGTGGGCATGACGGGCCTGGCCACCGGCCCCCACCTCGACTACCGGATGATCAAGAACGGCGTCTTCGTCAACCCCCTGAAGATCCAGTCCCCGCGCGCCGAGCCCGTGCCCCGCGCCGAGCGCGCGGCCTTCGAGGCCACGCGGGACCGCGTGCTGGCCCTCCTGGGCGACGGCGCGACCCCGGCCGTCAGGACCGCGAGCGCAGCGCGCTGACCAGCTCCTGACGATCGACGCGATCCTGGCCATCGCGTTCTACGTCATCTCGCTCGGCTCGGCCGGCTACCGCTTGGGGGGCCGGGTGCCGGGCACACCGGGGGGCCGGGGGCTGCCCTCCGCGCCCGGCAGGATCACCGGCGGCTTGCCGACGAAGCGAGGCAGGCCGACGGCGAAGATCCACTGGTCGTACTGCGAGCGGCCGTTGAACAGGCGCAGGCTCTTCTCCTTGCTCATGCTGGCCACGCCCATGAACGGCCCGATGGGGAGGCCGCCGGGGCCGGGTCTCGGGCTCGGCAATGGCCTCCAGCCGCCGCCTTGGTTGGTCTCACCCGGCCGGCCCGGCCGACCAGGACCGCCGAGCTGAGGCGGGATGACCTCGCCCGGACGGATGAACCTCCACTGGCCGTCCTTGGTCATGGGGTCGGTGTAGGCCTTGCGCAGGTACTTCCTCTTCACCAGCACGTCCATGGAGACGGGCAGCCCCCGGTTGTCCTTCTGGTACCGGGAGATGGCGTCCACGATCTGGCCCCCGCGGAAGATCAGCTCCTCCTCCCGGTCGTCCTGCATCACGTAGCGCCAGGCGGGCATGGCCATCCCCATCACCGTGAGCATGATGGTGATGCCCGCCGCCGCGCCCACGAGGCTGAAGCCGGCCTCGCGCCGGCCGCCCGGCCGCGTCATGGCTCTTCGCGCTTCCCTTTGTACTTGCGCATGACCTTCTTCACGTAGCCCTGCGTCTCCTTGTAGGGCGGGATCCCCTTGTGGCGGTCCACGGCGCCCGGGCCCGCGTTGTAGGCGGCCAGGGCCTTGTCCAGGTCGCCGTCGTAGCGGGAGACGAGCGAGCCGAGGTAGCGCGTCCCGCCGTCCACGTTGGCGGCGGGGTCGAAGGCGTCGCGGACGTCGAGGGACCGCGCCGTCGCGGGCATGAGCTGCATGAGGCCCTGCGCGCCCTTGGGCGAGACGGCGTCCGGGCGGAAGGCGGACTCCACCGCGATCACCGCCAGGACCAGTTCCGGGTCCAGCCCGTGGCGCCGCGCGGCGTCGATGGCCAGGGCCTGGAGGTCGCCGCCGGCCGAGGGCACGATCTCGTCGAGGACCTCGTCGGGCACGACGCCGCGGACGAGCGCAACCGCGACCCCCATCTCCCCGCCGCCCTTCAGGGTCAGGAAGGCGGTGTCGCCCTCCACGCGCCGGGCCGTGATCTTCAGGGTCATGCCGTTGGTCAGGACCGCGATCTCGGCGCGGGCCTCCGCCCCGGCCAGGAGCAGCGCCGCCGTCAGGACCGCTCGCCTCATTCGAACACGATGGGGACGGTGACGGAGTCCGTCACGTTGCCCGCGGCGAGGACGGTGACGTTGACCGTGACCGAGCCCGGGGTCGTGCGGCGGGTGCGCACCACGTCCTCCGCCCGGCCGTTGTTGTCGGTGAAGATCGGGTGCCCCTGGCTGTCCATGAACTCCGTGGTCGAGCTGCCGACGTCGAAGATGACGCCCACGTTGGGGACCGGGTTGCCGGCTTCGTCGAGGACGGTGGCGATGATGTGGGTCGAGCGCGAGACGGTGATCCGGCTCGGGTCGGCGATCAGGATCACGCGCCGGGGCAGGACGCCGCCGATCCTCACGGCCGAGGCCCCCGTGATCCCGCCCGAGACGGCGGTCACATCCGCCGTCCCGGAGCGGGCGTCCGCGATGAAGTTCACCCGGGCCACGCCGTCGTTGGTCTTCCCTTCCCGGTCGATGTTGCCCAGCGTCGTGAAGAACTGGACCACGGTGCCGTCGGGCACGGGCGTCCCCACGGCCTCGGTCACGATCGCGGAGATCACGGACACCCCGCCGTTGGCGGGGACGAACGGGGGGTTCGCGATGAGCACCATCGTGGCACCCGGCGGCGCCAGTTGGGCCACGTCCGCGCAGCCCGGATGCCCCAGGAGCGCGGCCAGCGCGGCCGCCTTCCCCGCCCACGCCACGACGCCTCGTCCCTGGATCTTCATGGCGACACCACGATTGACGCCGGCGCGGGCACCAGGACCTCCTGGACGCCCGTCGCCGTGCGCACGGTCATCGACTCGAGCGCGAGCGGGCTGCGGCCCGCGCCCACGCCCCGGAAGGTGAAGATCGCCACCGCGCCCGAGCCCGTCACGCCGGTGGGCCGGCTGAGGCTGGCCCGGACGCGGCCGGGCTCCATACCCTTCTCGACTCCCACGGTAGCACCGTCCACCGCCAACAGCGAGCCCGCGGCCACGTCCACCGCCTCCGCCAGCGCCGGGTCGTAGGTGAGCGAGACGTCCACCCTCACCACGTCCTTGGCGCCCATGAGCACGACCGAGGCCGAGCCCGTCGTGTTGAGCTTGACCTGGGCCACGGGCGGGCTGAAGACGGCGGACACGAGCGGCCCCGCTTCCGACGGGGCCGACGGCGGCGGGCCCTCTTCCGGAGAGGGGCTGGGACCGGGCGAGGGCAGCGGAAGCTGGCTCGGCGGGATCTGCGTGCCCGAGGCCGGCGGCGGCGGCGGCGTGGGCCGCGGCTCCGGACGGGCGCCCGCGGGCGGCGCCACGCCGGGGTCCGGGGACGGCTCCGGCTCCTCGACGCCGAAGAGCGGCGGCCGGGCGCCGGGCACCCGCACCAGCTCGCGCGTCCCTATGTTCAAGGAGGTCAGGTCCTCCTCCGTGACCTTGGGCGCCCGCACCAGGTGCGGAGTGATCGAGATCAGGATCTCGGTGTCCTCCTTCTCCTTGCGCGTCCCGCCCAGCCTGTTCAGCAGGGGGATGCTCTGCAGCCCGAGGATCCCCGAGAAGCTCTGGTTCTCGCGGCCCTGGAGCAGGCCGCCCACGAGGCTCGTCTCCCCGTCGCGGAAGCGCAGCGTCCCGTTCACGTTCCGGGTCAGGAAGGTGGGCAGATCGCCGCTACCTGCCAGCGTCACCGTGGGCCCGAGCAGGCTGAACTCCGCCGCCAGCTCCAGCGTGATCTCGCCGCTGGCGTGGACCTTGGGCGTCAGCTCCATGTTGACGCCGACGTTGCGGTACTGGAACGAGGTGGCGGGCGTGAAGGCCTGGCCCGGGATGGAGGAGGCGGTCTGGAAGGTCGTCACCGGGACCGGGACCTCGGTCCCGATGCGCAGGGTGGTCTTCTTCCCCTCCGCCGCCCGCAGCCGCGGCGAAGCCAGGATCCGGACGTTGGCGTCGGTCTGGAGGAAGCGGGCGAAGATGCTGGCGGGGATCTGGACCACGAAGTCCGCCAGGTTCAGCGAGGACAGGAGGTGGGCGCGGACGTTGGTGAATGGGCCGTCGCGCTCACCTTCCGCGCCCGTGGGCGCGAAGGTCAGGCTGGCGGAGTACTCCGACAGCTCGATCCCGTACTGCTTCAAGCGGGACCGGTTCACCTCCAGGATCTCGACCTCCACCATCACCTCGCCGCGGGCCTTGTCGTGGGAGTCGACGATCCGCTCCGCCAGGGCCAGCTCGTCCAGGGTGCCGGTGATTGTGAGCGCGCCGAGGGTCGGGTTGGAGCCCACCTTGGCGGTGGGGCCGACCACGGTCTTGACGATGGTCTCCACCTCCTTCAGCTCCGCGTTCTGGATGTAGAACGTCCGGACCAGGACCTCCTCGTACTTGCGCCGGTTGGCCGCGGAGTCGGGCACGATGATGACCGTGTTCTGGTCCAGCACCTTGTAGAAGAGCCGGTTCACGAACGCGATGCGGCCGAGGGCATCCTCGAAGCTCACGCTCGTGAGGTTCACGCTCGCCTTCTTGTCCCGGAAGCCCTCGTCGAAGAGGATGTTGACCCCGGAAACCTTGCCCAGCGACTCGAAGATCTTCTCCAGGCCGACCTCGGTGAACCGCAGGGTGATGGGGGCGGTGCTGCGCGGCGAGAGGACGGGCACGGGCACGCGCACCGCTTGCGCCCGCTCCTTCATGGCGTCGAAGTCGGCCAGCCGCTCCCGCTCCTCGTCGCGCCTCCGGATCCTGTCCTTGACCAGGATGAGCTCGTCCAGGACGGAGCGGTTGCTGGGGTCGTACTTGCCGGCGATGTCGAGCTCGTCCGCCGCCTTCTCCAGCTCGCCCGCGGCCAGGCGCTTGCGCCCCT